>ENA-OPNR01000239-OPNR01000239.1-human-gut-metagenome-genome-assembly--contig:-NODE-239-length-25379-cov-3.542055_pt1 | contig 25379 bp, 26 predicted proteins | sample MGYA00241543_ERZ501783 | MGnify/ENA primary metagenome ERZ501783 (study PRJEB25962, sample SAMEA2042557) | human gut metagenome | biome: human gut; feature: human-associated habitat; material: faeces... | reverse complement strand
AGTGTAGGGGCTTTCAAAATCTTTTATAGAATAGCTTTCCGCTAGTTCTATAAGTGGAAAATAAACAAAATCTATATTCTAAAATTAGTCAGTTCAACAAAATTTGAAAATCTGGTTGCCAAACACCTATTTTAGATTGTTATAGGTAGAGGGGAACGTTGGAAAAATGAATTTTCTTTGAACTTTCAAAAGACCAGGTTTAAAAACACCCCTTAAAGTTTGTATAGGGTATAGGAAGTGTTTTCAAAAGTAAGCCAATTCACTACGGTATCACTGATGAAATTCCCCGATTCCTTACAAAGTCACATCGCACCTTGAAAATCGCATGAGCCACCCCAGCAGGATACCTCCGGTACTGAATGTGCATTCTGCACGTCTTACCAGAAAAAACGTCGGAGAGAATCGGGCAGGAACGGGCTGGGACAGAGTGGACGGTAGTTAAGAGCAAGATTCGCCTTTGTATACGAAACCGCTCCTACGGGCGATTTTTCTACGGCGGCATCTTGATGGGGATTGTGCTCCCCATACCCTCACATCGTGCAAAATCGCATGATTTTGCCTATTGGTGACCTGCAGAAGCAGGCCACAGCCGGAGTGCAGATGCACTGCCAGGAAAATCAAATTCTTGATTTTGGAAAGGAGACCCCATGCCACGAACAAAGAAAAAAGTGAAATCTATCGTAAAGACAAAAGTAATCTCCGCACGAGTAACAGAAACAGTACATGAACTTTTACACCAGCAGGCAGAAGATGCCGGAATGACCCTCTCTGAATTTGCAGCACAGATGCTGATGAAAGGCCGCGTGAATACCTCGTATGTGTTCTATGTCCACCCGGACGAAATTGAAGCCATCACACGGGAGTTTGCCGCCATCGGGAATAATCTGAACCAGATTGCGGCGTTCTTCAACAGCGGCGGTATCCAGTCGCGCGCTATGCTCGAAAACATCAACCATGCAATTTCCTGTATTTTTGAAATGCGGGAGCAAGTCGCAGAAATGGCAGGAAAGAATTATGGCAATCTTAAAGCACATCGCAAGTAAGAGCTCCAACTATGGTGCTGCGCTGGAGTATTTGATTTTCAAGCATGACGAGCTTCGGAAAACTCCGATCCTTGACCAGAACGGAAATCGTATCATGCGAGATGAGTTTTATCTGGACGGTCTGAACTGTGAACCCTATTCCTTTGATGCGGCCTGCCAGCAGTTGAACCGCGAGTACCAGAAAAACAAAAACAAGAATGAAATCAAAAGCCACCATTACATCATCAGCTTTGATCCACGGGACAGCACAGAAAATTGTTTGACGGGGAAACGGGCACAGGAGCTTGGGCTGGAATACGCAAAAGCCAACTTTCCGGGACATCAGGCATTGGTCTGTACGCACATGGATGGGCACAATGGCAGCGGTAACATTCATGTCCATATCGTAATCAACAGTTTGCGAAAACTGGATGTGCCCCAGCAGTCCTTTATGGAGCGACCCATTGACTGCAAGGCAGGGTACAAGCACCATGTGACGAACGAGTACCTGAAGCATCTGCAGAAATCCCTCATGAATTTGTGCCGCCGCGAATTTTTGCATCAGGTCGATTTACTGTCACCATCCAGAACGGGTGTGACCGAAGCGGAGTATTGGGCACAGCGGCGACTGGATGAGAAAAAACAGAAAATCGAAACGGAAGGATTTACGCCCAATCCGACAAAGTTTCAAACACAGAAGCAGCTTATCCGGGATGCCGTTGCCGCTGCTCGTGAGAAAGCAATCTCGTATGAAGATTTTCAAGACATCCTGCAGGATGAATACAACATTTTCGTCAAAACCCAACGTGGGCGTTATAGCTATCTGCCGCCGGAACGGAACAAGTTCATATCGGAGCGTTCTCTGGGAGAAAGCTGCAAAAGAGAATGTCTGGAAGGATTCTTTGTTCAGAACGCCGAGAAGAATCTGCGGTACAAGGAAGAACCCATACTGATCTTTACAACCAGAACCAGGCTGCGGCTCGTTGTGGACCTGCAGGAGAATGTTAAGGCACAGGAAAATCTGGCTTATGCGCTAAAGGTCAAAATCAGCAATTTGCAGAAGATGGCCGAAACGCTGGTATGGGTGCAGGAAAACAACATCAACGACCTGACAGAATTGAATGATCTGTGTAAGACAGCACAGGCCAATGCGCAGGCTGCGTATGAACAGCTGTCACAGGCAGAGGATGAACTGTACAAAACCAATGAGCAGATTCATTATGCGGGACAGTACCTTTCTACAAAAGAGGTCCAGCAGCAATTTGCGAAGGCGATTTTTAAGAAAAAATTCCGTGCAGAGCATTCCAAGGAATTGGACGCCTATGCAGAATCCGTGAAATATTTCCGGGAAGAAAACGATGGAAAGCTGCCATCGCTGAAATCTTTGAAAAAACGGAAAGAAGAATTGACCAAAGAAATCGCGGAGAGGAAAAAGGCATATGCTCCCCTGAGGGAAGAATCCAGGCGTCTGGAAATTGCATCGGATAATGTGTACAGCATCTTCCGAAAAACCAATGAGATGAAATCCGACCTTGCATGGAAACGCGAGTGGGAGGCCAATGTCCGCGAAAAGGCAAGGCAGGAGCAGGCTCGACAGGAACAGCGAGAGCGTCAACCGAAACGCAAGAAGCGCAGTTATGATATGAGCCTGTAATCAGCAGGGTCTTCCACCCCGCACCCCGGAACCCTGCCGGATGCGTAAGCCCGTGCAGGACTTTCCCATTCGGCAGGGACTTTTGAAAACGATTAGGAGGAAGTTTGAGTAAAGAGTACATCAAGGCACAAACCCCACTGCCCGCTTATTTTCCTTATCCGAAATTTCTGCTGCAGATGAGCCTTTCCCATACGGCACGATTGACGTATGTTTTGCTGCTGGACCGCATGACCCTTTCGCAGAAGAACGGCTGGGTGGATGTGCAGGGCCGGGCATATGTGCTCTATCCGTTGGCAGGGCTGGCGGAAGATCTTCAGAGCAGCATTTCCAGTGTCACCCGTGCCCTGCGGGAACTGGAAGCCGCACGGCTGATCGAACGGCGGTCCAATGGCTTTTCCAAGCCAAACCAGGTGTTCCTAAGCTTCCCATCTACTGCGCAGAAATGCACAGTCGAGATGGTCAAAAATGAGCAGCCTGATTGCTCAAAAGTGAGCAATACGATTGCGCAAAACTGCACACCTAACCAAATAAATAAGAATAACCTAAAATTGAACCACCTAAATAGAACCAAAGAAACATATGGGCGATATCGGAATGTTTTTCTGGAAGATTATTCGGAACTGGAAATGGAAATTGCAGAGTTGGATACTCTGACCGAAGACCTTTCAGCCTATATGCAGTCTACAGGCAGGAAGTACGCAGACCATGCGGCGACCCTGCGTAGCTGGTCAGCACGGAAGAAAAGACAACAGAAACCGAGAGCAGGCATCCCGGACTACACCTACAACGAGGAGGAAAGTTTATGACAGAAACGATTCGGACAGCGATGGATAGGCTTATGACGATCTCTGTGGAACCGCAGGACTATGTTGCAGAAGATGGGCTGCTGTACTGCGGCAGCTGCAAAACTCCCAAGGAAGCGTTCTTTCCGAATGGCAAAAAACTGTTTGGTCGTGACCGCCATCCGGCTGAATGCCGGTGCAGGCAGGCTACAAGGGAAAAGCAAGAGAAAGAAGAACGTGCAAGGCTGCATTACGAGAAAGTGCAGCGGCTGAAGCTGCAGGGCTTTACCGACTGGGCGATGCAGCACTGGACATTTGCAAACGATCACGGGCAAAATCCACAGATGCAGCTGGCACAGCGGTATGTGGACCATTGGCCGGAAATGCGGGAAAAGAATGTGGGGCTGCTGCTCTGGGGCGGTGTTGGTACAGGAAAAAGCTATATGGCTGGCTGCATAGCCAACGCCCTGATGGAGCAGGAAATAGCAGTCTGCATGACGAATTTTGCCCGGATCATGAATGAACTGAACAACGCCTTTGCCGGACGAAATGAAGTTGTGGACAGGCTCTGCAGCTATCCGTTGCTTGTCATTGACGATTTCGGCATGGAGCGCGGTACGGAATATGCGCTGGAGCAGATTTACAACATCATCGACAGTCGCTACCGCAGCGGGAAACCGCTGATCTTTACCACGAACCTGCCCCTGACGGAGTTGAAGAACCCGCAGGATACCGCACACGCCCGTATCTATGACCGTCTGCTGGAACTGTGTACCCCGATTGCCTGCACGGGTCCCAGCATGAGAAAGAACATAGGACAGGTAAAATTGGATTTGTTGAAAACACTTTTGGCCTGAATGGGAGGAATGCAATTGAAAGAAAACGGCACAATGAGTTGGTTGGAGCAGATCCACCAGATGAGGAACCGGGACATCCGCACGATAAAACAGCATGAACTGCAGGAACTGCCGCAGGATGCAGTGGAATACGGATTGCCGCAGGAAACAAGGCTTCAAAGATTATTGGAGAAAGTAGGAAATCCTTATTGCTATCTGGACAACGGAATCATTGTGAAACTGAATTTTTCACCGAGAGGGAGCAGCACACTGCCGGAACGCATTGGCAGATGCTTTCTGTCTGCCAGCTGAAAAGGCAGAGAAGACTTCGGCAAGCTGCTGAAAAATCACGCAGAAAAATTTCGCACTTTAATGCGATAAAGCAATGGACAAAGGACGATGATTCTGGTAAGCTGTTTGTGGGTAAGAAAATAGGAATGTGCCAGCTGAGTAAAGTTTGCTCGGCAGCCTTGTTCTACATAGAAAAATGTGGAGCCTTTCGCTTCTCTGACGAACAGTATTGCCGATTCGTTAAGGAGGTGGAAGGCTTTTGTTATACCCTGATATCAATTCGCAGAAGAAAACGCAGCAAAATTCAACTCGTTATCGTACAGCCCTGTATTTACGCTTATCCCGTGAGGATGGCGATAAGACAGAGAGCGACAGCATTGCAAATCAGCGCACACTGCTGGAAGCCTATGCCGCAGACCACCCGGAACTGTGCATTGTGGACGAGTTTGTGGATGATGGCTACTCTGGCTCGAACTTTGAACGGCCTGCGTTCCAAAGGCTGTTTCAGGAACTGGAGCAGGGAACCATCAACTGCATTCTGGTGAAAGATTTATCCCGTTTTGGCCGAAATTACATTGAAGTGGGACGCTATCTGGAACGGATTTTCCCGGTCATGCGGGTCCGGCTGATTGCAGTGACGGATAATTATGACAGCCAATCTGCGTGGAAGACCAGCGATTCCATCATGGTTCCGATGCGGAATCTGCTCAACGATGCCTACTGTCGGGATATTTCCGTCAAAATCAAGAGTCAGCTTGCGGTAAAGCGGAAGCGCGGCGATTTTGTGGGAAGTTTTGCAACCTACGGCTACCGGAAAGACCCTACAAATCATAGCAAGCTGATCGTGGACGAACTGGCAGCGGAAACAGTGCAAGATATTTTCCGCTGGAAGATCAGTGGCATGAATAATCAGAGCATCGCAGACCGATTGAATGCGAAAAAGGTGCCGTCCCCGGCTGCGCGAAAGCTACAGAGTGGTGCAAAGCTGAGCCTGCACTTCCGTAAGAGCGATGAGCCGCCGTGGTCTGCCAAGGCGGTGGACCGCATTCTGCACAACGAGGTCTATATCGGAAAACTGGTGCAGGGGAAGACAAGGAGACTGGATTATCGCTCCAAAAAGAAAATGAACGTGCCGATGCGGGACTGGGTAATCGTGGACAACACCCATGAAGCAATCATTCCGGCAGAGCAGTTTGAGCTGGTGCGGCGGATTCTGGAAACCGAAACACGCAGGCCGAACGATGCCGAAACGGTGGCCCTGTTTGCAGGATTTCTTTACTGTGGGGACTGCGGCAGCCGGCTGGTGCGCAGGTCGGCCAGCTATAAGGGAAAGCGGTATATCTATTATCAGTGCTCCGGCAGCAAGCAGAACAAGGGCAGCTGCACAAGCCATAACCTACGGGATGAAAAGCTCTATAACATTGTGCGGAATGCGCTCCAGATGCAGATCCAGATCGTGATGGAGGAAGCCGAGTTTGTAGAAAGCATCCGGCAGGCCCAGCAGGAACCCTACCGTGTGCGGCGCATCGAACGGCAGATTCGGCAGCTGACTGCAGAAAAGGCCCATACACAGGGCATTAAGGAAAAACTGTACGGGGATTATGCAGACGAAATCCTCACACGGGAGGATTTTTTGAACTACAACGAACTGTACAGCAAGCGGATCGAAGAGTATGACCGTAAAATCACAGAACTGGAAGCAGAACAGCAAAATCTGCAGACTGCCCCGAATGCTTATCCGTTTCTGGACGTGTACCGCAAGTATCGGAAACTGGAAGACATCACCCGTTCGATGGTCGTTGAACTGATTGAGAAAATTGAAGTGTATGAGGGCAATCGGGTGGAAATCACATTCCGATTCCACGATGAAATCGCGGACCTGCTGGAAGAACTGCACCAAAAGCAGATGGAGCAGCATGAAGTACCTGCATGAAAGGAGAAGCTGACCTATGGCAAGAGTAAGCAAAAAGGTAAGTGCGGCGCAGCGGGAAGCGGAGAACGCACCGCACCGTATCTGGAAAACTGCAATTTACGCGCGATTGTCTGATTTCGATGATGAGCTTCGGGATACGGAATCGCTGGAAGTGCAGATTTCTTACATCAAAGAGTATATCAACCACCGGGATGATCTGATGCTGCTGGACGTGTTTGCGGACAAGCGGTGTACAGGGATGAACTTTGACCGCCCGGAATTTGAACGGCTGCTGAAAGCACTGCAGGAGCGGAAAATCGACTGCATCGTTGTAAAGGACTTCTCGCGATTGGGCCGCAATTTCGTGGAAACAGGCCAGTATCTGGAACAGGTGTTTCCGCTGTTCGGCGTAAGATTTATCGCCATCAATGATAATTATGACAGTCTGAACAGCCAGAACAGGGACGGGATGCTGGTGCCGATCAAGGGCATGATCAATGAGATGTACTCGAAAGACCTATCCCAGAAGATTCAGTCGTGCTTTCGCTCCAAGGAAGCACGGGGAGAAATCTATACGCTGGTTCCATTCGGCTACAAAAAGGATCAGAAGAATCATTTGATTCTTGATGAGGAAGTCAGTGATGTGGTGATGCAGATTTTTCTCTGGAAAAAATCCGGCAGGAAAGAGCGCGAGATTGCAAAGAAGCTGTCTGCGCAGGGTATCCCAACACCTTTTACACGCCGCTGTCAGCTGGGATACCTGAAAAATACCTCGCGGGTAAAGGACTCTGCATGGCAGACCGTTTTCGTGACAAAGGTGCTGGAAAATCCAATCTACACAGGAACAATGGTCTATAACCGCATCGCCTACGATGAAGCGAATCGGAAAATCGGGCAGAATCCACGGGAAAGCTGGCGCATGGTGCCGGACAGCCACCCGGCGATTATCAGCTGGGAACTGTTTGATGAAGTTTCCGCGTTGCGGGAAGCTGAGCAAGCGGCCAGGGAGGAACGGAAAACATGGTGCAAACAGCGCAGAAAGAACAATCCGAACATCTTCAAAGGCCGGATATTTTGCAAAGAGTGCGGAAAAAAGCTGGTTTGCCATTGGCAAAGGGATGGCTCGCTGTATTTTTACTGTAAATTTTGCCATGTTTCCATCTCAGAGAAAGACCTCTGGAACGGCATTAACAAGGAGTTGCACCAGCGGATGGAAGAACACCGTGATTTGCAGAAGCTGGTACGGAAAAGCTCTGGAAAAAGCAAACTCCAATCAAAAGAAATAGCTACAAAACGTGAAATTGAACAGGCGTCAGGCAATATCGTTCGACTGGAATCACAGAAGCGCAGCGGCTATGAGCAGTATGTTCTCGGAAAACTTTCAAAGGAGAAATTTCTGGAACTGAAGCAAGGTGTAGAAAATGAAATCGTATTACTGAAGCAGACAAAATCTGAAAGAGAGAAAGAACTGGCCGTTGTTCAAGAAGAATTGCAGCAGAAAAAGCAGATCGCAGGAAACACCGAAGTCCTTTTGACGGTAGATAATCTGCTGCAGTATGTAAAGAAAATTGAAGTGGACCGCAGGAAAATAACTTATACGGAATTTGTGTTTTAATGAAAAAGGAGAACAGACAATGAAAGAGAAAATCTATGATGCCCGGACAGGAATGGAATATGTTTTGGTGGGTGATTATTATCTGCCAGCCTTGAAACTGCCACGGACCCGTCCGATTGGCCGCTGGGGGATGCTGCACAAGGCGTACCTGAAACTGCGAAAACCAGCCTATTACCAGAGCTTGCTGCTGAGCGGAAAACTGGATACTGTTTTCGCAAATGTGGAAGAGCAGGCAGTGGAACGATATGAGGTTTTGATCGAGCGGCTGAGCCGGCGGGAGCACGTATCGGAAAAACTGAAAGAAGAAAATCAGATGGAGTGGGTACGCCGTATGAGAAATCTGGAAAATCGTGCAGCAGAAATTGTAAAGGCAGAATTGATCTATACGTTTGAAGGACGGTGAACAGCAGATGATTGGAACCTACTACAGACTTTCCCTTGCGGACGAAGATGTGGGTGCGGATAAGGCAGAAAGCAACAGCATTCAGGGCCAACGCGGACTGGTAGAGGGGTACATCATGGCCCGCCCCGAACTGGCAACAGAGCCGCGTCAGGAGTATGTGGACGATGGCTACTCCGGCACCTCTACAAGCCGCCCGGCGTTCCAGCGGCTGATTCAGGACGCGCAGGATGGCAAGGTGAAAACAATTATCGTAAAGGACTTTTCCCGGTTTGCCCGCGATTATATCGAAGCAGGCGATTATATGGAGCGCATTTTTCCATTGCTGGGCGTTCGATTCATCTCTGTCAACGATGGGTATGACAGTGGAATGCAGGCCGGGAACGATGTACGCGGACTGGAAGTAGCCATCAAGAACATCATCAACGCATCCTACAGCCGGGATCTTTCTGCCAAAATCGCGGCAGCAGACCATGTGATGCAGAAAAAAGGAATGTATCTCGGAGGATACCGTCCATTTGGATTCCTGTCGGACCCGAACGACTGTCATGAGCTAATCCTCGACCCGGTAGCCAGTCGATATGTGCGGTTGATTTTTGAACTGGCATTGCAGGGCAACAGAACAGGCACCATCGCAAAAATCCTGAATGAAAAGCAGATCCCGACCCCGGCAGCGTATCATGTGGCGGAAAACCATGTGTACAGTGAGCAGAAAGCATGGGATCTGCAGCGCAGCCATTGGACAAGTGGAACGGTTTACCATGTTCTGAAAAATGAGAAGTATAAGGGAACCTATGTGGGTGCGAAATTCATTATGCCTGTTCCCTGTAAACATCGGGTGCTGCGCGCTCCCTTGGAACAGCAGGTACGAATTGAGGACAGCCATGCCGCCATTGTGACCACGGAAGAATTTGAGCAGGCACAAAAGGTTATTATGCTGCAGCACGGGAATCATCAGGCCGGGAACTATACAAAACACCAGTATCCCTTGAAAGGCAAGGTCTACTGCGGCTACTGCCAGAAGTTGATGAAATACCGTGTTCTCAAGAAACTTGGCCCCTCGTTTAACTGCAGATTTTCAGCGACAGCGGTGGACAGCCCCTGCAAACGAATCCCGATCTCCGAGGAACTGCTGGAACATATCGTCCGAAATGCGCTGACAGCGCAGATAAAGCAGGCGGAGCATATACTGGAAATCCTGCACGAACGGGAACGCAAAGCGTTGATTTGCTTTTCCGCACTGGAACGGCAGGAAGAAAAGCTGAGTGCAGAAAAGGCAGAGATCGTAAAACAGCGCGTCGCACTGTATGAGCAGTATGCCGACGGAAATATAAGCAAGGAAGATTTCGTCCGGCAGAGAGACGCCTACAGAGCGCAAGAAGATGAAAAGATGGAGCAGATTCAACGACTTCGTACCGAGAAAGATCAAATTTTCCAGCCTATGAAAAAGGATACGGATAGTTTGCAAGCCGTGATGAATACGGTGGGAGAAGTTGGCGATGTGATGCATCTGTCGCAGAATGTGGTGGGAACCTTTATTGACCGCATTGAGGTTTTCAACGATGAGCGCGTGAAAATTCGTTTTACATTTGAGGACACATTGAACAGCTATGAGGAAAAGTGATTGCAGCGACTTTTTGAACTAAGGTATATAGCGAGTTTTAGCATTTAAAAACGGAGACCCACATAAACCACAGACAGCACCCAGGAGAATTCGAGGGTGCGTCTGCAGCTTATGCGGGCCGTTTTATTTTGTGCTTTTTACTGCGAAATAATGTTAAACTCCAAGGCTGACAAGAGTGGCCTTTAACTCTTTTGCCATGCGAATAATGACAGTCTGTTCAGTTTCATTACAGTCCAGCAGCAAGCGGTGAAATTCGGAGTTTGCAGAGGAAGAAGAATGTTCAAGACAGTCGAGCAAAAGCTCATCCGCGGAAACGGATAAGGTGTTGGCAATTTTGACAAGAACAGAAATGCTAGGGATTTTTGTTCCATTTTCGATACGGACAATGTGTTCACGGCTACAGTTGATTTTTGCGGCGAGGGCTTCCTGCGACAGATTTGATTTTGAACGGTAGAAGCTGATTCGTTTTCCAAGAGAAGTACAATTTACGGACATATAGTGATCTTCCTTTCAAATGCCCGCATAAGATACTTTAATTATTTGACTTATGGAGAAATGAATCAAGAGGAACCAAAGAGGCAATCTGCATAGAAGTCAGAATTTTTGTCTTTCCCTTCTAGCGGAGATGGCTTCTGAGACTAAAATGTGACCCAGCAGGTCACATTTTAGGGAACAAGTGACCTGCTGGGTCACAGAAAAAATCATCTGATAAGCGTATAATAAAAGCATGAAATCAAGCTGCGAAAATAAAGTGGGGAAAACGAAATGGAACGGTTGCTGACACTGTATAGCGAAGTTCAGTCAACGGATGTACGGTGGCTGTGGTATCCCTTTATTGCAATCGGGAAAATCACACTTCTGCAGGGTGATCCCGGCGATGGAAAATCTACCATGATGATGAATCTGATTGCGGAACTTTCAACAGGAGGTAAGACCCCGGATGGCTGTAAGATCGGCGTGCCGCAAAAAGTGATTTATCAGTGCTCCGAGGATGGCGTTTCGGATACGATAAAGCCCCGATTGGAACGCTGCGGGGCAGACTGCAGGAAGATTGCTTTCATCAATGAAGAGTTTTATAACGGCCTCACATTGGACGATGAGCGCATCCGTCAGGCAATCATTGAATTTCGGCCTCGATTGGTCGTGATTGATCCGATTCAGGCATATCTTGGCAGCGATTCGGATTTGCAAATCGCAGGCAGAGCGCGGAAACTCATGCGCCGCCTTGGAATGTGGGCTGCTGGTTACGACTGCGCTATCGTTCTGATTGGACACCTCAACAAAAAAGAAGGCTCCAAAGGGCTGTACCGCAGCCTTGGCAGTATTGATGTTGTGGCAGCAGCACGAAGCGTCCTGCAGGTGGAGCGAGATACCGAGAATCCTGATATAAGAATCGTACATCAAATCAAAAACAGTCTTGCGCCTACGGCAGAAGACATCCGCTTTTCCATTTCTGCCGACAAGGGCTTTCGATGGCTGGAATGCAGGCCACAGCTTTTTGAAAAACAACAGCCGGACGCCGAACATAAATTTGATACAGAGCAACAGAAAGCTGCCTACTGGATCAAGCATTTCCTTGAAAAAGGCGATATGAGCGCAAATGAAATTTATTGCCGTCTGGACAATGAGGGTGTCAGCAAACGAGTGGCGCGGATGGTAAAAACGGAAATGGGAATCCACTGCTACCAGAAGAAGCGGAGATGGTATTGGAGTGTTCAGCTGGAAGAAGGTGCTATGAATGGAGCGCAAGTATAAAGTAGGCGGCTATGTGAAACTTGCAAAACTGTGGGAACGCTCTAAGGATGCAGCAGTAGCCTATCACAGTTCCTACTATGCTGAAAAGTTCAGAGATGATGCAGATAAAAGGCTGGTTGGTGTCTATATTGACATCACAGGGAATAAGGAAATTTATAAACGCCCGGAAATGGTGCATCTGCTCAAAGATTGCAAAAAAGGTGCCGTCAATCTGATTTTTTCACAGACAAGGGCCTACCTTGCAGCGAATACCTGTGATTTCTGTTTTCTGCTGAAATATCTGTTTGATTTGCCGATGCGGGTAGACATTGTTACAGATGATGACGACCAGAGAATTGACACGATTCTTGATGTTGAGAATCAGCGTCAGAGCCTGAAAGAATTGGCCGAAAAATATACATCAATCCGTGAGAAAGAATATCTTGCATGGAAAGCACGACTAGAACATGAAATGGAAAAGGCAGATGGAAAATGAATGAAGGACAGTATGATTCAAAAAATGTAGAACATATTTCAATAGAAAATATCGAAGTTGTGTCCAATGGAATGGATTGGAAAAGCAGGCATTTGGAAGCTGAAAAGAGAAAAGCCGAAATCCGCGACAGAATCCATAAGCAGGCAGAACAGGGCCAGAAAACGGCAAAAGACTACTTTCGTCCGGCGAAACCGACACCGTCGATTTACGACAGTGACCTGAAGCGTGTAGCGGTTTATGCCCGTGTCAGCACCTCTAGCGAAGAACAGATTTCTTCCATTGAAAACCAGACTCTATATTACACCAAAAAGATTGCAGAAACGGAAAACTGGAATTTGCAGGACATTTACAGCGATGAAGGAAAATCCGGCACATCGCTGCGGAAACGTGATGCGTTTAAACGCATGATGCGAGATGCCAAAGACCAGAAGATGGATTTGATTATCTGTGCCAGCATTTCACGTTTTGCTCGGAATTTTTCAGATTGCATGACGCAGATCGCGGCCCTGAAAACCATGCACCCGGCACATCCCATTGGCGTGTACTTTGAAACGGAAAACATCTACACGCTGAATCCAAGCAGTCAATACAGTCTTGACATTCAGGCTCTTTTGGCAGACTGGGAATCGGGCAACAAGAGCCGCCGGATGATCCTTTCGTATGATCAGCGCATTATGACAGGCCAGTACCCGGTGGCTGACCTGATGGGGTATCGGCATACCAAAGATGGGCAGTTGGTAATTGAGCAGGAAGAAGCAAAGACGGTGCGTTTTATCTTTCTGGCGTTTATTCAAGGGTATAACTACGATCAGATTGCAACGATTCTGACGCAGAAGAAGCGCAGCACCCTGCACGGCAGGCAGGAGTGGAACGGTGTGATGGTAGCAAACATCATGAAAAATGAACGCCGCTGGGGTGATCTGGAAGCCCGGAAGAGCATCGTGGTGGACTACAAGCTGGGCAAGGTTACAAAGAATAATGGAAATCGCTGCTCTGCCTATGTTCCGGAACACCATGAAGCAATCGTTTCGCCGGAAATTGCACGGGCTGCACATCTGGTGGCATCCAGCAGGAAGAAGTGCGGTGTGCAGGATATTGTGGTGATCCAGCAGGGAACATTGAAAGGCTTTGTTGGCATCCATCCGAATTGGAGCGGCATCAGTGTTGAAAGCATCCGCAGCCTTTGCCTGAGCACCTATCTGCCGGAAGAGGTGATGAAACTGAACGATATAGCAGAGATGAGGGCTGGGGCAACACTGGGAAAGGCACTTCAATCTGAATATATGACGGTTTCAGGTGCTTGCTTTATCAACCAGAGCAGCCCGGTTATGACGATTTCTAAAAATGGAATCCGTTTCAGCAAGGCCTGCCATAGCCGGTTGGACGACTGCGAGTATGTGGAACTGCTCTATCATCCGATTCTGCAGGTCGTGATTTTGCGAAAGAGCAATCACGGCTTTTCAACGACGATGCGCTGGAGAGATGACAATGACGTTCATAGTGCTTTTTCAGCCAGAGCATTTTCTGGGCTGGTCTTCCAAACATTGAACTGGAGAAGGAATTGCCGCTATCAGTGCCGTGGTATCTGTCGGGGTCAGGGAAATGCAAAATTTCTGATTTTTGAATTAGATGAGTCCCGGATTTTGACTGGGAAAAATCAGTATGAACAAGAAAATTGTTCGATGAATCTGAAATGCCGGTTATATCGGAGTAAATGGGTTCAGAGCATTACAGTTAGTGATGTGATGGAATCTGGCCAAGTCGTAGAAAATCCTATGATTGGTGCAATTCCAAGCAGAAATGAAGTTCAACGTGAACTGGATGATCTTTTGATGTCGATGTAGGAGGAACTTATAGAATGGAAGAAAAAAGCAGGGCGCAGGAACTGAGCGTTCGGGAAATCTCCTTGATTCGTGAACTTGCACAGATACGGAAAGAACATAAAAGAGAACTGGAGTACGAAAAGTTCGATGGCTATGAACTTCCGCCGCGCACCCAGTTTTCCATGCTGAATAAACCTGCAGTGAGCATAAAATATGGTGTTATGAAATTTAATATGGCGTGCATTCGGCTTTTTGAAGGAATCAAGTATGTCCTTCCGATTTTGCATCCCAATAAGAAGCGGCTTGCGTTGATTATGTGCCCGGAAGAGGACAGCGCATCTGTTGAATGGGCAAGACAGAAGGACGAAAACTGGGTGAATAAGGATATTACATCATTGGAATTTGTGGAAAATATCTTCAGGCTCATGAACTGGAATCGGGAATGCCGTTATAAAGTGCTTGGACGGGTGGCTAATTCAGATCAGGGTCTTTGTATGTTGTTTGATTTGGAAGAAGCAATCATGTTCACCCCGAAGCCACAGGAATATACAGATCCGCTTACTGGTGAAATGAAGAAAAAGCAGATGAAATTCTTCCCGGATGCCTATAAGAACCGTATCGGAAAATCTTATAATGACTATATTGCAGACCATCAGATGAACATGTTTGAAGACTTCATTGGGTATCAGAGTTCTACTGTATTGGATGAGCCCGAACGGGAAGCAGGCACTACTTCAATACCGATTCCGCAACGTGAAGAATCTGAAAATATACCTTTGCCAGATTTACCGGGACAGCTTGAAAACGTACAACAATCGGGCAATGAGATTGCTAAGAGAGGAATGCCGACATGAATTCTGGGCGAGTTATGAACCTGCGAGTGACAATTCCGGCGGAAAGCCGGAGAATGAATGTTGGGAAAGATGTTATCCGTATTCTTGGAAGTCCGGCCTATATCTGCGTTTTGCAGAGGAAAGATCGGAAGGCTATTGCAATCACGCCGTGTGCTGCGGAGCATCCCATGTCCTTTAAGGTCCCGGGCAGGCTACTGACCGATGGGCAGTGTCGGATGATGATTAACGGAATACAGTTCATTCAGGTGTTGCTGGAAGCAAATGGTCTGGCGGCAGGAAAAGACCATCAGTTTAAAGGACGGTATGATGCCGAGAAAAATGCAGTTATCATTTCGCTTGAAAAAGATGAACAAAGTGCCCTCTCGCCTCAAAAGTGTACAACTTGACATCACGTCCACTTGGTCGTATAATACGTCCAAATGGACATGATGAAGGGAGCTAATACTATGAGTGCCGGAATTTTAGATGGCTTTCAAACGATAATTCCAACGGCAGCGGCTGTCTTATCGGAAAAACGACAAATATTAAGGCTGACGCAACAAGAGGTTGCTGATCGCGCAAAAATAACATTACGTCAATATCAAAGGCTGGAATCTGGGGAAAGAAACATTTTGACTTCTTCTTTTGGCTTGGCGTGTCGGGTAATTGAAGCTCTTGATATGGATGTTTCTAAATTCTATCATGGTGACTATTACCTTGAAGAATTGAAAACTATTGAAGGCAAACGATTTGGTGACAGGGGAAAACATCAATTTAAATGACGGCATGATGCCGAAAAAAGAGCAATATGGACAAATCTATGCCGAAAAGTTTATATCTGTAAGCTTGATATGCAAAGCGTTTTATGGTAAGATGGAAGCACAATAGGGAGAGTATACACTCCCGTTGAATCTGTTGCTGGAAGTGAATGCTGATGGAAAACCAGCTTGCTTATGCGATAACTCAGACGAAATATAATTCGAGTGATGATAAGGCTGCTAAGAACAGCTGGTCACTAAAACTATATCGAATAAGCAGATAGGCTATACGAGGCTCAATTAGTTGAAAACCGATAACATAAGAATCCTAATAAGCAGTGGGGCATCTCTATGAATGAGCAATTGCTGAAAATGAATGGCTTATCGGTGGGAATTTTAGATGCACTATCATTTGAGTCGCATTTGGGAATTCCGTTGAAGAAGAACTTGCATTATTTTGATAAGGATTTGTTAATTGCTGAACTGATTTCGATGACTGAGTGGTTGGATGAACAGGAAATCCTTTCTAATATTGCGCTAGACTACAGGGTTAAGAGCTTGGATTCTATACTTTTGAAGTATGATCGTTACTATCCGGATCATCAGACACGAAAAGTGTTTAATGATATTCTGGGCTTCCGGGCTTTTTGTGATAGCTACGATCAAATATTAGAAGAAGAGTTTTCACTGTTCCGGATTGCTGATATGGCAAAAGGAAAGGCAGTGGATGATGGTTACAGGGGTGTCCATGTGTACTATCAGAAAAGTGGAAGACATTACCCCATAGAAATCCAATTTAATACATTGTTTGATAGGCAATTAAATAACTGGCTTCACGATTATCTGTATAAAAAGAGTTATCCCGTGGAAACAGGGAAGATAATGCGTGAAAAGTATGAAAATGGATTGATTCGGAATGAATATGAATTTAAGGAGGTGCTGAATAATGTGCTATTTGGTAGCAAAAGATCGTAATGCACATGGTTGTTTTGCTCTAAAAACGACGCATGGGAAGCATCTGGTGGAATTAAAAAGAGAATTGAACAAAGAGGTTGGATATAAGGGAGTACAGCTTGTAACAATCAGCAGGCCAACAGCGTATGGTGAGTATGCGCCTTACCACTTTGTGGATACAGAACAGGAATTTCAGACTCTTGTAAAGGGTCTTCGCCCATAAAAATGCTGTATGTGGGAGCGGTGTATTTCAGTTCAGGCGATTGGTGTGTGCTGGAATAATATCATCTGTAGTCAGGTTAAGTCCCCGAATTATGAATAAGAAGATAAGCCCTACAAGGCTCAAATTGGTGTAAGAACCGATTGGAAGCCTTGTAGGGCTTGTTTTTTTGCAAAAATTTTTGTTCCTTACTTGACAACCGCATAGGGTCAACCAAGAAAAACTACGATAACTAAAGGGTTTTCAAGGCTTGAGTTGTCCTTCAAAAGTTTTATTTGTTGAAAAGACTGCAAGATACGGAAAATCCGGGGTTATATGTAGGAGGCTTTTGGAAGCTCTGTTTTGACCCACAAAAAGGAGCAGCAAATAAAGATTGAAGGAGAGTTCAAGCCTACGGTGGATTGCCTTTGTGCGACCCGCCGTAGGTTTGTTTTTATCCATAAGGGAATAGATGCAACATTAGCGATAAAATGTGAGGATGGAATAGAGGAATGAATTCAAAAAAAGAAGTGCAGCACGTATACCTTGTCGGCGCGAAGTCATTGGGGGCTTACGGAGGTTATGAGACCTTTGTCTACAAGCTCACAGAGTATATCCGGCTACCAGCTCATGGCAGAAAGAACAGGAGGAGCAGGCAATGAATATCACGGTATATCTTGGCGCAAAAGAGGGCAATGACCCGGCGCTGAAACGGGCAGTGCAGGAACTGGGGCAATGGATTGGCCAAAGCGGGAACGCGCTGGTGTATGGCGGCTCCAAAACCGGGCTGATGGGCGAAATTGCCAAAAGCGTTCTGGATGCGGGCGGAACCGTGACCGGCGTGGAGACCACCCTGTTTATGCAGGATGACCTGCAATATGACGGTCTGACGGAGTTGATCGTGACGGAAACCATCACCGAGCGCAAGACCGAGATGATCAGGCGGGGCGATGCGTTTATTGCGTTCCCCGGCGGAACGGGTACGCTGGAGGAAATCGCCGAAGTCATGTCCAAGGTATCGCTCAAGCAGCTGGATGCTCCCTGCATTTTGTACAACCTGAATGGCTATTATAACGGTCTGAAAACCCTGCTTGATCATATGATCGAAACCGGGCTTTCGACAAAAGAGCGGCAGGAAGGAATCTGGTTTGCGGAGAACCTGGAGCAGATCAAGCAGATTCTGAAAGCATAAAAACGCCGAAATATCACCGTACGCCGCACAGCACTTGACAATACCGCTGCGGCGGGGTAATATATTGATACCAAATGCAGTGCGGGGGAGTTCCGCGGGCAGACGTTCTTTCCAGAGAGCCGGGGCAGCTGAAAACCGGCAGGGCGTGCCCGGCGGTTTGTCGCCCCCAAGCAGGGCAGGCGAACCGCCGTGTGCGCAGTAATCTGCTTCGTTTCGCCCCCGTTACCGGGCGGTCAAGTGGCTTACCTTTATATAAAACATATATAAAACGGCAGGCAATTTGGGTGGTACCGCGGTACTGAACATGTTTTGGAACATCGTCAGGCCGTCCCATGTTTACAACATCATGGGGCGGCCTGATTTTTTATTTCCGTCCCGCACATCAAGGAGGGCCATCATGGCAAAAGAACTCGCCAAGCAGTATGATCCCAAAGGCACAGAGGATCGAATTTACCAGGAATGGTGCGATAAGGGCTATTTCCACACCCAGATCGACCGCAGCAAAAAGCCGTTTACCATCGTAATGCCGCCGCCGAATGTTACCGGCCAGCTGCACATGGGCCACGCCATGGACGAAACCTGGCAGGATATCCTGACCCGCTACAAGCGCATGCAGGGCTATGCCGCTTTGTGGGTGCCGGGCACCGACCATGCTTCCATTGCCACAGAAGCCAAAGTGGTGAACAAACTGGCCGGACAAGGTATAAAGAAAACTGACCTTAGCCGTGACGAGTTCCTGAAACATGCCTGGGCATGGACAGAAGAACATGGAGGTATTATCCTGAAACAGCTGCGTAAACTAGGTGCATCCTGCGATTGGGACCGTACAGCATTCACCATGGACGAAGAACGTAGCGAAAGTGTTATCAAAGTATTCGTAGACCTTTACAACAAAGGTTTGATCTATCGCGGTGTACGCATGGTAAACTGGGACCCAAAAGCACTGACAGCTCTCAGTGATGAAGAAGTTATTTACAAGGAAGAACACAGCAAACTGTATTATCTCCGTTACAAAGTAGAAGATGATGCTGAAGGACGCTATGCAGTAGTTGCTACCACTCGTCCCGAAACAATTATGGGAGATACTGCCATGTGTATCAATCCCAATGACCCGAAAAACCAATGGCTGAAAGGCAAAAAGGTAATTGTACCACTGGTAAACCGTATCATTCCGGTTATCGAAGACGACTACGTAGACATTGAATTTGGTACAGGATGTCTGAAAGTAACACCTGCCCATGATGTGAATGACTATATGCTTGGCGAAAAATATAACTTGCCCAGCATTGATATCTTCAATGACAACGGAACACTGAGCGAAGCTGCCGGACTATATATAGGTATGGACCGTCTTGATGTACGTAAACAGATTGAACAAGACTTACAAGCTGCCGGATTGCTGGAAAAGGTAGAAGCTTATACCAATAAGGTAGGTTTCTCGGAACGTACCAATGTAGCCATCGAACCGAAACTGTCCATGCAGTGGTTCTTGAAGATGCAACATTTTGCAGACATGGCATTGCCTCCTGTAATGAATGATGAACTGAAATTCTATCCTACCAAATACAAGAATACCTACAAAAACTGGCTGGAAAATATCAAAGACTGGTGTATTAGCCGCCAACTTTGGTGGGGACATCGCATTCCAGCATACTTTCTGCCCGAAGGCGGTTATGTAGTAGCCGAAACAGCGGAAGAAGCTTTGAAGTTGGCACAAGAAAAAACCGGTAATGCCAATCTGAAAATGGAAGATTTACGTCAAGACGATGACTGTCTGGACACTTGGTTCTCTTCATGGCTGTGGCCCATTTCTTTATTTAACGGTATCAATAATCCTAATAATGAAGAAATAAACTACTATTATCCTACTAGCGACTTGGTTACAGGACCGGATATCATTTTCTTCTGGGTGGCACGAATGATTATGGCAGGATATGAATATAAAGGTGATATGCCGTTCAAAAACGTTTATTTCACTGGTATCGTACGCGACAAACTGGGACGTAAGATGTCAAAGTCTTTGGGTAATTCACCCGACCCGTTGGAACTAATTGACAAGTATGGTGCCGATGGCGTGCGAATGGGTATGATGCTTGCCGCTCCCGCAGGAAACGATATTTTATTTGATGATGCGTTATGTGAACAAGGACGTAACTTCAATAACAAAATATGGAATGCATTCCGCTTGGTGAAAGGTTGGGAAGTTGCCGATATTGCACAGCCCGAATATGCAAGACTGGCCACTGAATGGTTTGAATCCATGTTGGCAAAAACAGCTGCAGAAGTAGCTGACTTATTCGGCAAATATCGTTTGAGCGAAGCACTGATGGCTGTATACAAATTATTCTGGGACGAATTCTCAAGCTGGTATCTGGAAATGATCAAGCCGGCATACGGACAACCCATTGACAAAGCGACCTATGAAAAAACTTTAGGCTTCTTTGATAACTTGCTGAAGTTGCTGCATCCGTTCATGCCTTTCATTACCGAAGAGTTATGGCAACATATATATGACCGCAAAGAAGGAGAAAGCCTGATGGTCCAGCAATTGAACATTCCGACTGCTTGTAATGAGATTATCGTCAAAGAATTTGAAGTAGTGAAAGAAGTAATCGGTGGTATCCGCACTATTCGTTTACAGAAAAACATTGCACAGAAAGAAACTTTGGAGTTGCAAGTAGTAGGTGTAAATCCAGTAGCTACATTCAATCCTGTTATTACTAAATTGTGTAACCTCTCTTCTATCGAAGCCGTAGAGAATAAAGCTGACGGCTCCGGCTCATTTATGATAGGTACAACTGAATATGCCATACCATTGGGCAATTTAATCAACACAGAAGAAGAGTTGGCAAAACTGGAGGCTGATTTAAAATATCAGGAAGGCTTTTTGCAAAGTGTATTGAAAAAATTAAGCAATGAAAAATTTGTCAGCAAAGCACCAGCCAACGTTATTGATATGGAACGCAAGAAACAGGCTGATGCAGAAAGCAAAATAGCTTCTTTAAAAGAAAGTATTGCTGCTTTGAAAAAATAAAAAAATATACCGCTTTACAGAGATTGCAACATTCTATGTAAAGCGGTCATCACTTCTTTTTTAGTAAAGAGATGTGTCAAAAGTAATTCTGCTATTGTCTTGCTGCAAAGCTCGGATAGTTTTGATAATTACTTCAAATTTTGACACATCTCTTTCTTTTTTCTAATTGTCTTTCATTATTCAACGGGTATGATCTTTCCTGTTTTTCTGAGAAATTTTCAATTCTACTATAAAAGCAACTACCAAGCCCAAACCACCAAAAAGCAAGACATTTGCACCATAAATCAATGAAGTTAACTCGCTCATGCGCCAATTACGCTCTGTGAAATAATCGGGAACCGTGGTTGCACAAATAATATAACCAGTCAACAACCCTAGTCCCATACCCAGCAACAAACAGCCAAATTTCAAGGCCGAGAAAGAAATCGGAGAAGATGACATGAAAGGAGTTCCTACAGGAAGAGGCAGGCTAAGCCTGTTCCCCAACATGGAAGGATCTAACTTGTCTCCCAATTTTTCTATCATAGTAAGACGCTCTTTCTTACCAACAAAAAGTTCAAATAATTTGTAGATTCCTAATGTAATGATACCTACAACAATCCAACCGGTAATGTAACCCATAATTTATTCGTATTTAAGTTATTAATTTTGTTCCTTTGTATCCATTAGACGCTGCGTAGCCAAAGAGGTTACACTTTTGAGAAAGAAAAAAATATTTTCTCTTTTTATGTAACCTCTCTCCCAGCCCTGCGTCTAATAGACAAAATGGAAAACGACGAAACACATATTATTCATAGGATATTAAAAGGAGAAACTTCTCTCTACGAATACTTCTTGGATAAATACAGTCAGCAAGTATTTATCCTGATTATACGCATCGTGGAGAATCAGGAGGATGCGGAAGAGTTGACCCAGGATACGTTCTTGAAAGCCTTTGAACATCTTTCGTCGTTTAAAGCAGAGAGTAGTTTCTCTACATGGATATACCGCATTGCATATAACACCGCCATATCGGCAACCAGAAAAAAAAACAAGAGTTAATTGTTATGGACAGTGCCATGTTAATGAATATATCTGACCAGCAAATAGACGATGCCCTGAATGATGAAAGCGGGGAACGGGTAGGAAAACTCAATAAGGCCATCAAGAAACTGGATGCAGAAGAACGCGCCTTGATTTCCCTATTTTATAATGAAGAGAAAACTATCGGTGAAATCGCCCTTATCCTGGGACTGACGGAAAGCAATGCAAAAGTAAAATTGCATCGAATAAGAAAAAAATTATATATACTCATAACAGAAGCAGAATGAACGAGAAACAAAAAGATAAAGGATTAATGAAGGCTGTAAAAGAACAGCCCCAATTCCGGCTGACCTCCAATTTTACTTTCCGCACCATGCAGAAAGTAGAGGAAGCTATACTCTTACGTGAAAAGAAACAGGAGAGAAAGATGTTACTAGCTACTATTGCTGCTTCTCTATTCTTAATAATAAGCAGCAGCATCGGTCTGTATATTTATTTTGGAAAGCATCTTAAAGCAACTATGTATCATGCATTTAGTCATGTTTTAAAAATACAAATACCTCTCATTTATCTGCTATTCATCATAACTATACCCTTATTCATTATTTTTGACCGATGGATGAGAAAACAATATTTTAAACACCATTCTTGAAAAATCATTTTCCTCTCCTATGATATAAAAAAGCATCGGGAACTTTACTATCCCGATACTTCTATTATTTTATCTATTTTTCAAGCAAGTCTTTTAAAAATGCATCCAATTCTTCATCCAAACCCTTTAAAAGTTCATCATTCAGTAATAAAGTGTCTTCCTCATCTATCAATAAAAGTTCGGTTACAGTTTCCCTATCCTCATCAACTAAAACAAAAGAATAAGGCTTCATTATAGCTAACTTATCCAAAACTCCCGTATCTTTCAATGCGTTGATCTCCCCACGAAGTATACGCTCTACTATTGTATAAAAATCATCTTCACTATAATCCACCCACTCTTCAATTATGGTACGTGACAATTCTTCGTCATCATCATTAAAAATAACTAATTCACCACTGTCCTGCTTAGGTTGCAAATGGATATCGGTGACTACTGTTCTCTCTCCATCCGCTATATATTTATCAACCGCTTCCCGGAGCGAAGACGCAATAGAAGCATGTGACTGTGCACTGAATTTCATACCAAAATCAATTTTATATATTATTTATATCCAAAAGTACAAAAAAAATCTTTCTCTCAACACTTATTCTCTAAAAATTATCATCAAAACGTTTCATTTGTATTCTTAATTGGGATAGCTTACTCTCTCTTTTCTCTAACTCCAATGAATAAAAGGCTATCAATTGTTCATCCCTGCTGCCTGATTTCACCAATTTCTTCGCTTTACCCAACCATTCCTTGGCCTGTTCTACATTATCCTTTATTTCATAATATAGTGCAATATTAAAAGCCGCTTTCATCTTTTGCTGACCTTTTCTCTTCTCATAGGCTATCTTCCACTGACTATACGCTTCATCCCAATTGTTCTCACGAAGATATACACCGGCATCACGCATTTCAATATTCCCGCCATCGTAATAAAAACGAGCCACCTCATCCCAATGTGGCAACAGATGTTCTACTGGAATAGAAGCGGCATATTCCGAAGCTTCTTTTACTATCTTCCGGTCAGAAAGAGCTGGTTCTATTTCCCAGGAAATGGTATCTTGCTTGGCAACTACAAACAAAGGTTTATCACGATTGGGAATGTATACTCTAACAATCGGAGATATAATTCCATCTACAGCATCTATAGGCATAGGAAAATCCGGATAGAACAGTACGCCGGGCTTAGTCTGAATATGAATACGATCAAAAGACAATATCATATCCACCCCCAAATCCTCGCTCAGTTTCCGTACTTCCTCATTGGTCAGAATGACATTAACCCGTGGCACTTTATCCTGTGCCCGGAATACAGAATCACAGATAATGACCTGATCGAAATAATTCACATTGGCAATATTCTCTGCCAAAGCTTCGGATGCCACTTTACCATCGCCTTCCAATTCGCTGCTCAGTATTTCATGATTATCTTTAGTTTTCAGTACAGGCATATTGTTTATCACAGCCACTTTTCTCACAGCATCTGGAAAACTGACATCGGCTGCCTGTAACTGATCAAAAGATATGGTCTGCAAACTGCTGCAGGAAGCAAGAAGCGTCCCAGCAACTAGAATTATTAATGAAACGGATCTTTTCATATTATCATTTTTTCTTAGGGAACAAAAATACGCTTATTTACGTAAGAAGTGAGTTAAAAGGAATAAAAAAAACGTCCGGGTAGTAAATTCGCCCCGGACGTTTCTATAATAATCGTTATTTATCACGCATTTTGCCCGTGACAGTTCTTGTATTTCTTACCGCTTCCGCAAGGACAAGGATCGTTACGACCTACTGTCTTCTCTGCACGAACCGGCTCACGCTTTACCTCACGAGTATCACGTTCGGCAGCAGCTTGCTGGTGAGGATCACTTAAATCCTGCTTCTCCTCTCTATACTGTTGGCGAGGAGTCTGCGGTTCGGGAGCAGCCTCACGAACTTGTTCCGGTTCTTGAACCGGGATTTGTCCGCGCATCAATACAGAGATGGTATTATTATTGATCTTATGTACCATGTTGTCAAACAAATTGACCGATTCCAACTTAAAGATCAGCAACGGGTCTTTCTGCTCATAGCTAGCATTCTGTACAGAATGTTTCAGTTCATCCAGCTCACGCAGATTTTCTTTCCAAGCATCATCAATAGTATGAAGCAGTATCGCCTTCTCAAATGATTTCACAATCTCTTTACCTTCTGTTTCATAAGCCGCTTTCAAGTTAACAGAAATATTATACAAGCGCTTGCCATCAGTAATAGGAATCATGATGTTTTCATACATATGTCCTTGCATCTCATATACCTGTTTGATAACGGGATTGGCAATCTGGGCCATACGGTCTGTCTTGCGCTTGAAGTTGTTCATTGCCGCTTCAAAGGTTTTCTCTGCAAGATCTTCTTTTCTCATCTTGTTGTACTCCTCTTCTGTGAATGGTACTTCCATTGCCAATGTCTGCAATATTTCCATCTTCACATTATCAAAGTCGCCCAATTCTACAGCATAAGCGCAACGATCCCAAATCATATTCACGATATCCATACCGATACGCTCACCCATCAAGGC
>ENA-OPNR01000237-OPNR01000237.1-human-gut-metagenome-genome-assembly--contig:-NODE-237-length-25566-cov-3.891027_pt1 | contig 25566 bp, 16 predicted proteins | sample MGYA00241543_ERZ501783 | MGnify/ENA primary metagenome ERZ501783 (study PRJEB25962, sample SAMEA2042557) | human gut metagenome | biome: human gut; feature: human-associated habitat; material: faeces... | reverse complement strand
GTTTCTTGCGATGCAGAAGCTGGAACGCAAAAAGCTGATCGCGCCGGAAAAGCCGGTTAAGGAAAAGAGTGCAAAGGAAAAGCCCGCCGACAGGATAGAAAGCACAGCGGAGAAAAAAGAGCGCACGGCGGACAAAAAGGAAAAAAGCAGCGAAAAGAAAGAAAAGAACCGCTTGCTCCTGACAGAGGAAGGCAGGAAGCTTTCCGGAGAGCTGCTGCGCGTGGAAAAAGACCTCTACAGCGTCTGCATGGAAGGTATTTCGGACGAGGAACAGAAGCGGATGGAAAAGCTGATGGACAAAATTCAGGAAAACATGATTCGATTCATGGTGAAAGAAGTGCCGGAGGACGAACCGGGTTTGGAGACAGAGGAAGCGGGTGAACGGAAACAATAATCTTGCGCAGTTTACGCGCCTGGTTTATGATAAGGATAAATCATGAATTAAAGTGAGGAATATTATGAATCTGCCGTCCGCGTTTTTGACGCGCATGCAGGAAATGCTGGGAGAGGAATATGAAGCATTTCTGCAAAGCTATGAATCCGGTCATTATCAGTCGCTGCGGCTCAACCCGCGCAAAACGGACCGGGAGGAATTTATGGAAAAATCGCCGTTTCATCTGACGCCGGTTGCATGGGAGAAAAACGGTTTTTATTACAGCGAAGAGGATACACCGGGCAAGCACCCGTATCACGAAGCTGGTGTTTATTATATTCAGGAAGCGAGCGCGATGGCGCCTGTCGGATATCTGGACGTACAGCCGGGGGATTATGTGTTGGATCTGTGCGCTGCCCCCGGCGGGAAAAGCACCCAGATCGGTGCTGCGATGCAGGAAAAAGGTATTTTAGTCTGCAATGAGATCCATCCGGCGCGGGCAAAAATCCTTTCGGAAAATGTGGAGCGGATGGGACTGACCAATGCAGTTGTGACGAACGAAAGCCCGGAGCGACTGTCCGCTTATTTCCCGGAATATTTCGATAAAATTTTGGTGGACGCCCCCTGCTCCGGCGAGGGGATGTTCCGAAAGCACGAGGAAGCCTGCAGCGAATGGAGTCCCGAAAACGTGGAGCTGTGTGCAAAGCGGCAGGACAGCGCGCTGGACGAAGCTTCCGCAATGTTGAAAAAAGGCGGCAGGCTGGTATATTCGACCTGTACGTTTGCGCTGCAGGAGGATGAAGGAAGTGTTGCACGATTCCTTTTGCGGCATCCGGAATTTTCCATAAAAGAGGCGCACCGTTATGACGGTATGGAGCCGGGCAGACCGGACTGGGCGGGAACCGAGCCCGTCCCGGACGGAATGGAAAAGACCATTCGTCTCTGGCCCCATAAGCTGCATGGAGAAGGACATTTTCTGGCGGTGCTTGAAAAAACAGGGGAAGTGCCGGAGGGATACCGGGCGCGAAGCCTGTATGGAATCCAGAAAGGAATTGCGCCCAAGGATTTTGCTGCATGGAAAGAATTTGAACGAGAAAGCCTGAAGAAGCAGTTTGATGGAATCTTTTTATTGTTCGGCGACCAGCTTTATCTTGCACCAAAGGACATGCCGGCTTTAAAAGGCTTAAAGGTGCTGCGTCCGGGACTGCATCTGGGCACGATGAAAAAAGGGCGGTTTGAACCGGCACATGCGCTGGCACTTTCACTTTCGCCCAAAGATGCAGTGCATTGCTGCAACCTTTCCGGTGACAGCCAGGAGGCAAGGCAGTGGATCAACGGTATGACGCTTTCCAAAGACGGGGAAAAGGGCTGGCAGCTGGTCTGCGTAGATGGATACAGCCTCGGCTGGGGAAAGCTGGCAGGCGGGATTTTAAAAAATCATTATCCCAAAGGGCTGCGCAAAACAATGTGACAGATGTGCTGTCTGTGCAACCCGCCGCAGGCGGAGCAGGACTCTGTTTTACATATGCAGGAACCAAAAAAAGGAGGAAAACATTATGAGATTTACACTGGATTATGATCAGTACGCTGCCCTGGCAAGACAGACGGCAGCAGAGGGATGTGTTCTTTTAAAAAATGAGAAGGAGGCACTTCCGATCCGAAAAGGAGAGACAGTTTCCGTGTTTGGACGGATTGCCTTTACCTATTATAAGAGCGGAACCGGATCGGGCGGTATGGTAAATGCTCCCTATGTGACAAATATCCTGGACAGCTTAAAGGAATGCAAGGATATTTCTGTCAACGAAGAGCTGGAAACGGTTTATCAGGACTGGATCCGGGAAAATCCCTTTGATATGGGAGAAGGCTGGGCGCAGGAGCCCTGGAGCCAGAAGGAAATGCCGGTCAGCGAGGCGCTTGCACAGAAAGCGGCAGCATCCTCTGATCTTGCTGTTGTTGTGCTGGGCAGAACAGCAGGCGAGGACATGGACAACAGTGCAGAGCCGGGAAGCTATCTGCTGACAGCAGAGGAAGAGGCGCTGATCAAAACCGTTTGTAGCGCATTTAAACGGACTGCCGTTGTGTTAAACGTCGGCAATATCATTGATATGAAATGGGTGGACCGCTACCAGCCCCAGGCAGTTTTGTATGTATGGCAGGGCGGTCAGGAGGGCGGACACGCGGCGGCAGATATCCTGACCGGCGCAGTGAATCCGTGTGGTAAGCTGAGCGATACGATCGCAGCAGATATTTCGGATTATCCGTCTACGGATAATTTTGGAGATGCTGTATGCAATGTGTATGCAGAGGATATTTACGTTGGCTACCGTTATTTTGAAACCTTTGCAAAGGAAAAAGTAAGCTATCCCTTCGGCTTTGGTCTGTCTTATACGGATTTTTCCGTGGAGGTTTTGAATACAAGAACGGACGGTACGAAAGCAGAACTTACTGTTTTGGTTAAAAACATCGGAAAGACTGCCGGAAAAGAAGTTGTGCAGGTGTATGTCTGCCCGCCTCAGGGAAAGCTTGGCAAGCCTGTCCGGAATCTAAACAGCTTTTACAAGACGCAGCTGCTTACGCCAGGAGAGGGGGAGGAGGTAAATCTCGTCGTTTCCCTGGAAAAGAGTGCATCCTATGATGACAGCGGCGTAACCGGGGAGAAATCCTGTTGGGTACTGGAAGCGGGCGCTTATGGCATCTATGTCGGAACGGATGTCCGCAGCGCGAAAAAGGTTTGCGAGGTGCAGTTAGACGAGCTGTGCGTCATTTCCAGACTGGAAGAGGCGCTTGCGCCGGTACAGCCATATGAGCGTCTGGTTCCGGTCGAAACGGGCAAAAAGGGCACAGGCGGAGAGCCGGTTCTGGAAATCGGAAAACAGGCAGCGCCTCTGCGGAGCGTTGATCTGGCAGAAAGAATCCGGACAGAACGCCCGGAGGCAGAGGCCTGCATCGGCGATCAGGGCTGGAAGTTAGCGGATGTCTGTGATAAAAAGGTGACGCTGGAACAGTTTTTATCCCAGTTATCGGACGAAGATCTGGCATGCCTGGTCCGGGGAGAGGGCATGTGCTCTCCGAAGGCAACACCTGGCATTGCATCTGCATTCGGCGGTGTGACGGATTCCTTAAAGGCATTTGGAATCCCGGTTGCGGGCTGCTCAGATGGACCCTCCGGAATCCGTATGGACTGCGGAACCATCGCCTTTTCCCTGCCAAACGGCACACTGCTTGCCTGCACCTTTAATCCGGAGCTGGTGGAACAGCTTTATGAGATGGAAGGAATGGAGCTGCGCAAGAATCAGATTGACACGCTGCTGGGGCCCGGCATGAACATTCATCGCAATCCGTTAAACGGCAGAAACTTTGAATATTTTTCGGAAGACCCCTGTGTGGCAGGTACGATGGCTGCAGCTCAGTTAAAGGGCATGGGAAAATATGGTGTGACCGGAACGATTAAACACTTTGCGGGAAATAACCAGGAATTTAAGCGGCACGATGCAAACGGCGTTGTTTCCGAACGTGCGCTGCGCGAGATCTATTTAAAGGGCTTTGAAATCGCAGTAAAAGAAGGACATGCCTACAGCATTATGTCTACCTACGGACCGATCAACGGAATCTGGACAGCAGGCAGCTACGACCTGCTGACGACGATTTTGCGGAAAGACTGGGGCTACCAGGGCGTGGTAATGACCGACTGGTGGGCGAAGATGAACGAGGAAGGCGAGGAAGGCTCCCAGAGCAATACGATTCCGATGGTGCGCGCCCAGAACGACGTTTACATGGTTGTTTCGGATTCTGCTTCGAACTCTGCAAATGACAACACGATGGAGGGCCTGGCAGATGGACGGCTCACAAGAGGACAGCTGGTCAGAAATGCAAAGAATATCTGTCATTTTCTGATGCGTTCTCCGGTGATGAACCGTTTCTGTGATCGGGAATTTGATGTATGTGAAGAAATTAACAATCCGGCAAAGGATGCGATGGCAGGAAATTTGATCGCAAGCCAGAAAGTAGAAAAAGAGACAAAGCTCGATCTGACAAAGCTGAGTACCCAGAAGGGCGTGCGCGCCGGGTATCTGCTGGACGTCTCCAAAGCAGGCAGCTATCAGATGATTTTTAAAATGCATTCCGGGGAAAATCAGTTTGCGCAGCTGCCGGTTTCCATCTTTGTCAACGGCGTTCTGCAGCAGACGACGACCTTTAACGGAACCGACAACAAGATCATAGAGCGTGCGGTAACGATAAGCTTCCCGGAAAGCGGGGAAAACCAGCTGACACTGTTCTTTGGCGAGAGTGGGGTTCGCATGGATGAAATCCTTCTGGTGCAGGAATAAAACGGCATACAGGGGCTTTGCGTACGGACTGGAGGAAACGTGAAGAAAGAGAAACAAAAAGACAGAGAGGATAGACAGATCTGCATTGTGTTCGCGACGGCGCTTTTGGCGTGCGCGCTCCTTACCGGCTGCGGTGCTGCGAAGGAGGACAATCTTTCGCAGGGAACTGCGCTGGTGGAGCAGATGGACTATGAGGGCGCGCTGACCTGCTTCGAGGCGGCAGCCCTGAATAAAGAGGATCTGCGTCAGGTTTACAGAGGGCAGGGGCTGGCTTACATGGGCATGACGGATTATGAGAATGCAGCGGCGAGCTTTGAAAAGGCGCTGGAGCAGAGCAGCCCGCGTCCGGATGCGATGGATTATGACATCAACTATTATCTGGCGACTGCCTATTATCGGAACGGACAGGTCGACAAGGCGATCCATGTTTATCAGGCAATCACGGATCTGAAGCCCGGGGAAAAGACCGCCTGGTACTTAAAAGGAACCATGGAGCTGGAGCAGGGCAGTACGGACGCTGCGAAAGCCGATTTTGACAAGGCGGTTGAGGCCGCGCCGAACGATTACGATATCCGGATTGATATTTTCTGCAGCTGCAGCAAATACGGACAGGACGATCTTGGAAAATCCTATCTGGAAAATGTTCTGGACGGCGACAGGAAGCGGATTTCGGATTTCGATCTCGGCAGAATCAGCTACTACCTGGGCGATTATGAGCAGGCCCGTACCTCTTTGGAAAAGGCGCAGGAAAACGGCGGTGCGGAAGCAGCGTCCCTGCTCGGTCAGACCTATGAGGCGCTCGGTGACTACAATTATGCGGCGAGTGTCTATAACACCTACCTGCAGAACAAAACGCCGGACGCGTCTTTGTACAATCAGCTCGGGCTTTGCAAATTAAAGGGCGGCGATTATGAAGCGGCGCTTGCAGCGTTCCAGGCGGGGCTGGAAGTAGAGGGCAATACGGCGACACAGTCGCTGATGTTCAACGAACTGGTAGCGTATGAATACCTTGGGCAGTACGACAAGGCGAAGCTTGCGATGGATCAGTACCTTGCTTTGTATCCGGACGATGAAAAGGCACAGCGGGAAGCGGTATTTCTGCAGACGCGGTAGCCACACACGGACAGGACAGTATAGTCGCATGGCTGTTTAGAAAGAAATGTAGGGAATGACTATGGAGAAACGTGTAAAAATCAGAAAAACGGTTTTTGGCGGCGCGATCGCCCGTATCTGCTGTCTGGCGTTGTGCCTTTGTCTCGGATTGTCGATATCGATGACGGCACAGGCAGCATCCGGGAAAAAAGTGACGCCGGTTACGATGGCGGCAGTCGTCGGGGAAGAAAAAACGGTGACGCAGCAGGCGGATAAAACCTCTGCAGCACTTGGTATTTTACCGGCCGGCACGACGGTCAACGTATGCGGGCAGACCGGCAGCGGGAAAAGTGGCATGTACCAGATTGTCTATGGAAATGCGATCGGCTATATCACACAGACAGCCTGCCAGCCGGTCTGCGTGGATGCGGCGATGACGGCAGCGCTTGCTGCACAGGCGGAAGCGGTGAAACAGCAGGTGGCACAGGCCCAAGCAGCAGCGGAGGCACTGGCAGCGCAGCAGGCGGCACTGGCGCAACAGGCAGCAGTACAGCAGGCGGCACTGGCTCAGGCGCAGGCTGAGCAGAAAGCCCCCATTCCGGCGGACAGCGGCAACGTCATCTTCGTCGGGGACTCCCGCACGGGACAGATGGCGAATGCAGTCGGTGGAACGGCAGCATGGCCTGGTACGGTCTTTGTGGCATGCTTTGGAGGTGGCGTGGACTGGCTTTCCACCGCCCAGGCGAAAAAGGATGTCGACCAGTATGTGACACCCGGCTCAGTGATTATTCTCAATTACGGCGTCAATGATTTGTCACGACACAACGATTATATTACGACGATTAACCGATATGCACAGGATTGGATTTCGAAAGGTGCGACGGTGTACTTCGCCTCGGTCGGTCCGGTCGGGGAAAACGAATACGGAAAACGCAACTGGGCGGTAGAATATTTTAACAACCAGTTAAACAACCGGCTGGATGCCAGAATCGGACGACTGAATCTGTATGTGTTTCTGACGGGCAGCGGATATACCACGCAGGCAGACGGACTGCATTATGATGGTGCAACCTACGCAGCGATGTTCCGGTTTTTGATGCAGAGCATTGGAAGAATATGAAACAAAAATACGAACACATTCAGCTTCTGAGGGCGCTTGCCTGTATCGGAGTGTTTATCACCCACCTTGCACCGAGGCTGGGAGCGACGGGAAAAGCCGCGTGGCTTGCCAATCAGGGAGCGGCGGGCGTGTATCTCTTTTTTGTCCTCAGCGGCTATCTCGCCTGCTGTGACAGAAAGCTCCCGACGGCTGGAAAAAAAGAGCTGCTGACCTATTATAAAAAACGTCTGGTGCGGATTCTTCCGCTATATTATGGGGTGATCCTTTATAACATCCTGCTGCACGGGCTGATTTTAAAGGATATTCCGGCAGACCCGCAGGGACTGTACTGGCTTCGGTATTTTTTCCTGACAAACAGCGTGATCCCTGCACCGAATGATTTCTGGGGAAACCTGAGCGCAACCTGGACGATCAGCCTGTTTATGGCGTTTTATCTGCTTGTGCCGGTCTTTGTGCGCCTGATCCGAGGCTGTACGAGCGCGTTTTTCTGCTATGTACTGGCATTGATTCTGCGGTATTTGTGGGTAAAAACCGGATACGGTGATTACATGATGATTTTTTACTACCTGCATTATTTTCTGCTCGGTATGTTGGTCTGGGAGATCCATCAGGCGGGAAGGCGTATCGGCGCGCAGTTGCTTGTCTATATCGGCATGATTGCGGCAGTAGGTGCGGGTTTGGCCCTTGGCAGGGCGCAGACGGATTCGTTTATTTGGTGGTCGTGGTGCTTTGGCATGTTACTGCTTGCAGGCAGCGGCTTTCGGTTCTGCAGGAAAGGAATCGGCGGTCGGATTTCGGACGCTGTGCTGTGGACGGATCGGTATTCGTATGAGATTTATCTGGTGCATGCCGTCATTTTAGAAGGGCTCGGCATGGTGCGGGTACAGATCGGACTGCCGAACGCAGCGTTTTTGATTCTGGCGCTGCTTCTGACCGGCGCAGGTGCGGTACTTTCCAAAAAACTGATCGAAGACCCCATCGCCGGACTTGTTGCCCGAAGCAGAATGTGATACCATAGCAGAAGCTTGGAAAACTGACGCAAGCCAGGAAAACAAAAAGGAGAAAAAGAGATGATTGACCAGTTAATTGCAAATATCAAAAAGACAAATGCTCCAATCGTTGTCGGACTGGACCCGATGATGAAATTTATTCCGGAGCAGATTCAGAAAGCTGCTTTTGCGGAATACGGCGAGACGTTAAAGGGCGCTGCAGAAGCGATCTGGCAGTACAATAAGGGCATCGTGGATGCAGTAGCGGATCTGATTCCGGCAGTAAAGCCGCAGATCGCCATGTATGAGCAGTTCGGCGTAGCAGGTCTGATCGCATTCCAGAAGACCGTCGCATACTGCAAAGAGAAAGGTCTGGTTGTCATCGGCGATGTAAAACGCGGCGATATCGGTTCCACTTCTGAGGCTTATGCGGTTGCCCATCTCGGAAAAGTAGTAGTGGGAGAAAAGAGCTATGCACCCTTTGACGAGGATTTTGCAACGGTGAATCCGTATCTGGGTTCCGACGGCATCAATCCGTTCATAAAGGTCTGCAAAGAAGAAAATAAGGGCATTTTTGTGCTGGTAAAAACTTCCAACCCCAGCAGTGGTGAGTTCCAGGATCGTCTGGTGGACGGCAGACCGTTGTATGAAATCGTCGGTGAAAAGGTTGCCGAATGGGGCAGCGAGTGCATGGGCAGCGAATATAGCAATGTTGGTGCGGTTGTTGGCGCAACCTATCCTGAAATGGGCAAGGCGCTGCGCAAGGTGATGCCGAAGTCCTACATTCTCGTGCCCGGCTACGGCGCACAGGGCGGCAAGGGCGCTGATCTGGTGCACTTTTTCAATGAAGACGGACTTGGCGCGATTGTCAACTCTTCCCGCGGCATCATTGCAGCATATCAGCAGGAAAAATATGCACAGTTTGGTGCAGCTAACTATGCGGACGCATCCAGACAGGCGGTTATCGATATGAGAGAAGATATCGCACAGGCGCTGCAGGGACGCAAATAAATGAAAACGTCAATCAGAATATAGAAAAAATCGGGTGGAAGCTGTCAGGTATCTGGCGCTTCCGCCTTTTTTCGTGTAGGAAACAGCGTCTCTATACAAAAAAGAATGTGCCAAGGCACGAGGGGATGGACAAGGCAAAAAAACGTAATATATGGACAAGTCAAAAAAAACGCAATATAATAAATGAAATGTAATATATTGCAGCGAGGAAAAAAGAATGAATCAGGAAGTCAGCATAACAAAAGAACAGGTTCAGAAAGAAATGAAATATTTCCGCAGGCTTTTTCCGATTGTGAGGCTCCTGGACGGGGAAAGGCTGCTGCGAAGAAACGATGGCATGGAAGCAGAACCGGTGGAGATCGATGCACCAGAAATCTGCCATTGTTATGATCTGTGGAAATACTCGGCTCCCTGTAAGCATTGCATTGCACTGGAGGCAGTCAGAAGCAGAAAAGAAAAGTGCAAGCTGGAGATTGTGGGGAATGACATCTATCAGGTGATCGCAAGATATCTGGAAATGAATGGAAAGCCTTACGTGATGGAGCTGGTACATCGTCTGGATGAGGATGCACTGACGGATCTGGAGGAAAAACAATATCTGATTGAACAGCTGACAGGCTATAACGAGAAGCTCTATCAAGATGTGCTGACAGGTGTATTTAACCGCCGTTATTATGAAGAAAAGATCAAAAATATGTGGGGACCTGTGGGCATTGCGATGATGGATCTGGATAATTTTAAATATTATAACGATTCCTACGGACACAATGTGGGGGATCTTGCACTCAATAGTGCTGCAAAAGTGATCTTATCCAATATCCGAAAATCAGATTTTCTGATCCGCTATGGCGGGGACGAATTTTTGCTGGTACTGCCCGGGATCCGGAAGGACGCCTTTGACAAAAAACTCAACCAGATCCAAAAACAGCTTCATCAGACCACTTTGGACGGCTATCCGGGTATCTCCCTTTCTGTGAGCATCGGAGGAGTAACGACGGTGGAAGAGACTGTGGGGATCGCTTTGGAGCGTGCGGATCGGCTGATGTATCAGGCAAAGAAGCACAGAAATCAGGTTGTGACAGAAAGCAGTACGGAGGGAATCCGTCAGGAGGTCGGAGAAAGGCTGGAACGCGACTCCGGCAGAGATCTTGTCCTCATTGTGGATGATGCCAAGATCAACCGGGAGATTCTCTTCGAAATGCTGAAGGATAGGTTTGACATTATAGAAGCATCCAGCGGCGAAGAGTGTCTGGAGCTGCTGCATCAATACGGGACAGAAATATCTATCGTTTTACTGGATTTCATCATGTCGGGAATGGACGGACTCGGTGTTTTAAAGGTGATGAATAAAGAACATCTCATCGAAGATATTCCGGTCATCATGATTTCCAGCGAAGACTCGGAACTACATATCCGTCAGGCATACGAAATGGGCGTATCAGACTATATCAGCAGACCCTTTGATACAAGTGTTGTTCTCCAACGTGTATATAATACCATCAAGCTGTATGCAAAGCAGCGCAAGCTGATCGACCTGGTTGCAGGCCAGATGCAGGAAAAAGAGAAAAACAACCAAATTATGGTCAATATCCTGAGTCATATCGTAGAATGCCGAAACGGAGAGAGCGGACAGCATGTCCGGAATATCGGAATACTGACGAAGATTCTTTTGAAAAAGCTGATGCAGAAAACGGATCGATACCAGATGACATGGGGAGACTTAAACCGGATCGCACTGGCGTCGGCACTTCATGATATCGGCAAAATCGGCATTGAGGAAGCCATCTTAAATAAGCCCGAAAAGCTGACGCAGGAAGAATATGAAAAAATGAAAAAGCATACCGTGATCGGGTGGTCGATGCTGCAAGATCTGAAACAGTATCAGGAGGAACCGCTGGTACGTATTGCAGAACAGATCTGTCGCTGGCATCACGAGCGCTACGACGGAAAAGGTTATCCGGACGGTTTAAAGGGGGACGAGATCCCGATTTCAGCACAGGTGGTTTCCCTTGCAGATGTATATGATGCATTGACCAACGAGCGTGTATACAAAAAGGCGATTCCACATGAAAAGGCGATTGAAATGATCGTCACAGGAGAGTGCGGACAGTTCAATCCGTTGCTGATAGAATGTCTGCTGGAGATAAAAGAAGATATCCCGATTCAGCTGATGAATGCTGAGCACAGAAATAGCTGGACACCTCTGGGGGGGGGTAACACCCTCGTGGCGGGTTTGAAGACAGAAGGATAGAGGATAAGGGAAAAGGAGAGGAAAAGATGACAGTCAGAGAATGCTATGAAAAAATCGGATCTGATTTTGACAAAGTGCTGGGACGTATGGGCAGCGAAGCGCTGGTAAAACGGTTTGCAGTTAAATTTCTGGAAGACAAGAGCTTTGAGGAGCTGACGGAATCCCTGAAAGAAAAGGACGGAGAGGACGCATTCCGCGCCGCACACACCTTAAAGGGTATCTGCGCCAATCTTGGGCTGGACAGATTATACGAAATAGACTGCGAGCTGACCGAAAAGCTGCGCGGACGTCAGACCGAGGGCAGCGAGGAGTTATATCAGAAGGTGGCAGAAGCGTACGAAGCCACAGTAACCGTGCTAAAGGAGCTGGAAAATTTCTGAAAATCTTTACAGATAGTGAAGCTTGATCTAAACTGATAGGGAAAAATCTAAAAGAGCGGGGAACAGAGGAAGACATATGCGTCTCAGGGGAAAAGGCGCAGCAGAATCAGACGATACACTGCAGTTGGGCACTGCGTGTTAAGATTCTGTTAAGAAAGAGTGAGAACGATATCACAAAGGAGACATTCTTCTTCAGAAAAATACAAATGAAAGGGAAGACACAGATGAAAATAGCGATGATAGGACATAAAGATTTCCCTTCTCGTTCCGGAGGCGTAGAGGTGGTAGTTTATGAGCTTTCGACCAGACTTGCTGCCAGAGGACATGAGGTAACCGTGTACAACAGAGGCAGGCAAAAGGGGCATAATGCTTATCTGGAACAGAACGTCAGGGTCAAGCGGATTTTTACATTTAAAAAGCAGATTTTGAATGCGATGGTCTATTCTTTTCTGGCGACATTTGATACAATATTTCATGATTTTGATGTCATTCATTATCATGCGATCGGACCCTCCGTTCCATTGTTTCTTGCAAAGCTGTTTGGCAAGCATACGGTATGCACGGTGCATGGACTGAACTGGAGAAGTGATAAGTGGGGTGGTTTCGCTTCCTTCTATCTCCGTCTGGGAGAAAAAGTTGCCGCCCGTTTTGCTGATGAAGTAATCGTTCTTTCCGAAGAGGAGAAACAATATTTTCTGCAGAAGTATAATCGGGACTCTATTCTGATCCATAATGCAGTGGAACGGATCACACCGGTTCCCTGTAATGTCATCCGGGAAAAATATGGCCTGGAAAAAGACAGCTATATTCTGTATGTCGGACGGATCTCTCCGGAAAAAGGACCGCAGGATTTGCTGGAAGCGTATCAGAAGCTCCGGCTGCAGGAACGCCTGGTATTGGCTGGCCCGATCCCGGAAACGGAATTTGGAAAAGAAATGCTCCACAAAATCGATGCAGACCCGAGGGTGATCCGTACCGGCCTGGTGCAGGGACAAGAGCTCGCTGAGCTGTTTTCCAACTGCAGGCTATTTGTCCTTCCGAGTCATACCGAGGGACTTTCCCTTGCCCTTCTGGAGGCAATGTCCTGTGGCGGAAGATGTTTGATCAGTGATATTCCGGCAAATACGGTGATTACCAAACAATACGGGGCAGAGTTTGAGGCAGAGAATAGTGATTCGCTGGCGGCTGCGCTTTCGAAGGAATTGACAACTCCAAAAGACGAAGAGTTGCTGAAGCAGGAAATGGAATATGTCAAAGAAAATTTTGATTATGATGCAGTGATCGAATGGCATGAAGATGTTTACAAATGTGCTCTGAACAGAAAAAATGAGAAGCGTTGGGAGCAAAATTGCTGATGAAGAAACAGGATGTGCAAATTTCAATAATTGTACCAATTTATAAGGTGGAAAAGTATCTTGTCCGGTGTGTAGAGTCACTGATTGCGCAGGATTTTTTGTCGTTGGAAATTATTCTTATAGATGACGGCAGCCCTGACCGGTGCGGAGAAATTTGTGACAATTATGCAAAAAAAGATGCACGGATTACCGCTTACCATAAACCGAACGGCGGCCTGTCGGATGCCCGCAACTACGGACTGGAGCGGGCGCATGGGGAATATGTCTTATTTGTAGACAGCGATGACTATCTGGAGCCCCAGGCCTGTGCCAACCTATGGAAGGAAGCAAGGGCAGGCTTTGCAGATATAATTATCTCCAAAATGGCACTGGAGAAGCCCTCTGAAGGGATGGCACGGTTTGAAAAGGTGGCGGAGGATCGTTTTCAGTATCATCGTATCTATAGCGGCCCGGCATATCTGATAGGATGCCTGGAGGGCGGTGCACTTCGGGTAGAGGTTATCCGAACCATGTTTCGGCGAGATTTTCTTGTCAGAAATGACCTGTATTTTGAGTACGGTATTTTACATGAAGATGAAGAATTTACACCGAGAGCATTGTTAAAAGCGGAACGGGTTGTGTTGACAGATTATGTCTATTATCATTATGATAATTCCAGAAGTGATTCTATTATGAATTCCACGGCCTTAAACGCAAAAAAAATTGCGGACAGGGTGAAGATCTACGATGGACTGAGAAAGCTTTATAAAACAGTAAAGCCCCGGAAGCTGCGCAGGCTTCTGGAAGATGATCTGTCCTGGAAATATATTGATTGCTATTGTGCCAGTGAACCAAAAAGCAGAAAAAAGCTTGGCGTAAAGAGACTTGTCGTTTTAAAATGTGCCTATAAAGCCAGACGCAGAGCAAAGGCTCTTGTCTTTGCACTTGCGCCGAATCACTATGCAAACCGGATGCGGGAACAGGCGCTGGTACGCAAGGTACATCAGAGAAGAAGCAGCAGTAAAGCTTTGCCCATAGAGAGAGAACCTGCAAAAAACATAAAACATACGGAAAAGAAAGCTGGAAAAAACAGATTAAAAAAAAGAATGACGTTTCTGGCGAAGTTCCTTTTTTTGATCCTGCTTTTGGCAGGCGGACTTGCCAAAAATATTTACGATAACCGGACGAATTATACGGCGGAATTTTATCAGGTCAGCTCCCGAAAGCTGACACACAGTATTCGGGTAGCTTTTCTGACAGATGTGCATTTGCGGGAATACGGAATGGATAACGGCGATCTTGTAGAGGATATAGAAAATCTTTCACCGGACCTGATTCTGCTTGGCGGAGACCTTGTAAATGATACTGTGGATTCTTATGACAATATGATCTCCCTCTGCAGCCAGCTGACAGAGATCGCACCGGTATGCGGTGTGCTGGGCAACCATGAGGATGTGAAGATTTATCATCAGGGAGATGAGGAACTGGTAAAACGCTTCGAAGATGCAGGCGTGAAAATCCTGCGGAACGAGGAAACGTCCTATTCCCTGTATGACAATACGGTCAGTGTGATCGGTATAGAAGGAAAACCGGAAGATTTTGCAAGCTATGGAGCGAAAGAGTGTATGGAGGCGCAGGAAGCAGAGGATCAATATGATCTGCGCATCTGTATTGCGCATGTGCCTACTTATTTCCCGGAGAAGCTGGAAAATTACAGCTTTGACCTTGGACTTGCAGGACATACCCACGGCGGAATTGTCCGTTTGCCGAAGCTGGGCGCTCTTTATTCTGCGGAAGAGGGACTGTTCCCGGAGTATGGAGGAGGTGTCTATACCCTTGACAACAAGGCGACGCTGATTGTCAGCCGTGGACTGGGAGATTCCGACAAATGGCCGAGGATCAATAATGTTCCGGAGCTTTCAGTGATCGATATTAACTAAACCTTCCAATGCCGTAAGTAGGATAGTGCAATGAAAGAAATTAAAGGAAAAGTGAAAAGAGCAGTTCAGATACTGTGGGAAAACAAATATCGGATGACATATTATATGCTGATCTTGTGCATTTTGTTTGGATGCATTCATTATGCGGAAAGCGGCATTTGGTCCAGCGCGAATATTTCATTTAATTATTCAGAGGCATCCCTGGGCTTAAGCCCGAATAAAACCCGTTTTAACGCCTATGAAATCGTTTCAGAGGAGGTTATGCAGCGTGCCATCGAAAAAGTTGGTTTGCAGGGAAGCATTTCCGCATCGGAGCTTGCCAGCCATGTCTTCATCACTCCGGAAGGAACGGGACATGTGGGCGGAAGTGACGATTACATCAGCACATCCTATAATATCAATCTCAATGCAGACGGATTGGAACTGAAAAATCGGACAACCATCAGTCTGCTGAAAAGTATCTGTGAAGCATACCGTGAGTTTTTTCAGAAAAACTACTGCGATAATCAGGACATGTTAAAGGAAAAACTCGAAGTTACAACAGATTGTGAGCCCTACCTGCGTCTGAATGAGCTGGAGCTGCGGGCAGAATGTATCATGCAGTATTTAAATGCGCGTCTGAGCGAAAACAAGAGCTATGTCGATACCGAAAATCCGGATTCGTCTACCAATAACTTCACGACGCTGAGCAAGCAGATCAACAATATTGTGGATTATGATATTCCGAATGTGAAGGCCTACGTGATCGAAGGAGGGATTGCAAAGGATGCTTCCCTGCTGATCAGCATTCTGGAGTACAAAAACAAAATCGACGATATTGCCGCACAGAAGGAAATGGCATATTATGATGCCAACAAAAACGGAATTTCCGTATATGAAAAGTCCATGACATCCGTTGTCATGATCCCGACGACAGATGAGATGGAAGAATATTACATGTCCCGGACAAAGACTGCAATGGACAATATGGCGCGTTCTGCGGACAGCTCGCTGCAGGCAGCGACGGATTATCAGTCGGAAATCGTGGATACCAGTTATGTAGTGGAGAAGATGCAGACGGTTACCGATGATGCAGGGCGTCTGAAGGAAGCACAGGATATGATCAACAAGCTGGAAAGCGGAATCAATGAGATTTCGGATCAGCTGTTTATATTGGATAAGGCATATATCAGATACAAGTCACAGAACTATGTCTCTTTTACTTATAATAATGCGTCCTTTACTCAACGAATTAACGTAAAAAAGACAGGAATGAAAGCTGCAGCAGTTCTGGCGTTTATGGTGGGCTTGAATTCTCTGAGGAAAGTCAGGAAGAACAGAAAGGGCATAAAGAAAAGTGAAAAAGTTTGAGATTTTGCGATATCTGAAACGTTTCAGTATGCTGATTTTTTTGCTGACGATGGCAGGGGCGGCAATGATTTACCTGTATGCGCAGGGAAAGCAGCAATATACAGCATCTGTTGTTTTGAAGTACACAAATGACGGCATAAAGGACGGCTATGCCCCGGACGGTTCTGATCTGGATGTGAATGAAATCTATTCCTCTACCGTAATTGCACAGGCGATGGATTCTCTTGGAGCATCCGGAAGACTGACGACAGTACGATCGAACTGCAGCGTTACACCGATTATTTCAGAGGAACAGGAGAAGATCAACGATGCACTGATCGAAAAGGGAGAAGAAGTCACCTATTTTCCGGATACTTATAAGGTGAGTCTGGTGGTGGATGGAAAGCTGGGCGGCAGCTATGCACGCAATATGCTGGATGCGATCATGCAGAGCTACTGTACCTATTATACGGAAAAATATGTGGAGCAGAAGCTGTCCCTGAATCCGTCCAGGAATCTTCTGGATAACGGTTATGATTATTATGAATGTGTCCGTATCCTCGAAAACGATACCAACGATATGCATGATTTCCTGCTGGCAAAGCGGGAAAGCTACCCGAACTTCAGATCCTCCCAGACAGGCTATACGTACAAAGATCTCTGTGCGATTTATTCTGAACTGAAAAAATATGAGATCCCGAAGCTGTATGCATATGTTCTGGATGGACCGCAGATACGGGATGGTAAGATCCTGCAGGAATTTATTGCAAACAGCATTGCAGATTCCCAGAACAGTGAAGCGGTTGGAGCACAGCAGCGCAGCGAGATCGAAAGGCTGATCGCTTCCTATGTGGAAAAGAATGCCGGAATTCTGAAGAGCTATTTTACAGAGGGCGGAGACAATGTTTCGTCTAATTATATTCTGGGAACCATCGAGGATGCAGGAGCCGGTGAAAAGGCGATCACAACCTACGATAACCTGATCCTTGAGCTGGTCGGAATTGATAAGACCATCGCGGCAGACAAGATCGACCGTCAGTTTTTGGAAGAGACCCTGACGGCCTTTCAGAACGTGTCCTTTGGCGGAACAGAGGAAGAGCATACCCAAATGGAGCAAATGATCAATGATTATGAGAACGAGCTCCAGGAATATTACGAAATCGTCAATACCAGCAGTAAGGAACTGAACCTGTATATCAGTGCGGATTATCTGAAAATGGTCAGCTCTGTCCGCGTAGCGCCTTCGATCAATATCAAGCTCTATATTATGCTCGCGCTGGTATTGTTTTTCGTGATCGGCTGCTGCGGAGCAGTCCTTTTGGGACGAATGTCGGATATCGTGGACTATCTGTTGTATGTCGACAAGAAGACAGGGCTGCCGAACCGGGAAAAGTTAAATATTTATATTGGAGAAATGGCGGGAAAGGTTCTGCCGGAAGCTTTCACCTGCTTTACTTTGAATCTGGATAATCTGTCCGAACTGACAAAGCGGTTCGGATATACCGTAGGCGATGGCGTGTTAAAGGATTTCGCCGGACTGGTACAGCTGATGGGAGATACGGAAGGCATGAGAGGATATAATGGAATTGGCCGCTTTGTTGTATTTTTTGAAGAGTGCAGCAGCAAAAAGGCAGCAGCCATGATCCGGATCCTGGACAATCAGGTAGAGGAATATAACAGCTTAAATCCGGAATATCCGATCCGCTATACGGCGGCGTGGGCAACGACGGAAGAAACAGATACTTATGAAATCCGAGAGCTGCTGCGCCTTTCACAGAAAAAATGGAAGCAGATGGAGAAAGAAAAAAAGGATAAGACAGAGGAGGAAACGTGAAGGATAGACGTTTTCATTATGTTGATGCAGCCAGGGGTATTGCGGTGCTCCTGGTTATCTATGGTCATAACTTTCGGGAGAGTATGCGGGCAGCCTATGCGTGGTGCGATTTTTCCTATGCGCTGGTATATCGGTTCCACGTCTCGCTGCTGTTTCTGCTCTCCGGTTTTGGGTACGCCCTGACGCTTGAAAAAAATAAAACCCTGACGGAGTGGCGTTATTTGGGAAAAAAAGCAAAAGCTCTTTTGTTGCCGTGGTTTTCCTATTCCGTCCTGATTTATGTGATATTTGTCGCTGCGCAGCTTTTAGCACCGTGCAGGGCGCTTTTGGAAAATACTGCCTATCAGAAAATTCCCCCGGCAAAATACCTGGCTGCGATGCTGAAAAATGAAAATCCTTACAGCTTTCATCTTTGGTATCTGCAGACCCTGTTTTTATTTACAGCAGTCACTTTTTTGAAGGATAAGTTTCTTTCAGAGAAGTATGCCAGAAGGGCAGCAATACTTCTGATTCTGTCACTGCCGGCATTTTATACGTTGTTTTGCAGGGATTGGATATGGGTTTTCAAGGGATTTTTCCAGAAATATCTCTTTTTCCTGCTCGGGACGCTGCTTGTACGGGAAAAGGTGGAAAAGAAGGCTGGAATTCTGGCAGCAGTGGGAGCGTGCAGTTTCGCAGCGCTGGTGCTGGAAATTTGCTTTTTACCGGTAGAGATTTATGACAATCCTTATATAGATCTAGGGATGTCCTATGTGGATAATGCGATTACGGTCGGCATCTGCCTGGGAATTTTGTCGGTATGTATTCTGTGGAACCGGTACCTGGGACGCCTTGCGCAGTTTGGCAGAAATACGATGCGGTACTATCTGTATCATCAGCCGTTTTGCTGTGCCCTGCTGGGGATGCTTCTGTATGAGAAGCTGCATTTTTCTGCTGTGGCAACGGTTGCAGCCTGTATGGTAAGTGCGATTGCACTGCCCTGGCTGTTCGGAAAGCTGATCAGGCTTTGTCGACTGGATGACATTTTCAGGAAAATCGGTCTTCCGGCGTAACAGACAGGAAAGAGGAAAGGAAAACGATGGTGCGATGAGCGGAGCGGAAACAACGACAAGCAGTGAAAAAAATAAACGGGTAATCCTGAATATTATAACGGCAATTGGATATCAGGTTGTCATTGCGGTGTTTGGTCTGGTACTTCCCAGACTGTATCTGGTTAATTTTGGCTCAGAGGTAAATGGACTCAACAGCACCATAAAAAATATTTTTGCATATCTGTCCCTTCTGGAGGCGGGGGTTGGACTCTCGGCACAGTATTCCCTGTATGGACCTGTAGCAAAGGGCGATACCGGGAGCATCAATGGGATTTTGTCTGCAACACGCAGGTTTTACCTGAAGACGAGCGTGGCATATACTGCGATTACAGTTGGATTTGCGCTGTTATATCCGCTGATTATAAAAACGGAGCTGGATTATTTTACGGTCTGCTGCATCATCCTGCTGTATGGTGTGCCTGGAATTGTACTGTTTTCGCTGCGGGGAAAGTACAATGCATTTCTTGAGGTAGAGGGAAAGAAATATGTCGTGACATCCCTGGCGATGGTCACAATGGTCATTTCCAATCTGTTAAAGCTGATTTTTCTGATGATTTCTGATAATTTGCTTCTGATCCAGGCCACCTACTGTGTACCTTCGATCGTTCAGGTTGTTTTTATCATCTTTTATGTGCGGAAGCATTATCAGTGGATCGACTGGAAGGCAGAGCCGGATCACAGTGCTCTGGCCCAGAAAAACTCTGTTCTGATCCATCAGATTTCTTCCTGTTTATTTTCCAATACGGATACGGTTATTATTTCTTTTATGTGCGGAATGAATTATGCCAGCGTATATGCGGTATTTTCGCTGTTTTTTGCAAATTTCCAACAGCTGATTACGGCATTTTCCAATGGAGTGACGTTTCGGTTCGGACAGTTGTATCATAGCAGCCGAGAGCAGTTTGAACGGGCGTTTGAATGGTATGAATCCCTGTATTATATGTTTGTGTTCTGGGTCTATACGGTGATTACGGCATTTTTGATGCCCATCATCCGTCTGTATACCAGCGGAATAGCGGATGCGTCGATCTATGACAGCAAGAAGATGCTGCTTTTGTTTGCGGCATGGTCGATCCTGTCCTGTGTGGAAATGCCGCTGATCCAGCTGCAATCCATCGCCGGAAAATTTGATGACACGAAAGGACAGGCTGTCCGGGAAATGGTCATCAATATCCTGGTCTCATTGATCTTGACCTGGCGGATCGGAATTGCAGGCTGTCTGATAGGAACCCTGGCTGCACTTACCTATCGGACCATAGCGCTTTCCCGGTACATGTTCGGTAATGTCCGTCCGGGAAATGCAAAACGGAGCATAAAAAAGGTCGCAGTCAATGCGGCAGTTGCAGCAGTCGTGTTATGGATACTCGGGCTGGACGGCTGCAGGGCGGTCAATTACTTTTATGTTGCGGGAATTGCAGTATTAAATTCCCTGTGGATTGCGGCACTCTATCTCCTGGTGAATGTTTTAACAAACTTAGAGGAATATAAAGGTCTATGGAAAGAATTGTGCAGATGGCTGAAAATGCGTTCCATGAGATGACAGACTGATAAGGAGTTTGCGGTTGCGTACTTTATCTGAAATTATCGTAAAAAAAGACTACACAGTGAAACAAAAGCCACGCCCCTTTTTGGATCAGAACAATCCGGTTATCCAGAAAGGGCTGCGGCTCTGCTTTATTTTTCTGTTGACAGCCGCAGGTCTGGGAGAATGGAAAACGTTAAACAATATGCTTGGCGGTCTGCCGAAGGCGATCACAGTCGGTATCATTTGTATGACTATAGCATATGCGATCATTTTTCCGGATCTGAAACGTTTCAAACAGCTGAAAGGACCTACGCTGTTTTACATGTCCCTGATCACAGCTCTGCTTTTGTGGTCCATGGTGATCTGGATTTTGAATTTTATGAATCTCTCCTCCATGATCCGGGGCTGTTCCAAGGTGATCTTCCAGAGCATTGCGATTTTGACGGCACTTTCCGGTGTGTATTTGTTTGGTGCAGAAGCAGTGGATCTGTTTGCGGTCGCCATGTGCCTGGCAAACGGGGCGATCATGGTATTGGAGATTCCATCCTTTGGTATTGCAGCGAGTATACAGTCCCTGATCACCTGTCTGGTGACCTTCGGTGATGCGGAGGGCTATGCAAGAAATCTGGAAATTCATGACCTGACGTTTGTATTCGGACAGCTTGTGCTCTATTATGTGGTGTTTGCACCGAAAGATACACGCAGGGAAAGAAAAAAGCGCTGGCGGATGATCTTACTGTGTACCTTTTTCTTTCTGGTCGGAATGAAGCGGATCGCCATTCCGGCAGTCGTTCTTTTCGTTGTGCATTCGTTTTTTTTGAAAAATAAAAAGTTTTTAAAGCCCTTTCTGATCCTACAGGGTCTTTTGTGGATTGCGTTCTTTTTCCTGTATGTTTACGGGGTTCGGACGGGAGAAGTGTCAAAGATTATGAATATGGTCGGAATCGACATGATGGGGCGTGATTATTTGTGGCAGCTTGTCGGAGAGCATTATGATTTTTCCATCGGCTATATGGGACACGGTTTTGAATATGTGGATTCGATCGTTGCAAACTGGTACAGCTCCGGTCTGATCAACCATCCCTATCCATTTCACAATGATATTTTGAAAGTATTTGTGGAAATGGGTTTCCCGGGCTTTATATTGTGGTCCGGCATCCAGTATGTGATAGGTCCGATTTTCTGGACGAAGTATGCGGATAACAACACGGCGCTTTTGTACATGGCGGATCTTGGATATATGACGATCACTTATCTGACGGATAATACGGCATTTTATTTCTGGAGCACGATGGCGCTTCGGATTATTGTGCTTTCTTATGCTGAAAAACGGCATCAGCCGCCCAAGAAGGAGATCTGGAAGCCCAAAAGCAGGGCGGAAATGCAGGAACAGATCCGAAGCATGATGCAGGAGGGATAAAGAGGAGGAGAAAACCAAATGAAGACACCAGGGATTTCCTTTGTGATTCCGGTTTACAATATGGAGCGTTATCTGCCTCGGGTCATCCAATGTCTGAAAGCGCAGACAATGCCCGGGTTCGAGGCGATTTTCGTCAATGACGGTTCCAGGGACAACAGCCTTGCGATCTGTAAGAGCGCTGCGTCAGAGGATCCGCGGTTTCGGATCATCGATCAGCCCAACAAAGGTGTGGCAAAGGCGCGGAATGCAGCGCTGGATGCAGCGCGGGGCGAATATGTCTGTTTTCTGGACCCGGACGACTGGGTGGAGTCTGACATGGCGCAGGTGTTATATGAGGCCGCAAAAAAGGAAAACGCAGATATCGTGATGTTTGGAATTTACAATGATTATTACGATAAGAACGGCAACTGTGTGAAGACGTTGATCGATGGTCCTGCGCTTTGCGGCGTATATCGGGGAAAACCGTTTCAGGAGCATTTTGATGTGCTGGCATCCTACTATCTGGTTGCCACGAAAATGCTGCGCAGGGCGTGTATTGAGGCAGCCCATCTGAGATTCCCGGAGCGGACACTCGGGGAGGATGGTCTGTTTTATGTAGCGTTTATGCGGCAGAATCCGTCCTGCCTGGTAGCGATCCAAAAGCCGCTGTATCATTACACGTTTGCGCGCAGCGCGTCACTTTCCAACTCTTGGCATCCGGAGCGGCTGCAGGACAATTTTTATTTAAGCGATGCGGTCTGGAGCGTGGTAGAGGACTGGGGGCTGCAGGACAGCGAAATGCACCGAAAGAAAGCCTGTTACTGTACGGTGCGGGATTTGCAGCTCGGCATTAAAAATGTCTGCAGCGGTCCTTTGTCTGCCAAAGAGCGGACAGATTGGCTGCAAAAAACGGTGAAGCTGCCGCGGGTGGAAAACGCAATAAAAAATACTGCAGTAAAGAGCTTTCACAGCAGAAATGACCGGATTAAGCTGCTTTTATTAAAGCTTCATCAGTATAGGGCGGTTATTTGGCTTTCCAGTCAGAGACACCGTTGACAGGCGAACCGGAAAAAGGATGAGAGGGAACATGAGAAGAGTTGTAAGAGCGCTGTGTTATCTGAAGGAACTATGCCTGATGGCCTTTTTTAAGCTGTTCGGTGCGGTCTGCAGGTGCTGCAGTGCCAAATATCGGGAGCTGTGGCTGGTATGTGAGCGCGGAAACGATGCGCGGGATAACGGTTACTGGTTTTACCGGTATTTAAAAGAAGAGCATCCGGAAATCAATGCGTGTTATGTGATCGAGACAGACAGTGCTGACCGGGCGAAAATCGAGGCGTTGGGAGGAATGGTTCCGAGAGGGAGCTTTTCTCATTATCTGGCGTATTATTGCGCGGATTTTCTGATCGGTACCCATGTACAGCCCTGTGCGCCGGATCTGATTTTATTTTATCATCTTGCAGGAAAAGGAATCCGGGCGAGGGGAAAACAGGTTTTTTTGCAGCATGGCATCATCAAGGATGAAATGGAATGGCTGCATCGTAAAAATATGTACATGGATTTGTTTGTCTGCGGGGCGAAGCCGGAATATGAATATATCCGCGATACGTTCGGATATCCGGAACACGTGCCGCAGTACGTCGGACTGGCGCGGTTTGATAATTTAATCCGTGCAGAGCGTAAAGAAAAGATGATTCTCGTTATGCCGACCTGGCGCGGCTCCCATTATCCGACAGGGGAGGCGTTTCGAAACACAGCGTATTATGAGCACTTCCAGTCTTTGCTCTGCTGTAAGGAACTGGAGCAGCTTTTGGAACAGCAGGATTATCGGCTCGTTTTTTATCCCCATGTCGAAATGCAGAAGGACAGCCGGAGATTTAAATCGGGCTCGGACCGGATCACAATCGTGTCGAAGGAGACCCATGATGTGCAGGAGCTTCTGATGGACTGTGCACTCCTGGTGACGGATTATTCCAGTGTCTTTTTTGATGTGGCGTTTTTGCGTAAGCCTGTTGTGTATTATCAGTTTGACGAAGAGGAGTTTCGTAAATATCATTATCAGAAGGGATATTTCGATTTCCGCCGGGACGGGTTTGGACCGGTATGTACGACACAGGAAGCGCTGCTGGAGGCCATGACGGAAAGCTTTGAAAACGGCATGGAGATGCAGACAGAATACGCGCAGCGTACAGAGCGGTTTTTCCCGCTGCATGACGGAAATAACTGCCGGCGGACGTTTGAAGCGATTGCAAGGTTGAAGGAAAGGAATAAAAAACATGCTGCGGAATCAGAGAGCTTATCAGTTCATTTATGACTGGACGAAAAACCGCTGCGCCGCTGCGGTCGGCGCATGGGGCGGAAGAATGGTCGGACGGGCTGCCGTCGGTCTGCTTGGATGCTTAAAAAAAGAACAGATGAGCGAGAATGCGCTTTTGCAGGCGGCAGAGGCGGCGAAAAAATGCTATCTCAGACCGGCAGCGGATACAGATGGCTGGCAGGCGCTGCAGCCCTTTGGGCAGACAGAAGTCCTTGTTTCCGTCATCGTTCCGGTACATAACGGGGAGAAGGATTTAAGGCAGTGTCTGAACAGCATTCTGGCGCAGGAGTGCGGCAATACAGTGGAAATTATTGCAGTCAACGACAATTCTACAGACAGCAGCGGCGATATCCTGGAGGAATATGCAAACTGGGGAGAAGTCAGAAGGGTTGAGCTGACGAAAGAAACCGGTGGAAGTGCAGCGAAGGCACGCAATGCCGGGATTTTGCAGGCAAAAGGAGAATATCTTCTGTTTGTGGATTGTGACGATGTACTGTTGCCGGGAGCGATTTCGGCGCTTTTGCGGAAAGCGCAGCAGACCGGTGCGGATATCGTGCAGGGCGGCTGGCAGTATCTGGATGGAGACGGGAAATTTGGGGCAGCACAGCGGTTTGCAGAACATATTTATGAAAAACGCACGGCATATGACTGTCTGGATTTGCCGGGGACTCCGTGGGCGAAGCTGTATCGTCGGAGCCTGTTTGATGAGATCCGGTTTCCGGCAGGATATACCTGCTTTGAGGATGCGGTCATCCATTTTCTGATTTTTCCGGCGGCTGAAAAGATTGCTTCCATTTCGCAGGTGGTCTATGCATGGCGGAGAAATGCAAACGGAATTACGTTTACCTCGCAGGGGACGAAAAAGGCGGTGCAGGCATACTGGATCGTGGAAGAGCTGTTGGAGCAGCACAGAAGGATCAAGCAGCCGTGGGACGAACTGTTTTATCGAAATCTGACGCTGCAGCTGTCGAATTACTGTTATGTGTGTGTGGCAGGGCTTACGGAAGAAGAAAAACAGGGCGTATTTGCCTGTTGCTGTCTGCTTTACCAAAAAAATGCGGGAGATTATGAAGCAAAACATGCGCCGTTTGCAGTCCGGACAGCGCACCGGGCGCTGATGACCTCGGAGTATGGACTGTGGAAGCTGCAGGGAAAGTGGTTTCCGTTGATTGCATAATAAGTAGGGACGGAAAGGACAGGAAAAGATTGAAAAATAAAATTTTTCAATCGCGAGATTTGTGTCTGCGCGCACTTGA
>ENA-OPNR01000225-OPNR01000225.1-human-gut-metagenome-genome-assembly--contig:-NODE-225-length-26098-cov-3.362477_pt1 | contig 26098 bp, 19 predicted proteins | sample MGYA00241543_ERZ501783 | MGnify/ENA primary metagenome ERZ501783 (study PRJEB25962, sample SAMEA2042557) | human gut metagenome | biome: human gut; feature: human-associated habitat; material: faeces... | reverse complement strand
CACGCTCTTCCAAGATAAACGAACGGAAAGTTTCTTTCGTAAACGGAATCTTCTCATGACGCTTGCTTACCAGCGTACTATTGTTACGCTTATTCAACAATTCAATCTTAGAGAATGCATCTTGGGTAGGTCCATTCAATTCATTATCAGCTTCCGCATACAGTAACAGCACTTCTGCGTAACGCATAAAAGGCCAGTTAAAGTCTTTACGATTACCGTCAATTTCACCCGTCACTGCCGTAAACTTAGTAAAACGAGAACCGTAATAAGCACCATACGTAGGCTGGTCGGTCTTCTGATAAGCTCCAATACCCTGGTCGGCATACGGAGCCTCTTCACGGTTCACGTATACACTGTCACGCAACGGGTAGTAACGCCAGGTATAAATGCCCAGTTCTTCGTTATAAGAATCGGGGTAACGGTGCAGAATGCCCCATGTAATACGTTCATCTTTCCAATCATCGAACATCTGTAGCCAGTGATCGCGATAAGTATAATAACCAGAACCCAGAGTTCTATCCTCTTTCCAATAGCCGTAATACGATTCGCTGATATAGTTTCCGGCAAGATTATCCCCTTCGGGATAAGTCTGTAATGTAAACAGGAATTCCGGCCCGTTCTTATTGTCGATTTTCCATAATTCTTTCTGACTAGAAGCCAACACACACTCTCCTTCTGCAATCACTTCGGCTGCTTTCTCTTTGGCCAGTTTGTAATACTCCTGAGAATTGAACTCTTCATATCCCGGAAGACGAATCTTGTTATGCCAGATTTCCTGAGGCATCAATGCCGATTCTGTTCCATCCGGATTCGTAACCTTGCCGGGACCACCCTTTACCATGACTTTGCCACTCTCCATCGAAGCAGAACCAATCGTAGCATAGACTAAAGCCAACAGCGACTTGGCTGACGCACGAAATACATGCCCTTTCTTATAATCCGAGTCTGTACGAGGCATCAGCAACGTTTCAGCCTCCTTTAAATTGGCTATAATGTCCTCATACACTTCCTTGACGGAAGCTCTGGGCTGGTAACTGCTGTTACCTTCACCAATAGAAGTTTTAAACAAAGGAATACCACCAAAACGACGTACTAATTCAAACTCCGACCATGCCTTGAGAAAACGAAGTTCACCCAACGCATTATTCTTGGCTTTCTCAGGTACATTGGTCATCTTGTCAATCAGATAATAGTGGTAATTGGCACGATGAATGGCGGTTGAATAATATGCAAACACATTATTTATACTACCATTGTTATAAAAGTTACCGGTACCGGTTTCTTTAAAAGCCCAACCCGGCCCTGTCTGATAGTCATTATCATAATTAGTAGCAGAATCATAACTACCCCATTCAAACATCCAGGCCAACGGTTGGTAAGCGCCATTTACCAACAGTTCATACTCACCATCAGCAGACAAGTCTTCACCTGAAATAAATGTATATACTTCTTCATCCAACGTACAAGAAGTCATCAACATGGAGCCTAAGCCCAATGCCATTAATATATTCTTAAATTTCATAGTCATCATTATTTAAAATCCAATTTGAACACCAAAATTAAATGTACGGGCACTTGGATAAGAAGCCATATCCACACCTCTGCGTTTAGGGTCACTACCAAATGAATTCACATCAGGGTCCATCCAACTATAACCGGAAATTGTAAATAGATTGGAAACGCTGGCAACCAAATTAATACTCTCCACAAACTTCATCGGATGGCGGAAACGGTAGCTCAAGCTGACATTCTTGCAACGCAAGTAAGATCCATCCTCAATGTAACGGTCAGATGCCCTCATAAAACGTGTACTGGTTCTATTGGCACGCGGCCATTTGGCATTTGCCCTATTTTCGGCAGTCCAACGATTGTTATAAATAAAATAAGGCATATTATCCACGCTGGCCATATCAAATTTCTTAAGATTGACATTCAACACGTCATTACCTTGTGTACCCTGCAAGAAGAAACTGAATGTCCAGTTCTTCCATTCCAATGTATTGGTTATACCATATTGGTAATCCGGGTTGGTATTACCTATAATCTGACGGTCTCGATTATCAATTACAGGATCGTCATCAAGATTCTTGTATTTCACTTCACCTACCATGCTTTTAACCTTAGAGTCCGTCTCATTTCTATACAACGGATCTGCACGGACTTCGGCCTCATTGTCATAAAAGCCATCTTCCACATACCCATATAGAGTACCGATAGGCTCACCATTACGTACCAAGAACATGTTCTCAATACCCCAAGCCACATCAGAATATTGGTCGGCATCCAAACCACCCACCTTATTACGGTTGAATGAAATATTGGCATCTATAGACCACAAGAAATTACGTGCCTTTACAGGAATGAAATGACCGGAAATTTCCAACCCTTTATTTGTTACATTACCATAGTTTGCCTGAATACGGCTAAAACCGGAACTCATAGGAATAAGCTTATCCAACAATAGGTCTTTTGTCTTCTTATAATAGGCATCTACTGTCAAATTAACACGGTTATTCAAGAAAGCAATGTCCAAACCTATGTCAAACTGATTGGTTGTCTCCCATTTCAGAAGAGCTGCTGCAGGTCCTCCCCAGCGGGATTCTGCCATACCACTCTGCAATGAACCACCCATACCGTAGTTAGAAACAACAAAACGGGAACGGGTAGCATAGGCACTGACCCCCTGACCTCCGGTCTGTCCGGCACTGACACGCAATTTCAAGTCATCGAAGAAATTCAGCTGCTTTACAAAAGACTCATCAGACAAACGCCAAGCAACGGCTCCCGAATAGAAGTTATTCCAACGATTTAACTCTGACAATTTACTGGAACCGTCACGACGCATAGAAAAAGTGAATAAATAACGGTCCAGCAAATTATAATTGGCTCTGAACAGATAGGACATCAGCTGAGACTTTCCACGACTACTTTCCATACGACGGTCCTTAGTTCCTGCTTCAATGACGTTGTCTTCAGTCATATCGTTCGGGAAATTAGATGCAGCCATCCACTTACTATGCCACATGCTGTTTTCATAAGTCATACCAAGCACAGCATTAATGCCATGAACTCCAAACTTCTTGTTGAAAGTCAACAAAGACTCTGTCGAAATGCTTTCATAAGCATCATCTGACTTCGTTGCATAACCATTTGTAGGAGCTATACCCGCACCGGTCCAACGGTTATTATAGGTATTACGTTCATAATAGCTATAACCGTAACCAAAATTCTGACGGAATTTCAACCAGTCGGTAAACTTCAATTCACCAAAGCTTGAGATAAATACATTCAACGTCTCTTGGATATTCTTCTCCGTATGTACAGTCAAATAAGGATTAGCCAAACCGGTAGAGAAATCTTCCGAAAAGCCAGAGTCTTTATTGGGATCGAATACCGGACGAGTAGGATTAAACGAAATAGCTGCAGGAATTACACCATACGTTTCACTATTGGTACGTGCCAAACGATTATCGGAAGTTGCAAAACTGATGTTAGTACCTAACTCTAAAAAATCATTGATTTTACGGCTGTTGTTAGCTCTCGCTGTATAACGTCTATAATAAGAATTAACAATCACACCCTGCTGGTCAGTATAACCACCGGAATACATATAGTTACCTTTCTTATCACCACCCGATACTGTAACATTATAATCTTGGCTTATTGCTGTCTGAAAAATTTCATCCTGCCAATTTGTTCCATAACGTACCGGTCCTCCTTCTTTTTCGACAAAACCCTTCCGGTAATCCCATGGACTTGGCTTATACTCCTGACCTACTACAACCATTTCTCCTGTAATAGGATCCGGAGCTTTCACCGGAGCCCAATATCCCACCAAAGGATATTCCAATTGGCTGTCTGCCTCAGAGTAACCGTCATACAAGAGACCATTCGTGATACGTTCATTACGGTACAAAGCGTAATCACAAGCATCGAGCACATCAATACGTTTTACCGGATTAGAGATGCTAAGGTTAGCAGAAAGCTGAACTTTTGCCTTTCCCTCAGCACCGGATTTAGTAGTAATAAGCACAACACCATTGGCAGCACGAGAACCATAAATAGCGGTAGCAGATGCATCTTTTAAAACTTCAATAGATAATATATCTTGTGGACTAATGGTACTCAATGGATTATTACTCTGTTTCATACCATAATCCGTTGTACGTCCTTCACCCATAGAATACGGCATACCGTCGACTACATACAAAGGCTCTGTACTGGTAGTAAACGAATTGGCACCACGAATTTGGATATTTATACCGGCACCCGGGGCTCCGTCAGACTGGGACACATTTACACCTGCCATTTTGCCTTGCAAACCTTGATTCACACTCACAGGGTTTGTTTTCAGCAAATCTTCGCTCTTTAAAGAAGATACAGATCCCGTTAAATCTCTTTTAGGAACAGCACCATAACCAATAACAACTGTTTCTTCCAACATTTGGCTGTCCTCTTTCAAAGTTACATTAACAGTAGTCCTACCCTTAACAGCTACCTCTTGTGTTCTATAGCCAATAAAAGAAAAAACCAATGTCGCATTTTTAGTAGCATTTACAGAGTAACGTCCATTAACATCTGTTACAGCGCCATTCTGTGCATTCTTCACACGAACAGTAGCACCGATTATCGGCTCGCCGAAATCGTCAATTACTACACCCGTAATTTTAGAAGTTTGAAGTATTTCTGCCGTCTCAGCTTTCAAACCACTTGGAACCATCATAAGTGCCATTAAAAGCACTCCGACAATTCGATTCATAGTTTTGTGTAATCTTTTCATAGATTCATTTTTGGATTAATAAATTAAGATTTTTTTCATTGTATTGTTTTTTATATCGCACTTTATTATATTAATGAAATGCGATAATTGACGTTTCTATTAGCCTGAAATCATACTTTTTCTACTTAGACATATCTGTTTAAGATGGCTGCATCTTCCATATCCGGGCGGCTTCATTCCCATATAATATCAATTCATCTCAAACTATATTTCATATTTTCCGGATGACCCTATTATTCCTTCATTATATTACCCGGTTAACGAATACTTGGATTTACAAAAATCTCATCCATATACACATTTTCCAAAGCGTCAAAAGCAACTTTCACATAACGTGTCTTTTCTTTTAAATTATCAATCAAGACTGCGTCAATCCAAGCATCATGCTTGTTGTTAGGAAAATACGGAGCATCCTTTATTGAAGCCAGATTATAAGTCTGACCATCCTGGGAAGTGTAAACATAAACCTTCAAAGGAGCGCCTATCTTTTCCTGATTATAGTTCAAAGTACGTACCAGCACCTTTTGAAGCGAAGTATTCTTTTGCAAATCAATCACTACCTCATGATGACCTTTTTCAAACCTTACCCAACGGCTGTCCCCACTATCCTCTTCGGCTACCCGGCCATCTGCCAGTGCCTTCATATCAACTTTACCAATCATTTCCGATTTGGCTGAATTGACCAACTTGTCAAGCAAAGTAGCTTCAAATAATTTCCAAAAACTGTCACCTTCTTTCCAAGCCATATAATTGTTGTATAAATTATTAGACCACACAGGTTGTCCCAATTGATAAGCAGACTTTGGGTCTTCGATAATTCCACCGAACATAAACGAAATTATTTTGTCGACACCAGCAACCGAAGCCGCTACCTGCTGTGACAGCAAACGGGAATAAGCAGCCGGAATCAAAGCAGATTGGCGGTCATTGGTTCCCTCTTCCCAAGTAAAGGTTTCGCAGTTCGCCCACATCTCAATATTCAGGCGATTGTGAATATCGCGCATCCTTTGCCAATTCTTTTTCAAGCGAGGAAGAGTAAATTTGTCACGTACACACCCCACCTCATCTTGATAAGCAATAATATCGACTTTCAATTTTGCCATCTGCTTCTCAAAATCAGGATGATCAAATTCGGACAGACCAATACCATACGGAGAAATCAAGGTCTTCTTTCCGGGAGTCAAAGAATGAGCCTTCTCTGTCAATGCATTTACTGACTGAACAGCATGCTCGGCAAAGATAGGGCAAAGACAATCTTCAACCGGAAGATACCAGCCATAGAAAGCTTTATGATTTTTATAGAGAGATGCCAATTCCTCCATAATCTGAAGCTGACGCTCCTTAATCACTGGATCAAGCAGATTATCATCCTGATCTTTTGCCCAACCGGTACTCATAAAAACCTTCATGCCATGTTTGGCAGCTTCGTCAAGAATCGCATCAACGGGGCTTTGCAATTTATCATTATATAACCACGGCATCAACTTTGACGGATAATATGCTTTCCCTTCATTAGCAACCTCCATGAACACCAAATATTCAATCCCCATGTTAGCCAATTCACGCACTTTAGCAGTCCATAATTTAGGATCCATATTATCGAAATGTTGTGGATTAGTATACTTATTCCGCACATCCTTGTAGGCTAAATTAATCCATGTACCCGTAATAGGCTGTACCACAGAAACCGATTGGACCATTTTTTCTTTTCGAGATTCGTCAGAACCCTTATTTCCCGCACATGCAGAAATTATCGGTAATGCAGCCAACAATCCCAATAGTCCCAACATTTTCATTTGTTTTTTTTGTCTCATAGTATATTATTTAAAATAAAGAATTTAATTACCACCAGATATAATTATCAACCCCAAGCCTGAAAGGAAAAGTATCAGCATAAATACAAGCAGCATATTTATTGACTTAGATGCGCCCTTGAATTCTTTCCAGATAAATATTCCCCATAAGGCAGCAACCATAGTGGCACCTTGTCCCAAAGCATAGGAGATAGCTGCACCAGCTTTCCCTGCAGCAATATAACTACAAGCAGTCCCCAATGCCCAGATGGTTCCTCCCAGAATTCCAACAAGATGTGTCTTCATATTTCCACTGAAATAGTCACTATACGCTATCGGCTTGCCGACAAAGGGTTTCTTCATGACCAATGTATTGAAGAAAAAGTTGCTGACAAAAATACCCACTGCAAACACAAACAATGCTGAATAAGGAGTCATCATACCCGCAGTCGGCGTTTCCAGATTTTCTTAAACCCTAGCAGCCGCTACAAAACGATAGAAAAATGCCATCAATATACCTGCACACACAGCTATAATAATCCCTTTTTTCCTCATTGCCTGGTATGTTCCTCCTTTAGCAACTTTCCCAGAAGCTATACCATTAAAAATAATAGCAAGTACAATCAGAAATACTCCAGAAAACAAAACAGTTGCATCACCTTGAGGAGCACTAAAGTAATTTATAAATACACCCAATACCAGAGCTAACCCAACGCCTACGGGGAAAGCGACAGACATACCAGCCAATGACATGGAAGAAGATAACAAAATGTTGGATGCATTAAAAATGACACCTCCCAAAAACGCACTCACCAAATTAGAGATATCAACCTGAAGCAAATCATCGACAAAGCCTCTACCTGCTTCGCCCGTACTTCCTAAAGTAAATCCCCATATCAAAGAGAAGAGAAGAATTCCAACGACATAATCCCAATAAAAAAGTTCATATCGCCAAGTTTTCGCTGCCAGCTTTTGAGTATTCCCCCAAGAGCCCCAGCAAAGCATGGTAACCCAACAAAGAGCTACTGCCAATCCATAATTTTCAACTATATACATTACAATTAATTATTTATAGGTTAATTGATTGGGCTGGCTGGAATAAATAACCGCCTCACCTAAATAAACTTGTGCATCCGTACGAGGATTCAACCATTTCAAAACAACCGTGTGCGCTGCATCAGGCAACTGGTATTTATGAAACGAATCAACCCTTCTGTCATCTATAGAAGTAGATTTAGCAACGGGAAGATTGGCAGTTTCTGCTAAAGCGCCATCTATATACATCGCAACACTCGCAACATACGATTCATCAGCACACTTCACATATCCTTTCAAAACAAATCCGTTACCATCAAACATAAACTCTGTAGCATCCTGTAACAAAAGGTTAACAGCTTTCTTCTCTGCCGGATAATGACCTTCAAAAGCTTTCTCATACTTTACAGCAACCGGCTGTTGCGTTTTAATAACAACCTGCTCTCCCTGAACAGAACCTCCTTCTTGCTCTATCACCTGCAAAGCTTGTTTCAGACTTAACTCATAAAGCTTATTCAGCGAAACTTCCGTATAGGCAAATGGGATGTCCTCTACTTCGTAAAGACTTTCTTTCCATAATTCCGGAATATTACTATATCCAAGCATTGTACCCAATATACCGGCAGCAGTAGCCGCATTACAATCAGAATCTTGCCCACAACGTGCCGAAATATCAATAGTCTGATAAAAATCTTTCTTGCCATATAACAGACCTATAGCCACATAGGCACTATTTATCTTGGCATCAATATTAAACGGAACAAAAACGCCATCGGGACACCCCACTTCCGAAGTCCACTTCTTCTGGCATTCAAACCAAGTCTGTTTCCAGTCATCTGGATATTGCCGATACCAACCAATCACATCTTTTATGCAAGCATAAAAATCACTTTGCTCGGGAATTGTATTCAATGCCTCTTCTACCACATACTCCATATCATCTGAAACAAAAGCCATGGAATATAGAGCGCCCACATACACACCACCATACCAGCCGTCGCCATACGTAAAGATGTGACCGATTTTATCTGAAATTTCAGAAGCAGTATTAGGCATGCCCGGTGACATTAGACCTGCAAAATCTGCTTCTATCTGATAGTCAATATCATCTGCATGAGGATTATTCAACCAATGTCCGGACATGGGGGGCATAATGCCTTGCTTAATATTATATTTTGCAACTTGGTTGGCATGCCACAAAGGAAATCCGGCATCAGCAAACGAAACAGCAAAAGAATCGGCCGGTGCCTCTAAACCCAAACGGTCGAACACATTCACAAATACAATATCCACATATATATCATCATACAATCCGGGAAATGTATCATAATAATATTTCACTCTATCTTTGGACCATTTTATGGGAGTATAGTCTTGAATCATAGTACCATTATGCAGAAATTCAACCGGTCCTCCATAGGTACAACCAATGGTTTTCGCTGCCCAACCACCTTTCACTTTATCAGCCAATTGTTTTTTAGTCATAGAGACTTCATCTTGCACAACTGAAGTGGAAGAACTGCATCCTGCACACAGTACAACAAAAGCCCAAATAATAAAAGTTACATTCTTCATATTTATCAATTTTACAATTGTTATTCAGCTTTTACTTTAGCAGATTCTTTACCAATCACATTATAAACAGCTACTTCATAAACATTATCTACTGTACCTTCTGCATCAACAAAAGTTCTCGGAAGTTGTCCGTCACGTATTTGTAATTTCATAATCAACTGCCCATCACGATAGATACTATATCCGTCAACTGCTTTCATTTCATTCGGTATCCAAGAAACTTCAATTCCCTTAGCCACCTTTCGTACAGCAGCATTCTTCACTTTTTCAGGAATATCCATTATAGGCAAACATCCCGTCCGGCAATATTGAAGATATGCCTGATGATACGCCGGATTAACTACAAACGGGCTATTGTAATGATTGTATGCAAAACAAATCAAATTGCCAACATAGCCATTTACAATCTCTAACTGTTTTTGAACCCTTTCTAAAGGAGCGCTAGTCCAAAAGCGCTGATCGAATGTCTCTACATTTCCCCAAAACTTCAGCCCAGGTTTAGTATTGACAGCCTTCTTCAAATTAGAAAACCATTCCCACAAATTATCCAAATTCAGTCCACCTGCACCGACACAATCCTGAGGAGCGAATATATCTCCCGGACGGAAGTCGGTTTGCGCAAAGACGTTCGTCCACATCTTGCCACATTCTTCAGCATTTCCACCTACCTTGTAATTCATAAACGGAGACAACATAAGGGGCATTTCCGGAGCAATCTCAGAAAGATGATTCAAATTCGTATTCAATGCCTCTGCCAAAATTGATTGACGCTCAGAAGTCATACAGTTCAAGTTGTCTACCTCCCAAACCCAATACCAACCATACATGGCATCCGGATACTTTTCTTTATACAAAACAACAAGCTCATCTGCCACCTTATTACCCATTTCCATTTGCTCCAGTAACCAGCGAGCATCATAATCCACTTTCCACCAACGTTCATTAAAGTTTAATCCTACAAATACTTTAATGCCATTTTTTTGCGCACTTTGCAAACACTTTTCAAGCGTTCTATTGCCTTGCTTCTTCTTCGTCAGAGCAGACGGATAATTTGTAGTTGTTTTCCCCTTTTCATCTACCAGCAATGCAGGTGCATAGATCAAGTACTTCATGCCAGCTTCTTTCAGCATATCCATTTCCTGATTCCAACGTTCGTTGTCCCAATTTGCTACCAAAAACTCTTGCACAAAGGAACCACTGAAACGAGGAATATTACTGCCCTTATTTTTCTGTTCAAATTGATAATGAAAATAAGTTCCTTTCAAATCTCTTATATAAGTATCAAAAACCGATTCGTCTTCATGCAGATTAATGACACGTACCCCTCGGCTAAGCGTTTCATTATAGGCAGAAGGATAACCCGTCTTCCGACCATAGGCCAAAGTTATGTTACCGTCTAAATCAACCATATAGTCATTATTATGGTCATGACCTACAAACACCCCAATAACATCCCTCTTTTCTATAAACGAGGAGTACAATCCGGTATTTACACTTGGAGCACAAACACCCTCCTGCTTCTCGCCAAACTCCCGGCATGTCCACCTTGCCGTTTCATGCTCTGGCAGAGGAATATGGAAGAAAGCCAAGGAAGGCAATATGCGCTTGTTGCGAGCGGTAACCCGACTGCTACTTTTCCTATACCACTCTATCTGATTATGCTTAATCCAATCATAATAACCAAAAGAACGGTCTTTGGTATTATTGTGAGAATCGAAGAAATAGAGTACCCATTTTTCAGATGTAGCATCAGAAGAACGGACGGTCAACATGCAATTGCCCGAGCCCGAAAGTCCTTTTTCAGCATCATAAGTCAGGTTATAAGGTCGTGTACACAGATAGTCCAATATCTGAGCATTGTTCATATCCGTTTCTTCATCATGATTACCAAAGGTCACAACAAAAGGAGTTTTGGTTTCCCCAAATATTTTGGTCAATTTCTCCCATCCTTTCTTAGCATTCCAGGAAACTACTACATCACCTGTAAGAACAACCAAATCGGGATCTTCTATACGAATAACTTCACGAATCAAATGACAAGTGCTGTCATTCTTCAATTTATAAGAATCACTCTCTACCCAATGCAGGTCTGTCAACTGAACAATCTTGAACTTCCCGTCACGAAACTTCAAATCAGAAGCTTGAGAAAAAGCAGAGAAGCAAATAAAACAACAAATTAAATATAATAAAGACTTTTTCATTTTTTACGATCTGTTCTAAATGGAGCCAAAGGTAATCCGTTACTATCAAATAAATTAGGCATAGCATCATTGGAAAAACAATAACGTACTCCTACCGGTTCCTTCACCTTATCGGCAATGACACTGATATCTCCATTCTTTAATATAGAAGCCTTAGCCGGATGCAAATTACCCTCTTTATCCACGACCTCAAAGTGACGAATGACCTTATCCTTGCAAGCAAGTTTGCCAATAGCGGTAGTTGTTACTATTACTTTACGACCATCTACTCTAAAGGATTTTAGCATAGGCGAATACGGTTGTATATCCTCTTTATGATAACTATTTTTCAAAGCCATATTAGCTAATCGTTCTCCTACTTGTCTCTTCAGACTCGGATGAATATCTGTTAGGTCGTTTACTAAGTCTCCCGCCACAACCATACCAGTATTTCTCAATGTAGCAGCCACATCGGCTTGTTGTTCACGCAAATATGCAGCATTTTTATCCGCATAACCACTCCAAGGAGTTATCTGGACAAAATAGAAAGGCAAATAATGATGAAAAGCATTACGCCAACCTCTAATCATAGCATCAAACATAACTCCATAATCCTGATGCCTTTCATTATTGGCTTCTCCTTGATACCAGACAACCCCGGCAATAGTGTAGTTTATAATGGGATGAATCATTGCATTGTAAAGAGAAGAATTTGCAGTCGGTGCCCATCCGGCAGTCAATGCTTTAGTCTTTTCTTCCAATTTCTCATGACGCAATGTAAATTCGTCCATCCAAGGCTCAATGGCTGTACCTCCCCAATAAGAGCCTATCAACCCGATAGGAAGATTACCCAATTCTTCATTCAGCCTTTTTCCAAAGCAAAAAGCCACTACGCTAAAATCTTCTGCAGTTTCGGGAGAACAAATTTCCCACTTTCCCTGAATTCTTTCAACCGGATACGCGGAGGATGACTTAGCCACCTTGAAAAAACGAATCTTTTTATTGTCAAACAGTGTACTTCTATCGGTGATGTCATCTACACGCCACTTAAAGCAATACTCCATATTTGACTGACCGGAACAAAGCCAAGTTTCTCCCATCAGAATGTCTTTCACTTCTGCGCAAAGTTTACCTTCCCAACCATAAAACCGAATGGCGTGCGGTCCTTCGGCCTTGGGAGTGTTTATATAAGTTTCCCAATACTTATATTTATCAGAAGATACATGAACCGTATCATTGGGAGCCCAACTACATACAATCTTCAAATCCCAAACACTGGGACACCATCCCCAAAGCTTTACTTCGGCATCACGTTGCATCACTGCATGATCACTTATAATAGATGGAAGAACAAAATCAGCAGGATCTTGTGCTGCCAGTTTGGTAAATCCCAACAGAGAAACTAAAAAGTATACAATTCTTTTCATATCATTCCTATTCATTTAAAATTTTGTTTGTTATACCAATCCATATATTGATTATATAACCTTACCGTCTCTCCTCTTAATCCGGCATGAGCCTTAGATTGGGGTTTGTTCATGATTCCAAGATATTGGTAAACCAAAATTTTGTCCACGAAAGGTGAAATAGCTTCCATTTGATGAATTATTCTATTGTTAAAGTCCGCTGGAAGTAAACTGCCATGAGTGGTCTGTTCAAAGTAAAACAACTCCATATCAGCCCATATTCTGGAACGCCCTGCCTTTTGATGCGCTTTTGACAAATTCTCATAATAACGGGCAGAATCTTCCAATCTGGTTGCACCTACTCCCACTCCATCCTGATAGGCCACGATTTCCACATTGAGTTGTTCAAGCTGTCTCACAAAATAATCATCACATTTTTCTTTCTTTATATTGTATGGAGCTATTATATTCACACAGTTAGTATTCAACGACTTAGCCACTTGCGCACACTCATTGACATAAGGTATCACAAAATCACAAAAATAAGGATCTAACCACGATTCATTAGGGAAATACCACCCATAAAAGCTCTTGTGATGCCCATATTTCTTATAGATTTCTTCCATTGATTGATTCCTTTTCTTACCCAGTTCCCTATCTGTCATCATCCGATGAGCATCAAGATCCGGTCCCCAATAATCATTGCTCACAAAGAACTTCACACCAAACTCATCTGCCGCAGAAAGGACTGTTTCAATAGGATCTTCACAACCCATTTCAAATTTAGGAGCCAATTTCGTATCAAAAAAAGCTTTGCCGTGAGCAGCCACATTCATCATCACCAAATATTCCATACCGGTCTCACTGATTTCACGAATTTTTTCTCTCCACTGGGCAGCAGTAAACTGTCTTAAGTCTTTGTCCCAATATACTCCTTCTTTACCTCCCGGATGCTGAAATTCAAACCAAGAACCGGAAATAGGTTTTATATTCGGATTGGCAGCTGCTTGCTTTAAAATATCTGCTTGAGCTACTCCCGGCAGAGTCAAACCAACTGCTCCCAGACCTAACATTGATAAAAAATGACGTCTATCCACAATATTCTTCTTTTAACAGATTAAACTAAATTATTCATATCCAACTCTTTCCGATAAGGAATAGATGATTGAGCCCCCATTCTTGTAACAGAAATAGAAGAAGCTTTAGATGCAAACAATACTGCTTGTTCCAAGCTCATCCCTTCGGAAACACCCACGCAAACAGCTCCATTGAAAGTATCTCCTGCGGCCGTAGTATCAACCGGAACCACTTTGTAGGCATCTACATAATAAGTTTTTTCTCCTTCTCTTACAAAGCTTCCTTCGCTACCCAAAGTTATTATTATATTTTTCACACCTTTCCGATACAAGACACCAGCCGCCATAGCCACGTCTTCTTTGCTGTTTATCTTAACTCCGGTCAGCATTTCAGCCTCTATCCGATTGGGAGTTATCATATATAAATATTGGAACAAAGATTCCGGCAAAGAACAGGCAGGAGCAGGATTCAATACAACTTTCACTCCCTTTTCATAAGCCTTCCGTGCAGCATATTCTACAGTTGAAAGAGGAATTTCCAGTTGCATCAATAATATATCTCCAACCAACATCTCTTTTTCCATACTGTCAATATCCTCTTGTCCAAGTAACATATTAGCCCCCGAAGCCACAACAATACAATTTTCAGCATATTGGTCCACGCTTATCAACGCAACTCCGGATGGAGTTTCATTATCTAAAGCAATATAGCTTGTTTCTATGCCTTCATTTTGAAAAACACGCAAGGTCTGCTGTCCCAAAACATCATTGCCCACTCTCGCCACAAATAACAAGTCACCCCCCAATCGCTTCACTGCAACTGCCTGATTTGCTCCTTTACCACCCTGATTCATAAGAAACTTACCACCAAGGATTGTCTCTCCCGGTGCTGGTAAATGGGAGGTATGCACTACCATATCCGTATTTGAACTGCCTACTACTATGATTTTGCTCATACAGATTCTATTTATGAATTTGCTATTTCCTCCAAAACAGTCCAACACTGATACAATCCTCTGGGAACATGGAAACATCCTTTCCATTTTCCACCTTTCAGCGGAAGCAAAACTTCACCTCTTCTATTCAGGTATCCAAACCATTCAGGATGTTCTGTATCTTTAAAATGAGTCCATGTATAATCATGCACTTTATTAAACCACTCCAAACATTGCTGGTCGCCAGTCAAATGATACCCTTTCAATAGAGAAATCAGAGTCTCGATATGTACCCACCAAAGCTTCTGATCCCACTCCAATTGTTGAGGAGGACAACCTTTACGATCCATAAAATAATAAATACCTCCGAACTCTTTATCCCAGCCGTAATCGAGCATAGTCAAAGTGGTATTTTTCGCCTTTTCTATCAAGTCCAAACGCCCCAAACGTTTCCCTAAGTCCATGATAAACCACATGGCTTCAATTGCATGTCCGGGAGTAATTTGTCTTCCCTCGAACGAATCGGAAAGCTGTCCGTCCATTTGTATGTTTTCAACAATAATACCTCCTAATTCCGGACGATAAAATTCTTCCATAACCTCATGGATACAGACTTCCATGGTCTTTTCCAGATAATCCTCATCCAGCAAATGTTCTATCTCCAAAGCCAAATTGCATAAAATCATTGGCAATGCAAAGTTCTTCAAATCACGTGTACCTGCATGCAACTTATTCCAATGCCCTTTGGGATTATCAACCTTCGACAAGATTATATCAAACGTTTTCTTGGCAATTTCTGCATACTCTTCATTCCCTGTGGCTAAGCTTAACTGCCCAAATGCCATCGTAGCAAACGTATATGAAAAAATATTATAAGGCTCAACTAATGGATTTCCTTGTCTGTCCAATGAGAAATACCAGTTATAGTTACCATCGTGACCATACTTTTTCAAGAATTCTCCTCCTTGAATGGCACAATCTAACCACTCTTGACGCTTCTCTACCTTATTATAAAGCATCGAAAACATCCATACCTCACGTCCCTGCAACCAAATAAATTTATCCGTATCAAATACATTGCCTTGACGATCCAAGCATGTAAAATATCCACCATATTCATGATCTTGAGAACATTCAAGCCAAAAAGGAAGAATATGATTCATCAGTTCATCCTTATACTGTGTTGCTAATTTTTTAAAGTCCATATTTTTTTTATATTTTAGTTCATAAGGTCAATTTATTTCATACGTGTCCAATACCGTTCTATCTCTTCCAAAGATTTGCCAGTCGTTTCCGGTACAAGTTTCCATACAATGAGCATATAAGGCACACACATTGCAGCAAACAAGAAGAATGTTCCGGCGGGGGTAAGATTCTGGAGCATCCAAGGAGTCAACTGCCCAATTAAATATGTTCCAATCCAAAGAGAAAATCCTGCTATAGACATAGCCAAACCACGTACTTTGGTAGGATACATTTCTGAAAGAAGCACAAATACCACTGCACAAATAGATACAGCACAACAAAACACATAAGACAAGAAGCAAACCAACAAGAAAAGACTTGACAACCCCAAACTCTCTTCCCACAAAAAGTAAATACCGATAAGCAACAAAGAAAGAACCATCCCTGAAACGCCATAATATACCAACTTCTTACGTCCCACTCTATCAATAATAGCAAGTGCCAAGACAGTAGTCAACGTATTAACCAAGCCAACCAACACTTGATAAAACAAAGAATCACCACCGGAAAGCCCAGCTTTTTCAAAAATAGAAGGACCATAATACAATACGGCATTCACACCCATGAACTGTCCCAATATGGCAATGGCAACACCGATTATCACAGCTTTCAGAATGCCAGGCTGCAACAATAATGCCCACTCGGATTTAGTTTCTGATACAACAGATTTGGTTTCGTTCATCTGGTTCATAGCCTCCTCAGCCGAGTTGTAAATTCGTTGCAAAACATTAAGACCACGTTCTTCTCTACCTTTCAAAATCAACCAACGAGGGCTTTCGGGAATAAAAAAGATAATGGTAAAAAACAAAAGAGCTGGTAGTGTTTCCATCCCCAACATGCCACGCCATACTTCAGCTACAAAGATTTTTTCAAATAAACCTATACCAGAAACGACATGACTTTCTGAATATCCAAGCAACTGGAAATTTACCAAATAAGCGCCCAAAAATCCTACTGTAACGGCCAATTGGTACAAAGAGACTAAACGTCCTCTGTATTGGGCCACAGAAACTTCTGAGATATACAAAGGAGATATAATAGAAACAACACCAATACCCACACCACCAATAATACGATATACAACCAACTCATCGAAATTAGCACAAATGGCACAGCCTATGGCCGAAGTGGAAAACAACACAGCAGAAAGAACCATCGTCAGTTTACGACCGAACTTATCGCTCAACACGCCAGCAAAAAGTACACCCACAATAGAGCCTATCAGCGCACAACCCACATACCATCCCTGCTGCAAGGTATCCAAATGAAAAAGTACAGTCACTTGGGCAATGGTACCAGAAATCACAGCAGTATCATAGCCAAAGAGAAAACCTCCTAAGGCTGCAACAAAGGACAGAAATACTAAATATCCGATATTTACATTTTTCTTCATCATTGTTTATAGTTTAACTTTATATACATTACCAAAACGGTCTGTCACACACACCTCCATTGAAGCACTACCATTTTTAGGTAAAGCACGAAACATGTGTTCTGTTTTTATCGGAGAAATCCAATCATACTCTACGCGCTTTTTATCCGAGCAAATGGCTTTTGCTTCCGGATCAAAGCCCGTGAAATGCTCCATTTCACCCATACATTTCCCATTCTCATACCACTCTACCTTCCAGTTTTCATCCCAATTCCATACATTCGCAAGAATATACTCAGGGTAATCCTCTGAAACTCCTACCGGATAAGCCCTGAATTGATGTTCAATGGGATACCCCGCACTCTTATAACGCCAAGTCAGCTTGTTTCCATCAACTTCATATACACCATAACCAGCGGGAGTGCCATCGGTGCAAATATCAGCCTTCCAAAAAGTACCGCATACAGCTGCTGTGTTATGTTCCATCAAGCTATCATTGAATACAACATTACCGTTGTTATGGGTATGACCAGTCAGCAAATGTGCCTCGTACCCTTTCAAGAGGTCATACAAGCTTGAAGCATTACTGGTCTCATCAGGAAGTAGCGCATTAAATTCCAGCTCCTTAGTAGAACTGGAAGGGATATGCATGGAAACAAACACCAAATGGTCCTTCGGCACAAAGGCCAAATCCTTCTCAATCCATTGCAAAGTACGCTCATCAATATAACCGATGTAGCGGTAATGCCTATTGATATAGTAACAGTTATCAAGCACGATATAATGAGCCTTTCCACGGTTAAAGGAATAATAAATAGGGCCGAAATTCTCTTCATAGGATTTATACGAATGCTCGTAAGAACGTACTCCATATTCCATATCATGATTTCCAATCACTCGATACATAGGGACATCCAACACGTCCGATGCTTTTTTATATGAGGAAAAAAGCGACAAGGCATTACCTACAATATCACCACAATCCAGCATAAATAAATCATATTTCGAACATTTGTCGACAAATTCCTTCACATCCCTCAGATATTCTGAATAAGCAGTAACATCTTCGTCTTTTCCAAGCTGAACATCGGCCTGAACCAAGAAAAGATGCTTGTCATCATTCTTAGAATTTTTGACTAAAGAAAAATCATATACAGAAGTCCCTTTAGTAATGCGTTGATAAAACAAAGGGAGGCTACCATCCCGTTGGGGCAAATAACCTGCTGGAGTAGTAACATATACAAAACGGGCATCACGATGATAAGGAATAGTATATTTGCCGGCAACATCGGTCGAAACACAATCGAAACCATTTGTAACCACTACATTCGCAACTCCACGTCCCTGACATTTAACCTGTCCCGTTATAACAGGTAGAGTTTGTGCCGCCAAATTTAAGCTGACGACAAAAACAAAAAATACCAATAACTGTCTTATTATGTTTTTCATGTCATCTTATATTAAAATATTCTTTATACCTATTATATAAATGCCCTGCCTGCAAATACGCCGATTGCGGACTCATAAAATGAGAAAATTCAAAAGTGATAGCTTTGTCATAACCTGCCCGTTTGGCAGCTTCCAATTTCATACGCAACTTATCAAACTTAATAGGCAAGAAATCAATGGGCATATCACGGTCAAAAGTTTCGGCATTTGTCCAGCACTGCATACCATATTTATCAGCCAATTTCTTATTTACAGCAAAAAAAGCATCCAGTTCATCATAATCAATATGTCCATCTTGGAAGGCACAAGCGTCAACCACATCATGAACGCCATCGAAAATTTCATTCCATTCCCTTTCATGTTCCTGAACAGAGACAGCATCTTCTTTTGTTAGCTTGCCTGTTCCCATAACAGCCTTTTTCCCATCAATCCATGGAGAAATAAAAGTCGGTAAACCTCCGGATACATCTTTGCATTGTTTACCCATTGTACGAAAGGCATCAATAGCGCCTTTCGTCTTACGGCTTATTTCACCACTAATATACCAGCCACCAAAACTCTTATATTTTTCACCGTATTTATCCCACACTTCATCAATCACATACTTATTATCCTCAATCTCCCACGACAAATCACCGGTATCCCAATACTTACCAGAGTCATATAAACCAAAATAAAACTTCATGTGATATTTTTCTGCCAGTCGAAGAAACATATCCAACAAATCAACAGAAGGCATATAACAACCCTTGCTTAACAAGTGCTTCGAAGGGTAAGTAATGAATTTACGATAACCGGAACGAATCATAATAACCGTATCAATCCCAACATCCCGCATATACCGGAAATCCCGATCCCATTCTATTTCTCCCCAATTCTGATGGGGAATATCATGAGATATCTCATCTAAAAATGTACCAGTAATTTTAAGTGCATCACCCATGGGAACCAGCATGGAAGAGGTAGTCTCCCGAGAAAAAGAACAATTCCCATCACTCTCTTGCCCCAACAATGAAGGGGGCATGAATGCAGATGCACCAAACAAAGCGGTCTTTTTTAAAAAATCCCTGCGTGTTTTCATCATTAATAAAATTAAGATCAACCATTATATATTAAAAGCCCTATTGAATGCATATTTTAGAAAAAAATCCAATTATGTTTTTCATCGTTATGGACATTAACCATTATTATTCAATTATCACGTCACAAATATAGATATATTTATTATCTTTGCAATACTTAATAAAGTATTTAATTAATATATACCATATATTTAACATATATTAACCGGTTATTACTAAATAAATTGCAAAACAATAGACAGAATACAATAATATTAACCCATATACTTTAGTATACCAATATATAAAATAAAAATAAGGCGAATAATTTAAAAATATACACTAATGAAGCAGGATTTATTAAAAGAAATGGAAACCGGGAGCAAGAATGCACTCTTAAAAAAAAGGATCATCACACATTATATATATAATGGAAGCTCCACTATTACTGATTTGGCCAAGGAACTTGACCTAAGTGTGCCCACAATTACCAAATTTATCAATGAAATGTGTGAGGACAACTATATAAATGACTATGGAAAACTGGAGACTAGTAGCGGCCGTCACCCAAGCCTATACGGGCTCAACCCAGAATCAGGATACTTCATTGGGGTGGACATTAAAAAATTTGCCATAAACATAGGACTAATCAATTTCAAGGGAGATATGGTGGAAATCAGGATGAACATACCGTACAAGTTCGAAAATACACAAGAGGCTTTGGAAGAACTATGTGCACTCATTCGAGGCTTCATAAAGGAAACAGAAATCAATGACAAGAAGATAATGAACATCTGCATCAACATCTCTGGAAGAGTAAATCCGGAATCAGGATACAGTTTCAGTATGTTCAACTTTTCAGAGCGTCCTTTGGCAGATGTGCTGAATGAAAAAATAGGGTACCCAGTCTGTATAGACAACGACACAAGGGCCATGACCTATGGAGAACATATGCAAGGATGCGTCAAAGGGGAAAAAGACATCATCTTTGTCAATATAAGCTGGGGACTTGGAATTGGCATCATCATAGACGGGAAGGTATACACGGGAAAATCCGGATTTTCCGGAGAATTCGGGCACGTCAATGTATTCGACAATGAAATACTGTGCCATTGCGGCAAAAAAGGATGCCTGGAAACGGAAGCCTCAGGTTCGGCACTGCACCGCATCCTATTGGAAAGAATCGGTAAAGGAGAAAGTTCCATACTGTCAAAACGAACTATAGAAAATCCACCCACATTGGACGAAATCATCACTGCAGTCAATAAAGAGGATTTGCTATGTATTGAGATAGTGGAAGAAATAGGCCAAAAGTTGGGAAGGCAAATAGCAGGACTGATCAGCATATTCAATCCGGAACTGGTAATAATCGGAGGCACATTATCATCGACGGGAGACTATATAGTACAGCCAATCAAAACGGCAATAAGGAAATACTCATTGAATCTGGTCAACAAAGACGCCACGGTGACTGTTTCCAAGTTAAAAGACAAGGCTGGTGTAGTTGGAGCCTGCATGCTGGCACGGAGCAGAATGTTCGAAATTTAAGACGACCGTTGCCATCATAATGGAAATGACAAGACTTACACCAAAAACACAATTATTATATATAAAAAAGCGAATCTGTAATTGGTTACTGATAAAAAGACAGAATAAATTAGTATCATGATAACCGATTTCCAGTATTGCCCTACATTGAATTCAAGAATGCAAATAATTAAACTATCAATTAAAGAGAAGATGGAATCTATAGGGTATACTCGGAGATATTACGAGCATAACGAAGATTAGGAAAGTTACACTTCTAGAGTAGGAACAGAAAAGCAGAAAGAAGAATCGGCTAATCCCGAATTCTCCAACATAAAAAATAAAAAGTCGAAAGAAAGCTGTCTCAAATAAAATGTACTCCAAAGGTTAGATAAAAAACTTTTGGAGTACATTTTTCAACATATTTCTCTTTGTTTTCTTACTCCTAAGCATTGTTTTTTTCTGTCATTAGTGCATCAACCATACATAACCAATCAGAAATAGCAGTATCGACACAAGATTCTGACAAAACCTAGTCAAGAAAGAAGTAACGACAGATGCTATCTTCAAGAGGTCTTCCGCTACCATTATCTGGCATAGCATCTTATCAATCAATGAAAATCAGTAATATTTTCACCATAAACACTGTTCCTTCGAAGGATATTGCAGATACATAATTTTCGGATCCGACATCTACAGAAGACCTATAGACAAGTTTACATGCAATGGGAGCTTGTACCGGAAGAAAAATCATAAGAAGCTGAAGAAATCGAAATTCTATAACCATAATCGGTGGGAGCACCGTCTTGGCTTAATAAAATTACAAGAAAGTCCAGCGTCGGGAACTATGGCATTACAAATATTCGAGCTGAATATCGTCTTACTCCGGAGTTACAATATCTCCAGAAACTGAGAAATAAGAGTTTCCTAAAGTTATTGACATAGCTGTCTGGTTCTGTCAGCCGACAACCGACACACACCACTTATTTTTTACATTTCACTATTCTAGACTGTTCTCTACTCCAGTGGAAAGTTTTATCTGTCTATTCCTGACGCGTACTACAAAAAAGTTCTGTCAGTTTCTCGGATTTGAATTTTCCAAGGTTGAAATTGCATCCGATTCCGTTGATGAAAACCATGCATTCATAAACTGGTTTTTAGTAACGGATCCAACTAATTCATAGCCCTTTGAGAATATACTAGAACAAAACTTTTCACTTTCAAACAAATATCGTATTTTTGCCCCAACTTTCTAAAAACATCCCATCTATGGATACCATACAAATAAAAGACAAGATGTTCACAGTCTCCATCAAGGAGCAGGACATACTGAAAGAAGTAACCCGTGTAGCGAACGAAATCAACCGCGACCTGGCAGGAAAGAATCCTCTATTCCTCAGCGTACTGAACGGTTCGTTCATGTTTACCTCCGATTTGCTGAAACGAATCACGATTCCCTGCGAAATTTCGTTTGTCAAATTGGCATCTTATCAAGGAGTATCCTCTACCGGGGTAATCAAGGAAGTAATAGGCATCAATGAAGACCTCACAGACCGTACAGTGGTCATTGTAGAGGATATCGTAGATACGGGACTCACCATGCAACGCTTACTGGACACCCTCGGCACTCGCGGTCCCAGGGAGATTCATATTGCCTCTCTACTGGTGAAACCCGATAAGCTGAAAGTTGATTTGAACATAGAATATGTGGCCATGAATATTCCGAACGATTTCATCGTGGGCTACGGGTTGGATTATGACGGCTTCGGGCGCAACTATCCCGACATTTATACTGTAGTAGACTGATACAGACATAATATAGTAAATCATTAAATAATAACTAAGCAAATGTTGAACATTGTAATTTTTGGTGCTCCCGGTTCAGGTAAGGGAACACAAAGTGAAAAGATTGTAGAAAAGTATGGCATCAACCACATCTCTACCGGAGACGTGCTCCGTGCTGAAATGAAAAACGGTACAGAACTGGGCAAGACTGCTAAAGGTTATATCGACCAGGGCCAGTTGATTCCCGATGAGTTGATGATTGATATTCTGGCAAGCGTATTCGACAGCTTCAAGGATAGCAAAGGCGTGATTTTCGACGGCTTCCCCAGAACAATCGCCCAGGCTGAAGCATTAAAGAAGATGCTCGCCGAACGCGGACAGGAAGTCAGCGTAATGCTCGACCTCGACGTGCCCGAAGAAGAACTGATGAAACGCCTTATCAAGCGCGGACAAGAATCAGGACGTGCAGACGACAATGAAGAGACAATCAAGAAGCGTCTGGTGGTTTACCACTCACAGACAGCTCCGCTGATTGACTGGTACAAGCAGGACGGCAAATACCAACACATCCAGGGCTTCGGCGTATTGGAAGAAATCTTTGCCGATGTTTGCAAGGCTATTGACGCAGTGAAATAACAATAAAACAGAATATGGCTGAATCGAATTTTGTTGACTACGTAAAAATATATTGCCGCTCCGGAAAGGGCGGACGAGGTTCTACGCATATGCGGCGTGAGAAATACATACCCAACGGAGGCCCCGACGGAGGTGACGGAGGACGAGGAGGCCATGTCATCCTGCGGGGTAACCGCAACTACTGGACGCTACTCCATCTGAAGTACGATCGCCACATCCTGGCAGGTCACGGAGAATCCGGTTCCAAAAACCGCAGTTTCGGAAAAGACGGAGCGGACAAGGTGATTGAAGTGCCCTGCGGCACGGTGGTGTACAACGCCGAAACGGGTGAATATATCTGCGACGTCACCGAGCACGAACAAGAAGTCATCTTGCTGAAAGGCGGACGCGGAGGTCTGGGTAACTGGCACTTCAAAACCGCCACACGCCAGGCTCCCCGCTTTGCACAACCGGGCGAACCGATGCAGGAGTTGACGGTAATCATGGAACTGAAGCTGCTGGCAGACGTCGGTCTGGTAGGTTTCCCCAATGCAGGAAAATCCACTTTACTGGCATCCGTTTCTGCGGCGAAGCCCAAAATCGCCAATTATCCGTTTACAACGCTGGAACCCAATCTGGGCATCGTGTCCTATCGCGACAGCAAATCGTTTGTGATGGCGGACATTCCCGGCATCATCGAAGGAGCCAGTGCCGGCAAAGGCTTAGGATTGCGTTTCCTGCGCCACATCGAGCGCAACTCATTGTTGCTGTTCATGGTGCCTGCCGACAGTGACGACATCCGTAAGGAATACGAAATCCTGTTGAACGAGCTTCGCACTTTCAACCCCGAAATGCTGGACAAACAGAGAGTGCTTGCCGTCACCAAATGCGACATGCTCGACCAGGAACTGATGGACGAGATAGAGCCGACACTGCCCGAAGGGATTCCGCATATATTCATCTCTGCTGTCTCCGGCATGGGCATCTCTACGCTGAAAGACATCCTTTGGGAAGAGCTGAACAAGGAAAGTAATAAGATAGAAGGCAAAGTGGACAGCATTGCCCATCGCGCCAAAGACCTCAGCCACCTGCAGGAAGAATTGAAAGAAGAGGGTGAGGACGAGGACCTCAGCTATGAATACGTCAATGACGACGAGGACATAGAGGACCTCGAGGACTTTGAATACGAAGGAGATTGGGAGGAAGATAAAAAATGATTCCTCTTACAGAAGATAGGAAAATGTTGGGATATGAGCTGCTTGCCTCATATCTCGGCATTTCTTGTTTTGTAACCACCCGCCACGGTGGATGCAGCCAAGGTAACTATGCCTCCCTCAACTGTACACCTTACACGGGAGACGAAGCCGAAGCTGTACGCCGCAACCAGGAAATAGTATGTTCTTCCCTGCCCCAACGCCCCCAAGAACTGGTCATCCCGTTTCAGACCCACGGGACAAAGGCACTTGTCATTGACGGAACTTATCTGCATGCAACAGCAGAAGAACGCCACTCCATGTTGCAGGGCATTGATGCACTGATAACCCGTGAACCGGGCTGCTGCATCTGCATCTCTACGGCAGACTGCATTCCCATCCTGCTCTACGACCGGAAGAATGCCGTGATAGCCGCTGTTCATGCCGGATGGCGCGGCACTGTGAATTACATCCTCGGCCACACACTCGACAAGATGCGTGCCCGCTATGGCACAGAGGGCAAAGAAGTGATAGCCTGCATCGGCCCCGGCATCTCCCTTTCCGCCTTCGAGGTAGGCGACGAAGTCTATGAAGCATTCCGCAAGAACGGTTTCCAGATGGATTACATCTCCGAATGGAAACCCGCCACCCACAAATACCATATCGACCTATGGGCTGCCAACCGACTGCAACTACTGGACTTCGGAGTACCTTCCGCACAAGTGGAGACAGCCAATATATGTACTTTTACCCAATATGAAGAGTTTTTCTCGGCACGCCGGATGGGTATCAAATCCGGAAGGATATTGTCGGGAATCATGTTAACCCATTCAAACGGATTGCATTAATGTATCATATCACACTTTCTAAAGAAATCAAGCAGAATTGCCCCGAATTCCGCGGTGCAGCCGTATTTGCCGAAGTGACAAATACCCCATATTGCGAAGGGTTGTGGCAAGAAATCGCAACTTTCACCCAAGAGCTAAGAGCCCGTGAAACCACGGACAGCATCAAGTACCAACCCGTCATTGCCGCCACCCGCGAAGCCTACAAACGTTGCGGCAAGGACCC
>ENA-OPNR01000213-OPNR01000213.1-human-gut-metagenome-genome-assembly--contig:-NODE-213-length-26945-cov-10.750279_pt1 | contig 26945 bp, 15 predicted proteins | sample MGYA00241543_ERZ501783 | MGnify/ENA primary metagenome ERZ501783 (study PRJEB25962, sample SAMEA2042557) | human gut metagenome | biome: human gut; feature: human-associated habitat; material: faeces... | reverse complement strand
GGTTATCCATTCGCGGAATGTCATTTTATACGTAGTCTTGATATAAGCGGAAAGATAGGTACGGTTCGTATAAAGTATTTCGGACAGTTCTTTTATGGTAAGTCCCTGCTGGACATAGCCGTCTGTCTTTATCCAGTTGTCAACCCTCTCTATAAATTCTGTATAGGACCTAGGAACTTCTTTCTCAGAAACTATTTCATGTTCAGTTTCCGAATTTGTCAGAAGTTCTTCTTCAGATTGTATATCCTGCTCAAACGCATTTTCTACCTGTTCATAGAACAGCAGGTAGTTCTGATAGCTGTAGAAAAGATAGCTGTAGAACGGTATTGACGACAAAATCCAGATAAAAACATATTCGTCTGGCAGAAATGTCAGCAATCCGCATCCGACACCGAAGATAAGTGCCCAATAAGTGAATATGGAAAGCCATTCGATATATGCGCCTATATCATCCGCCTGAGTTTCATTGAAAATCCGAATGGCTCTACGATATGCAATTATGACTCTGCGAGCTAAAACGACTCCAAAAACGACTAACCAGGCAGCTAAAGCAAATAAAGAGAATTTTTGCATGATTCCGCTTGGCAACAGGAACAACACAACTCCGGAAAGAGTTGAAAATATAATCCATAAAATGATATGTGTCCACACACGCCGTTTGGTAATGTAAAAACGATCAAGCAACATTATCAATGCCGAACTGAACAGAGAATAGCACAGAAAGTATGTGGACATGTTCATCAATATGGCAGAATCCGCATTTTTGAATCGGATACCAAAGAAGAAATGTACCGAATAGTTTGCTGAAAGCAGCAACATAGCTATACCCATAATCTGTCGGGAGCGGAGATAATTCTTGAAAATTTTCTTTTCAGGAGTCTTTGCAAACAAAAAATAAAAGCCGAAGAATAACATTAACGGCAGTGCGGTACAAAGTGAAAAACTGTATATAGATGGTTCCATTGTTATGCTTATTTAGTTTTGATACAAATTTTGATAAATTTCCGAATTATAAGCCAGTTGGGATAAAAAACAGAAATGAATATCACTGAGTGCTCGCTGCTTGAGTTAAAATGTCAAGACCGACTCACCTAAGATCTTGCATCAAATTGCTCTAAGTCACACGTTTCTTATTGAAATCAAATAATGAGAATGAAGTATTTATTTTTTTCATTACAATTCTTTATAAGGATTATGTTCAGGAACCCTAATGAGTTCTTTTATATCAACTTCCAGACATTGAGATATCTGTATTAATGCTTCTAAAGGAGGTTGACAAGCATTAGTACACCATTTGGAAATGGTTGCTTGGTCTCTGCCAAGTTTCTCTGCAAGCCATTTGTTCGTTTTCCCCTTTTCTGCAAGCATAACTTTTATACGATTAAGATTTTTCTCAGCCATTGCGTATATTATTATTGTTTTCGGTTGCAAAGATACTCATTTTCCTCCAAATATCGTTTGTTTATCCGAAAATCATTATAAAAATCGGCAAATAATTTGCCTAATTAGAAATTTTGCTAATTTTTGCATGATTTACAGTGACTCGTCCCATCTTCATCTTGCATACCACTATATTCTATTAAAATGAAAACAGATGTGCCTACTTATAATTTTCTTCTTTTGGAGTTGATTTATGAATATCAAAATCGGAAAAATTCCGCGTTATCCGTGTTAATTTTTGTATTCTCATAATTTCATTTTGGGGTTACGGGATTTTGTTGTTCCTAATTTGTTTCTTTTGCCATTTTGTAATTCGGATTAGCATTGATTATCAGAACATTACAAACAATCAGTAAGATTGCGAAACAAAAATAGCGTACAGTGTACAACGACAAAAATCGTTCTCTCTGTACGCTATTAAATCTTATTAAAAAGATGAAAGATTCTAACTAGCATCTCTTGGCATCGTTCCGTTCATTACAATAATCATCGGATACTCGTTTTTTACTTGCTCTGCTTGGCACACCTTGCGGTTCACAACCTTACTGATAAGCCATTGTCTGAACAACAAGGCTTGATATGTATCCATTTGAAGTGCTATGGCGATAATCACTTCCATATCATAGACATTCGCAGAATATCCATTTTCAAGTTTGATGTATTGCGAATGCTGGAAGTCTTTCAGCCCACTTTGTTTCCAAATGCGCTTGATGGTATTCTTCACTGCTGTCCCTGTTACATTCAACAGTTCGGCAATCTCCCAAACTGTCATCCACACCTCACCATGATGTGGGGCGTAGATGACCATATCTTCTTGTATTGTTATCACTTGTCGTTTCATACTCTGCCATTTATAGTGTTAGTATTATCGTTGCAAACATTTCCAAACGTGAATTCCTCAATGTTATTTATTTGCTGAGACAACTTTTCCACGTCTTTGCTCAATTTTTCCTTGGTAATCTTGGCATACACCTGGGTTGTCTTTATGTCCTTGTGACCAAGCATTGAACTCACGGTTTCTATTGGAACTCCGTTGGAGAGGCAAACCGAGGTTGCGAACGAATGACGGCTCATGTGCCAGGAAAGCGGCTTGGTGATACCACATTTCTTTCCCAGTCTTTTGAGCGAATCCATACAACTTTTGTAGTTGGGTACTGGAAACACCCTACCGTCTTCACACAATCCACGGTATTTTTCCATAATCTGCTTGGGATAGTCAAGCAGCTTGATGTTGGCTTCCGTTCCTGTCTTCTGTCGATGGATAACAATCCATTCACCTTCATCGAAAAATTCCTTGATGTTCTCTTCCTTCAAGTTGTACAGATCAATGAAAGCGAGACCTGTAAAACAACAGAACAGGAACAAGTCACGCACCATGCTCATCTTCTTTCTTGTGATAGGTGTCTCCATCAACAGATGAATCTCTTCTTTGCTCAGAAATTCTCTTGTGGTCTCTTCTTCCTTGTACTCATATCGTCTGAATGGGTCTTTTACAAGCCATTCATTATCTATGGCACGGAATACCATTGCACGGAGATTGCGGACAAACACCATCGCAGAGTTTATCTTCAAGTGCTTGTCGGTTCTGAGAAAAGTCTCGTAGTCTGTGATAAAAGGCAGCGATAACTCTTTCAGAGCAATATCCTTCACATGGTAATGCGCCTGCAAGAACTCGCCCACGTAGGCACACCCAATTCTATACTTCGTGTATGTACTCAAAGATTTCATGCCAGCCTTATATTGCTTTTCCATTTCATCACGGCTTTGAGAATAGACTTTCATCAGTGTATGGCAACGATACTCCAAGCCAAGAAAGGCGTTCTTCACCTTGTCGGCAGTGACGAAGTTGTCCCTGTCCATAATCTCCTGATAATGCTTACTGATACTCACACGCATCTTGTCCAATTTGCGGTTAACTTCCAAAGCCTGCATACTCTTACCCATCATGCGTCCGCCCTTGGTGTCCCACAAATCTGGATTGGCAGTTGTCTTGCAACTAAACTGCGCCTGTGTTCCGTCCACTGTGATACGTCCCATAACTGGAACAGTACCATCTTTCTTTACTACCTGTCTTTTGAGGTAGAAGATAATTGAAAATGTACTCTTCATAACGTCATTCTTTTTTGCGTTCAAAATTAATACATGAAGAGTCTTTTCTTGCTACGCATTTCACGGCAGAATACGGCAAATTTGGTTCGTAACCAAAAATCTTACGTTGCTCATTAGTAACTCACTATAAATCAGAATGTTCAAATTCAATTCGTAACCTTCCTCATTCTTCCGAACCTCAACATTCACCATTTGGGGTATAGGTTACGGATAGGTAACGTTCCTCTGTCTCAACTTGTCGTATTCCCGTCTTCGTCTGTCCTCGCCACTTTTAACCAAAATGAGGAAAGTAACTGATAACCAGTAAACTTTCCTCATTCTTCTCTCAAACACTTTTTATATGTACTTTCTTTGCCAAAAACACTTTGTTTCAAACCCTGGAAACCAAAGGTATCCCCTATTGAAACTTCTATTTACATACAAGCTTATATTTATATGCAGGCATGTTCATTTCAAACGGTGATAGATGAATGATTAGGTGACAGGTGGAGAACAATCTATCACCACCCTGAAAGCTCGATGAACAATGCGTTTCAGAAGGATGGTGATAGATTGAAAGAGGATTCCATTTTTACATATGGAAAGTTAGAATATGTGCCATCATTCAATGACAGCTGCAAAGCCACCATTTCTAACCATCTTTATAGCTAGCTGCTCTCCGGCTTTCACCTGGGATGACTTGCAACGATAATCCATCGCCTGACGTCCTGCGTTGATACCATCCTCAAAAGATATCATTTGATAAGAGCGATCTTTATTCAAGAAATCTAACTTTATGGTAAACTCACGTTCCTTTTTACCATTATTAGTCATTCCTCCTATAAACCACTTATCGCCTTTCCGTTTTGCTACAATGACGTATTCACCCGCTTTAGCTTCCAATGCCACAGTCTCGTCCCATGTTACGGGAACTTGTGTGATGAAACGGGTACAATCTTCATTACGATAATAAAGAGTAGGATTATCTGCCAACATCTGCAGACCACTCTCAAAAACCACAAAGAGTGCCAACTGATAAGCACGTGTTCCGATACTTGCAGCATTAGGACGTTCCGACCGATACACATTAGGCTGCATACTAATCATCGCTCCGGGAGTATAATCCATCGGGCCGACAGCATTACGCATAAATGGTAAATACAAACTATTATCCGGATAACAACCGCCCATTTGTTCCATGCCACGCACTCCTTCGTAAGACAGCACATTCGGATATTTATATTCCAGCCCGGCAGGTTTGAAAGAACCATGAAAATCGACAAACAAATGATGTTTGGCTGCTTCCCGGGCTACCCGCTCGTAATAGTTGACCATCCACTGATCGCTTCTGTCCATAAAATCAATCTTAAGTCCTTTTACTCCCCATTCATTGAAAGTCTTGAAGAGATCAAAATTGTTTTCTACAGTCAACCACGTCAACCAAAGCACAATCCCTACATTTTTTTCTTTGCCATAACGAATCAACTCGTGCAAGTCTACTTTGGGATTAGGCGTATAAGGATCACGCGTACTTTTAGCCCAGCCTTCATCCATAATGATATATGGAATACCAAATTTAGAAGCAAAATCAATGTAATACTTATAAGTATCCAAGTTATAACCGGAAACAAAATTCACATCCGGTCCGTAAGGAGAAGCGTCATTCCACCATTCCCAGCTCACCTGTCCCGGCTTAATCCATGAAACATCCTGAAGTTGATTCTTTTCAGCCAGTTTATAAGTCATTGTATTCTCAATCAACTGCTTATCATTTTTACTTATCACAAAGTAACGCCAAGGATAATTTCTCGTACCTTTTGTTTTAGCAATGTAATCAGCTTCTTGAGTAATCTTCACGCTTCGATCACTGTTTTCGGCAAACGCAAGCGGAGCTTTAGGAAAAACAGAAATTGCTCCGTTCGTGCCTGTTCCTTTGAGAAACATACATGGATAATCAGCCAGATCCGACTCGCTGATTAATATTTTATAGTCTTTTTGTGTGTCAATCAATACCGGCAAAACAGCTATCCGTTCTTCAGGCTTCCACGCATTACTTTGAACATGTGTGTAAGGTTCCTCATAAGCTGTATGGAAGCCTCCCGGTTGTTGCAAGTGAAGAAGATAATCCGACGGGAAGTTGATAGCAAACTCTTCGTTCATTACTTCAACATCACCTTTTTGTGAGGTAATAAACCGGTAAGCAACTCCATCGTCAAAAGCACGGAATTCTACTGAATAATCTTTAAAGGTCAGTAGCAATTGATTATAACGATTATTGACTTTCGCATATTTCAAAGGAACAATAGGAGTTAATTGCTCGTCGACACTCGTACGTTTCTGACGGCGCAGTTTGGGATTTTCTCCCAACACCTGATTCTTCAATGTCAACTGAAGGGTATTGTCTTTCAACAATACATCTCCGTTATAATCTATACTATAATAGATTTTATCCGAGAGATTCAAGGACACTTTCAGCTCTCCATTGGGAGAAATTAACTCTAACTTATTCTGTGCACGAAGTAGTGATGCCAAGCACAAACACACAACTAACAGGAAATATCTTCTCATGATTTAGATATTTAATTAATAATCGTTTTACATTGGCAAATGTAATAAAAACATCACTTCGTACTATCAAACGGACTGGGTAATACTCCTTCAAAAGTTATTTTCACTGGTTTGATATACCCGTTTTCATCAAATTTACCTGATATTTCATTGTCTTTCCAGGCAACGACAAAGAAGGAGCTACCGCTTCATCCGATACCGCACGCTTATAGTTCGGTTTACTGCTCATGACAAAACGTAGTTTCACGCCATCACGTATATCCTCATATTTCAAATAAGATTTGTCATACTTCTTGCCATTTACATACAATTCCTTTACATACACATTCTTCGGCGACCAATTATCTGCTACCATTTCAATAACTTTTCCGTTACTCATCCGAACTGTTATTGCCTCAACGCAAGGAGAACCAATGTTATACATATTGCTTGAAGGAGCCACCGGGTAAAAGCCAATGCAATTGAACATATACCAAGCCGACATCTGCCCGCAATCGTCATTGCCACTTAATGCATCCGGAGTATCGCCATAGAAACGGTCAACAATCGTACGGACCCACTTCTGACATTTCCAAGGTTCTTTCAAGTAATTATAAAGATACGCTACATGATGGCAAGGTTCATTTCCATGCCAATAGGCTCCGATACGGCCTTGAATATCATGTGCTCCCGGAATGTCATCCGGCAACTCTACCGTGAACAGTTCATCCAACCGGTTGCGGAACCAATCTTCGCCAGCTTCGTTCATATATCCTTGTACATCTTGTGGTACATACCAGGTATATTGTACAGTAAATCCTTCCGTAATATCCCCCCATCCATTTACAGATCCGGGTCCCTGATAAGCTACCGGAGTAAACGGTGTACGCCAGTTTCCCTGACTGTCCTTGCCACGCATATACTTCGTTTCCGGATCAATCAAAGTCTGATAAGAGAGTGCACGATTCAAGAAATAACGGTAATCATCCTCTTTACCCAAAGCCTTGGCAGCCTGTGCCATGCAATAATCATCATACGCATATTCCAATGTTTTAGATACTGACTCCGCCTCTTTATCAAAAGGCACATATCCCATCATACGATATTCCGGCAAACAGTCATAATTCGGATTCATCGCCGTGGTCTTCATAGCCTCATACGCACGTTCGTAATCGAATCCTTTCACTCCCTTCACAATCATGTCAGCCAATACGGAAACTGCATGATAACCAATCATACACCAAGTCTCATTTCCATAAAACGACCAGATAGGAAGCATTTTCTCCACACTTTTATCATAATGAGCCAGCATGGAATTGGCAATATCGGCATTCACTTCCTGTTGAACCAGATTGAACCAGGGATGCAAAGCCCGGTAGGTATCCCAAAGAGAGAATACCGTATAGTTAGTAAATCCTTCGGCTTTCTCTATATTTTTATCTAATCCTCGAAACTGCCCGTCTGCATCCTGAAAGATGAACGGATGCAAAGCCGCATGATAAGCCGACGTATAGAATGTTCTTTTCGTTTTACGGTCGGCAGTAAGGGTATATTTTCCAAGTTCTTTTTCCCATAGTGCTTCTCCTTTAGCTTTCAGGTCATCGAAAGTGAGTCCGGCAAGTTCCGCCATATTGTTTTTTGCCCCGTTTGTGCTGACCGATGAAATAGCAGTTTTTACAATCACCTCCTCTCCGGCTTTTGTATCAAAAGAGATGCAAGCCATCAGATTCTTTCCCCAAGCTTCATAGCTGCTACGAAACCGGGAGGTATTGTAAATCACCGGCTTCTTATTCTGCATAAAGCGCAAGCCGGTCAACTTTTTAGAGAAAGTAGCCGTGAAATAGATATGCCGTTCCGGTCCCCAGCCTTTCACCAGTTTATATCCGGTGATGGTAGAATCATTTTCCATGCGCAGATTCGCCCATTCACAAGATTGCCATAAAGTATGGTTCATATCGATCATAATAAAAGCTTTATCCGATTGAGGATAGGTGAAGCGGAACATACCACTACGTACCCCTGACGTCATTTCAGCCTTTACTCCATAATCTGACAGTTCCACCGCATAATAATTAGGTGATGCCCATTCCTTTTCATGAGAATAACGTGAACGGTATCCCTTTTCCGGCTCCTCACGTGTCCCCGGATCCAGTTTCATCTCTCCTGTTCCGGAAATAAACAAGAAGTCTCCCAAATCAGGTATACCAGTCCCGCTTAAATGAGTCAGACTGAACCCCAACAAAGTGGAATGATTATATTTATAACCGGAAGCCGCATCATAGTATTTACTATCCGTGTCCGGACTCATCTGAATTCCCCCGAAAGGAATCTGCGCACCCGGATACACATTACCATAACCATCTGTTCCCACAAATGGATTCACATAATCAATCAGTTTCTCGGTTTGAGCCATGCCCGGCAAAATATTCACCAGGCACAGCCATACTAAAAACAATCCTCTTTTACCCATTACACTCACCATATTTACATTATTATGCTTGTATATCACCTACCGCAACTTGATATTCATGCCACAGTTCATCAATATTATATTCGTCTCCTAAAACATGCTTGATAGCTCCATCAAACGACCAAGGGATAACCTCCAATGTACTCCGGTTAAACTTACGCAGGAATTCAGGATCTTTGTTGTCACGTAACCACACGAAGAAATAACCCGCCGTACGGTATCCGTCCATATAATTTCCACCTTTCGGACGGGCATTCGGTCCGTCAAATCCTCCATTGGCAACCCGCACAGCATCTGCCATTCCCTCGATAAATGCCCAGAACACACGATTGGTTCCATAAGAACCGATTCCTTGCGGTTCCAGCTGATAAGCATGTGTCAGTTCATGCAACAATACCCCGCGCGTTTCGAAAAACAACTTTGCCGTATCATTCGCTGCAAAAGATTTTTCAATATGACGTGTACTGTAGAAAATCGTCACATCACCATTGCCACCGCCTTTAGCAGAAATACCGTTGATATCTTCCAAAGTATAATGTATCTTGTGCACTGCGGGAATACTATCTTCCGGAGAATTGTAAAGAGTAGCTAATACAGTACGTGCCTGTTCCTTGATGTACGATTCAGCATCGGGAATGATCCGGTGGTAAATGTCCGATCCCAGCGTTTCCGGTGCTTTATCCTCAAACAATACAGCACCTGTATTGTACTCTTTCCATACATCAGAACTATCCTTCACCTGTTTTTGCACACTTGCAGCACAAGCCCCCATACCTACCAGCAGGCAGGCTGCATAGATTAAATGTATCTTTTTCATACTCCTTTATTGATTATTCGTTGATTCCGTTAGTTAATGAATAAGGTTTATCCTCCGGTGATAATCCGCGACGTTTGTTAGGTGACGCCCCCATCTTGAATTCAAGCACGCCTCCTTTCAAAATGTCTTCATGTGTAATGTACATCTTGTCGTATACCTTACCGTTCAATTTCAGCGACTGCACGTAACGTTTCTTATCGCTGACACCCGGCGCTTTGATCTCCAATGTCTTTCCATTAGGAAGCGTCATCTTCAGATAAGGTAGGTAGGGCGCTCCCAATACATACTGGTCTGTACCAGGACAAACCGGATAGAAACCCATCACGGAGAAAAGGTACCATGCTGACATCTGTCCGCAATCATCATTTCCACCCAATCCGTTAATATCATTCTTATACATCTTATTCAGAATCTCACGCAGCCAGTACTGTGATTTCCACGGCTGGGAAGTCCACGCATATAGATAAGGAACATGGTGGCTCGGTTCATTACCATGCACATATCCGCCGACCAAACATTCTTCCGTAATATCCTCATTATGCTCATAGTACTTCTCCGGCAGATGCATGGAGAACAGTTCATCCAGTTTCTGCACGAACGTCCCTTCTCCTCCCATCAAGTCGATCATGCCAAATACATCGTGTGGCACATGAAAAGAGAAATTCCATGAATTGCCTTCGATAAAACCTTCACCATAGGTTTGCAATACATCAAACTCTTTCTTGAAAGAACCGTCACTATAACGGGGACGTGCAAAACCAATACTTGTATCATAGATAGTACGATAATTGAGGGCACGCTTTCGGTAAGTCTCCGCTATTTCCTTGTTACCTGCCTTCAAAGCTGTCTGATAGATAGTCCAATCGTCGTATGCATACTCCAAAGTAGAAGAGGCTGCTGTACCACTTTTGTCAAGCGGAATATATCCCAGCTTCATATAATCAGCTATACCTTCATAATACGGAACGGTGGATGTACTGACCATTGCCGCCAATGCCTCATCCACATTCGAAAAGACGCCTTTGGTTATTGCATCCGCCAGTACAGACACAGCATGATAACCGCTCATACACCAGTTTTCATTTCCCATCAGACTCCATATCGGCAACATTCCGTGCACGCTTTGTTGCTCATGTTTAATCATGGATTCCACCATATCCGCATTGCGTCCCGGTTTCACCAGATTCAGGAAAGGATGTTCCGCACGATAGGTATCCCAAAGGGAAAATATAGTATAGTTGGTGAATCCTTCCGCCCGGTGTATGTTATGATCCAGCCCACGATAGGAACCGTCTACATCCATATACACAGACGGATTAATCATGGTGTGGTAAAGAGAAGTATAGAACATTGCTTTCTGATCGGGCGTACCTTCGATCTCGAAATGCTCCAGTTCACTATTCCAATCTGTACGAGCAGCCTCCGCCAACTGTTCGAAACTCTTTCCGGAAGCCTCGGCATGCAGATTCTTAATGGCCCCTTCCGTACTGACTGCCGACAATGCCACTTTTACAACCAGTTCCGAATTGTTAGCGGTATCGAAGTTAAAGTAAGCCACGATTTTTCGACCTGTGATTTCGGGGAAGTTCTTTTCCAACTTAAAACGACGCCAAAAGCCATTGTACAATACTTTTTCCTTATCCTTATATCCGTAGTCTTTAATCGGCTGTGACAAAGAGATAGCAAAATAGGTATAATTCGTACGCGCCCATCCATTGGTGATACGATATCCGGTCAACAGAGTATCGTTTTCGACTCTCAAATTGGCCCATAGAACTTTGCCGTCATAATTATAAATACCATGCACCAGATCCAAAATCAAATGACCATCTTTTCCTTTCGGGAAGGTATATTTATGTATACCCGTCCGTTGTGTTGCTGTCAGTTGGGCCTTAATGCCATAATCGTCCAGTATCACTTCATAATATCCGGGAACAGCTTTTTCTGTAGCATGGTCAAAACGTGAACGGTATCCCTCTTCCGGATAATCCGCCCGACCGGGATTTAACTTCACATCGCCAACAGCAGGCATCAACAAGATGTCTCCCAAGTCAGAATGTCCCGTACCACTAAGATGAGTGTGACTGAAGCCAACAATGGTCTTGTCCCTATATTGGTAACCAGCACAATACTCGTAGGCATTTTTCTGATAAGCTCCATTTATATTATGCGGAATTGTGTCTGTGTCCGGACTCAACTGTACCCATCCGAAAGGAGTGCAAGCACCGGGAAAAGTGTGCCCCATCCCATTGGTCCCGATAATCGGATTCACATAGTCTACCGGCTGTTGAGCTATGGCGGACAAAGTTACTGCCGCCATAGTCATCATCAATACTTTCTTTCTCAAATTATTCATATCAGCTTACTTTGCGTCACGAGAGAATGAATACGGGAAGTCTGATTCGTTGATACCTCTTCCCTTATTCGGTTTGTTATCCATATCAAACACCAGACGACCGCCTTTCAACAGATCGAAATGGTTCAGATAATTCTTTGTATAATTCTTGCCATTATAATTCAATGAACGAATATAACGATTATCATCGTTATTCTTCGGGGCGGAGATTTCCAATTTCTTGCCGTTCTCCAGTGTAATCGTTGCTTTCTTAAAGTAAGGAGCTCCCATCACATATTCATTGCTGCCCGGACATACCGGATAAAATCCCAATGCAGTAAATACATACCAAGCCGAAGTCTGACCGTTATCTTCATCTCCACAATAACCGTCCGGAGTAGGAAGATAGAGGCGGTTCATCGTCTCACGCAACCAATATTGGGCTTTCCACGGTTCGCCGGCATAGTTATACAAGTAGATCATGTGCTGGATAGGTTGGTTGCCATGTGCATAGTTACCCATGTTAGCAATTTCCATTTCACGAATCTCGTGAATCACTCCTCCATAATAGCTATCATCAAATACAGGAGGAAGATTGAATACAGAATCAAGCATACTGACAAACATCTTCTTGCCGCCCATCAGGTCAACCAGTCCTTGTACATCGTGGAATACCGACCATGTATAATGCCAACTATTTCCTTCCGTAAAGGCATCTCCCCATTTAAAAGGATTGAAAGGAGTCTGGAAAGTTCCGTCGGAATTCTTTCCCCGCATCAACTTAGTTTCCGGATCGAACAGATTACGGTAGTTCTGACTCCTTTTCTTATAAACATCCAGTTCTTCTGCCGGACGGCCTAATTTTTCACCCATACGGTAAATGCACCAGTCATCGTATGCATATTCCAATGTGCGTGCCGCATTCTCATTAATTTTCACATCGTATGGCACATAGCCCAGTTTGTTATAATATTCATATCCACGGCGTCCGGTAGTAGAAACTTTCGGATGTACGCTATTGGCCCCTTTCAGTAGGCCTTCGTACATTTTTTCTGCATCCGCTTTGGTTACATTCTTCATGAAGGCATCCGCCACTACAGAAGCTGAATTGTTCCCAACCATACAACCACGATGGCCCGGGCTTGCCCATTCAGGAAAGAATCCACTTTCAAGATAGGTATTCAACAGGCCTTCCTGCATCTTCTCACCCATTGAAGGATATATCAAATTAACAAATGGAAACAAGCAACGGAAAGTATCCCAGAATCCAGTGTCGGTAAACATATATCCCGGACGGATTTCACCATTATAGGGGCTGTAATGCACAGTTTCTCCCTTACCGTTTACTTCGTAAAACATACGGGGAAACAACACCGAACGATACAAACAAGAGTAGAACGTACGCATACGGTTCTCATCGCTGTCTTCAACCTTGATACGCCCCAAGACATTGTTCCATGCCTTACGACCGGCCTCTTTTGTCTGTTCAAAGGTCTTATTACCAATTTCTTTCAAGTTCAGTTCAGCCTGTTCAGGACTGATGAATGAGGATGCCACCTTTGCATGTACCAGTTCTCCTTTCTTCGTTGAAAATCCGATAGCAGCACCCACGTGATTGGATTGTAGTTCGAGATGTGTTTCAACCAAATGATAGTCTGCCCATACTTTATTGAAAGTAAAAGGCTTGTCGAACTCTATCACAAAGTAATTTTTAAAGTTTTGAGGAACACCGCCACTATTGCGTGTCGTATAACCAACTATTTTATTTTCTTCGGGAATCACCTTCACATACGAACCGCGGTCGAAAGCATCTACCACCACATAGGCATCGGAGGTTTCAGGGAAAGTGAAACGGAAATATGCGCAACGTTCTGTCGGAGCTATTTCAGTTGTCATGTCATACTCTGACAAATAAACACTGTAATAATAAGGAGTGGCTTTCTCTGCCTTATGAGAGAACCAGGAAGCACGACTGTCCTGATCGATCTTCAACTGTTTAGTCATCGGCATGATTGAGAACTGACCGTAGTCATTGATCCACGGACTGGGCTGATGCGTTTGCTTGAAACCTCTGATTTTGTCGGATGCATAAGTGTAAGCCCAACCGTCACCCATCTTTCCGGTTTGTGGCATCCAGAAGTTCATTCCCCAAGGCAACGCAATGGCGGGATATGTATTTCCATTGGATAGTGATATTTTCGAATCAGTCCCCATTAAAGGATTCACATAGTCTACCGGTTGCTTTTGTGCAAAGGTAGAGGAAACTCCCAATAGCAGGGCTATTGCGAAAGATAGTAGTTTCTTTTTGTTCATGGTCTACGAATTAAACTATTAATACTAGATTATCAAGTCTTTTTTATTTATGTTACAAATTAAAGCATCTTTCAGCAATTATCAGTCCTCTGATACGCCAAAATAAGAAAAAATAGCAGTATAGTCAACCAAAGGAAACGAGTGTCAACGAGAGTACAAGTTAAATAACTGAGAATCAAAATATAATATTTATGTGTATACAATGAGAGTACAACCGAAAGACTAACCGTTTAAGCAATAGAGAGAGGATAATTAGCCTTTACCCTCTCTCCAATTCTATCAGAAACAAATATTTATTATTACCTAATTAATTCCATCCCGGGTTCTGATGTCCTTCCAACGCAGGATTAGCCTGAATTTCATCTAACGGGATAGGCCATAACAAAGCATATTCAGGAATGGCGCCGGCTCTTATGCTTCCATCGGGCTTGTTTTGGATTTGAGCCGATGCAAGAGCAGTCCATTTCAATTTTCCTGATTCGGTAGATGCTTCCGGATACAAACGAGTACGACGAATGTCATCCCAAATCTTAAATTCCAACGGTAACTCATGCAAACGTTCAGTCAAAATCGATTGTATTAAATCGTTTCCTGTAGCCGTCTCATCTGCCAATCCAGCACGTTTACGCACTTGATTGAGATAATATTTAGCTCCACCGACAGCATTATCTTCATGATTTGTACGTGCCAGACCTTCGGCCGCAATCAGCAAGACTTCCGCAAAACGGAATACCGGCATATTATAATCACCGTCGTGACCGCTAATCAAAGCATTTTCATCAAACCATGCCCAGTTGCCTGCATTATTCAAAGTATGAGTATTTCCTTCAGCATCGGTATATTGCTTAAAGAAGAACTGTTTCTCATGTCCTCGAATATCATTAGAGGCATAGCTGTTAAGCAACATATCACAGGGAAGGTATGCATTATACAGCACGTCTCCTCCCGGATGGAACACTCCCCACTGAAAAGCATCTGTCCCGATAGAACGACAAGCATAAGAGTTACCTACACTATAATCACTATAATTGTATTCTTTAGCATAAATGATTTCAGCTGATTCTTTCGTTGTCTTAATCACATTATACGCAGAGTTCAAATCATCAGTCGTTCCATTCGGATGAATAAGTCCGTGAGGACTATCATTAATCACTTTCAATGCCATCTGTGCAGCTTTTCCATAATAGTCTGCCCCCCCGTTTAACGGTGCACCAGCCCATTGTAGATAAACTTGTGCCAGCAAAGTCTGCGCCATTGCTCTGGTAACATAACAGCCATTTTCATAGAACGTTTTATTCGGCAATGCATCCCCGTTGACAATATCCAGCAAGTCGGCTTCAATTTTCTTATAAACCTCTTCAGCAGAAAGACGTTCTTTGTACATACCTTCTGTAGATGTGTAAGGTTCTGAAATATAAGGAACACCACCAAATTCTTTGACCAGCCAAAAATACCCGTATGCACGGAAGAATTTACCTTGAGCCACATAATTATTAATAGTAGCTTCATCCAGCACCCCGGTCATTGTCGGAATATTGGCTATAACAAAGTTAGCACGTGAAATACCTTTATAAAACTCATGCCAGTATTTCATTGCAATATCATCAAAAGACTCAATATTGAAGTTACACCCTTCGGATGCCGTAGTAAATGTTCTATCCTTACGCTTATCAACGTACAATCCGGACACAATACCACCCCACATTGTCGCTTTAGGAGTCCAGCCACCGCCTACATCAGTGTTATGTAAATAAGGTACACCACCGAAATACAATGCGTTCACACCCGACTCCGCATCAGCTTTCGTCTTCCAGAATTGGTCAGATGACTTCATATCCAATGGTTCTTCTTTCAGGAAATCGTCGCATGAATTCAACAACACAGAAAGTGAACACATACAAAATGCAGATATATATACTTTTAATAGTTTCATAATTCTTATAGTTTTTATAACGGTGAATTAAAATGCTACATTAAGACCGAACGTAAACGTTCTCGGACGCGGATAGGTGAAGAATTGGCGGTTAGCCCCCCATTTGTTGTCACCTAAACGAGATGAGTTATCCGGATCGTATCCGTTATAGTCCTTAGAAGTAATCAGGAACGCGTTATTCACATTCGCATACAAACGCAATGAAGACAGACCGATCTTCTTAATCAATGTTGGATTGAAGGTATATCCGAGCTGAATCATGTTACAACGCAAATAAGAACCATTGCAAACCCAGTCATCATCTGCCTGGTTATTAGCTCCCTGACCAAAGTTATTCAGACGAATTGCCTGTTCTTTACCCGACGGATTGAGAGTTGGATGCCATGCTTCCTTATAAAGACGGTCTATACCGTTAGTTAGGAAACGGACTACAGTAGAGTGATAATATTCTTGCATCACGTCTACCCCCCATGTAAACTGAAAGTCTAAAGTCAAATCAAATCCTTTATAATTGAAGGTATTGATAAATGAGCCCATCCAGTCAGGTAATCCGTTACCGATAATTTCGCGTTTCTTATAAGTTACCTTTTCACCGATAGTGGAAGGTATGTTCATTGTCTCCGGATCCCAGTTAGACGGAATACCATCGTAAATACCGGCACGCTTATAACCATAGAAAGAAGAAAGCTCTTCACCTTCACGGATCAACATATCGTAACCCACAAAACCATCGGTTGTAATCTGACGCTTACCGGTGACAGGATCAACAGATGCACTTTCATCCAGTTTCTCTACACGATTTTTGTTGAAACCTAAATTAAGAGTGGAAGTCCATTGGAAATCATGTGTCTGAATAGGATATGCTGTAACCAGAATATCTAAACCACGATTGGAAACGGCTCCAATATTATCCATAATGGAAGAGTAACCTGTTGATTCAGGAACCGGACGGTCGAGCAACAAATCCGAAGTATACTTATAATAATAGGAAATATCGAAATTCAGTCTGTTATTGAATAAACCCAACTCGAATCCTAAGTCCCACTGTCCTGTCTTTTCCCATTTCAGGTCCGGATTAGGCATATTGTCCAGATAAGACACTACGTGCAGAGCATCACCAATGATCGTATTCGACTGGCTCACCGTAGCCAATGATTTATATGTACCAATTTCCGAATTACCTGTCAGACCGTAAGAAGTATGTAATTTCAGCTTGCTGATCAATGAGTTATCTTTCAAAAAGTCTTCATTAGAAATCATCCAACCCAAGCCGACTGACGGGAAAAATGCATATTTATTGTTCTGTCCGAATTTGGAAGAGCCATCATAACGACCGGTTACGGTAGCCATATACTTGTTGTCATAAGAATATGCCAGACGCAAGAAATAAGAGTTCATCGCCCACTTGTCGTAATCATTGCCTACAGAAGGACGGTTCGTTCCGGAACCTAAATTATAATATCCGTAGAAGTCATCAATATACTTACTGTCGGAAGCTTCGAATTTGGTATAATTATACTCTTGCCAAGACATACCCGCCATTGCATTAATGTGATGTTTGTTTATATCTTTCACATAAGTCAAATAGGTTTCTTCCTGCCAATACAAAGAGTTGGAGTTATTTGCAGAAGCTGCTCCCTCGGAACTTTGATTAATCATCGGACGCGGAGTGAACGGCGTATAGTTAGCATCACGATTATTGTGGTAGTCGATACCGAACTGGGTCTTCAAATCCAATCCTTTCATGAGATGGAAAGTCAAAGCAGCATTACCAAAAATCTGCGTACGATATTGCATAGCCTGCATCCGTTCGAGCAACTCAACGGGATTACCTACACCTTCCGGGCTGAATCCTTGTTTTCCGCTATTAGGATCAGTCTGATTATTGAGAATAGAGCTTGTATTAATAATGTTCGTCTGCGTATATTCACCATCCAGCTTAACCGGTAAGAAAGGCAACTGTTCGATCATCGTACGCAATGCGCCTTGTCCGTAAGGGTTATCAGAAGTTCTATTACCCCAAGTATGATTTACTAATAAATTAACGGAAGTAGACAGCCAATCAGTCGGTTTGTCATCATACGCCAATTTTGCATTGATACGTTTGAAGTAAGAATTCAACAAAATACCCTGTTGATCGGTATAATTGATGAATGCTCCGATAGAAGATCCTTCTCCTGTACGTTGGATACTGATCTGATGGTTATGAGAGATGGCAGTGCGGGATGCTTCATCCTGCCAGTTGGTATTATATTTCGGAGAACCGTCTGCATTGAACAAACGTTCGTCTGTGAATATCTGTGACAGATCAGTTGTGAAGTTCTTGCCTTGAAATTCGTTGGCATTTTCCAATCCCTGCTTGAAGGTAGACATCCATTCGTTAGCATCCATTACATCTATTTTTCTAGCCATCTTACCGATAGACAATGAACCATCATAGGAAACATGGACTCCTTTTCCTGCATTACCGCGCTTGGTAGTCACCATGATAACACCATTCGCACCACGGGCACCATAGATGGCAGCAGAGGAAGCATCTTTCAATACTTCGATAGATTCGATATCATTCGGATTAAGCAATTCGAAGTTTGACATCACCACTCCATCTACTACGTACAGCGGTGATGCCGACGCGTTGATAGTAGAAATACCACGAATGATGACACGTGATTCTCCACCCGGCTGACCGGTATTAGAGAAGATATTCACACCGGCCACTTTACCCTTCAATCCGTCAAGCGCATTGAATGATTGTGCTTTCAGCATGTCTTTACCTTTGGCTGTGGAAATGGAACCCGTCAAGTCTGATTTGCGCATGGTACCATAACCTACAACGACTACTTCGTCCAGTGCTTTCGTATCCGATTGCAGAACTACGTTCAGAACATTACTCTTTAATTCCGAGACTTTAAATTCTTGTGTGATATAACCAATATACGAAAACACCAAGGTGGCATTGGAAGGAACAGAGAGAGTGTATTTACCGTTAATGTCAGTGATTGTTCCTGTACTACCGTTTTTAACTTTCACCGTACCACTGATAACCGCCTCTCCCTGATCATCGGTTACCGTACCGGAGATTGATTTTACAGATTGAGCATTCATGCCCAAACTCAACATCATACCTATTACAAATAAGGTAAGATACTTTAGTTTTTCATTCATAATTCCTTTAAATTTGATTAGTAATAAGGTTAATTCCCTTTAAAAAGATTGTTGCAAATAAAGGCTATTCGAATAAAAGTCCAATGCTCTACCTTGCCAAAAAAACGGCAAAATAAAGACACATATCTAAAGCACAGAATGGTAAATTAGAGCACAGATTAACACACTAATAATCAATACAATAAAATCGACAAAAGGAATTTAGAGCACAAGGTTGTGACAAACAAATAAATAATAATGTTTCCCAACTAATCACCTATACGAAAGAATTTAACCTGACAATCAGCATACCTTTCGCTGTTCCCGATAATCTTTCGGTGTCATCCCGAACCGACGGGTAAACTCTTTATAAAAATAAGACCGGCTGGAAATACCGACCTCCATAATAACATCTTGAATAGAAAGTTCTTCATCAAGTAACAGGCGGGCTGCCTTTTCCATACGGTAACTCTTTATTAAATCACCGGGAGCAGTATTGGAAATTTCCTTGAATTTACGATAGAACTGACGGGAACTCATTGCCATACGATCAGCGATCAACGTTGAGCCCAGTTCTTCCTTGTCCAGGTTTTCTTCAATCACCTTTAACAATTTACGAATAAAATCAGCTTGTTCGGTAGTTGTACAGACAATCTGTCCCGCCAAATCTCCCAGTTCCTCCATATATATCTGCTTCGCTTCCCGCTTTCCATAAATAGCATTATGGACAACTTCCCGCAAGAATAATATATCATAAGGAAGTACAATATAAGAATCAGACCACAAGATCAGTTCCCGCTGAATGGCCGAACCAACTTTCCAGGTTAACAATGGAATAAAAGCTGTCTTTGAAAGCAGAGTACGATTCCGGCTAACATACTCCATAAAAGTACTTTCAGCATTGGCATACATTGTCATATCCACTAATAATAGAGCCGGAGCCGACCGACGAATTTCGTCAAAAGCAAGCTGCACACTCTTTACTTGATGAACCACGTATTCATCAGCCAGGAAATTACTAATCAACCAAGTCATTTCATCTCTGTCTTCCAACAAAAGCACAGTTTTTTTCCCTTGTTCACCTGCTACTGTCAAGACCGCCGGTTCAAAGATAATCGTCAACCGACTACCACTCTCATCATCATCATAACGAAGAACGGCATGAATACGTTCCAAAGCTGACCGTACAAAACCTAAAAGTAAATGCACAACAAACACATGATCGGAATCTTTCTCCGTCACTGAAGAAGCTTTATCTGAAAGATATTCATACAACGCTTTCGCAGTAGCATCTTTAGAAGAAAAATGTAGCTGCATCTTACCATCCTGTTCTGACATTTCTACTATTACGCCATGAGTACCCTTCATTTCAGTAATCCGGAGATAGCAGCAATAAAGAATACTGTATAACGCATTCTTGTAAACTGGAAATGTTAAGTGTTCCGGAATCATTGACGATATAGAAGAATGATCAATCCCTTGTTCTTCCAACGTACGCAACACCTCTTGAGAAACTCCCTGTATACTCATACGCGCAGAAACAATAAACCGATCCGGAAAGAATTGTTTAAGTTCTTCCAAAAACAGAGCGTCAGGATTAAGAAGTGCGCTCATCACAGTTTCGCGTATCAGTGACACTTTCTCAAGACATTGCTCATAAGAAAGATTCTCTGCACGCAATTGGTCACAATAATTATAAATAAGAGTAAAATCTTCAAGCATCCTACGGTTTGTATATACAGTCTCGGATTTCCGGCAACTTTCTGTCCCCATCAGTGTTTTCATCATCCGTTCCTGAAGGTAGTTTTTACGTAGCAAATATATCACGTACCCTAACAACAACAAAAAAATGATCAAATAAACAAAATAAGCCGCCACCGATCGATACCAGGGAGAAAGGATATATACCGGAATAGAAAAATGCCGATATTCTGTATCAAATACATCCCTCTTATAGCGTACCTTAAAGATATAATCACCTGCCGGCACTCCTGTATATGAGGCTTCATTAATACTACTAAAAGAGGTCCAATCCTTATCATATCCTTCCAACTGGTAAGAATATTCTATATCTTCTCCTGATAAAAAATCCGGAACAACAAAAGAAAGTGCAAATGAAACCTCCGTCCCCTTCAACTGTAATGCCTTACCATCGTCTGTATAGTAATCTCCATCCCCCTGAACCACTTGCGTATGTCCAACAGTCAACTTACGTAACAAAATATCCGGATAAAATTCCGGAGCAGCCTGCACCTCTTTATCCAAATAAAGCAACCCGTCAATCCCACCGAAAAAAAGCTCCTGTGTATATGGACACATGTAATAAGCATCATCACTAAACTCACCGATTTGAACACCTGCACTGTAAAAGTAGGCATGTGATGAGCCATTTATCGGATTATATTTAATCAGCCCCCGATTCGTACCAAGCCATAAGAGTCCGTTCTCATCTTCAAGTACACCATGAATCATATCATTGAGCAAACCTTGCTCCCGTCCGATATAGGTAGCTTTCATCTGTTTGCCATTAGAATTCAAACATACCAATCCTGATGTTGTCCCTACATATAACAACCCTTCTTTGGTCCGATACAGGCTGAGCACATCGTCTACCGACTTATGAAGCATTTCTTTCAAAGAAATCACTTTATATTCTTCAGTCCGCTTATCAAACCGTACGAGTCCTTTCTCCCGACTGCCAAGCCACAAAATAGAATCCCCTTCGGGCAACATTGGATAGAACATCGTAATTTCTCGCTGACCGTGAAAAAAATGATAACTTTTCTGCGACTTGAAACGAATGGTACCTGCCTGCTTCTCAAGTATTAATTTATGAAAACCGGAACCGGCTGTCACCACATAAAGTACACTATCATTTTCCTCATAAATGCCATGTATCTCGGTGGGTTGTGCCGGCAGATTCTCCACAGAATGCAAAGCTTTGTCTTCAAAAGAATAGTAAAATAGTCCCGGATCTCCAGATCCTATCCAAAAGCCATCCATATAACGGCTTTGAACCAATTTATAAACAGGAAATTCTTTATTCCATCGTATATAAGACACAACATTTTGCTTTCCTTCAGGAGAGTAAACTGTAACGGCAGAAGCCTCCTCATTCTCACGATAATCCGGTATATGCAGCAGTCCATCACCTTTCGTCCCGAACCATAGTCCACCACTATCGTCTGTCATAACAGAACGTACCTGCCTGCTTAAGTTAGATGACAGTTGATTGAGCATCAAATTGGTGGCAATAGAATATTTCTTAGCATACATAATCGTTCCTTGTCCGTCCGAAGCAACCCATAAGACATTCTGATGAGGATCTCGATAAATACTATATATACGTACATTCCGGTCGACCACTTCTTCTTTATATTTTTGTGAAGTACGGAGACGGACTAACCCATTCGTTCGAAAACCAATAATAATATCTTCATAGAAAAGGGCTATTCCTGCAATAGTTCCATTCTTCTGCACTAATGAAGAAAGGTTACGAATATAAATTTTAGATTGTCGGGAAATATCATAAACATAAAGATCATGCTCACTATCGATAAAACAAAGAACGCCATTCTGATAAAAGACATCTTCAATAGGTTTCGCATGAAAATCAGTAGATGAAACAGTTGAATGAATTGATAATGTGTCACAATCAAAAGCATCCTGCGAAACCTGTAACAGCTCCCCTGTTTGTTGAGTGAAAATCCACAAAACACCATCATCCGTTACGAATGCCCGTTTATCCATATCTTCTACGGGTACTTTCAGATTCTTAATCTGTACAAATCGTTTATAAGATGTATTATAGTAGAAAATTCCACCATGACTCACCACCCATGTGTTTCCTTTAGAATTGGAATGTAGATAATAATCATCTGTAAAGTCATAATATCCGACAACTTGCCGCGAATCCTGTGAAAGACGATTGATACCCAAATGTGTAGAAATCCACAAACAATTATTATCTGCCTGCTGAATAGAATGGATTACATTATTACTCAAAGCTTTGGGGGCTGAAAAATCAGAACGAAAAACTTCCATGTTTCGGCCATCATAACAATTGACACCATCGTATGTACCAAACCACATCAACCCTGTATTGTCTTGAAAAAGACAAAGCACAGCACTATTGGATAATCCTTGCTGATAATCTACTTTCCGGAAGATATATGAATCTTTACCGCCATCTGCTTGACAGACCAATGAATAAATCAATAAAACAAAAGACAAAATCAAGCGTATTTTCATTGTGTTAATCATTAATATCATCTATTAAATATCAGGCAATCGCTTATATGTTCTGTTTCGTAGTACGAAAGAAAATAGCCATTAATAATCGATGTCTTTAATTCTCTTTACACAAAGATACGTTTTTATACGGAAAATGCAACTCTATTTTATCAAGTACCTCTATTTTTCAGCAACTACTTCACTACTAATTCGCACAATCCAAGGATTCCGCCTCTTTCATTCTTGCCAATTCCCATCCGCGAAACAGCCAATCTTTGCCTCCGTCTCACCACCCCACACCGGAAAAAAATCCTGCCAATTAAAATTATCTGATACAAGAATCCATCGGCTGTTTGAACAACGAACACTGAACCATAATCTACTTTTGAAAAGAAATAAGTATCATTATCAGCTACGGCAGCCAACGATCCCATCATTATAAATAATGCAATCAGTTTTATTTTCATGTCGTACGTTTATCAATAAGCTGTTCAAAACCTGTTAGGTCTCTTGCTGATACTGTTACGGACATTAGCAACATTACTGGCAACACTTGTACTGTTTGTATGTTTTTCAATTTATTAGTTCCTTCCTAGTCTCAACAGAAGTGTATACACAAAAGAAGCGCGAGACCGCTAAACTTATATCCAAGTGCAGGTTCTGAACTACCTCTGTGTTGGATACAAGCAAAAACAGCTCACGCCCTTGACTGTATATCAGTACCTAGATGCAACATACAAACCAAAGGAAGAACGTTTTGTTTATTTCCTCAACACAGCTCGAATTGTCCAGATTCGCACTTGAGAAAAAGCACTAAACGCTTCCTTAATAATAAAGACGCCTCAAAGAACAGTACAAATATACTACAATTTTCCCTCAATTGTGCTTTTCATATATCAATTCTGTATAATTAAGCCATGTGTTTATCATTGATATAAGACCTATAAAGTTTTGTATATCAATTGATATTCTTGTGGCGTATCTATTCTAACGAAGTAGAGAAGTAAGCTATATAGATTAGTTTCCTCTCAATACTGCTTACTTCTCATGTAATCTATTAATAGAAAAGTTGCTCTTGATTAAGTCCAAACTTTCTTTTTATTAACAGTAAAGTTGCTTTTCATCCCTTCCAATCTATAAATGCAAGCTTCATTTATAAAAACAAAGGTTCCGTTTTTAAAAACAAAACTTGCATTTATAAAAATGAAGCTTGCATTTTAAGTTTGTAAATAACAAAAGAGAAGTTTACTATTGGACGAAAGGAAGTTTAGACTTAATCAAAAGAAACTTTATTGTTAATACTCAAGGAGAAGAGTAACTATCATTATTCAGTGGATATCATCCTAATAAAAAGTCTCGTATATCAATGAGACAACTTATTCAGTTATCTTTATGATATACGAGACTCAAATGTTATAAATAAAATCCTATTTTACAGGATATTATTTTGCTAATTCATTAATCACATCCATTATCTTCTGACCGATTTCCTCGGCAGCTTCCATAGTAGAAGCTTCACTATACACACGGATGATCGGTTCTGTATTACTCTTGCGCAAATGCACCCATTTGTCGGCAAAGTCTATTTTCACACCGTCGATATCGTTGATTTCTTCGTTCTTATAGATTTCCTTCACTTTGGCAAGGATAGCATCTACATCGATTTCCGGAGTCAAGTCTACACGGTTTTTAGCAATGAAGTAAGGAGGATAAGTAGCACGGAGCTCGCTAACCTTTTTTCCTTCGTGAGCCAGATGGCTAAGGAATAATGCGATGCCTACCAATGCATCACGTCCGTAGTGACTAGCAGGATAAATTACTCCACCATTTCCCTCACCGCCGATAACGGCATTGGTTGCTTTCATCTTCGTTACAACATTTACTTCGCCTACGGCAGAAGCGCTGTATTCCATTCCATACTTGCGAGTTACATCACGCAAAGCACGAGTAGAGCTCAAATTAGAAACAGTGTTACCGGGGGTATGTTTCAGTACATAGTCGGCAACAGTAACCAGTGTATATTCTTCACCGTACATTACGCCATTCTCGCAGATCATTGCCAGACGGTCAACATCGGGGTCTACAACAAAAGCTACATCGGCCTTTCCACCTTTCATTAAGTTCATGATGTCACCGAGGTTCTTTTCAAGCGGTTCGGGGTTGTGTTGGAAATTGCCGGTAGGTTCACAGTAGAGTTTTTCTACATGTTTCACACCCAAACGTTCAAGAAGTTCAGGGAGAATGATACCGCCTACAGAGTTCACACAGTCAATCGCTACACGGAAATTGGCTTTCTTGATAGCTTCTACATCTACCAGGTCGAGAGCCAATACACTGTCGATATGTTTCTGATTATAAGTCAGGTCTTTGCGGTAAGATCCCAGATGGTCGACATCGGCATAGTCAAATTCTTCAGCTTCAGCAATACGAAGTACTTCGTTGCCTTCGGCTGCATTCAGAAATTCACCATGTTCATTCAGCAATTTCAGTGCGTTCCACTGTTTCGGGTTATGAGAAGCTGTCAGGATAATACCGCCACAGGCGCCTTCCATTGTTACAGCAAGTTCTGTGGTCGGGGTAGAAGCAAGATCAATGTCTACTACATCCCAGCCCATTCCCATCAATGTGCCGACTACTACGTTTTTTACCATTTCACCGGAAATGCGGGCATCACGTCCCACAACAATCTTATTACTCTTTGCCTTGCAGGTTCTACGAATCAAAGTAGCATAAGCCGAGGTGAATTTTACAATGTCAAGCGGGTTCAGTCCTTCTCCCGCTCCTCCGCCGATAGTTCCGCGGATTCCAGAGATAGATTTGATTAGAGTCATAGGTTCTTTAGTTAAAGATTTGATTTATCTAATGTTAGTGCTTTAGCTTTTTGCTTTCTCGAACTTCCGGATATCATAGAAATAAGGATTGACATATTGTTGTGCAGTTGTATGTCCCATCTTAGAAGGCACAATCAGGCGTACATGCGCATTATTACGCAAATAAGGTAAGGCAATCAGCCATCCGGATGGAATTGCAGTTCCATAACCTTTACTATTCCATAATAAATCGTAATCCAAACTACCGGATAAAACGATTCCATAAACAGTAGACGTGTTTTGCACATAACGGAATGTTAATGGAAACTTATAATAATCAGGAACATCCATCCATCTTTCCAAAGGAACATTGAAACATGTAGTATCTCCTGTCATCATATCCTGTTCTACATAGCGGGTACAAATGACATTATTGTTAGCAAAAGTATCTACCTCATTAATAACTTCAACTCCATTCTTATCCTCTTTTCCTCCACGATCTACGATCTGCATATATACGCCATTGGAGAAAGCAACGTATTCGTCATATCCATTCCCCGCTTCTTTAGAAGCTGTAATCGTATCCCGTTCAAACTCTTCCAATGAAATGACACGAATATCATTATCTTTGATGAACTTATTCACCGCATTTTTCTCGTCTTCCAGCATTTCTGCATAAGTCTTCGAATTGTCGCATGCCTGGAACAGACTTCCGGCGGTTAACAAAGAGAGAAATAAAAATACAAGTTTTTTCATTATCTGTTATTTAGCTATATTCCGCACAAATGTATCTCAAAATCATTAAAAGTTGAAAG
>ENA-OPNR01000205-OPNR01000205.1-human-gut-metagenome-genome-assembly--contig:-NODE-205-length-27910-cov-9.162771_pt1 | contig 27910 bp, 25 predicted proteins | sample MGYA00241543_ERZ501783 | MGnify/ENA primary metagenome ERZ501783 (study PRJEB25962, sample SAMEA2042557) | human gut metagenome | biome: human gut; feature: human-associated habitat; material: faeces... | reverse complement strand
TGCAGCTGAACTGCGCCATCGTGCGGTTGAGGGTGATCCGTCCCATGATCGGGGCTTTGCCGGTCTTGTCCGGCTCGCTCTTTTTCAGGTAGAGCAGCACCTTGAATTTTTCCACTTTCATAACGCTCTTTTTTAGGTTGTAAAAATACTCCTTTGAAAAGCGTCCTTTGGCATGCAAAACATTGAGAAACAGTGAATACAAATCCGCTTTGTTCTTATCGGTAAAAATTCGGTTACCTGCCGTTGTTTCCGAAACAGGCGGCTAACAGTCTGGTAACTGAAACGCTGCAATATTTTGTTTTATTTTGCAGGTATGACTATCATGCAATTCTTGCAAAATGCTTAATTATAAACGATTTACGTTTAATTCGCACCATTCTGTTTTTTATTGCATTTCTAAATATTACTTATTGGGCGCGCCACACATGGGCTAGTTTAGCAAGAAATAAAGCCGGAGTACCAAAAGCAGACATCGACTTCTGTCTTGGCCATGTGAACAATGACTATAAAATGGCTGATATTTACATTGATATAGATTATAGTATTTGCGACAAGGCAAATCGCGCTGTATTGGATTTATTGCAAAAAAAAGAAGAAAAAAAAGACTGAAACGTTTGCAAATACAAAAACTCTCTCTATATTTGCAAACATAATGGTGTTGAGCTGGATAAAACAATGATTTTATCCGGCTTTTGTTGTTCCTATACAATTTAATAGCTTTTAATTACTGAAACCTATCTCCTCTTTATGTTATGCGCCAAAAAACAATGACGCATGGAAATTACAGTATCAAAAACAGCTTTATCAGATAAGCTAAAATCAGTCGGGCGAATTATACAGCCTAAAAACTCATTACCTGCCTATGACAACTTTTTGTTTGTTGTCGATGATTTTGGAGTCATTCTAGTAACTGCAGGAGAAGAAGGAGGACGCATCTCTACAAACATTGATGGTACCGCAGACTTCACCAATTACACTTTTATGGCTAATGCCAAAACATTACTTGACGGATTAAAAGAGATTCCCGAACAACCCTTGATTATATCTATCCTCGAAAAGGAGTTGATTGTTAAGTATGCAAACGGTAAGTTCTCAATACCCCTTGAGAAAGGAGATCAATACCCATCTATGAGCACGGATGATACTGCCAGCCCAATTCTTGTATCAGGCAATGATCTATTATACGGAATAAGGCAAGTATTGTTTTGTAGTGCTAATGATGAACTTCGCCCAGTACTGAACGGAGTTTATTTTGATATAGGCCTGGATTCTATGTCTTTTGTTGCAACCGACGGCACCCGTCTAGCGATGATTGAGAATTCGTCTCCTTACACACGAAAAGAACGGGCGGCCTTCATCCTGCCAAGCAAGTTTGCTAAAGTACTTTCTAACATTGTTTCGGAAGATTGCATGGAAGTAGAAATCTCGGTAAACAAGACCAATATTTTAATTGAATTTGATTCATACCGGTTAATCTGTCGTATGATCGAAGGCCGATTCCCTAATTATCGTGCTGTTATCCCTCAAAAACAACCTAATCGTGCAGTATTAAAGAAGACTGATATAGTATCAGCTCTAAAGCGTGTATCTGTCTTCTGTTCCGAATCCTCATCCTTGGTGGTACTCAAGTTTGATCCTACTTCTCTTAAAATTGAAGCTCATGATTTAGACTTTTCTAAATCAGCAGAAGAAACGATCACCCTGCAGTCAGGCTGTAATATTGAAATTGGTTTTAAGAGCAGCTTCTTAATAGAAATGATAAATAACATTCCTTCGGAAGATATTACTATCAGCATGAGTGATCCATCAAAAGCCTCAATCTTTACCCGCTGCGATGAAGAAGTTCGTAGTCTTACTTATTTACTAATGCCTTTATCAATCAACTATTAATATGGAAAAACAAAATTCATTCAAACAGACCATTCAATCTTACTTGGATAAGCGGGCAAAGTCTGATGAACTGTTTGCTGTAGCCTATAGAAAGAAGAATAAGAGCATTGATGAGTGTCTTGCCTATATTATGGGCGAGGCTCTCAAAGAAAGTAGCATGATAAGTTCTGGAATAAAAGGATGCGGGATGGATAATGACATAGTATTCGGAATGGCGGTCCATTACTACGATGAAGATGATATCAAAGTTAATAAGCAAACTAATTATAAGGTATCAGCTGTGAGTGTGAAAAAAGAAGCATCTACAGAACAACCAGAAATTAAAAAGCCTGCTTCTGCCCCTAATAAGCGTAAAGGGATGAAAAAGCAAATACCTTCCGGACAATTTTTATTATTTGAAGACTTATGAAGCCAAGAACGAAATTACAGCTTAGAGTAGCAGGTTTAAGTAGCCAGCTACCTAATATTGAGAATATGATGATTGACTGGGCTAAAAGCGATTGTTTAAAACATATAGGATATGCAACCAAGTCACGTGTTATATGTATGGAGTGTGGGCAGCGCTTCTCTCCAGAACTTGTAAAACGTAAGCGTGCTATTTGTCCTCATTGTGGTGCATCCTTGAAGATAGAACAGTCAAGGAAGCGTACAGACAAACAATCGATGTTTATTGCCAAAGCGGAAATTTGTGAAGAATTCCAAGTTATCCGAAGTTTTGAATTGATTGCTTACTATCAGGCAGAAGCGAATCCTCGTTATTTTATTCGTGAGATACTGCAACATTGGATAAAAGATGATGGCAACCGGGAGGTAGTAGCTCGTGCTAACAATACGGGACATTGTGGATGGTGTGGAGATTTGGAGATACGTAATAAAGTTGTTGGATCATATTATTACAGTTGTAGTAATGATGTTTATTGTGAACGCTATCATCCAGCCTCAGTCTTTAGACCTAAGTATATTCAAATGGGTATAGATTGTAAATTACGCGGTATGTCATTTCTTACTGCCACCAATACAATTCCCCATTCTCCCAAGGCTGAAACACTTCTAAAGGCAAGACGTTATGAATTAATAGATTATTTCGAGGGACACCGTTACAAGATTGATATGTATTGGCCGTCTATTAAAATTTGCCTTCGAAATAAATATCGGATTAAGGATGTTTCCATGTGGTTTGATTATCTGAAACTACTTGAACATTATCGTAAGGATCTGCATAACGCCCATTACGTTTGTCCTAAGAATCTAAAAAAAGCCCATGACTTGTATGTGGCGAGAAAGAAACGTGATGATGAAAAAGAACGCAAGGCCAAAGAAATGCAACAATTGCTTAAACTCAAGAAGGATGCAGAGAATTATATCAAAGAAAAATCGAAGTTCTTTGACCTAAAAATGTCTGATGGTAAAATAGTCGTAGTACCGCTCAAAAGTCTTGAAGAGTTTCAACAAGAAGGTGAAATCATGCACCATTGCGTCTTTACAAATAAATATTATAAAGAAAAGGATTCACTCATTCTTTCTGCTCGAATCGGCAAGAAACATATTGAGACCGTAGAGGTCAATTTAAAGACATTCAGTATTGTTCAGTCCCGTGGAGCCTGCAATAGTAATACCGAGTACCATAACCGTATTATCGGACTCGTGAAAAAAAATATGAACTTAATACGTCAGAAACTGACGGCATAGCATACAATGACCTATATAGATTATATAAACCAATTTTGGAAGATGAATCGAAGTGTAGAATTCAGCCCGAACGAAGTCTTTTTGTACTTCTATCTCTTGAATGAGTGCAATATTCGGGGTTGGCAGAATCCGTTTGAACATCCCAACAAGACTATCGTCCTCGCAACCGGTATATCAGAGAAGACCGTCATTGAAGTTAGGAACAGATTGCAGCAAAAAGGTTTAATAACTTTCGAATCGGGTAAAAAGAATGCAAAATCGCCAGTTTATTACTTACTTGACGAAAGTAAAACGGTAAGTAAAGAGGTAAGTAAAACGGTAAGTAAAAGGGTAAGTAAAACGGTTAACATTAAAGATAAGACTAAAGACAATAAGACAATATCTCCCTTACGCGTGGGAGATCTGTTTCCGGCTGATAGTTTTTTCGACAAGTCTTTGGACGACTGTTATACTGAACTTAAATCGAATCGATCATGGGCGGAAACAGTAACGATGAATACTCGTTCTTCCGGAAACCCTGATTTCACGCTAGAAGCCTTTTACGGGTTTCTGGAGAAGTTCTTTATGAAATTGCAGAATGAAGGAGAAACGGCGAAGTCGCCTAAAGATGCGATGTCTCACTTTGCCCGATGGCTGACATTTGAACTTAAAAACAAGAAAGATGAACGGAGAATTAATAAAAACAGGGATGCAGACAGTACTAAGCCCGTCGCAGATAGTCCAGGAGACAGCAGTAATCCGAAAGGAGCTAACTCCGATACAGAAGGCCTTACGAGCTGGATCGACAGCCTCTCAATTGGTCACTGAATGGAGTGGAACAATCGCACAATTAAACTGTAATGTCTCATTGTTTGATGTGGCCAATGCAGAGAATATCCCTACTCTAGCTGACGTAAACAGGAGCTTTAGCAATTCGACATCAGTAGAGATTATTACTGAACATTTGAAATCAGTATTAAGATATGCCGGCGTTGAACTAACCGATGCTCAACTAGCGGAAACAGCCTTATCAATTTTGTCTAGTTACTGGTACCTGAACTTAGCCGAGTTATGCATTTTCTTCTCCCAGCTAAAAAATGGCAGCCGAGGACAATTTGTATGGGGGACGAAAATCAACAATCAAGCTATCATGGTAGCACTTGCCGATTTTTGCAAAGACAGACGCCGTGAGATTGAGCATAGAGAAAATGAACTTGTACGAAAAAAGGCTGAAACTGGCTATGCGCGTAACGAGAACTTGATTAAAGATATCGTTACGGGAGTTCAAAATACCAGAAGAGAACGAGAAAAAGCAAAACAGGATTTCAAGGCCTTCTGTGAGCTATTTCCATATCTGCCTGATAAGTATGAGCCCAAGGTACTTTGGAAAGCATGGGGAGGCAATAAAGAGGCTCTACGTAAGATTTACGGTGAAAGTATTCCTCCCCCTGATGTAACCGAAATGGATATCGGGATGTATTTGTGTAATTACAACATTGCCAAGGGTAAAGAGTTGGAAAAATAAATGCGGCCGGCGTACCACCACCGACCGCATTCATAAGTATAAAGCTTTGTATTGCTATTAGGAACAGCAAATATATAAAATCTTTATGCATATGGCAAGTGAAGCAGTAAATAATTACATAACTAAGCGCTACGAGCGATGGCTTGATTACTCTTTGTATCATTGTGGGCTTGCTGGTATTTCAGACGAGGCAACAGATGTCCTAAATGAGGTCATATGTTCGCTCCTTCAGAAGCAAAGCAAGCTACTTGATAAATTACTCGACACAAAGAAAAATGGCTATACAGAGCTTGATTTCTTTGTTTTGAAGATGATAAAGTTGAACGCATCCTCTCCTACTTCACAGTACCGGAGTAGATACAAACCTTTACCAGTGGATGATAATGTAGATTATTCGAGGCTTGATATCGAGGATATTCCAGGTGATTCAGTAGATCGAAATGCTGAAATATTAGACAGGCTGCATTTAGTAAGAGATACATTTGAAAGCTTGGAACTCGGAGATTTAGCTGCACAAGTGTTTGAGTTTCATTTCTTCCAGGATGGAAATTTCTCTGAATGGGAAGGCCCGGAGACTTTAAAGCAGCTATATGAGATATATAACGGAGTACAAGAACTTATTAGAAAGAAAATAGCCGGGGAATCTATATTTTAATTGAAATTCCTTGGTCATGGAAGAAAAAGTAGAAATTAAGATTGATCCCCGGAACTATCGTATCCATGGGGACGAAAACAAGCGGCTTATCCACAAAAGCCTTGTTGAATGTGGAGCTGGTCGGTCCGTATTGGCCGACCGTGATAATGTGTTAATCGCTGGAAACGGCGTCTATGAAGAAGCTCAAAAGTTAGGTCTCAAAGTGCGTGTTGTAGAGTCTGACGGTACCGAGCTTATTGTTATTAAACGCAAAGACTTATCTACGGAAGATGAAAAGAGAAAACTGCTGGCCTTAGCGGACAATCATACTTCCGATACTTCTGAATTCGATTGGAAGTTAGTGATAGAAAACTTCTCGTCTGATGTATTGAATGATTGGGAGTTTTCAGTAGACGAGATCGAACTTTCGACTGATATCCTTAATTCTGCCGATGAGAAAGATAATAATCTTTATACAAAAAAAATAGTATCTCCAATCTACACACCGACTGGTAATAAACCTGCAATATCAGAACTCTATAATCTTGAAACTTACACTTGTCTGATGAAACAAATTCAGGAGTGTAATTTAGACAAACAGACTAAAGATTTTCTTCAGATTGCAGCTTCAAGGCACATTGTTTTCGATTATGGAAAAATTGCTGAATTTTATGCTCATTCAAACAACATCATTCAAAATTTAATGGAAAATTCAGCTCTTGTCATTATAGATTTTAATAAAGCTATTGAACTAGGATATGTTTGTTTAAAGAAAGAATTGTCAGACTCATATTTGGAGGATTATAGCAATGATGAAAAATAATAGCTTCGTTGCATTGATACTTACACATGGGCGTCCAGACAATGTACATACAGTAAAAACATTACGGAAATGTGGATATACAGGTGATATTATCATAGTATTAGATAATGAAGATCTGAAGATAGATCGTTATCGCAAAAACTACGAAAACATATATGTATTCGACAAAAAAGAAATAGCATCAGAAACAGATGAGGGTGATAACTTCAATGATCGTCGAGCTATTATTTATGCGAGAAATGCTTCTTTTGAAATAGCAAAAGAAAAAGGCTACCAATATTTTATTGAGTTAGATGATGATTATACGGAATTCTCATACACTTATAATCAATACGGTGAAATGAAGCAGAAAAACATTATCAATCTTGATAAAGTACTTGATGCTCTAATTGATTTCAAGAATAAAACAGGTGCTTTAGCTGTTGCATTAGCTCAAAGAGGAGATTTTATCGGAGGAAAGCAGAATAATATAGTTCGTGGTGAATTACTTAAACGGAAAGCTATGAACTCATTTATCTGTGATACAAACATGCCTTTTAAGTTTTTTGGTAAAATTAATGAAGATGTAAACACTTATACCTTACTGGGTAGCAGAGGAAATTTGTTTTTTCAGATACCTCATGTCTCACTGAATCAAGTAACAACCCAACAATCAAATGGCGGAATGACTGATATCTATTTGGATAGTGGGACTTATGTTAAGTCTTTCTACACAATTATGTATGCTCCTTCTTGTACAAAGATACGCCCAATGGGAAGCGTGTACAAACGCTTACATCATAGTATTAATTGGAATAATGCTGTTCCCAAAATAATTCCAGAAGATTGTAAAAGATAGCCCTTCTTTATATTTTGATTATAGAAGATTATTCAAGTTAAAGAATGGGTTATTTCATTTTAGTTTTAGTTAGTTATAGTTTATGACAGAGAAGAAGAATCCGGCCGAGAAGAAGAAAAGAGGGCGTAAATCAGAATACAGAATAGAGTATGCCGATCAAGCTCTAAAGCTTTGTTTGTTGGGTGCAACAGATAAAGAACTCGCCGAATTCTTCTCTGTTTCAGAGCAAACCTTAAACAAATGGAAAAAAGACTATCCCGAATTTCTTGAGTCCCTAAAAAAAGGAAAGAATATTGCGGATGCTAACGTTGCATCTCGGCTATATAATCGTGCTATCGGTTATTCCTGTAAGGCAACAAAATTTGCAACATCTGAAGGAAGAATAACAGACTCAAAGGAATATACTGAACATTACCCACCTGATACGACAGCCGCTATATTCTGGCTGAAGAACCGGCAACCGGAGAAATGGAGAGACAAAAAAGAAGTTGATGCAAATGTGAACCTTGGTGATGAACTGGAAGGATTGAGTGACGAACAACTACAGGCTATAATTGATGGCAAAGAAGAAGAGTAAAAGACAAATATTGATTCGTAAAGCAAAGGCTGCTACCATACTCCGCAAACGAATATCAAAGAAAGACTTTTGGGCGTTCTGTTTGTACTATGATCCGAAGTTTTTCTCTAAACGTCTGTTCCTAAAGAAGGTCGCAGAAGCGTTCATGCGTGTGTATGAATCATACTCTGCTGGTATAATCTACCGTCTTGCTGTCAGCATGCCGCCGCGTGCCGGTAAGTCTTATATATCATCTCTTTTCATAGCTTGGATGTACGGTCACTTTCCGGAAGAATCCGTAATGCGTAATTGTTGTTCTGATACTCTATACAACAAACTTTCGTATGATACCCGTGATATAGTTAAGTCGAAACGATATAAAGAGATATTCCCTGATATTCATCTGAAAGGTGATAAACAGAATGTGAAGAGCTGGAATGTAGAAGGTGCTCGGCAGGTGTCTTATTTTGGTGGTGGTGTTGGTGGCACCGTGATCGGCTTCGGTGCATCTATGCTCGCCATGACCGACGACTTATACAAGAGCCTGGAAGATGCGTTGTCTGATAATAACAATGAGAAAGTATGGTCTTGGAAACAAGGTACACACGATTCACGTATTGAGGGAAGCTGCTGTATGATTGATATTGGTACTCGCTGGTCCTCTAGTGATGTCCTCGGACGTATGGAAGAAGCCGGCAAGTATAATGAAATCATCCGGATCGCAGCTCTCGATGAAAACGATGAAACTTTTTGCGCTGATGTACATACTACGGAATATTACCAGGAACTACGTTCTGAAACCGACGAAAGTATTTGGATGGCCGAATATATGCAGGAACCGTTCGAGGCCAAAGGGTTACTATTCCCCAAATCGTCTCTCATGCGCTTCAAATTAGCCGATATTGCAGGAAAGAAACCTGATGGGACACTCGGATCTTGTGATACAGCCGATAAAGGTGATGATGATTTCTGCGCACCATTCGCAAAGGTATTCGGACCGAGATATTTCATTACCGACGTTCTTTTCACAAAGGATCCTGTTGAAGTTACAGAACCGCGCCTGGCACAGATGGTTATTGATACAGAGTGCGATCAGCTACGCATTGAATCAAACAATGGCGGGCGTATATTTGCTATCAATGTACGCAAACTTGTTACAGCTAAAAAGAAATCGTGTGTTATACAAGCCCGGCCAACAACCCAGCACAAGGAAACACGTATCATCATGAAGGCTGGCTGGATAAAGAAACATTGTGTATTCTTAGACGAATCAGAATACCCTAAAGGTTCGGATTATTGGCGTTTTATGAAGTCACTCACTAGCTACAAGCGTGAAGGTGATAACGCTTATGACGATGCACCGGACGGCATGACAATACTCGCAGAGTTTGCCGAATCAATCGGTCTGAAATTAAAAACATCGACTCGTAAAGTGGGACGTGGATAAATTTTGTATATTTGCAACGTGGAACATGATTCCGCAAGAGATAATACTATTCGTAAGATTCGGATTTGTCACGAACAACCGTGTCACGTCAAAAAAAGACTTTAAAATAATGATGAATGGAAATTCTTTATATTCTTTCCAGCATCTGTACAGTTATTCAATTCGTGCACTGGCTGTATGGGCAACTAAAGAGATCTAAGTAAATAAGCAGATTTTTAGGCAGGGATCATGTCCCTGCTTTTTTCGTATAATATCTTGGCTTTTATATTTTAAGAGAAAAGTATATGCCAGACATTAAGGATATTCTAAGCAATGAAGATTTCGGAAGTATAGTAGGTAATTTATGTGTCGATACACGTGAAAATCGTAATCCTCGCGAATATATGGAGGAATACAACGGCGACAGGACTCGACGTAAAGAATCTGTCGGATATCGCGAACCGAAGAAGATCGCTGTATATTCAGAGACAGAAAAAGAAGTTGATCCCGATACAGGAGAAGAAAAGCCAAGGAGACTAGAGGATAAAACTGTAGAAGTCGCTCAAATTGTGACTAATCTACCAAAGAAGATAGTTCGTACCTCTGTTGCCTTTTTGTTTGGTGGTGAAATGACTATCACAGCTGAAGACCCAAATAACGGTTTTACCGAATTTAAGAATATCTATAAGCGTAAACTCAAGATGCAATCAGTTTTGAAAGAGTTTGCTAGAAAAGTTCTTTCAGAAACCAAAGCAGCTATTGTTTTCTATCCAGTTACCCGGGATGATGGGAAAAGCCAGTTAAAGGTTAAGATTCTTTCTACTCCTAAAGATAGCAATGTCGAATGTGAATTCTATCCACATTTCGACGAGGACGACGATATGGACGGCTTCATCTATAAATACAATGCAGAAGTCAATGGCCGTACTTGTGAATGCGTGAAGATATACACGAAAGATGTTATCTATTCTGGAGTAATGGACGGCGCTTGGCTGGTAAAAAAGACAAAAAACCTCTTTGGCAAGATTCCGGTAGTATATGCCGAGGTCGATTGTCCTGATTGGGACGATGTTGCTAATTTGATAGACAAGAAAGAAATGAGACTTTCCCGCCTATCAGATACTAATGATTACTTTTCTGAACCGATACTGAAAACTTATGGTTTGGCTAATCTTCCGAGCAAAGAAACTGTAGGCAAAGAGTTAAACTTTACTATGGAAGTAGATGCGGATACCGGTAATACATATCACGGTGATGCTGATTACTTAGCATGGCAGCAGTCCTGCGAATCCGTAACACTTGAACTTAACCAATTGGACGATGCCATACACTCCGGAGCTTCCAGCCCTGATTTATCAATGAATAAGTTAATGGGATTAGGTAATTTAAGCGGAACATCTCGCCGATTTATGCTGATTGACGCGGAAATTAAAGCCAGTGAGCAGATGGAAATCTTCGGTCCTGCTGTTCAACGTACCGTGTCAATAGTTCAAGCAGGAATGGCTAATATAACACATACTAAGTATGCATCACAGCTAAATGATAATTTTATTGAGGTGGAGTTTGGCAGTATTCTCCCACAAGACCTGGCAGAAGAACTTAAAAATCTTGAAACAGCATCCCAATTTAATAGCAAAGAGACAATCATTAAAAATTCGCCATATACGGATAATGTTGAAGAAGAGTTGGCCCGCAAGAAGCAGGATGAGAAAGATACAGCTCAAAACAACTCATTCCTAGGAGCTACACTTTAACTATGCCTGTACTTTCTTTCTACGACAAACAGCATATACAGAAAGTTGCTGCACAGCAGGCCGTAATAGCCAATATCTTTAATCAATTTATTCTTTCTGTCTCCCCGTATCTCCGTAAATGGTCTGATGCGGGGAAAAACAACGTTTGGCTACGTAACCAGGGAATAGAGAGTGCGGTTGACCGGGAACTGTTGAATCTTGAATCAATGTTATATGCTAATATTTCCGCATTTCAAAAGGACGGTTGGGAACGAGCAGAAAGGAAGAATGATGATTTTATTTCCCAGTTCATCAAGGGAATGTCTATTTCCAGTGCAACGAAAGATGGAATGTTTACCCATAGTCTATCTGCATTTGAAGCTCTAAAGAACGATATAGACGCTAACGGATTCAAATTATCTGATAGGGTCTGGAACATTACACAACAAACGAAATCGCAACTCGAATTCTATCTTGATAGCGGTGTAATCGCTGGTCGCAATTCAAATGGGATCAGTAGTGATATACGGCAAATTTTGCAAAATCCCCAAAAACGCTTTCGCAGGATCCGGAATGAGAAAGGCGAATTAGTTTTGTCTCAACCGATGAAAGATTACCACCCAGGACAAGGCATTTATCGTTCTGCATATAAGAACGCTCTCCGAACATCTGCTACAACTACGAACACAGCTTATCGTAGTGCAGACTATGAACGTTGGAGTAAACAGGATTTTATACTAGGAATTGAGATACAGCGTTCGGCAAATAATCGCGGACCGTGCAAGATATGTGATGCAATGGTAGGTAGATACCCGAAAACGTTCAAATTTACAGGCTTTCATCCTTTCTGTATCTGCTTCGCTACTCCAATCACAATGGAACCGGAGAACTTTGCTGATTTCTTGCTGAATGATACAGTTCCGAAAGAGCAGGTTATTACAGACATTCCCCAAGGAGCAAAGGATTTTGTCAGCGAGAATAAAGATGGATTGCAATCGGCTTTCTGGTATAAGGATAACTTTACCAATGATGGAGGACTACAAAGAGAAATAGTTTCCCAACCTATTACGAATGAAGTTATAAAGGTTTCTAAACCTAAACGTATCAAGACTGATGCTGAAATTACAGATATTAAACAAAAATGGAATGAACGAAAACTCTATAACAAAATAACCAACACAGAGAATGAAATACGCCTGAATAAAAGCTTTGAGACAGGAGTCTTATTTGACAAGAATGGTAATGTCGTAATCGATAAGCGCGGAGCCAAATATAGTGTTGAGTTTACGGATGAAGAATGTGCGAAGATGAAGGATTGCATTTTTACACATAATCACCCAAGAGGCTGGCAAGAGCCAGAAAAGAGTTTGGGACGAATTGGCAACTCATTCAGTCCGGCTGATATGTATCTTGCAATAGCCCATAATGTATCAGAAATGAGAGCTGTAACACCTAATTATACATTCGCTATGAAACGTCCCGAAGAAGGATGGGGGATTACAATTAGTAAATTCGAAAAGCTAGTGAATCGGGAGAATAACAAACTAAGAGCAGAGTTTACTGCTAGAATCAATAATAATACACTATCCCCAACAATGGCTTCAGTGGTCCATTATCATATATTATGGAAACGGATATCCGAAAAAATGGGATGGAGTTATACAAAAGCGAAAACTCGTTAATTGGATTCTTTTAGGAAGACGAACTCCCCTTTTTGGTCACTTTCTTTTTTGTCATGTACCTGTGAACCATCAAGGTATTTAACAGGAATACCATTAGGGTATGCCGGGCATTTTAATTTATCAAAATTAAAATGCTTGCATTGTGTACACTTAGATATATACACATTGTAATATTCATGTCTATCTTCTATATAATCCATTCTACGCTTTAACTTAATTACAAATGTATGCATTTGATTCTGAAATAAAATATATAAGCAGGAAAAATTTACTCCCAATATATTTTAAGGAAAAAAGTATGAAGATTTTAGCAACCATCAAAGCAGCTTTGAAAAAAGCTGGAATTCCTGAAAAGTATGCGGCCAAGGTGCAAGCTCTTTTTGACATCGAAAGTGAAGAGAATCTGGATAACTATATTGGGCTATTCAAGGATAATATTCTTCCGGACTTGGTATCAAATGAACAAGGCAGTCAAGCCAGTATTGATGCTGCTATTGCCGCTTATGAGAAAAAACACGGTTTGAAGGATGGAAAACCTATTGAGACAACTAAGACTAAAAAAACAAAGAAGCCGAAAGATGACGAAGAAGATGAAGACGAGGACGAAGATCTCGAAGGCTTGCCTGCTTCTGTTGTTAAGTTGTTGAAAGCCCAGCAGAAACAGATTTCCGAGTTGGCTGCATCTGTCTCTACTGTCGCTACAACAGTCACTACTTCTACGAAGCAGGCATCTGCTAAAGCATTGTTTGCAGATTCTAAACTCCCTGCAAAATGGTTCAATCGTATTGATGTCAATTCTGAAACTTCTGTTGAAGACCAGATTAAAGAGCTTCAAGAAGAATTTGCCGAAATCAAACAATCTGTTATTGATGATGAGGTTGCCGGTGGTGATTACAAGCCTAATTCCTACAAGCCCAAAGAACGTTCAGAGAAAGAATGGCTGGAACTAATGGAGGACGAGGAAGGTGCTAATAACGGGACTGCCAGCCTTGGACTTGAAGAATAATAATTAATAATTAAAAGCTATGTTCAGAAAAAAGCAAAGTGAATTTCAGTATGCCCCCGGAATCGAAAAGATTATCGAGGACATTCAGAGCGGTGGAACTATTGCCCGTGCGGAGCTGAAGGGAATCATTGATGAACTTCCTCCGCTTGTTATGGTGGGTAAGGACGCTAACGGTCTTTATCATATTGATAAGCCTGGAGGTTTTTCGGCTGTAGCTGCTGCCGATGCGGTGGCTATTCAGGTAGCAAAGAATCATGTGTTTAAAGTTGGGGAAGCGGTTACAATCGGCGGTGCTTTAACTGGAGCTTCCGATGTAATCTCCGCAATCGACAAGACCGCCCCGACCTATGACACAATAACTCTTGCCGGTCCGATTGGGGCTGTGAAAGTAGATGATGTGTTAGTACTTGTAACTGCTAAAGCTGCTGCCAAAGCTGCAAAGTTCAAGTATACCCCGGAGGTTATCACCATGAACAAGGTTGATGTGACCGTAGCTAACCAGCAGTCAGGTCTCTTGGTGCGTGGTACTGTTAATGAAGCAGTAATGCCCTACCCTGTTGATGATGCTATTAAAGCGTTGCTTCATTTTATCCGTTTTGTGTAATCCATTAATTCATAACTATATATGGAAAGAAGTTTAATTAAACAAGTGAACCGTAAGAATATGGGTGCCCGCCTTAACTCGCGTAAGGTTAAGCCGGTGTTTTTCCCTAATTTCTTCGGTGTAAAGCAGAAGAACTCTCTGAAATGGGAGACTCTTACAGGTGAGAAAGGTGCACCGGTTATCGCTGACGTTATTTCATTCGATTCTTCCGCACCTCAAAAGAAACGTGAAGTTATCGGTAAGATGTCAGGTGATATTCCTAAGACTGCTGTAAAACGCGGTATGAACGAAAGTGATTGGAATGAATACCAGCAACTTAGCAGGGATTGTGAAGGTGATTCGGATTTGAAATCTATTCTTGACCTTGCGTTCAAAGATCAGGATTTTGTATATAATGCTGTTCGCGGTCGTTTTGAATGGTGGTGTATGCAGTTGATGTCCAAAGGTGGATTCATTCTCAATTCAAGCAATAACAATGGTATTGTTACCGAAGAATTTGTAGGCTGTGGTATGCCCAATGAAAACAAGAAAGTTGCTGCTGTGGATTGGTCTAAGTCTACAACGGCCGACGGCTTGCAGGATATTGAAAATACCGTAGTTGCCGCTTCTGCCGAAGGTGTTACTATCAAATATGTAGTGATGCGCAAAGATAGATTTGCTCTATTGAAGAAACAGAAGGCTGTTATCGAAAAGGTTAGGGGCTGGATTAATCAGAAAGAAAAGCTGACTATCTCCAAGAAAGTTATCAATGAGTATCTTGCTGCCCAAGAGAATACGGAAGGTGTTCAGATCGTTCTTGTAAGTCCATCCGTTCGTATTGAGAATGCCGCTCATCAACGTACTACAGTAAATCCATGGGAAGCTGCCAATATTTGTTTCTTGGAAGATTTGCAGTGTGGCGACGTTCAGCATGGACCTATTGCAGCAGAACACTCTGTCGAGTACAAGAAGAAAGCTTCCACGCTGAAAAAAGACTTTGTTTTTATCAGCAAGTGGTCTGAACTGGAACCGTTCAAAGAGTGGACTAAAGCGGAAGCTAACGCAATTCCAGTAATCAATGACCCTGATGCAATGTACATCATGAAAACTGATGGCCAGGCATGGACGGAAGGTGAAGATACTGAAAAAACAGACGAAGAGGGTTATTAATCATCTATTATGGCAACAATCAGAGAAACAATACTGGAATATCCCTCCATTGAGGATATGGAAGGCTTCTTGGATAAGGTAGTCTTCGTTAAGCGGGGTATCAACTCCGAAGCAGAATGTACTGCTGAAAGCATGAAGCAAGTCGGTCTTTGTGTCGCTGATACTTATGCCATGATGGTAAACTCACCGGATTTCAGTGAAAACAAGCTTTCTATCACTCATCCTCGTTCTTTTTATATTCAGACTGCAAAGCAACTGTATATAGAGAACGGGGAACCGGAGAAGGCGGCTAAACTTGGCAAGCGAATCATTATCAAAGGAAGGGCTGGTAACAGATGGTAAAACGATATCCACATACAGCGATAGTCACTATCGACGTTAACGGAAAGACAGTAAACGGTGAATGGGTTCCGGGGAAACCGATTGAAATATCCGTTCCTGGACGTTATGATCCTGTAAGTGATGGTACTGTTATCTATAAACGTAATTCGGCTGGTGATGAAGCGCAAGTGCATGGTTATTTCTATACCAAAATTCAGCCTCAATCAGGTAGTAAGTTTTTGCGTTTGAAAGTCGCTTCCAAAGGTATTGACGTACCGATTATCTGTTGGGAACCTTATCAATCACATTCAATTATCAACGTATGAAAAACGGCATGACTCCCCTATTCACCTTTGATGAAATGGAACGCTGGTTCGACCATTTTCAAAGTAAGGCAGAAGATAAGATGCTTGTTTTCCTGCAAGCTGGAGGTGAAAAGTTTATCGAAGTGGCTCGTCGGAGTGGTTCATATAAAGACCAAACAGGTAACCTTAGAAGCTCTATTGGATATATAATAGCCAAAGATGGCGAAGTGGTTACAGAAAACTTTAAGGAGGGCGACAAAGGAACTGATAAGACAACCGGTAAGTATAAAGGTCGTAGGCTTGCAGAAGAAGTCTCACTGTCGTATACTGGTGGTTATGTATTGGTAGGTGTTGCAGGAATGGAATATGCGGCTGCCGTGGAAGCTAAAGGATATGAAGTCGTTTCAGGGGCTAATACGCAATGTGAGAAATATCTAAGAGATACATTGAAATCTGTTTTTAGAAAGATTTGATTATGGATGAATTCGACGCTGTAGATATAGTCTACGATGCTGTGATTACTGCAAAAACTAATGTTATGATTTACAAGGATGCATCGGAATCGGGTGTTACTAATGAACATATCATTATCAATCACCTGCAATTGAATGAGCTCGACTTCATTAATAAAGTGCCTGTTAACGTCAATATCTTTGTCCCTTTGAATGAAAACGGCATGCCCCGACGTCAGCGCATGAAGGAACTTAGGCGTAAGGTAAGGAAATCGCTTGATTCAATCAATAGCAATGACGGTACATGTAAAGAAGTGACAGTTCTCTGGAGTGTTCCAATGCCGGACTTGAAAGAGGGCTTTGCTTGTACAAATATTAGATTAGAAATTTTAATAGATCAATAATTATGGCAGGAGAAGTAAGACCTATCGCTATGGGCGTAGGTAAAATTAAATTCGGAACAGTCGGTGACGGTGTTCCAGGAGCGGACCTCAAAGATTTTCCTCTTCCGACAAAAGGAAGTGTTGCATTTAACTTTGCAGATCCCAAGGAAGTGAAGATTGAAGTAGAAGGTAGTGAAGAACCCCTTTATGTTGAGCTGGTGAAAGATACAACAGATTATGTTGAGTTCTCCATCCCTACTCCATCCAATGAAGTCCTTAAAGAACTGGCAGGCGGTGAAGTAGATACAACAGGAGGAAAAAACATTTGGAAAAAGCCTATTAACACTCCCTCTATTTCAAAAACGTTTCAGTGCGAGACATTGCCTAAAGACGGAAAGAAAGTGGTTTATACCATCGTCAATGGTAAAATTGCCTCAAAGATTTCACAGGCTCCGGGATCAGAGCAGGCAGAGTTGTTACTTGTTCGTGTATATATGCAGTCTGCTATTACTGCAGAAGGTAAGAGACAGACCGCTTTCATGCGCGAAGTAGTTAGCATTCTTGAAGGTGGAGAAGCTCCCGCAAATGCAGCGAATATCGAGGGCGGAGAAGCTGCCCCAAGTGCAGCTAAGAAATAACTAATTGGATTCCTGTATAGCTTAGTTGGTAAAAGCGCTACATTGGTTATGTAGATACCGGCGGTTCGAATCCGCCTGCAGGAGCAAACTATTGAAGAATGGAGCCGAAAGTATTGAAAGTTAGTCGCGAATAACTGAATGTATTGCCTGGAAGTACAACGGGCTAGGCTCCTTGAGGAAATTATGAGTATAAAGAACTTATTTCAGCAAGAATCGGAATCCGTAACGGAGCAGCCTGTCAAGATTCCATTTGATTTTACTAACCGAGATTCTATTCCGAAAGGAAAGGATCCCGGTGATTGTATTGTAATAAAGCCTATCACTGTCCGGACATGGTTTAGAATTCGTCCACTTCTCCTTGAAATTGAAAAAGAAGATATTGATAAAATGATTGTTAAAGATGGTGAGCTGAATGCTGATTTTCCAGAATTGATGAATAAATATGGAGGACTACTTCTCGATGTCGTTTGCCTGGGCATTCATAACAAGCCAAGTGATCCGCCGGCATGGTTTAAAAACGCCCTCATTGACAATACGACATGGGAGGATATACGCATATTATTCAATGCAATCATATATCGCATAGGGTACCACCCTTTTTGTACCTCTATCACGATGCTTCGGAACGTGAGCCCGCTACGAGAGACGGAGATAATAGCCGCTCGGAAGAATCTGCAAAGCTGGAAGGATATAACCAAAGCAGATTCTTAGTTATTGCAAAGGAAGCTCTAGGATTAACGTTTAATCAGACGTTGGATAGTAGCTATGGATTAATAGAAATATTGCTTCAGGAGTACTCATTTGTGATGAGACAGCGTAATAAGACGACTGACGAAGACGGAAATGTTGAAGGACGAGATTATGAGTGGGTAGAACTTCCGTCTTTTGATGACCCTAGTAAGACAGTCAGGATAAAGAAATATAACGATATTGCTGGAAAGGTCAAACGATAAGGTAATTTGCCATTATGTTTATATATTAGGTTAACTGTTTTTTTATAAATTGGTTTAGAGTATGTTTTCTAGTCCCTTGTATCTGTGAAGATATGGGGGATTATTTTTTAATCTCCTGAAGCTTCTGATTGAGAGATGCATTATCCCGCTGTAGATTCTCAATCAATCTTTTCTGATAAGCGAGCATCCCTTCAATTCTTCCTTCATCCTTACCCTTCTTGTAAGCAGCATTAATTTCTTCTTCTGTGTAGTTCCTTTTATTCGCTACAGATACGTTCTCATTTTCCTTGGTCATGGCGCTAATGAATAGTAATTTATATATTATAGAAAAAGGCTATCTCTCCCCTATTCTTTCCGACCAAGGAACATAATCTATTGCAACGCATTAGGATTATGTAGCAAAGGGAATTGATAGCCTATATTGTGGTATAGTAGGCGAATCAACTCCCTAATACGTTGAAATAAAAATCGTTCCTTGGTCTTAGAACACTGCAAAGATGCTTATTCTTCTCGAAATAGCCAAATTTTACCTCCTCTTTATATTTTAAGAATAAATGCTATATGGGTATTCAGAATAAAGATGGTGCGTTATATTTCGCTACAGGTATAGATAATTCAGGGCTATATTCCGGGCGTCAAGAAGCGATGGGAATCATAAAGGCAATGGCCGGTGAAATTACCGCTTTTGATGTATTCGGAGGGATTGGCATTAGTGCGGGAATCGCTTTTACTCAAGCAGCCAAAGAAGCATATAACTTCGAAAAGCAGTTCCAGCAAAGCATGAAAGAAGTTGCTACTCTTTCAAGCGGGATAAAAGGCAGTCTTACCGATTTTATGAATAGCGTTATTGATATGACTAGAGAGGTTCCAGTCGGAGCCGTAGAGTCAGCGAAAGCACTATATCAGATTGTATCTGCAGGACATGATGGAGCGGATGCTATGAATATTCTAAAAGTATCTGCTAAGGCTGCTATCGGCGGCGTTACAGAAACGGCTACTTCGGCAGATGCTATCACTACAATTCTTAATGCATATAAAAAAGGAGCTTCTGAAGCAGAATCTGTTTCTGATATGTTATTTACCACAGCCAAGCTTGGTAAAACTACAATGGGAGAACTTGGAAAGAGTATTGCTCAAGCTGCTCCCATTGCCTCGTCCTTCGGTATTGATATTGAAGACGTGCTAGCAGCTGTCGTATCAATAACCAAACAAGGTGTTCCAACAGCCGAAGCGATGACTAAAATACGTGCGGCAATTATGGGAACGGCTAACCATTTAGGTGATGCAGCCTTTTCCGGACGTTCTTTCCAGGAAGCATTACAGCTGATCTATAACGAAGCAAACGGAAGTACTACAAAAATGAAAGAATTATTGGGTACCGACGAAGCTTTACAGGCTGCACTAATGATAACCGGACAAAATGCAGTAGGTGCTGCGTCCGATCTGGAACAAATGAAAAATGCAACAGGTGCCGCAGAAGCTGCTTTTATAGAAATGTCCTCATCAGCCGAGAATCAAATGAAGCTTCTTGGTAATAATATAACAGCTGCCCTTCGCCCGTTAGGAAAAGAAATCTTAAAGGAAATATCTGCCGCAGCACAATCTATGAATGAAGCCTTTGCTGACGGAAGCGCTCAAGAAGCATTGAAAGAAATAGGAGCATTAATAGTTGTTGTTACGACTGCCCTTGCAGGATACAAAGGCAGTATTCTTGCTGTAAGTACTGCTAAGCAAGTATATGCAACGGTAACAGCAATTGTAAATCGACAGCGTGCTATTGAGGCCGCTGATTTAGTCCTTAAGAAAGGCTTGTACGCTATTGAGGCAACAATGATTGCAAAGAATACATCTTCTCGTATCTTATTGACAAAAGCCCTCAAAGCTCAAACTATTGCACAACTAAAAAATGCTGCTGCAATGTTAACTAATCCTTATGTATTAGCTGCAGCTGCTTTTGCTGGACTTGGATATGCCATTTATAAGTGTGCTACCGCTGAAACTGAAGCAGAAAGGGTACAAAAGAGATATAATAAAGTTGTAGAGGAACAAACTCAACAATTGGACGAGTTGAAAAATAAAACAAATAGCCTAGTTTCTATTGTTCAGGATGAAAATTCAACACAATATGACAAAGTTAAAGCATATAAGCAACTTCAAGCTCTAATGCCAACCGTCTTCTCCAATATGGATATTGAGACATTGAAACTTATGGATCATCTCTCTTTGAATAAACAAATTAATAATGAAATAAATAGAAGAGAAAGAATTGGGGCAAAGACTAATCTTGTATTAGCCCAAAATAAACTTAATTCCATAAATTCACGTCTTGACAAAACAAGCAAAGAACAGGCTGAATCTCCTAGTGGACAAAAGGCCGCCGTTATTCAAAAAATTCAAGAGGAAAAGAGAATAGCAGAAGAAGAACTAAAAATTGCCCAAAAACGTGTTGATGAAATTCTTAGTATTCAAAAAGAAGCAGAAGAGAAATCAAAGCCTAAAGAATTAAAAATAATCTCCCTTCAAAGTAATATCAATACATTAAAAGCTGAAATTTCGGAGCTTCAATCACTCGTAGAGAAGGAACAAGAAGAAAATAATGGTTGGTCTCCAAACGCGTGGTTACTTAAAGCAAAAAAAGGTCAGCTTTCCACCAAAGAAAAGGAAATGAAGTCTTTACAAGGCAGTGGGACCAGTAAAAAAGTAGAGACTAAAACAGATAAAGCCTTTTGGACAAAGCAAAAAGAAGATGCGACGAAAGCATTAGACTCAATCGCTTCGTCTCAAAAGAAGTTGATGGACGCAGGGAACTTCAAAGGAATAGATTCTACTGTGGTGAAATCCTATAAAGAAAATGTCAAGAAGCTAAAGGAGGCTGAAAAAGAATTAAAAGTCTATGATTCATCTTCCAAGAAGGATGACCAAGCGAAAAAGCTACGTGAAGAACAGGAGAAATATAAACTCCTGCTAGATAAGCAGAATAGAGAGCAACAGCGTATGAAAGAAGACTCTGCAAACCAACTAGAGCAGCTTGAAATAAATAAGCTTAAAGAGAGCAGTGAAAAGGTTCTAAAACAAAGGGAACTCAATCATAAACTAGAATTACAGGCTATCGATCGCGAAGCTGAAGACAAAAAGTTAAAAGTGATTGAAGATGCTCGTTCCGCCTTTGATGCTAATCCTGACAATAAAGATAAAATCTTCAATGCATCAGCATATGTCAAGTCAGAGCCAGTAAAGAAACAGTTTGATGCATTTGATAAAGTTGCTAATGAAAAAAAGGAAACTACAGATTTAAAGTACAATCGTGGGGATGATTTAGCTGATTTGCTGAATCAGTATCAAGACTATACGGACCAACGCCTTGCTATTGAACGAAAATTCAACGAAGATATTGCCACCTTGCAGGAACAACGTAAGCAAGCGGTTAAGAATGGAGATACAGAACAGGTTGAACAAATTGATCGGTCTATTGCTCAAGCAACAAAGAACAAGGGAATGGAATTGATGGGCCTGGATTACGATAAGTTGAAAGAGTCTCCGGAGTATGTTCGTGCATTTGAAAATCTGAAAGAAACGTCTTCTGAAACTCTTAATTCTCTGCTTACTCAATTAGAGAATGCAAAGAGTACGGCTGCCAAAGTTCTTTCCCCGGACCAGCTTCGCGAATATACTAGTACTATTCAATCAATTATGGATGAATTGGATTCACGTAACCCGTTTCAATCATTATCTGACAAGAAGAAAGAATTAGCAGAAGCAGAGGAAGAGTTAGCTAATGCGCAAATGGAATTAGAGAATGCCCGTCAGACTGCCGAGGCTGTCAAGGGTGGAGCACAAATAGAGAATGGTGTCAAGTCCTCAAAATTCAACGAAAAGACTGGTAAAATTGATTCCACAAAAGCTTATCTGACCGAGGCACAGGCTTTGGATAAAGTAAAAGAAAAGACTTCGAGATACAATGAGGCGAAAGATAAGGTGGTACAGAAGGATGCTAAGGTAAAGAAAGCAGAGAAAGATGTAAAAGCACAGTTAGATGAATTATCAGACGCATTAACTGATGTTGGAAAATCAATCGGTGGACCGGCTGGTGAAATTATCTCATTGATTGGTGAAATAGGGACCTTTGCATTGACTGCTATGAGTGGTGTTGAAATGGCAGCAGATACATCGGCTAACGCTATCAGTACAGTTGAGAAGGCATCTGTTATTCTTGCTGTTATTAGTGCCGTTATACAGGTAGCAACAAAGATTTTCAGTATGTTCACTAAGGACGATACGACAGAAAAATACGAGAAAGCGAAAGAAACGTATGAATCCTATATTAATATTCTTGATCGGATAATTGAGAAACAGCTGGAGTTAGCGGAGACCTTGACAGGAGATACCGCAAACGCTGTTTATGAAGCTGCTATTGCCAATATCAAAGAACAAAGCGCAAATGCCCGAGTACTGGGGCAACAATACTTAAATTCTGGTGCTTCTGGAAAGTCACACTCAAAGGGTTATGATGAAGTAGATGATATGTCCGGTGAAGGTTGGAAACAAGCTGCAGAGGCATTAGGCATGTCCGTAAAGGAATTTAAAAAGAAAATGGGTGGTCGTATGACTGGATTATTTGATTTGACCGATGAGCAACTTGCGGAACTTCAGGAACATGCCGGTATCTTCTGGTCTCAACTTGATTCAGACACGCAGAAATTTGCAGATCAAATCGCAAATGGTGTCGGACAGGTAGCGGAGGTGCTGGAACAGCAAATAGCTGATACCACGCTTCTTGATTACAGCTCTCTTCGTTCAGACTTTCAGGACTTGCTTAATGATATGGACGCCGATTCTGCTGACTTCGCTGATAACTTCGAGGAATATATGAAGAATGCCATCGTAAATTCTATGCTTAAAGAAGAATTCATGGACAGCTTAATGGCTTGGAGAGAAAAACTTAACAATGCTATGGATGACGGTGTGACTGAAGATGAGTATAATGCACTGAAGGCAGAAGAGCAACAGCTCTCTAATGAAATGAAAGCAAAACGAGATGCAATGGCAGAAATGTTCGGCTGGAATGATAACGACGATGAGCGTGAGGCATCAAAGAAAGGATTTGCTTCAATGTCGCAAGATTCAGCCAACAAACTAGATGGAAGCTTTGCTGTAATGACTTCGCATACTTATTCTATAAATGAGGAAGTTAAGAGTATTAATTCAGGAACAGAGAAAATAGCAGAGAAACTGTCATATCTAATAAATATGGATAAGAATATGGCTGAAATGCTTCGGGGTAATGATACTATTGTTTCCCATTTATCGGATATCTCCAATTACACATCTAACCTTGTGGAAATAAGAGAGTTCATGTACGCTGTAAAGCTGGGAATAGACACGTTAAACACTAAAGGTATAACACTTAAGCGATGAAAGGGCAATTACTAATAGACAGAATAGATGCTTATATCAGTTTGGGTATATGTATTACAAAGGGAAGTTATAATAACCTGGTAGCATTTCCAACCATGAAGGAACCGGACAAGAATGATTGGCCGGAAGAAGACGGACAGGAATTTGATCTTTCTAGTCCTACATTGGATACGGCTGAAGTAAGCATTGAGTTTGCATATATAGGCAGTTTGGGTATTGGTGGACTGATTGATATACTTTCTGACTTGAGTTATCATGAATTTTACTTTCCCTTAATCGGCAGGAGTTATAAGTTACGTCTGTCTTCCCAAAGCAGCTATGTTATTAATCCGGGCCTTGAAGTTGCTAAATTTATTTTTAGTAACGACTTCCCCCGAGAAGTCGATTACGAATACCAGGAGCCCGTAAATGAGCTTCCAATGCCTAAAGGTTACGAGATTGATGACAAAGACTTATCCGATTATGGCGTAGTCGTATTGCAAGGTAGCAATGCTGAAATACTAAAGGCTCCGACGGTAAAAAAGAACCTATTACAGAATTTCAAGCGTCAAGACGGAGCAATCTACGATGGTGAAGTTGTGAAATTCCAAACCAAAGAAGTATCTCTCAAATGCCTGATGCGGGCCGGGACGGTTGAATTGTTCTGGCGTAATCACGATGCCCTACTCCATGATTTAACACGGCTATCTGCTAAAGTCGATGATGAAGGATATGAGTATTCCGACGCGGAACGTATATTTTATTGTGATGAATGGAGTGAAAGCTATCCCTGCTATTATAAAAGTTGTCAGACGAATGATTTCATGCTAAATAACGGTGTATGGTGGGAATTTACCTTGAAACTCGTATTTACCAGCTTTCGGATCGGAGAAACGGAGTTCTTGCTTTCATCCGAAGCGGGCGAATTTATCATAACAGAGGACGGAGAGTTTTATATAGATTTAAATTGATTTGCTATGCCATTAAAGAAGAAAAAAATATCAGAACTGAACGAAGCCAGCGACATGAAAGGCTTCTTCACTATCGGCTACCGAGTAATCAACGGAGTTAAGACTAGCCTTAAATTTGGTTTAGAGAAGATTCAGACTGCCTTGGATAATATGCTCAAGGCTACGAGTGATGCACAAACAGCAACTACCGATATGAGGCAGTTAGAAGCCACAGTTGAAGAGAATGAATCGACTCGTGAAACTGCTGAATCCCGTCGTAATGCTTCCGAACAATCCAGGCAGACAGCCGAAACGAATCGTTCTCGTGAAGAGCAAGCCCGGGAAGTTGCTGAATCAGTACGTATCACTAATGAAAATGCACGTAAAACCGCTGAAAGTGGACGCTCTACTGCTGAAACTGCACGGGACAATGCAGAAAAGAAACGTGTAACTGACGAAGGTACACGAGAATCTAACGAGCAGGTTAGAAAGAATGCTGAAACAGCGAGAGGCAATGCCGAATCCGAACGTGTGACTAATGAGAATGCACGCAAATCTGCCGAAACTTCCCGTGTGTCCGAAGAAGATAAAAGAAAGACTTCCGAAACAGAACGTGTTACGGCTGAAACCGGACGTTCCTCTGCTGAAAATATCAGAAAGCAAAATGAAGATGCGCGTAAGACAGAAGAAGCGGCCCGCGTAACTGCTGAAGATAAACGGGTAATTGCTGAATCCGGACGTGTTGATACAGAAGCTGAACGTGTCTCGGATGAACAAACACGTAAAAGTAATGAAGATGCACGCAAGACCGCTGAAACAGGTCGTTCTTCTGCTGAATCGGAACGTGTGAAGGAAGAAGACAAACGAAAAACTGCGGAGAGTGGTCGTTCTTCCGCTGAATCTACCCGTGTTTCTGCCGAGGATAAGCGGAAAGCAGATGAAGCGACAAGGGAAACGAATGAAACCTCACGTGTGGCTGCCGAATCTGACCGTGTTACCGTCGAATCTGAACGTGTATCTGCCGAAACTGCCCGCAAGTCAGCGGAGACAGACCGGGTGTCAGAAGAAAGTAAGAGAAAGACTGCTGAAACTTCCCGGGCTACGGCTGAAACTTCCCGGGCATTCGAAGAAGACAAGAGAAAGCAGAATGAAGATGTGCGTAAAACTGCGGAAGGTACTCGCGGATCAAATGAGGCTAAGCGTGTAAACGCTGAAACGGAGCGCGTCGAAGCAGAGTCTCAACGTAAGTCAGAGTATGCCGGTATTGTGCAGGAAATGACACAGGCAACAGAAGAAGCCACGGCAGAGCTTGAAGCCGTTAAGAAAGCTACTAACGATGCAAATGCCACTAAAAATGCGTCTGTTGAGCAGACAGCCCTCGCTAAGAAAGCCACGGATGCGGCTAATACTGTGGCTGGTAGTGTTAATGAAGCCAAAGAAGGAGCTAAGATTGCAGCGGCAGGCGCCAATGCCGCTAAAGCTGAATCGGAAGCTCAAACTGCCTTAGCGAAGAAAGCGACAGATGACGCAAATGCAGCCAAGGATGCATCTGTAATACAAACAGGGTTAGCAAAGAAAGCCACGGACGATGCCAACGCAGCAGCATTGGCCGCTAACAATGCTGTTTCAGGAGTTGACGCAAAAGTGAAAGCTGCGGTTGATGCGCTTGTTGCCGGTGCTCCGGATGCTCTCGATACACTTATTGAATTGGCGAATGCCCTTAACAATGATCCTAACTTTGCCACGACGATGGCAACAGAGCTAGGAAAGAAACTTAATATTTCTGATATTGTTAATAATCTGACAAGTGGAGGGACTAATAAAGTCCTTTCCGCCGAACAGGGAAAGGCATTGAAAGCAGCTTTGGACTCCCATAACCATGATAGTCGATATGAACTGATTATCACTAAACTTACAGCTTTTAATAAAGATTTTGGGACTAGTGCTGGGACTGTATGCGAAGGTAACGACGCCCGGTTAAGCAATGCAAGAACTCCGTTAGCTCACATGCATAAGAAAGCGGATATTAGCGACTTCCCAACCTCGATGCCGGCAAGCGATGTATCTGCATGGGCGAAGGCTGCTAGTAAACCTAGTTACACAGCGAGCGAAGTAGGTGCATCTCCATCTAATCACAATCATGCTGGTACTTATGAACCTGCATTCACTAAGAACTCTGCTTTTAATAAGAATTTTGGCAGTGCGGAAGAAACCGTATGCGAGGGAAATGATGCACGTCTAAGTGATACACGTGTACCGAAAGCGCATACACATAAGGTTTCAGATATTAGCGATTTCCCTTCTTCTATGCCGGCAAGTGATGTTTCATCGTGGGCGAAGCAGCCGAATAAACCTTCATATACAGCTTCCGAGGTTGGTGCTTCTCCGTCTAATCATACTCATGCCGGAGTGTATCAGCCAGCAGGTAGTTATGCAGCGAGTTCGCATACACATGGAGCAACGGATATTACTCCGGATAGTACTCACCGCTTTGTTACCGATACAGAAAAAGAGACCTGGAACAGTAAGGCTGCGGGAAACCATAATCATGATTCTACGTATCAACCAAAAGGGAATTATGCAGCTTTATCACATAAGCATTCGGCATCTGACCTCACGGATGATTCTACACATAGATTTGTCACGGATTCAGAAAAGGCAAATTGGGATAGTAAGGCTGCAGGAAATCACAACCACGATTCAGTATACCAACCTAAGGGTAGTTATGCTGCAAGTTCTCATAAACATACAGCGACGGACGTTGAAGAAGATTCGACTCATCGTTTTATGACGGATGCAGAACGTACAAAACTTAGTGGAATAGCCTCCGGAGCTAATAATTACTCTCATCCGGCTTCTCATCCAGCATCAATGATTGAAGAAAGTACTACTAGAAAATTTATGACTGACGCAGAGAAAACTTTACTAAGTTCTCTCGGAACTAATGCAACTCAAGTAGCTAGTCAAAATTTGGGACAAA
>ENA-OPNR01000199-OPNR01000199.1-human-gut-metagenome-genome-assembly--contig:-NODE-199-length-28420-cov-5.713696_pt1 | contig 28420 bp, 24 predicted proteins | sample MGYA00241543_ERZ501783 | MGnify/ENA primary metagenome ERZ501783 (study PRJEB25962, sample SAMEA2042557) | human gut metagenome | biome: human gut; feature: human-associated habitat; material: faeces... | reverse complement strand
TTAACCGGCATCTTTTTCTTCTTCCTTTTCTTCCATTGTGATAATTATAAATGCCATAGTCATAAACACGGCGCAAATCATCACAGCCCACTGATTTATTGCTGTCACGCACAGATCGCCTGCGACAGCGCCGACGGCGAACATTGCGTTTATGCTGAAAAGAAGCAAGCCTTTTCTCAGATCGTCCCTGTTTTTATGAGCGACATATTCGCATATAGATGAAGCCGCTGTTCTCATATTGCCTATACACATTGTGGTGGCGCAGGCGTAGCTCTGCGGATATGCGCCTCTTATGCTTATCTTTCTGAATGCTTCTACCTGTGCGCCGCAGGCAAGAGAAATGATACAGTTGCAAAGGATATTAAGCTCATACGGTATAAATGCCGCCGCAAAGAGTGCCACCGCCTCGAACAGAATAACTATCTGCCGTCTGTGGAGCGCTCTGCCTTTGAAGATATGATGCACCGTCTGTGCAAGTACAACACCTGCTATAAAAGCCATTACGGGAGCAAAATATCTGAGGGCGACAACAAAATTGCCTTTTGCCAGATTTACCGCCATAAGAAGAATATTTCCCGTCTGGGCATTGGCGAATACCTCTCCCCTGCACATATAGGAGTATGCGTCCATAAATCCTCCGGACATTGCAAGAATGTATACAAGCACCATCGAATTTTCGCAGACGCTGATTTTCTTTTTCATAACATCACCGATAATAATTGTAGCACATCGCCGCATATCTTTCTATTGTTAAAAGCAACAAAAATTATCATAGGCATCAAGGGTGAAATGTAAAAAAGTAAACGGGCTGTCCGAAGCAGCCCGTTAAATTATCGTCAATTGATTTTGTTGCCGCAATTCTGACAGAATGAAGCACCGGGAATAACGGGATGGCCGCAATTAGAACAGAATGCCGGCAAATCCTGCTGTACCGGAGCCTCTTGTGCCACGGCCGCCTGCACAGGAACTTCTGTATTTGCATCTTCCTGCGGTATATTCTGCGGAACTTCCTGCTGAGCAGGCTGATACTGTGCGTTGTCCTGCGGTGCATCCTGCTGGGCAGGCTGATACTGTGCGTTGCCCTGCGGTATATTCTGAGGTACTTCCTGCTGAGCAGGCTGATACTGTGCATTGTCCTGCGGTATATTCTGCGGTGCAGGCTGCTGATATTGCTGAGGGTAACCCTGCGGAATATTCTGTCCGTACTGCTGAGGATAGCCCTGCTGAGCATTCTGTCCGTACTGCTGAGGATAGCCCTGCTGAGCATTCTGTCCGTACTGCTGAGGGTAACCCTGCTGAGCATTCGGCTGACCGTAAGGCTGATAAGGGTTGTACTGAGGTGCTCCCGCAGGTGCGGCTGCGCCTCTTATAAGACCGTTTGCGGCATTGTATTTTCCTCTTGCTACACAGCTTACAATAAATGCCACTAATCCGAGCAAGCCTGCCGTTACGAAATAAAGTGCATAAAAGGCTAAAGATGCATCGCACGGGTTATCATATGTACTTTTAACTTCCATACCGAAACGCATGGGAGCATATACAATACCAATCAGCACATTTTTGATAGAATTCGGCAAATCGGAAAAGGCACCTGACGAAGCCATGCTGATTATAGCAGCTATTGCCATAAATGCAATAATCAGCAGAATGCCGATGATAAGATCAAAAATCGAAATAATCTTGCCTGCTGTTTTAGCCCCTTTGTTTATGCCTTTGCTGTAAAAGGGAGCAAGCACGAAACAAACTACGGATGTTATTGCAATCAGTATTGCGATAACAAAAAGTACTGTCGAAAACGCCATTCCTTCGGAATAATTCTTCTCGATAAATTCTCTTGCATATTCTTCTGCGTATGACATTACATATACCTCCTCAAAGCAGGCATAATCCGCCTGCGGATGTTTATTTCACTTAACAGTGATTTTTATTTAATTATAGCACAAACAGCAATGACAGTCAACAGCCTTTGCTCTGTTCCACTTGCCTTTTGGCTGTAAATGTGTTATACTGTATTTTGTATAAGCCGTCACACAGACTGTCGGCTTACAGATAAATGTACTTAATGAAAAACAAACAGAATATGATTATTACTATTACAGAGCAGTATGGCTGCTCATCCGGTTAAAGAAAGGCGGAACAAGATCATGTGTGGAATAGTAGGATATGTAGGTGCAAAAGAATGCACCGCAATACTTGTAAACTCACTTACGAAGCTGGAATACAGAGGTTATGACTCGGCAGGTATAGCCGTGTTTGAGGGCGACAGGATAAAAACCGTCAAGGCAAAGGGCAAGCTCAAGGAAGGGCTTATCAAAAAGCTCGAGAACGAGCCTCATTTCACAGCTACGGCAGGTATAGGACATACACGCTGGGCAACGCACGGCGAGCCGAGCGACATTAACTCTCACCCGATAGGAAACGGCAGAGTGTCAATCGTTCATAACGGTATAATCGAAAACTACCGCAAGCTGAAGGAATTTCTCATATCGAAGGGATACGGCTTTGAGAGCCAGACCGATACCGAGGCTGTGGCAAAGCTGCTCGACTACAACTATGACGGCGACCCTATTGATACAATAATCAGGACGATTGCCGATATAGAGGGAGCATATTCGCTCGGCATAATGTTCAGGGAGCATAAGAACCGCATATTTGCGGCAAGAAAAGAAAGTCCTCTGATAGTCGGCAAGGGAAAGGGCGAAATGTTTATTGCGTCCGATGTTACCGCTATAATCGAATACACAAGAGAATACTATCTGCTTGAGCCGGGAGAGGTTGCGGATATAACAGCCGACGGCGTTACGTTCTATGATATGCACAAGAATGTCATAGAAAAGGAATTACAGGTTGCTACATGGGATGTTTCGGCGGCTGAAAAGGGCGGTTATGCTCATTTTATGCTCAAGGAGATATGCGAACAGCCCGACGCACTCAAAAAGACGATAAATCCACGTATCAAGGGCGGTATGCCTGACTTCTCCGAGTGCGGACTTACAGATGAGAAGCTGAGGAGCTATCGCCATATCTATATAGTAGGCTGTGGCTCTGCAATGCACGCAGGCATGGTCGGAAAGTATGTTATCGAAAAGCTGGCACGCACTCCCGTTGTTGTGGATATTGCGTCGGAATTCCGCTACCGTGATCCTCTGCTTGCGCCGGACGATCTTGTAGTTATTATCTCGCAGTCGGGCGAAACCGCAGATACGCTTGCCGCTCTGAAGCTGGCAAATTCAATAGGCGCAGACACGCTTGCGATAGTAAACGTGGTAGGCTCATCAATAGCAAGAGAAGCAAAGATGGTAATGTATACCCTTGCGGGACCTGAAATATCGGTATGCTCCACAAAGGCATATATGGTACAGGCGGCGTTTATGTATCTGCTTGCTTTCCGTGTTGCGTATGCAAGAAATGTAATTGACGAAGAACAGTGCAGACAGCTTATATCGGAGCTTTCACAGATTCCCTCAAAGGTACAGAAATGCGTTGACGATCAGACACAGTACCAGAAGGTAGCGTCCAAGCTGATAAGCGCAGACAGCCTGCTCTATATAGGCAGAGGTCTTGACTATGCGCTCAGTATGGAGGGCAGTCTTAAGCTGAAGGAAATTTCCTATATCCACTCGGAAAGCTATGCCGCAGGCGAGCTGAAGCACGGCACTATCTCCCTTATCGAAGACGGTATGCCGGTCATCGCAGTTGCCACACAGCACGATCTTTACGAAAAAACGATGAGCAATATAAAGGAAGTAAAGACAAGAGGCGCTACTGTTGTAATGGTATGCAGTGAGGATATGAAGTTTGACGGGAACGATGTTGATTATCCCGTTATGCTCCCTCTTGCAAGGGACCTTCTCATGCCGCTTGTCGCTGTAGTACCGTTACAGCTTATCGCATATTATACTGCGGCGCTCAAAAACTTTGATGTTGACCATCCGAGAAACCTTGCAAAATCGGTAACGGTCGAATAATCACGGAAAAGGAATGTTCAAATGTACGATATAACAGGCGCAGTTTCTCTGTGGGATCATCTGGCTGAAACCTCAAAGCCGATAATAATATACGGTATGGGCGACGGCGCACAGAAAATACTCGATGTATGCTCCTTGAAGAATGTAAAAATATCGGGATTCATGGCGAGCGATGACTTCGTGAGAGGTCACAGCTTTGCGGGCTTTGAAGTGAAAAAGCTGTCCGATATTGAACGGCAGTTCGGTGACTGTATCATACTCGTTGCTTTCGGCACTCATATTGACGAGGTGATACAGCGTATCATTGCCATTTCGGACAGGCACGAATTATACGCTCCCGATGTTCCGGTAATAGGCGGAGGATTATTCACAAAAGAATATGCCGAGGAGCATAGAGCCGAGCTTGAAAGAGTTTACTCGATGCTTGCGGACGAGAAATCAAAACAGGTTTTCGACGGCTGGCTTGAATATCGTATAACGGGAAGGATACAGCCGCTTTTACGCAATCAGACGGATAAAGCGGAAGGATATGAAATTCTTGACCTCGGCGGCAACGAAACCTATGCGGATCTCGGCGCTTACAACGGCGACACGATAACCGAGTTTCTGGAAGTGACGGGCGGACAGTTCAACAAGATTTTTGCGATGGAGCCTGACGGGAAGAATTACGCAAAGATGAAACGCATACACTACAAGCTGAGCCCTTATGACTTCAGAACGGTGAATGCGGGTGCGTGGAGCTGTGATACGGTCTGCGAGTTCATATCAAAGGGCGGAAGAAATTCATCGCTTATCCCCTATGAAAAAGGTAAGCCTGTCAATCCGTCACGGATAAAGGAGATAGAAATGCGCAGTCTTGACAGCTTTGTAAAGGACGAGCGTATAACCTATATAAAATATGATGTTGAGGGCAGTGAAAGCGAGGCTCTTGACGGCAGTAAGACAGTAATAAAGCGTGACAAGCCGAAGCTGCTCGTTTCACTCTATCATCGCACTGAGGACATGTTCGCCCTGCCCATAAAGGTAACGGAGCTGAATCCGTCATACAAGCTGTATTTAAGACAGCACCCGTATATTCCTGCGTGGGATATGAATCTTTACTGCATATAAAACAATTCTGAAAGGGAAACGAATGAAAAAAATCGTACTTGTTATCCTGCTTGTGCTTGTTACCGCAGGAATAGGGCTTTTGCTGTATATGCTGCTTACACGCACAACTCCCGTGTACGCAGGCAGCAACAGGGAAATTATAAGTGACGGCTCAAATTTTGCCGTTTCGGCAAGCTATTATTCGGGGCTTGATAAGGCAGAGGTCGATACTGCCCTGCTTGATGTGCAGGACGGCGTTGAGGGCGCATTGACGGCTTATGACGCAATTCTTGCAAAGGGAACGCCCGTATTCCACCCCACATTCAACATAGCCTTGTCGGACTACGGAACGGGTTATTTTGCCGTGCAGGGATATGCGGAGGATATACCGCTCGATAATCAGAAGCAGGTAGGCTTCTACTGTGCCGACCTTACGCTTAATATATATACGGACGGAAACTCAAAGATAATATCCCTGCGGAACATAATGCCTACCGAGCTTACACGTCAGAATGTTACTCTTCCCGTAATATATGACGATGCGTTATCCGCAACGGCTCTTCTCAGCGACAGCACTGATTTTGATATGAGCCTTGCTTTTCTTGACGGCAAAACAAGCACTACGCTGACGTTTGAATGGACATATAATGTACGCTGCAGTGTTCCGCTGAATCTATCGGAGCTTGACGAACAGACGGTGAGCGCCGACATTACATTCACAAACAACAACGGCGTTGTAACAGCCGCATTTGCCGGTTAATGCAAAAATTAAAATTACGAGTTGCACAGATTAAACATTTAATGGATATTTTATAGTTGCTAATCGCCATAATTATGTTACTGTGCAACGTTTTTTTGACGAAATTGCATAATTCTTTGCAAGAAAACGAAAAAACGCTTGCAAAACGGCTTTATTTGCATTATAATTAAAGCATGGGTGCAGTGAAAAACTGCGTTAAAATTCTTTATTATAAGGAGTTTGCGATAATGGAAAAGAATGAACTGATAAAGCTGAATGAAGAAGCTAAAAAGCAGTATGACGAGCTTTGTAAGCAGGGTCTGAAGCTGGATATGTCAAGAGGCAAGCCCTCTCCCGCACAGCTTGATTTATCACTTGATATGCTGACACATTGCCTTGACGGTGATTATATGTCGGAAACCGGTGTTGACTGCCGTAACTACGGTGTGCTTGACGGTATAGAAGAAGCAAAAAGACTTTGTATGCCTATGCTCGGTGTTGCTCACGATGAAATAATCATCGGCGGTAACTCAAGCCTTCAGCTTATGTACGATACAATGGCAAGAGCGATGCTGCTCGGCGTTCTCGGCGGCGACAAGCCCTGGGGAAAGAACGAGAAGGTGAAGTTCCTCTGCCCCGCTCCCGGTTATGACAGACATTTTGCTATCTGCCAGAGCCTCGGCATTGAGATGATTACAGTACCTTATACCCCCGACGGTCCCGATATGGACGTTGTAGAAAAGCTGGTAAGCGAAGATGATCTTATCAAGGGTATCTGGTGCGTACCTATGTACAGCAACCCCGATGGCATCACCTGCTCGGACGAAACGGTAAAGCGTTTTGCTAACCTTTCGCCTAAAGCAAAGGATTTCAGAATATTCTGGGATAACGCTTACTGCGTTCATCACCTTACAGATACTCCCGACACTCTGCTGAATCTTCTTGAAGAAGCTAAAAAGACAGGCAAGCAGGATATGGTGTTTATGTTTGCGTCCACATCGAAGATTTCGTTCCCCGGCAGCGGTCTTGCATTCATCGGTGCGAGTGCGGAAAACATCAAGTTTATCAAGAGCCAGATGACATTCCAGACTATCGGCTACGATAAGCTCAACCAGTTAAGACACGCTCGTTTCTTCAAGGATTTTGACGGCATAAAGGAACACATGAAGAAGCACAGAGCTCTAATCGAGCCTAAGTTCAGGATTGTTCTTGATATGCTCGACAAGGAGATTGCTCCCACAGGCTTCGGCTCATGGCACAAGCCCAACGGCGGTTATTTCATCTCATTCAACGGTCTTGACGGCACGGCAAAGCGTACTGTTGAGCTTTGCAAGCAGGCAGGAGTTGTTCTGACAGGCGCAGGTGCGACTTATCCTTACGGCAAGGATCCTCACGACAACAATATCCGTATCGCTCCGACATATCCTACCGAAGCAGAGCTTGCAAAGGCTATGGAGGTATTCTGCGTTGCAGTAAAGATTGCGGCTACCGAATCGCTTTTAAAGTGATTTCTCTTTCATAATGTTGACGAAACATTAAAATCGTGTTATAATAATAGGGCTGATTTACGTCAGCCCTTTATATTTACGCCTGTAGCTCAGCCGGATAGAGCAATAGCCTCCGACGCTATGTGTCGTGCGTTCGAATCGCATCAGGCGTGCCAAAAAACTGCACCACAATCAACCGTATTTGATTGCGGTGCTTGTTTTTTGCTGTCAGCCTTGCGAGGAGAACGCACAGGTGCGTCTCGAATCGCATCAGGCGTGCCACGTCAGAACGAGTTACGCTTGTTCCGATTTTTTATGCTATAAAAAATCAGTCACCCGCTCCACTGTTCCTCCTTTTCGCAAAAAAGTGCCGCTCGGCAAGGCTGTTCGCTTGTACTGCACTCGTCAGCCTTGCCTTCGCTGACAACTTTTTTGCGGTCACCGGCTTTGCACCACAGTAAGCCTATTTGATTGCGGTGCTTGTTTTTTGTTGTCAGCCTTGCGAGGAGAACGCACCCAGACAGGATTTGCAATTTGCCGGCGGAAATGCTATAATTAATATATAAGATTCGGAATCAGCTTTTAAATACGGAAATCAGGTGAATTTATGACATATCGTAAATACCCGGACGAAAAAACGGTAAATGAATATATTGCTAAAAAAGAACCGTTGATATTTGCAATCTCCTTTGACGGTGAAACAGTACTTATGTCACGGCTTGACGACAGCTTTGAGCACCATATACTGCTTGCAAACTTCGGCATAAGCCAGAATGACATTGATAAATATTTCAGAGTAATAGTTGACGACCGCTCTGCCGAATGGACATTCGTATGCCCGCATGACTACTGCGGAATTACCGACAGGAAGAAACGTATAACACGCTTCTATAACGATGGATTTACAGCTATTTCGCACGTCCTGTCTGATATAGGATATTTCTCAGACCTCACTATCCCTCGCCGTTACAGGCGACACTTTGATGCTATGGGAGATGATTCGTCCTATTTGCCGTATTGAATAAATTTAACATACTGAAAGTCACAGTCAGCCATTTCTGACTGTGACCTTTATATTTGTCCTTTTTATCGTACACTCCCTATGCTAAAATAATTACAATAGCTAATCAGATTTAGTGTAGGATACGGACTCAACAGCTTAACACCGGTATACCGCTACTAAAAACGAAACTATTATATGTTTACAGCAATTCAGTTGAGAAAGGAATTAAATATGACGTGTAATTACACTGATAATGCTTCCGCAACAACTGTACAGAATGTCAGCGGAAAAGCATTTCAAGGCGAGATATGGCTCGCAGACCTTGGCGAAAAAACAGGAAGTATCGAATACGGAATAAGACCGGTACTTATAATACAGAACAATATCGGCAATCATTTCAGCACAACGACTATCGTTGCTCCGCTTACGGCACGATATAAAAAACAGCTCCCGGTTCACTTTAATCTAAACAGTAAATGCGGGCTCATGTTCGACAGTATAGTACTTATGGAACAGATAACCACTATCAATCAGGCACAGCTTATTGTCAGAATAGGTTGCATCAATAAAGAAAATTACTCTGTAGTGCGTAAATCGATAACAGAATCTTTTAAAGGAATATTTGAATAGATGCGAAAGGGGTGGATATTATGTTCGACTGGAACCATAACGGAAAGCACGACTTATCCGACGACTTGTTCACCATTGGGCTTGTTCAGCACATGATTGATGAAAGCAAGGAAGATAAAAAACCGCCTGCACAGAATAATCGCAGGAGGGATTTATCGTCACTATGACCACGATAAGAACAAAACCGATAACCGCAGTGAAGCGGTAAAATGCTTGTGGCTCCTTTTCGGAATTGCTATTTTAATCGGCGGTGTTGCACTGACGGTTTGTTTTATTGAAAATCAGCTGCTTTTCATACTCGCTCTGCTCGTTACAGTGATAGTAGGCTTTATCGTAATGTCGCAAGGCAACGACAGAGATGCTTAGCATAAAGTAACAGCCCGCAGGAGTTTTATCTTCCTGCGGGCTGATTTTTTAGATTTATACGCTTGCCGTTTCTGCGGTTACGGCTGTATTTGATGTGTTTGCGGAGCAGACGGGGCAGACGTTTGCGGTTTCGCCTGCAATGAATTTCATCGCCTTGTCGGTACTCCAGAAGAAACGTTCCTCGCCGTAGGTTTCGATAAGGCCGCAACGGTGGAACATTTCGTCAACGGCAGGCTGTACGCACGAGAAGTATATTTCTATCTTCCTTGCGGAAAGACTGTCGCAAAGCTCCTTCATAGCCTGTACACCGGAAATATCCGCTATAGGCACGCCACGCATTGAGAATATCAGCTTTCCGCCGTCATCAACCTCAAGATGTGACAGCTTCTCCGACAGCTTGTTTGATGTTCCGAAGTAAAGCGGACCTGTGACATATACGACCTTTGTGCCGCAGAGCTTTCCGTCCTTGTCGGCTATATCTATCTTAGCAGGGTCAACATCCGCAACATTAACCGTCATATCCGAAACCTTAAGCACGAACATGATGACCGAGAAAAGTATACCGATTATAATTGCGACAGTGAGGTCGAATATAACCGTTGCCGCCATTGTGATAAGATACTGGAACATTGCGGTCTTTATTGTTCTGCCGAAAATGTCCTTTATTACCGCAAACTCGTTCATTCTCCACGCAGTTACGATAAGTACGCCTGCAAGCGCCGCCATAGGTATCTTTGACATTACGCCGCCGAGCAGGAACATTGACGCTAAAAGCACCAGTGAATGTATTACACCTGCAATTCTTGTCTGTGCGCCGCTCTTTATGGCAACGCTCGTTCTTGCTATTGCCGCTGTCGCAGGCACACCGCCGAAAAAGGGTATCAGCATATTGCCTATGCCCTGTGCTACAAGCTCCTGATCACTGTCAAGCTTTTCATTCTTCATTCTGCCTGCGCTCGCACCGCACAAAAGGCTCTCGATAAGTCCGAGTGCCGCAATACTTATTGCAGGGAATATAAGATTCTTGACCGTGTCAAAATCTATCGCCGTAATATCAAGCCTGTCGTTAAGCAGAAGCGTCTGCGGTATCTCGCCTACAATGCCGACATTGAAATTGAATATGAAGTTCAGCGCCGTTGCTATTATAATAGACATAAGCGACGACGGGATGATCGCATTGAGCTTTTTGGGGTATATAAGCATAAACACTATAACGCATACGCCGATTGCTATTGCCTCAAAATTCAGTGTCTGAGGCGTGTTGAAGTAGCTTACTATTTTATCTATAGTAGAAGCACCCTCGCATTTAAGTCCCGTAAGGTTGTTTATCTGACCGAATGCGATTATTATTGCTATACCCGATGTAAAGCCTGTAATAACAGGCGTGGGTATAAACTGTACCAGTCCGCCGAGCTTGAATATTCCGCACAGCAGAAGTATAACACCCGACATAAAGCAGGCAATGAACACACCCTGTATCTGATATGTAGCCACAAGCGAGCAAAGGATAGCCGCCATAGCACCCGTAGGTCCTGAAATCTGGTATGACGCACCCGAAAGCAGTCCTATTACAACACCTGCGATAAGTGCAGTGATAAGTCCTGCAGCGGCAGTCGCACCGCTCGATATACCGAATGCAAGCGCAAGCGGAAGTGCCACAGCCGCAACTGTAATACCGGCAAGCACATCTTTTCCGAATTTTCCTGCATTATAGCCTTTGAATTCTGTCTTTAAACGTTTGAAATAACGCTTTATCATTTCTCTCCCTCTTTCCGTTCCTTTGTCCTGCGGACAAACAGCAACCTCTATATTCTATACCCGAAAGAGATATTTGTATATATCAAAACTCAACAAAGGTTTGTTCACATCGGGTAAATTTTAAGTGAGATATTCAGATTTGACGCTTAAAACAAATGTAACTTGTTTTAAGACGCTTCCTTGACATCGCATAAACGCTGTACTAAAAGCTAAAATCAGAAAAACGGTAAAACGGAGGGTATCACAGTGAAAAAGATTATGGAGGTGACAGAAGCTATATCAAATTGTTAATGCAGATAATACAATGCGGCAGTACAAAATATATATCCAACACCGCTGAAAACCAAAAACCGACCTGCAGGTTTTATCCTGCAGGTCGCATTTTTATTCACTTTTAATGTTGCTATGCTCGTGGGTGCTTTCCTTAGCAATCTCCCTGAGCTTCATTCTGTTCTCTTTGGCTATTGTTTCATTGTGAAGCCACATCTTTATAAGTGCTACCGAATAAAGAATACCGGAAAGAAGCATTACACCTATACAGATAAGAATGAGTAAGGATGATGCAGGCGAACCCTCCGGGAATACTCCGGGGAAGAAAAGCAGAGCCAGTACTGCGATATAGATAATAGCCGTGCAGACCTTGCCGTACCAGCGTGCGCCGTCAAGCTTTGTCTGCTTTGTCTTTAAAAGCACAAGTCCCATGATTGCCATAAAGCCGTCCTTCAAAAGCCATATAGCAAGCAGTATCCACATCAGCGGATAATTTATCGCTATGCAAAGGAACAACGTTCCCTGCGTCAGCTTGTCGGCAAGCGGATCGAGGAATTTGCCGAACTCGGTTATCATATTGCATCGCCGTGCTATCTGTCCGTCAAGGAAATCGGTAATTCCCGATGCTACGACAACTGCGGCGGCAAGATAATACTCTCCGCTCGTTCCTGCGGTGACATATAACCATACAAATATCGGGATAAGCAATATTCGCACAAAGCTCAGTATGTTCGGAATTGAAAATATATCTTTTTTCATCGGCTCACCCCTCTTGTTACATTGAAAAAAAGCTAACTTAATTCGACTGATTCTGCAGATTAATGCTATAATTATACTACAGAAAGTCGAAAAAATCCATATTTGCAAGATAATTTTGTAGGATTAAACGAAACTTGGTAATAAATTCACGGTTTTGTGTGATTTTTGCTTAAACAATTACAACTATTTTTCGTCTGCAAGAATTATTGCCCCGAAATTAGCGAGTAATACACTTTATAAAGCTCCTGCGTTGAATTCTCAAGAAAATAATAGTGTGCTATGTACGGAACAAGAAGTACAAGCAGAAGAACCGACAGTGCAAGAAAATAAACATTTATCGACACCAGTATCAGCGACAACAGGAAGAATATCGCAAAGCTCATCGTTACTATGAGATGGATAAGCCTTTCGTGCTGATAGAAGCCTATCCTTACAAGAAGCTGCTGTGCAAGTGCTTTCTTGTCAACGTCAGGGTCTGCCGCCTGCTGTTTTATATATTCCTTATATTCTTTGATTTCATTTTTCATAAAAACGCCTTCTTTTCGGCTTATTATAATGCGCTGTAGTAATCACGCATTTTTACTGCGAGCCTGTCGCAACGTTCATTTTCGGTGTGTCCTGCGTGGCCTTTTATCCAGCGGAATTCCACATCGTGCGTATCGAGCAACGGAAGCAGCCGCTCCCACAGATCGACATTAAGTGCGGGTGTATTGTCGGACTTTTTCCAGCCTCTGCGTTTCCAGCCGTTCACCCAACCCTTTGTGACCGAATCCACAACATATTTGCTGTCGGTGGTAAGTATCACCTTGCACGGATATTTCAGTGCCGTCAGCGCCTCGATAACTCCGGTGAGCTCCATACGGTTATTGGTGGTATGCTTTTCGCCGCCGCTCAGTTCCTTTTCTTTTCCGTTCCAACGGAGAATCGCACCGTAACCTCCGGGACCCGGATTGCCGCTGCACGCTCCGTCGCTGAATATCTCAACTGTCGTTTCAGGCATTTTTATTTTCCTTTCCGGCTTTTCTTTTTGCCGACATTTTTACAAACACATCTTTCCAGTACCGCTGGAACGCCAGCAGATTATCGGTTATATGCCGTTCAAAGAACGAGGACAGAGCCTCTATAAGAACAGTTGCGCCCATAAGGATTCCTGTCATAACTATCATTTCAAAGCACATAGGCTTAAGGTCGAGCAGAAAATCACGCAATATGAATATATCAGCCGTAAATCCTCCTATCAGGAAAATAAACAGACCTATTTTCCACGGCTTGAAGGGCATACAAACCTTGAACAGTATCACGAACGCTGCAAAACCTATGCATATAGTTGACATTGTTTCAATGCTGTAATCAAAGGTTTCTCTCGGAATTATATCCATCCAGCCCGAAATATAGCGCATAAGCACTATTCCGACAAAATTGAACGTTATCAGCAGTCCGTGCATTATGGATTTTGGCAGGACGTTTTCTATAAATTTGCCCTTTACTCGCTTGAAGTTAGGCTCCATAGCAAGTAAGAACGAGGGTATGCCGTTTGTGAACATATTAATCTGCGTAAGCTGTATTGCCTGAAGGGGATAGCCCATAGGCACAAAGCAGAACATAAGCGCCGCTAAAAACGAGTATACGGTTTTGTAAAGGAACAGCACGCTTGAACGTTCGATATTGTTTATAGAGCGTCTGCCCTCGCCTACTATCTTCGGCATTGACGCAAAATTGCTGTCAAGAAGGACAATATTTGACACATTTCGTGCCGCATCGCTTCCCGATTGCATAGCTATAGAGCAATCGGATTCTTTCAGTGCAAGGACATCGTTTACGCCGTCGCCCGTCATCGCAACGGTATGACCTTTGGCTTTCAGCGCCTTTACAAGCTCAAGCTTCTGATACGGCGTTACACGGCCGAATATCTTATACTTGTCAGCCGCCTCCCACAGTTCTTCATCGGTTGTTAATGTAGATGCATCAACGTAATTTTCATAATGCTCAAGCCCTGCACGCTGTGCAACTCCCGAAACGGTAACGGGGCTGTCGCCCGAAATAATTCTTATGTCAACGTCCTGCTCCGCAAAATATTTCAGCGTTGCAGGGGCTTCTTTCCTTATGCAGTCGGTGATTCTTACAAGTGCAACAGGAGTTATATTTTCGGGCAATGCGCCGCCCTCAACTTCGGGAGGCATATTGTCGCTGTGTGCAAACAGCACAACTCTATATCCGCCCTCAGACAGCGTCTTTATCTGTTCTCTCAGAGCATCTGTCATAGCGTCGCCCAGAATAAATTCAGCCGCACCGAGAATATATGTTCCTTTATCCTCGAAAGCCGCAAGGCTCCACTTTTTCGCACTTGAGAAATGCACCACAGTACTTGCCGACCATTCTCTTTCGGGCAGGAAACCGTCTTTTTTGTATCTGTCCATTACGGCAAGCGCAGTGGGGTTATTATCTCCGAGCGCATATATCATCTCGCAAAGAGCTTTTTCGTGATCGTTGCCGTCAAGAGAGATAACGTCGGATACCTCCATTCTGCCCTCGGTTATCGTACCTGTTTTATCAAGGCAGAGAACGTCAACTCTTGCAAGGGTTTCCACGCAGTACAAATCCTGCGCAAGCGTTTTGTTCGTTGCAAGTCTGATAACGCTTACCGCAAGCACCATACTTGCCATAAGCACAAGACCCTCGGGTATCATGCCGATTATAGCCGACACTGTGTTTACAACGGCATCGGTGAACGTGTTGTGTGCAAGAAGCATTTCCTTGCCGAACATCAGCAGTATCATCGGTATAATACATACGGAAATCATCTTCAATATATAGTTTATGCTTGCGAGCATCTTTGAGTTATTCTTCTTGATATATTTTGCGCCGCTTGTTATCTTATTGGCATAATTGTCTGCGCCTATGCGGATAACCTGCGCCTTTGCAGTTCCGCTTATCAGAAACGAGCCGGACAGTATCTCATCGCCCTTGTGCTTTACGATAGGGTCGCTTTCGCCTGTTATAAGGCTCTCGTTTACCTCGCAGTCGCCCTCTACCGCTATACAGTCCGAGCAGACCTGTCTGCCTGCCGACAAAATCATTATATCGTCAAGAACAATATCCTTTACGGCTATCGTCTGTATTTCGCCGTTTCTCAGCACATCCGCTTTAGGTGCAGAAATAAGAGCCAGCTTGTCGATGGCTCTTTTTGAGCGTATTTCCTGGAATATACCTATTGCCGTATTGCATATGATAACGCCTAAGAACAGGCAGTTCTTGAACGAGCCTACCGCAACGACAAAAGCCGCCAGTATTATGTTGATAAGGTTGAAGAATGTAAGGCAGTTATCCTTGAATATCTGCTTTACCGATTTGCTCGGTATATTGAAATCTCCGTTTACTTTTCCCTGTGCGATGCGGTCGCTTACCTCTTTCGAGGTAAGTCCCTCGCCGACATCTGTTGCATTTTCAAGTGATATGCTTTTTTCGGCATTTGGCATAATATAGGTTATATCCTTCCGTTAAAATAAAATTATTCGGTGCTGCTGTCTAGGCTGTCGGTGATATTGCTTTCGTTATCGGGAGTGTCTGTACCGTTCAGATAATCGACATAATCCTTAAGCTCTTCGTCGGGGTCCTTGCCGGCATAAACGTTTTTGGTAACAGTTATCCCGTATTCCCAGAACCGAGCCGTCTGAGGCGTGTTCGGCATAGCATAGGAGAATGCCAGCTGATTCACAAATCCGTCCAGCTTTTCATCTATATCCACGTTAGCGGCAGGCAGGGTTCCTGTCATCTTTACTCTGAGCCTCTGCATATCCTCGCTGAGAAGATAGCGTGCGAACTCGTCCGCCTCTTTCGGATGCTCGCTTTTTGAGTACACATACATAACTCTGACACCTGCAATGGAATATGTATTGCTTCCGCTTTCAAAAGACGGAAGGTTTACTATGCCGTAATCTATGCCGGAGGCATCGGCCTTGCTTACAAACCACGGTCCGTTCACAAGAAAAGCCGCATCGCCGTTAAGAAACAGATCGTCATAATCGTCATATTCAAAATCCGTAACGTTCTGCGGCAATATTTCTTTCATCTGCCCGAGAAGATTCATGCCGTATTTTGCAGATTCGTTAAGCAAGCCGTAGTCATTGCCGCTCATCAGCTTATTCCCGTCCCTGCTCATCAGCATAGCAAGATAATATACCGTATCTGCGTGGAAAATAAAGCCGTATTTGCCGGGATAGAGCGTATTGAAGCCCTTGCTCCAGCCTATCATACCTTCCCACGTTGACGGAATATCATTCAGATCTACGAATTTCTTATTGTAGAAAAGGGCGTACGTTTCGCAGGAAACCGGGTAGCCGTACATAGTATCGCCGTACATCACGGAATCCCTTGCGAAAGTCATTGCCACTGTATTTACAAACGAGGTGTCGATTGTCGGAAGTATAAGATCGTTGGCGATAAGCTCCCCTGCCATGTCGCAGGGAGATGCAAACAGATCCGGTCTTTTTACCGTACTGTTCTTATCCTTAAGATTTATTATAGCGTCGGGTATCTCTACGTTGACATATTCAATCGTTATGTTAGGGTAAAGCTTGTGAAAGCTGTCTCCCGCTTTTCTGATAAATTCATCGGAGCCGTCCTTTGACTCCCATACCGTAAGCGTTATATCGTCCTTTGTCAGACTGCTGTTGGTGGCATACGGCTTTGACGTCGCCGTACCGTCAGGACGTGAGGTGTGCTGAGTTATAATATGGCTCTCTTCGGAACAGCCTGCTGTCATCATTGCCGGAATCAGCGCCAAAACAGCAAGAAAAACCGATACCGATCTTTTGTATTTCATATGATCCTCCTTTGCACAATGCCTTGTGAAAAAGTCAAATCCTGTATTCACATCCATATTATAATTGTACAACAACTGTACGGTTTTGTCAACCGCAACAGCACTTGCAAAAATACGGATTTTATGATATAATTACATTAATTGTAACGTTTATATAAGTATTGCCGTACATCAAAACGGGGCTTACCGTCTGTACGGTTTATTTGAAAGGATATAAAAATATGGAGCCTGAAAAGAAGTATGAAACAAGCAGTATCGACGATATAAAGGCGCTGTTTGAAAGCAGAACGGACGATAATATAATTCCGCTTGACGAGCTTGACGGCAAATTCAAGCCAAAGCCTGCCGCAACACCAGTCAAAGCGTCCTCACCACAATATCCGAAAAGGAAAACCTCAGCGCAGAAAAAACGTAACCACCTGATAGCGAATATTATGATATACAGCGGTATAGCCCTGCTGATAATAATGTGTGCCATACTTGTAACGCTGATTTTCACAGGCAATAACGGCGACAGCATAAAAGGGCTTGAGATAACAAACAGCGGTGATATTACACTGCGTATCGGTCATTCCGAAAAACTCAAAGTGAAAACCGAGCCGTCAGACACGGAATATGCGCTGTCATATGTCAGTGCGGATACATCGGTTGCGACCGTTTCGCTTGACGGAAAAATCACAGGTGTGTCGGACGGAAAAACCGAAATTACGGTAAGCAGCGGAGAGCTTTCCGACAGCATTATCGTTATTGTAAAGAAGGATATAATCGAGAAGCTCGATGTATCTCTTGCGGCTCTGTCGCTTGACGGCGGAGAGGAACAGAAGGTTACTGCAAAGCTGACTCCCTCTGACGCAAAGGATGTATCGCTCAGCTGGAAAAGTGCCGACACAGAAGTTGCAACCGTTGACAAGGACGGAAATATAAAGGGAGTGAACACGGGCGAAACAACCGTCACCGTTACTGACTCCGTAACCGGGCTTTCAAAGGATATAAGCGTCACTGTAAACGGACTTGAGCTGCCAGATTCGATGGAATTTGACAAAAAGAGCGTTACTCTTGAGGTCGGAGAGGTATATAATTCCGTTTTAAAATTCTCGCCTGAGGATATTACACACACAAGTGCCATATACTATACCAGTGACGCAACTATAGCCTCGGTAACGAACGAGGGCGTTATCACCGCAAAAAGCGAGGGTAGCTGTACTATTGAGGCGTACTACGAAAATGATTTCCGACTTGTTGCTACTATGGAGGTGAATATCATAGATCCGTATGTAATAACACAGCCCGAAACAACCGTTCCCGAAACTCCGAAACCCGAAACATCAAAGCCGCAGACATCAGAACCGTCAGCTCCGTCATATAACGGCTCGCACAAAATGGAAGTTATAGACGGCATTACTTATTTTGACGGCGTTATGATAGCAAACAAGACATATACTCTGCCTGCAAGCTATAACCCAGGTGTTCAGCCTGTCGCTATGGACGCTTTCTACGATATGCAGGCTGCCGCCGCCGCTGACGGCATTTCGCTGTGGATTTTATCGAGTTTCCGTTCCTATGAGGATCAGGACGTTATATACAACCGCTATGTTGCGCAGGACGGCAGAGATGCCGCAGATACATATTCTTCACGTCCGGGTCACTCGGATCACCAGACAGGATACACATTCGATCTTAATTCTCTCGAACAGGACTTCCAGTACGATCCCGCAGGTCAGTGGCTTGACAAGAACTGCTACAAGTACGGCTTTATCATCCGTTATCCTAAAGGCAAAGAAAGCTCCACGGGCTATATGTATGAGCCGTGGCACGTCAGATACATCGGCGTAGACCTTGCCACAAAGGTAACGCAGAGCGGTCTTTCACTTGAAGAATATTTCGGGATAACGTCACAGTATCAGGACTGACAGGAAAATTCAATACCGTATAAATTGAGGCGGTCACTGCATAACAGCAATGACCGCCCTGTTTTTTATTGCTGCCTCTTATCGCCCTTTTTATCGGTCAGCAGAGGCTTTATCAGTCTGTATATCTCACCTGCACGGGTGGTACCGTATTTTTTCACGATACGGTTATTTATGCCCGACTTGGTAGTAAGCTCATTGATGCACTTCTCGACAAACTCAAGCTCATCGCTGTTTGTTATCAGCTTTTCAAGCTCGGAATGAAGCCTGCTGTGTTCTCCGGATTCTTCAGCCTGCTCAAGTGAAACGGCACAGCAAACGTTCACATTCTTCTCCTGCCAGAACCTTCCCACAAGCTCGAACGCCTTATCGTTTGAAATAATGCAATAATTCTCCTCGGGAGCTTCCCGTATCATATATCCGAGATAGGAAACAAGCTGAAAATCAAGCGCATTTTTCATTCCCACCTGCGCCTCGACATAAAATATATCGGCTTTGCTCTCGGTTATTCTTTTGTGCATATTGAATGTCAGCACACCTGCGTGCTCACTGTAAAAGATATAGCACGTATCCTTCTTACCAAGCTGTTCGATACCCTTAAGCCCGTCTGAGTGAACATTTTCAAAATCAATAAGATATATCATAAATGCTCCTGTCGGTTTACATTTTTATGTTCTGCATATTGGTTACGGTGCGGATATATCTGTCGTATTTGTCGCACACGGCATTCACATCACCGAAGGCTATCTGCTTTCCCTTATCAAGCCACAGCACCTTATTGCAAAGCCTGCGTACCTGCGGAAGTGAATGTGAAACAAACAGGGTACAGCAACCGTTCTTGATTATATTCATCATAGTTGCCTCGCTCTTTGCCCTGAAAGCCGCATCGCCTACGGAAAGAACCTCATCAAGTATCAGAATCTCGGGCTCCATAAGGCAGGATATTGAAAAAGCAAGACGTGACTTCATACCGGAAGATAACTGTTTGAAGGCTCTGTTTTCAAACTCGGTAAGCTCCGCATATTCAAGTATATCCTTGTACTTTTCGGTAACGAATTCCTTTGTATAACCGAGCATCGCTCCACGCAGAAAAACGTTTTCCTTTATTGTAAGGTCAGGGTCAAAGCCCGAGCCAAGCTCCAGCAGTGCCGCTATCTTTCCGTTTACGGTAACACTGCCCTTTGCAGGCTTCATAATACCTGATATTACTTTCAGTAGGGTCGATTTTCCTGCGCCGTTCGTGCCGATTATCCCGAGAAAATCGCCTTCGTCAAGGCTGAACGAAACATTGTCTACCGCAGTGAACTGCTCGGTCTTTATGTCCCTCTTTACCTTTTTGATAAGGTATTCCTTAAGTCCGATTTCTCTGAAATTGCTTATTGTATACTGAACTGTAACGTTTTTTACATCAATTACCATTTATATTCCTCATCAATAATAATAAACGAACTTCTGCTCTGTCTTGCTGTGGATGAAATATCCGATGCCGAGCATACCAAGCGCAAACGACAGACAGATAATATGCTCCGTTAAACTCGGAACGGACGCCTGCATAACAAGCTGACGCATATATGATATATAATGATATACCGGGTTTACATTGAATATGAATCTCAGCTCCTCGGGGAAGTGCTTGACTTCATAGAAGATAGCCGACATATACATCAGAAGCATTGTGAATATCTGGTAAAGATACTGCATATCCCTGAAGAACACGAAAAGTGCGGACAGGATATAGCTCATTCCTATATTGAAAATAATCAGACAAAGTATCGGGTAGATTATCAATAAAAGATGTAAGCCGAAGGTTATCTTGCAGAATATCATAAATGCAAAATAAACAATCAGTGTAAGAAGGAAATTAAAGGTTGCCGCAGAGTTGGACGACAGCACAAAAAGGCTTTTAGGCACTTTGACTTTTGACAATATCGCCCCGTTTGAATACATCGAGAACATACCGTTAGTAGTCGCATTGGTGAAGAAGTTGAACATCAGAGTACCTGTGAGCAGGTAGATTACAAATCCCGAATCAAGACGGTGGAATATATATCCGAACACAAAATACTGAACCAGGAACGTCAGAAACGGTGAAATTATGCTCCACAGCACGCCGAGAAGCGTTCTTTTATATTTCTTCTTGAAATCACGCTTTGTCAGCTCTTCAAAAAGGAATCTGTACTGCTTCACCTTTTGCTTGAAGGTCATATTCGCACTTGTATTGATAGATACGCTTACCTTTTCGGCTTTTTCCTTAGGCTTTTCATCTGCGGTTGCGAATATGGTCTGATGCGGTTTCTTAGACTTTTTCTCTACCTTTAACGCAGGATTTTCCTTTGCCGGTTTTGACGGTGCAACGCTGTCATGCGATGCATTCAATCTATGCTTTACAGGCTTTTCATCATCGTCAAACTCAGAAAGCCTTTTGTAATGTGTATCATCGTCCGGTTTTTTTACTTTTGGGGACTCTGCCGCTTTCGGTGCCTGCTGTGCAGGTTCTTTCGGCCTTCTCTGTCCTTCACTGACAACACCCTTCAGATGCTGAAGGCTCTTTGTGGATATTTCAATGGTATTTTCTTTACCCTGTGTTTTTTTCTTTTCATCTATAGAATTAAGTATCATGGTCGCACCCGGCGTTGACTGTGACGGTGCTTTCTTATCCGCAGTGCCTGCACTTTTTACGGTTTCCTTGCTTACGTCCTTGTCGTTGCCGATTTCAGCCAGTATATCATCAATACTGAATTTATCGCTCAATCGTAATTCAACCCCTTAAATATTAGCTTATCAGTATAGTTATTCCAAACATCAAAATATAATTCAATTTTACCACATTCCCGTGTATATTACAATATGCAATTGCTACAAAGAAAGAAATTCAAAAAGTACCGCATTATGCAAAATGCGATGCAGTCCGACTATACTCCGGTAGTCTTTTCTTTCAGCTTTATCATTGCTTTACGAGGTATAAATCCTAGTAAAATCGGTTTCAAGGCATAAAAGAATCCGACGGGCATAAGGCCGAGCCTTTTGAAGCCCTCTGTTCTCACTTTGAATTCATCGCACCTCATTGAAAACGAAACACGTCTTGTTGATTTATCGTAATGGAATCTGTACAGCTTCTCTGGCAGATTTGCGGACTTGAAACCGTCTGCGCAAAGTCTCATAAATAAATCGTAATCTTCATATTTGCGGTTTTTGCCGAGCGTTCTGTAACGCTCTTTATCAAAAACCTCACGCCTGAACATCATACTACCGTGAATAAACGGCGAATTGAACAGAAAGCTCCGCTTGTCAACGGTTTCAGGCATTATACGCTCGCCGTATACACCTTCGCCCTGCGAATAAAGCTCGCAATCTGTTCCGATGAAATAAGTATCACCGTGATTTTCAAGGTACTCGGCCTGTTTTTCAAACCTTCCAGGAAGGCTGATATCGTCATCGTCCTGCCTTGCGATATATTTCCCGCTTGCTACATCAATACAGGCATTCAGAGCCGCCGCAAGTCCTTTGTTTTCCTTGAAGGAAATCAGCTTCACACGGCTGTCTTTAATACCGTCAAGCATTTTTTCTATGTCGTTTTCGGACCCGTCATCACATATTATAAGCTCAATATCGGATACCGATTGCGACAAGACCGAGCGTACAGCACTTAAGAGCATATCGGGATCGCTGTTATGCACTCCCATTATTACTGATATTAACGGCATAATTTTTTTCTCTCCCTGAGCAGTCTTAGCCTTTCCCATTCACGCACACTGAGTCTGTAAACCCACGCAGGCTTACAGCCTGTCAGCACAATACTGCCGTACAGCCAGTAAATATATTTATCGGGATAAATGCTTTTTCCTTTTTTCTTTCTGATAATTCTGACAGGCAGAAGAATATTTGAAATACTGCCTTTACAGTTTCCCGCAAGGCGCTGAATTTTTGCTTCGGTCACATCATCGCTGAACGGGAACGCTCCCAGAATTTCAGCCTCCTGTTTATCGGGCTTGTACATAAGAGCCTTGAGAAGTCTGGCGGATATATCTCTCATTTTGCATATCGGGATATAATTTTCATTTTCGCACGCATATTTCGTAAATCCGACGGCTGTTTTCGTCTGTATTTCCGCCATTTTTACCATTTCTGCGTTTGCGCCCGACAGCACGGGAATGATTTTTCCGTCACATTCACTGTACCCTGTAGTCATACCGTGCGGCGCACTGCAAAAGCACTCGAACAGATTGTTGCAGAAGGTCGGCACATATTTATATGCATCGGTCACGTCAAACAAAAACGCCTTATAATTATCGTCCTCACGTCTGTAAAGCCCGAAATAATATCCTATAATATTATCGTCCGTCCTGCCGTTTACAAGCGCTGTCAGCGTTTTCTGCACAGTACCCATCCAGCCGCTGTCCACAACGGCGATTTTCCCTTTTTCGAACAGACCGCTTTGCTCAAAATATTTCATTATATTATGATAATTGTTTTCGGAATTATTTTTAATTTCACAAAGCAAATCGGAATCGTTTTTTATTTTCTTGCAAAATGCGGAATATTCGCTGTCGCTGAGGTCTTTATTTTCGTCATCAGAAAAGCCGATTTTTTCGTAAACCTCTGCACGTTGACGATTATCAAGTCCTGCTCTCTTTAAAAAATTCTTCGCACTCTTTAATGTATAGCCTGTAAATAATCCTGCGTTTTCGAAATCCTCCGCCGTTTCACACTTGTAATAAAGCGCATTGCGGAGCGAATAGCGTGAAACATAAAGATAGCTCGTCTGTATTTTGAGTTTCTTTCTTTCGATTATTATATCCGCTATCTGTTTTAAAATATATCCGTCACGGGAAAGAAAAAATATCCTGTTTATATTTTTCTTTTTTACGCTGTCAAGAATATAGCTGACATAACAAAACAGCACAGGTGCGGTAACGTATGCCGTGACCTGTGCCGGAATATTATTCTGCAAGTCTTCATTCATATCATTTGCTGTCTTATCTGCCGCATCAAGAAGTGACGGACAGCAGGATAACAGCCTTCTGTATTTATCTGTTTTCACCCGACAACACTTCCGTTTCAGTTTCTGACGTTGGTATATCAACGTATTTTCCGTAAATCTCAGCCATTTCGGCAAGCGAATTTTCAATTGCGTATTTATCGGCACAGGAATATCCGTTTCTACCGAGCTTTTTGCATAACTCCCCGTCCGAACTTAGCAGACGCACCGCATTAATGAACTGCGACACATTGTTGCACTCGCACACGATGGAATTCTCGCCGTTTACCGCATATTCTCTCGTTCCTCGGTTATCCGAAACGATGAGCGGAAGACCTGCTCCCATAGCCTCGATAGCCGCAAGTCCGAGTCCCTCACGGTAGCTTGGGAAAATAAACGCATCCGCACCGTGCAGAAGCTCCTTTGCGTCATAACGGTAGCCTGCGAATATAATCCTGTCGGTGCAGCCAAGTTCCTTTACAAGATCTCTGCACTTATCCATACTTTTGCCCGTGCCGCAGATAAGCATATATACGCCCTTGTTGGCGGCAACAGCAGTTATAGAGCATTCAACATTCTTGTTCTCGTTGATTTCCGAGTTTGACATTACCAGAAAAGCATCGTGCGGTATTCCGAATTCATCTCTGATGTCTTCTCTTGTACGGGTAGAATTTCTGACACGGCTTAAATCAATGCCGATACCGGAAATTTTATAAGCATCGCATTTTTTGTTGCGGCACATTTTCTTTGCCGCAAGATAGTCCTCTTCATTTATCGTGATAATTCCGTCGGTATAGCGAATCATAGCCTTTTCGATACTGTAATACAAACGGCTTATCTTAGGTGCGCCCTTATAGAAATGAAAACCGTGAGCGGTATATAATACTTTTGTATTTTTCTTTTTTCGTGCGGTTCTGAAAGCGTAACGTGCGATAGCCGCCGCCACGGGAGTGTGGCAATGCACAAGCTCGTACTCGTTTTCGTCAATCAGCTTGCGCAATTCCTTATATGAGCGGAAATTCTGCGTAGCAAACGGCGAACGGTAAAAGGGTACTATGTAATATTCATCGCAATATGGTATATGTCTTGCCTCTTCCGGTTCAAAGTCATCGCCTGCGCATACATGAACCTTGTATCCGTGCTCCTTGAACCACTTCATATACGGCAGATGGAACTGTATAATATGCTTTTTGGTAACAGACGCAACAAACAATACGGTCTTACTCATAAATACAGCCCCCTATCTGAAAAATAAATAAACACCGATATACAGCTATTCAATCATACATACTGCTTTTATTTTACTATATCATCAGGCAAAAGTCAATATTATTTGGGAGAAATGCACTATGCGAGCAAAAATTGATCATATTATGCAAAAAAAAGCATGTGCTTATTGTGCCTGCTGTCATTCGACAGACGAAATCCCCGACAGCCGTACTGTCGGGGACACAAATTATTCATAATACAAATTTATCAAGACCGGGTTTAAGCTTCTCGATGACATCCTGAGAAGTTTCGGGGTATATGTCAAACGGGAACTCGATGCCCATATCGTCATATTTCGTCTTACACAGCTTTCTGAACGGGAGAAGCTCCGCAAAAGTGACATTTTCGTGCTTATTTGCTATATCATTAAGCCTTTTGATATTCGTATCATCGTCATTTACGCCGCATACCGTCACCTGTCTTATCCACGTTTCTACGTTCATTTCGGTCAGCTTGTCAAGAAATTTCAGCGGTGCGTCAAGGGAGCAACCGATATACTTCCTGTAGTCCTCGTCATTTGTCATCTTTATGTCAAGCATACAAAGGTCGGTGACCTTGAGAAGCTCCGTAACGTCATCGTTCATTATACAGCCCGATGTGTCAAGACAGGTATTTATACCCTGCCTTTTACATTCCTTAAAAAGCTCGGTTACGAATTTCGCCTGCATAAGCGGCTCTCCGCCCGATACCGTGATACCGCCGTCCTTACCGAAATAATTACGGCATCTCAGCACCTTTTGCATTACATCTTTGACGGTGGCTGTTTTTCCGCCGCTTGCATCTCTTGTTTCGGGATTGTGACAGTATCCGCAACGGAGCGGACACCCCTGCAGGAACAATACAAACCGCACTCCCGGACCGTCAAGCGTGCCGAGCGTCTGTATTGCGCTGTATCTGCACTCCATATTACATCACCGTGTGGAACGTTCTGCTGATGACCTCTCTCTGCTGTTCCTTTGTCAGCTTGTGGAAGTTGACAGCGTAACCTGATACACGGATGGTAAGATTGGGATAAGCCTCAGGATTTTCATACGCCTCAATAAGCATCTCCTTGTTGAGAACGTTTACGTTGAGGTGATGCGCATAATTTGAGAAGTAACCGTCAAGTACGGCAACAAGGTTTTCCACTCTCTGCTCGTCCGTCTTTCCGAGCGCATCGGGAACTATAGAGAATGTATTTGAAATACCGTCACGGCAGTAATCGTACTGGAGCTTTGAAACGGAATTCAGCGATGCGATAGCACCGTTTGTTTCACGGTTGTGCATCGGATTTGCGCCGGGTGCGAAAGGTTCGCCCTTCTTTCTGCCGTCGGGGGTTGAGCCTGTCTTCTTGCCGTATACTACGTTTGATGTTATCGTAAGTGCCGAAAGGGTATGACGAGCGTTTCTGTAGGTCGGATTCTTACGAAGCTCGGTGGACACTCTCTGGATAATGTTCTGAGCTATCTTATCAACTCTGTTGTCGTCATTGCCGAACTTCGGGAAATCGCCCTTTGTGTCAAAGTCAATTATATAACCGTTTTCGTCACGGATAGGTTTTACATCGGCATATTTTATAGCACTGAGCGAGTCAGCCATTACAGACAGTCCCGCAATGCCGAATGCCATCATTCTGTCAACGTCTGTATCGTGCAGAGCCATCTGCGTCTTTTCGTAAGCGTACTTGTCGTGCATATAGTGGATAACGTTCATTGTATTCACATACAGCTTGCACAGCCACTCACGGTAAATATCAAGTCTGCCTCTTACCTCGTAATAGTCAAGCTTGTCGCCCTGTAAAGGCTCCATCTGAGGACCTATCTTCATTCCCGTAACATTATCATAGCCGCCGTTTATGGCGAGGAGCAGGAGTTTGGGAAGGTTGAATCTTGCACCGAAGAACTGCATCTGCTTGCCGACCTTCATAGCCGATACACAGCAGGCGATAGCGGAATCATCGCCGTATTCCATACGCATAAGGTCGTCATTTTCGTACTGTATCGAATCTGTGTCGACAGACAGCTTTGCACAGAACTTCTTGAAAGGTTCGGGAAGTCTTTCCGACCACAGTATAGTAAGGTTCGGCTCGGGTGAAGAACCGAGATTATAAAGTGTGTTCAGCATTCTGTAGCTGCCCTTTGTGACCAGAGGAACACCGCTGTTGTTCACACCGCCGACGCTTTCTGTTATCCACATCGGGTCGCCGCCGAAAAGCTCGTTATATTCGGGAGTACGCAGATGTCTTGCACTGCGCAGCTTCATTACGAAATCGTCTATAAGCTCCTGCGCCTGCTCTTCTGTAAGAATGCCTCTTTTCATATCACGCTCAACGTAAATATCAAAGAAGGTCGATGTTCTGCCAAGCGACATTGCCGCACCGTTCTGCTCTTTTATAGATGCAAGATAAGCAAAGTATGTCCACTGGATAGCTTCTCTAGTGTTTCTTGCGGGCATACTGATGTCATAGCCGTACATAGCCGCCATTTCCTTCATCTTCTTCAGGAAGCTAATCTGCTGGAAAAGTTCCTCGGAAAGACGGATCGTATCTACGTCCATTATGTTTTCTCCGACCTTTTTCTTGTCAAGCTGTTTCTGCTCTATAAGATAGTCAACACCGTAAAGCGCTACCCTGCGGTAGTCGCCGATTATTCTTCCTCTGCCGTATGCGTCGGGCAGACCTGTGATTATACCTATATGACGTGCAAGCTTCATCTCGTCTGTATAAACTCTGAACACGCCGTCATTATGTGTTGTACGGTACTCGAAGTGTTCTTCAACGCTCTGCGACAGCTTGTAGCCGTAAGCCTCGCACGCACCTCTCGCCATTCTGATGCCGCCGAAAGGATTTACGCCTCTGCGAAGCGGAGCGTCTGTCTGATAGCCAACGATAAGCTCGTTTTCCTTGTCAAGATATGCCGCAGGATAATTGCAGAGAGATGATACCACCTCTGTGTTAATATCCAGTACACCGCCGTTTTCACGCTCTTTTTTGAAAAGCTCGCCAAGCTTTGCGTTAAGCGCTTTTGTGCGCTCGGTGGGACCGCATAAAAATTCCGAACCGCCTGAGTAAGGCGTGAAGTTTGTCATTATAAAGTCACGGGTATTAATACCCTCCTGCCATTCACCGGGCTTGAATCCGTCCCAGTAATCCTTGAAGCGAACGCTGAGGTCAGTTGTGTTTCCCATAATTTTACCTTTCCTTCCTGCGAATAATCGCAATACACGTTTGCTGCTTTTCAGCGGAATATTTTTCCGCATACAAAACAAAAAGCAGCCCTATTCGGACTGCCCAGACGGTCGGCATAAGGTGTCCGCTTGATTCGGCGGGCAGGCAGTTACAGCACCCGTGTTGATTCACGGTTATCCGTCAGCGGTAACTGCCGTTTCCTATGGTTT
>ENA-OPNR01000184-OPNR01000184.1-human-gut-metagenome-genome-assembly--contig:-NODE-184-length-29361-cov-4.805228_pt1 | contig 29361 bp, 30 predicted proteins | sample MGYA00241543_ERZ501783 | MGnify/ENA primary metagenome ERZ501783 (study PRJEB25962, sample SAMEA2042557) | human gut metagenome | biome: human gut; feature: human-associated habitat; material: faeces... | reverse complement strand
GCTTTTTTCTCGCTGTACTGTTCAGTTTTCAAAGAACCATCGCTCTAAGCGACTTAAATAACATACCACACAAAAATGCTTCTGTCAACAATATTTTATTTATGTTCATTGCCTTCCATGCGAGTTGTCCTGCCTAACAAATTTTGTAAAATTATCATCGTGCTGGCCGTCTGACAATTCCATTTCCTGTATTCTCACATTTTTTATCGCGTTTTCTTTGTATATAACTGCAAATTTTGTGTCTGTTTTTATTAAGTACATGTACAGGATGAAAATATCCTTTACTATGTTTTATTGATACCTATAAAGCAGTCCTGTATGAACGTTTGTTATGATGTTCGATACGATAAAATAGCAACCCAAACCAGCTTAAAGCAGTCGGCAAAAAGAAATTATTTCACCATAATCGTTGCCAGGGAGTACTTATCCTTTTCTTTTCATTCATGTCCGTACGGTACTGGATTACAAACGCATTATTATCTATCTTGATCATCCCTTCGATATGCATATCATTACCAAGCGTTTCCTCATTTTTTACTTTTCCAAGAAATGCACCGTCTGCCTTGCCAAAGACGTAACATAAATCGTCAGACACTGCCACAATGAGATATTTGGCAAAACCACAAGATGCGGGCATTGGAATCTATAATAAATAAGATCTATCCCTATTTTTATCATACAGAAAAAATAACCTGTAATAAGTTTACAGGCTTTCAATTTCGTAAATAACTATTTATATTATGAAATAAATTTTATTATTATCAAAATTATTATCAAAAATAAGTATTCATTTTCTTAACCGATTTATTTCAATAGCTTTGTGGCAGGAAATACATGGGATCCACTGCTTCTCCATGAATACGGACCTCATAGTGGCAGTGAGGACCGGTACTGTTTCCCGTGCTCCCCATAAGAGCAATCATACTTCCCTGATCCACATGCTGTCCTTCATAAACCAAAACAGCGGAATTATGCCCATACCGCGTAACAATACCATCGGCATGTCTTACTTCCACAAGGTATCCGTAGCCGCCAACCCAGCCTGCCTTTGTGACAGTCCCCGCAGCAGTCGCGGAAATAGGTGTGCCATAATCGCCGGCAATATCTACTCCTTCATGGAAGGTAGATCCGATACCGCCAGGGCTGGTTCTGTATCCGTAGTAGCTGGAAATAGGACCCGCAACTGGCCATATGTTCGGCGTTTCCGCCGTGGGATTCACAACAGAGCTGACAGCACCGTAGGCCTGGTTCATAAATTCGGAACGGAGTGCGACGACAAGACGTATCTGCTTATCTAAACGTTCATCAAGGCGGCGCATTTCTTTCAAAAGTTCTCCCGGCGTTTCCGAAACAGCAATTTTCTCATCATCTTCTTTCTTATTGCCCGCCGTTTTTGCTATATCAGGAACAGTAGAAGCACCTCCGATACCGCCGGTTCCCATTCCCGTATTTTCAGGTACTGTTCCGCCGTTCGTACGGACAAGTTCCTGCAGTTGCCCACTGATCTTCTCAACAGTTTTAGCCTTATTTTCAAGCGCCTGCATTTTTTCATCTGCCATTTTAAGCTGGCTTCGATAAAGTTCATTTTCCGTGTGAAGCGCATTCGTGCTGTATCCCGCCCATCCCGCCAAACTGATGGAAAGAATGAGGAGCACCGCTGCGGCACCACCGAAAATTTTCAGTTTCTTAAATTCTTCCGATGAAAATATAACTTTCACTTCACCGGTTTCTTCATTCTTTTCTTTGATCATCTACTCACCTGTCAATCTATTTCAAGGGAATATTCCTGTTTCTTTGCATCATTTCTTTTCAATCCGGTCAATACGCTTAGCAGACGGATTTTCACCGTTTCTCTCTTCACCGGCACGAACTGCATCTTCTACCCTTCTAGCCACATCAGGCATAAGAGTATTCAGTGCCATACTGATACTTTCCGCTTCTTCTGAAGAAAGCGCTTCCCTGCATTCGCCGCCGGTCACAGCTTTTGCATAAATGCGGGACGCATCATGACCAGCCAGAGAAGAAAGGACGACGCCATTATTTTTGCCGTCCAGAAGGGTAAGAGAAAAGGAAAGTTTATCTCCTGTTTCATCAAAAGCATCATATCGCACCAAACCGATTTTCTGGAAAGATTTCAGCTGCATCGTAGCCAGAAGCTCCTGCTGATGAAGCATGCCCTGGGAAGATTCCACCATATCCCGGAGTTCCCGTACTTCTGTGGATAACTTCATTTCGATAGATCCGCCGTCTTCGCCCATCATAAAATATTTATATTTCCTGTACAAACGGTTTACCTTGGCCCGGAGCCAGAAAAACTGGAGAATAAGAAATACCAGTAAAACCGCAAGAATCGTGCCGATTACGGAGAGTATGAGCTGATAATTGATATTGAATTCTAAAATATCCATGGATTCATTTATTCTCCCTGTTTGAGAAGTTTTGTAATACGTTCAAATTCTTTGTCACTTTTAAAAGAAATGGAAATGGTGCCTCTGTGACTGTTTTTCCCTTTTCCCACCTTAATTTTTACACGGGATCCTACGGCATTCACCAAATCTTCTTCCAGCGCGCGGAGATACGCATCCGCTTTATCCGCAGGCTTCCGCTTTTGTCCGTCTTTTTCACGGCGGAGGATTTCCTCGATACGCCGTGCGGAAAGATCTTCTTCCACAATTCGGCGCGCAAGCGCGATCTGCTCGGCAGGTGTTTCCAATCCTAAAAGGGGACGAGCCTGTCCCGCCGTCAATTTCCGCTCCAAAAGAAGGCTTTTTACCTCTTCAGAAAGGTCCAGAAGCCGCATCATATTCGTCACATAGGAACGGCTCTTACCGATAAGGTTTGCCATCTTTTCCTGTGTGAAATGATATTCACTGATCATCCGCTGATAGGCAAGTCCTTCTTCAAGAGGATTCAGATCTTCACGCTGCAGATTTTCAATGAGGGCGATTTCCGCCGTTTCCTGATCGCTGTAATCTCGGACAAGAGCAGGTATTTCCACAAGCCCCGCCAGCTGGGCCGCTCTTAAACGGCGCTCGCCGGCAATAAGTTCATATCCGCTGTCTTTTTTTCTTACAATAACCGGCTGGACGACGCCGTGTTCTTTGATGGATTCCGCCAGAGCATTTAAAGATTCCGGCTCAAATTCACGCCGCGGCTGCCATTCATTGGGAACAACAAGGGAAATGGAAATACTTTCGGTATTCTTTTCTTCCATCACTTCTCTTCCGAGCAGCTCTCCCAATCCTTTTCCCAGTCTTTTGGTCTTAGACACGTTTAACCACCTCACGGCACAACTTTTTATATGCTTCCGCCCCCTTGGATTTCGGCGCGTATGTAAGTATGGGTTCACCGAAACTCGGCGCTTCCGATAATTTCACTGATCGGGGAATCACCGTGCGGAAAACTTTATTTCCAAAATATTTTTTCACTTCATCAGCTACCTGAAGGGATAAATTCGTCCTGCCGTCAAACATCGTCAGCAATATCCCCAGTATGGACAACCCCGGATTCAGCTTACGTGTCACGACCTGTACTGTCTTCACCAGCTGGGAAAGTCCTTCAAGCGCATAAAATTCCGCCTGAATGGGGATAAGTATTTCCTGCGATGCTACAAGAGCGTTCAGCGTCATAAGACCTAAAGAAGGAGGACAGTCAATCAAAATGAAATCATATTTATCGCGTACCTGATCCAGTTTTCTTTTCATAAGAAATTCCCGTTTTTCCATGGAAACCATTTCAATTTCAGCCCCTGCCAAATCAATGGAAGCGGGGAGAATGGATAATTTCTTTATGTCTGTCTTGACGACGGCTTCTTCGATGAAGACATCATCCAAAAGCACATCATACAGCGTTTCCTCGAACTCCACATCTTTGCTGAGTCCGCTGGTGGCGTTTCCTTGGGAATCCGCATCCACAAGCATCGTCTTATATCCTTTGTCCGCCAGGAACGCAGCCAGATTTACCGCTGTTGTGGTTTTTCCCACGCCGCCCTTTTGGTTAATGATACTGATGATCTTCCCCATAGCTTACATCCTTTCACAGATAGTCCATATTATTATACCATAAGGAGACGATTTATTTTATCCCCTTATGTTTCACGTGAAACATATAAAGTGTTTTTCCAATCTTATTCCGTATTCTGTTATAATCTATCTATACTTTTGAAATAGGATTACAAAAATACTTACGAAAGGGCCGATTCTTATGTCTCTGACCTTTTTACATATACTGATCATCTCCGCCACGGTCTTTGCCGTCATTGGAAGTGGATTTTATGTTTCCCGTTCCGTAAGATCCTCTGCAGGATACAGTGTGGCAGGACGAAGCGCCGGGGCCTCTCTTGTCGCCGGAAGCATCGCGGGAACGGTCGTCGGGGGAGGCGCTACGGTAGGTACGGCGCAGCTGGCTTACTCTTTTGGCCTTTCCGCATGGTGGTTTACCCTGGGAAGCGGTATCGCTTTTATCCTTATGGGTATTTTCTATGCCAAACGGCTTCGCAATACAGCACTGGAAACAATTCCTCAATATCTGGAACTTTATTACGGAAAGAAGGCCGAGATGCTTTCTTCCATTATTTCTTCCATCGGTATCCTTCTGTCCGCTGTTGCCAGTTCACTGCCGGGCATAGAGATCATTTCCGCCCTTTTCGGGCTGACGCCTTTTCTGTCCGCCCTTCTCCTTATGGCTCTCGTTATCGCCTATACTTTTTTCGGAGGCATGAAAAGCGCCGCCGTCAGCGGTATCCTGAAAATGGTAATTATCTGGATTTCTCTATTCATATCCGGCGCCATTGCTTTTCTGCTGTTACAGGAAAACAATACCCTCTCTTCATTTCCCGCTTCTCATTTTGATCTGATGGGGCAGGGCACAGATTCCGCAATGGCCCATTTATTTTCCGTCATCGTTGGCGTACTCTGCACACAGACTTATATCCAATGCATCTTTTCAGCAGGTACCCCTTTGAAAGCGGCTTCCGGCTGCTTCATTGCAGCACTTATCGTCATCCCCATCGGGCTGCCGTCAGTAGCTGTCGGCATGTACATGCACGCCGCAGAGCCCGGAACCTTACCGATCTTGGTCCTGCCCACTTTTCTGGTCAATCATGTGCCGGTCCTCATCGGCGGCCTTGCCATGAGCGGCATCATTCTTTCCCTGCTGGGAAGTATCGGGGGACTATCGCTGGGTATCGGTACTATGATTTCCCATGATATTCTTTCGCCTCTGCTGAAAATTACTGATGACAGAAAGCTTCTCCGCCTGACAAAGCTGACTGTCCTTGCCGTCATGATTCTGGCATCCCTTATCGCCATCATGAACAGGGGGACGGAGATACTTTTCTGGAATTATCTTTCCATGGGACTCCGGGGAGGAGGCATCTTCCTGCCTTTCACGCTTGCTGTTTTCTGGCCGGGTCATCTCAATGCGGATTGGGCAGTGTTCTCTATGGCGGGAAGTACCATTGCCGCTATCACCGCCGCATTGGTAAAGCTTCCTTTTGATCCGCTCTTCATAGGACTTGCCGTAAGCTTCCTTTTCATCCTTCCCGGACTCCGTTTGAAAAAAACTTTCTAAACTCATATTTCACGTGAAACATTTATAAGGAGATAAAATGATCAAAGCTGCTGTTTTTGATATGGACGGTACCATTTTAAATACCATCGGCGACCTTACTGATTCTTTGAACTATGCTCTTGTGGAAACGGGACATAAAGGGGGACATCCGGAAGAAATGGTAAAACTCTGCTTCGGCTGGGCCTTGAACCTTGATATGATTAAAGCCCTCGCTATGGCAAAAGGATTTTCAGCAAAAGATCTGGAACTGGCGGGGAACAAAATTCCGGTGGAAGACATTCCAGCCACTGAAGAAGAAATAAATGAACTCATGCGCGTATTTACTTCTTACTATGGAAGCCATAACCAAATCAAAACGAAACCTTACAGCGGTATACCTGAAGTTATTCGCGCCCTCCGGAAAAAGGGTATCCGCTGTGCCGTAGCGTCTAATAAAGACGATGACCACGTGCAGATCCTTTCAGAAAAACTTTTCCCCGGTCTTTTTGATATTTCCATCGGAAGAAACTCGGAAATGGCCATTAAGCCGGATCCGGAAATGATTTTGTCAATAGCCCGCCGTTTAGGAATAAAAGCAAAAGAAATCGTTTATATCGGTGATTCGGAAGTGGATATCATGACAGGAAAGAAGGGGGGATTCCCCAGCATTTCTGTTGCCTGGGGATTCCGCACCGGAGAATTTCTTAAAAACCACGGAGCGGAACGGATCGCTGATAAGCCGGAAGATATTATAGAGATAATAAAAAAGATCCAAATAACGGACAGCAGGTAATCGGTAAATAGAAAATCGACAAAGCAAAGGAGACATATACAGAGAAATTATGATCTGTTTTTCCTGCTGTACAGAACAAAATTGGCGGTATGGGTATAAAATAAAAAGAGAATAAATCCGATTCACTTATTTCACAGACAGCTTTACGATGAAGAGGCCCTAAAATGGAAGAGAAAACATTATTTGATCAGGATACGGAGCTTTCAGCACCTTTAGCAAGCCGTGTCCGGCCTAAGGATTTTAGTGATTTTATAGGACAGACGCATCTTGTAGGACCGGGAAAATTTCTGAGAGAAATGATTGATAAAGACCAGATTTCTTCTATGATATTATGGGGTCCTCCCGGTGTGGGCAAAACAACGCTTGCTGAAATTATTGCCCATAAGACAAAATCCGAATTTGTTACTTTCAGTGCTGTCATGAACGGTATCAGGGAAATCCGGAAAATTATGGATGAAGCGGAAGAAAACCGCCGATACGGCATTCGAACCATTGTTTTTATAGATGAAATCCATCGTTTTAATAAAGCACAGCAGGATGCTTTTCTCCCTTATGTTGAAAAAGGGAGTATCATTCTGATCGGAGCCACTACGGAGAATCCGTCTTTTGAAATCAATTCCGCTCTTCTTTCCAGAACCCGTGTATTCGTACTGAAACAGCTTACGAAAACGGACATCATACAATTACTGAAAAAGGTACTTCATTCTCCCGCCTCTTTTCATGGGCTGGAAGTCCATATAAACGAAACCGCATTAAAACAAATTGCCGTTTTTTCCAACGGAGATGCAAGAACCGCCCTCAATACATTGGAAATGCTGGTTATCAACAGTGAAATAAAAGATCATAAAACCAGTATTTCCAAAGATCTGATTGATATCCTCCTGGATAAAAAAACCGCTTACTATGATAAAAACGGAGAAGAGCACTACAATATCATTTCCGCACTTCATAAATCCATGCGAAACAGTGATGTCGATTCCGCTGTGTACTGGCTCGGCCGGATGATTGACGGGGGAGAGGATCCGGTATATATAGCCAGGCGGCTGGTTCGCTTCGCCAGTGAAGATATAGGACTGGCTGACAATACGGCACTCAATTTGGCAGTCAATACTTTTCAGGCCTGCCGTTATCTCGGTCTTCCCGAATGTGATGTGCATCTGACACAATGTGTGATCTATCTTTCCGTAACTCCGAAATCAAATGCGGTCTACAAAGCAAGAATCGCATCGGAAAAAGATATCCGGCAGACAATGGATGAACCTGTTCCTCTTCACCTTCGCAATGCCGCCACTAAATTGATGAAAGAAGAAGGCTATGGAAAAGGATACCAGCTGGCCCATTTTTATGAAGACAAAATGACTACCATGCCTACAAGACCGGAACATATAGCTGACCATATTTATTATGTTCCTACAGATCAGGGAAACGAAGGCAACGTCAAAAAACGTCTGGAATATATCCGGCAGTGGAAGAAAACCCATGATACACATTTCAAAAAAGAATAGCCGGCATATAATAAAAATCCGATTTATATATATTTTCCGGAATTTACGGAAGAAAGGGAGGTAATAATGACTATACAATATCTGAAACTGGAAATATTTATTCCCGCTACCCATTTCCGCATCCTGCAAAAAGCACTCCAATCGGTGGATGCCGGGCATATAGGAAACTATGACAGCTGCCTTTCTTACAGTCCCGTCAAGGGAACATGGCGTCCTTTGGAAGGAACGACTCCTTACATCGGCAAAAAAAATGAAATCAGTGAAGAAGAAGAGTATAAAGTGGAAGTCACCATAAAAAAAGAAAATTTGGAAAAAACGATGGCCGCTGTCAAAGAGATCCATCCTTATGAGGAACCGGTCATTAACGTCATTCCGCTCTATGCCGCCGGGATCTGATCAGAGTTCTTATAAATGATTCAGCACAGACAAAAACAGCCTTATCCTATAAAAGATAAAGCTGTCTTTTTTCGTGCCGCAGAGAAAGGGGAGGGGATACTGCTGACAGTCCGTCATAGACACTCCGGGGCAAAAAGACTCCACCCGGAAAAAACAGCCTTGCCCAAAGAAGCGCAAAGCTGTCGGCTTATCCCTTATTTATGTTCAAATATATCCACGCGTCTGTTGTTCGCACGGCCGGCTTCCGTATCATTCGTATTTACCGGTGCTTCTTCCCCTTTGTACATACCCACCAGATGACTCAGATCTACGCCGTGAGCCACCGCATGGTCCGCCACCTTCTTTACACGGCGGATAGCAAGATCATCATTGTACTCTTTAGACCCGTTGGAATCTGTCCGTCCTACAAGCTTGAAAGTATGACCTGTTTCTTTTGCTGCCTTGACAAAAGCATCCAGATTCGCCGTCTGATCAGTGCGGGGGGTATCGGAATCATTTCCGAAATGAATACTATTGAAGTAATAATCATTTTCCGGTACCGCCGTCTCTTCTTCTGCCGGAGTGATGGTCACTGTGTCCGCCTCTTTTTTATTTCCTTTATTGTCCAATGCGGAATAATCGATATCATCTTCAGAATAGGCGGCTTTTCTATCGCTACCTCCGCCGAAGCGGTAGGAAACACCTGCCAGCCACCCCTGATAGGAAACATTTTTATCTCTGCTCCCTTCTGTATTCAGGTAACGGTATCCCGCATTAAGGTCGATGTTTTCATCAAGAGTGAAATTCACACCGGCTTCCCAGATGGATGTATTCTTTGAGCCGAGCGCGCCTTTTGCATATAAATCAAGAACTTCATTGATCGGCTGGCGGGCGATGATACCGATCTGGGCAATGTCATTTTCCCGTTTTTCCGCCCCGAAAACACCGGTAGGAAAATCGGACATAGTGATATGGTTATACCCGGTATATAAAGCCACCTGGGGATGAACACTGTAAAGCAGATTTAATTCATGGCTGCGGCCGTCCGTATCATCGCTGTTAAGACCATAGTACTGAAACTGCGCCGCTGCCTTGTCATTCAGTCCGTATGTCACGCCGCCGTTAAAATTCCATGCGCCGTTATCTTTATACGTACGGGTCTTCGCTTTTGTATTCCACATCCCTGCATTAATTTCCCACTGCCCTTTTGCAAATTCTGTCTGGGGAGACGCATAGACACTTATAGTAAGCGCCATTGCGGCTGCCAGAACCGCCGCTGTCTTTTTCATATATTTTTCCTCCCTCATTCTAATCAACTTAATTTGTTTCATTATAACATAAACATTCTTGTCTTATTAAAACGGAGATTCCCTCTTTGTTCATATCCAAAAGTACTATCCTTTGGAAAAGGAGTATGCAAAGAATGCCGGGGAATAATAAGGAATAAAAACCTTTCCAACTTGAATAATCGATTAAACATCCTTTTCTCCACCCTTTTATGAACTGCTATTTATTTCCTCCCTTCATTACATCCTGCATTTCCTCAATCATTCCTATATTCCCGCTTTCAATCAGCTTTTTGAATTCTTCCAGCTGGTCCTTAATTTCTTTCGACATTTCGGGGAACTTCGGGGCAATATCTTTCATTGCTTTCAACACGATCTGAGATACCACATAACGGGTAAACCATTTATTATCTGCCGGTACGATGTACCACGGCGCTTTTTCCGTTGATGTTTCTTCAATCATTTCGCTGTACAGATCCTGATACCTGTCCCAGAAACGGCGCTCATTGATATCAGCAATAGAAAATTTCCAGTTTTTCTTCTTGTTTAAAATACGTTCCGCCAGACGGTCACGTTGTTCATCTTTGGAAACATGAAGAAAAATTTTAACTATATGGAATCCGTTTTCCGCCAGGTACCTTTCCCAGTCACGGATCTGGCGATACCGGGTTTCCCAGATATTTTTATCTACCAAATCCTTGGGAATCTTATCATTTTCAATCAGATCATGGACACGGGTAACCACCACATCTTCATAATGGGAACGATTGAAAATACCGATATTTCCCCGGCGGGGCAGCGCCTTATTGATACGCCACATGTAATCGTGATCCTTTTCTTCTGTCGTCGGCTGCTTAAAAGAAACGACATGGACACCGTTTGGGTCAAGATGAGAGAATACATGCTTAATCGTGCCGTCTTTTCCTGCTGCGTCCATCGCCTGCAGTACGATAATAAGCCCGTATGTATTCTGGGCATACAGCTTCGCCTGGTACAGGGACAATTCTTCCAGCGCTGCTGTCATGGAAACTGTCTTCACATACTCCTTGTCCACATCCATATCACAGTTCGTGGAAAACTTTTTCAGATTGATTTTTTCTCCTTCTTTTGCACGATACCGGTCAATATCAATTTTTACTTTTTTTTCTGTTTTTTCAATTTTCTCCGTATTTATGCGTTCTTCTTCCATTTTTCCCCCTTAAAGAAATACAACCGTTTCTTATTTTTCTTCTTTTTCCATTTCCTTCCTTATTTCTTCCAACGGCTTGTCCGTTTCCTTTTTTATCATATCCCTGAACCGTTCCAGCTGCTTCTGTTCCTCAGGAGATAATTTCGGAAACTTCGGATCTATCTTTTTCAGCACATCAAGAGTAATGAGCGCCACCACATAACGGGTAAACCATTTATTATCCGCCGGTACAATATACCAGGGAGACCTATCCTTGGATGTATTTTCCAAAAGCTCTTCATAAAGCTCCCGATATTCATTCCAATGTTCTCTTTCATGAATATCACCCATGGAAAATTTCCAGTTCTTTTCCTGGTTAAAAATACGATCGATAAGCCTTTCCTGCTGTTCTTCCTTGGATACGTGAAGAAAAATCTTGACCATGTAAAAGCCGTTCTGGTGAAGATATTTTTCCCAGTTATTAATCTGCTCATACCGCTCCATCCAGATATTCCTGTCAATCAAATCTCTTGGAAGCTGGCCGGTACTGATTAAATTATGAACACGCGTCACAATGACATCTTCATAATGGGAACGATTGAAAATACCGATATTTCCCCTCGGCGGAAGTGCTTTATTGATGCGCCACATATAATCGTGATCCTTTTCTTCCGTCGTCGGCTGCTTAAAAGATGCCACGGAAACGCCGCCGGGATCCAGATTTGCAAAAACATGATTGACCGTACCGTCTTTTCCTGCCGCATCCATCGCCTGCAGTACGATAATAAGCCCGTATGTATTCTGGGCATACAGTTTTTCCTGATATACTTTCAATTGCTCAATCACTTCAGGAAAAAAAGTGCTCTTCACTTCTTCTTTATCAATATCCACATCCCGCTTCGTAGGGAACTTTTTCAAGTTCACTTTCTCATTTTCCTTTACACGATACCGGTCAATATCAATTTTTACTTTTTTTATGTTTTCCATGGCATCCTCCTTTACGAAAAATATCTATATCTTTATTATATTCCTTTTGAACCATTTATATGAAATAGAATTGAATTATTTAGTATAATAGAAAAAAACAGAAAAGGAGGATTGGATTGATGGAAAGAAAGAATAATGAAAAAAGAACAGGCCGCTTATCAAACCTGTCGGAAGTATTCCAACTTTCAAAGGAAGGGAAAACTCTCTTTTCCAATCCGTCATTTCGTTTCTGGCAGCTGCAAAACAAATGGAAAAATATCGCCGGTCCCATGATCGCACGGGAATCCTATATTTCTTTTGAAAAGAAACAGACACTTTATATTACCGTCACCAATTCCGTCTGGATGAACCACCTCTATATGATGAAAGCGGATCTTCTCAAACGGATCAGAGAAGACGACTACGGGAAAAAGTACACAGATATACGCTTCGTTGCGGGCCGGGCGAAAATCGAACGCCCCCCGGAATCCTCTCTTGCCCCTGTAAACAACCGGCGGGAAAAAGAAGAAAAGATATATTCCGTTCCCCTTTCAGAAGAAGAACGGAACTCTATCGATAAATGGACCGGTGCTTACATCTCCGATACTAATACCCGCAGCCTTTTTACAAAAATGATGAAAGCTGCTGCGGCAAAAAGGAAAGGAGAAATCCGGGCCGGCTGGCATTCCTGTGCCGTCTGCGGTGACCTTATCCCTCCCGGTATAAATACCTGCACTGTCTGCGAAAATAGAAAAGAACAGTCCCAGATCGGAAAAATCATACTTCTTTTAAAAGAAACCCCCCATCTTTCCTACAACGAAATTTACAAAAAGATTCCCTGTAAATATACGGCTTACGAAGAAGGCAGAGAAACACTCATACAGAGAATACGGGAAAACATTTACAGGAAAATTGACGGTCCTCTTAACAAACGGATCCTTCTTTCCATGATTCTTCACAAACCGTTGAAAGATATTTCCTTAAGAGAAGCGGAAACCGCCCTCCGCAATATGCCGGAAACAAAATTTGACATTATCAATAAAAAATAATTATTTGAAACATCTTTCTTTTCATCCCCTTTTCATCCCATAATCCCTGTTTCAAACAAAATAAAACTGAGAAAAAAGATAAGCTTCCATAAAAGGCTTATCTTTTTTCTCAGTTTCACGTGAAACACATTATCCTTCTATTTTTATTTCTTTTCCATAAGCACCAAGAGATTCATCGGCCGTTGTGATGATAGTCTGAATTTCCTTTTCAATGAGATAAGAGAAAAGAGCATCTCTTCGTTCTTTATCAAGTTCGCTCCCCACATCATCCAATAAAAGAAGAGGATATTCACCTGTTTCCTTTTTCACAAATTCCAGTTCCGCCAGCTTCACGGACAGAATGGATGTCCGCTGCTGCCCTTGGGAACCATAAGAAGAAATATCGTTTCCATTCATAAGAAAAATCAGGTCATCCCGATGCGGACCGATGGAAGTATGGCAAAAACGGCTGTCTTCTTCTCTGGAAAGAGCCAGTTTTTCCAAGTACCATTCTTCATCAAACCGTTCTTCCTGATTTCCGCTTTTCCTATACTTGATTAAAATACTTTCTTTCTCATCAGTCAAAAGCGATTCCATGGAAGAAACGATTTCATTTATTTTTCCTATGGTTTCCATTCTTTTCTTTACGATATACGATGCTCCTTTGGCAATCTGCATATCCCATACATCCACATCTGCCGTAAATCCATGAAAACGAGCTTCTTTAAATGCCGCATTCCTCTGCTGTACGGCCCTGCCATAACGAAGTATTTCCTCATAATATCTCGGACTGACCTGGGAAATTTCCAAATCAATAAATCGACGGCGGTTTTGCGGCGCTCCTTTGATCAGCTGAAGATCATCCGGCGTAAAAAGCACCGTACGGAACATTCCCATAAGCTCTCTTTTTTTCGTGGCCGTTTCATTAATCAAAATTTTTTTGCCTTTGTTCCGGGACAATTTGATTTTGATTTCATGCGTTACACCGCGAACGCTAAAGTCCAAAAGAATCGTTCCTTCTTCTTTATTAAGACGGATCAATTCCTCATCATTGCTTGTGCGGAAAGACTTTCCCACAGAAGCAAAATAAATCGACTCAATGATATTTGTTTTTCCCGTACCGTTTTTACCCGTGAGAACAGTCATATTTCCGGAAAAATCGATAGAAAAATCTTCAAAATTTCGTATTTCAATGAGATGGGCCTTTCCGCATCTCATTTCTTCGCCTCAATTATTTTATAGACTTCTCCATCAAGAGAAAGTTCATCTCCAAGACGAATTTTTTTTCTTTTTTCCTGAATAATGATTCCATTCAAAAAAATTTCATGATTCTTTATAAAATCTCCTGTTTCACCGCCGGAAGAGATTATATTCTCCTTTTTCAAAAATTGATCCAGCTGAATATAATCTCCATATATTTCTATTTCTTTCATCAGCGGCCTCTCATAGGCGTTACAACATAGCGATATGCCTTATCTTCTTCCTGTTCTACCACCATTGGCCCGTTTTTCTTTACATGAAGAATGATTTTTTCTCCTTTTGAATGTTTTAGAATATCTTCCACATAAGTGCAGTTAAAAGTAATTTTCACATCAGCACCATCCAGCTCTGCCGGAATGGACGTTTCAGACCGGCCGATATCGGGATCTTCCTCAAAAGCTTCCAGAGTTCCATTTTCAAATTTAAAATTGATTGTTTTATAACTCATATCTCTGGAAATCGGACTGACAAAACGGACTGCTTCCTCAAAATCCTTCAGATCCAAAGTCGCATGCAAATCGAAACTTGACGGGAATACTCTCTTATAATCGGGATAAACTCCGTTAATAAGATTGGAGAGGAAGTATGTCTCCCCAAAAGAAAACGCAACATGACGGCTTGCCCAGGATATTTCCATCATACTATCTTCCCCGGCAGGAAGAAGACGGATCACATCCTGGAGAACAGAAGCAGAAACGATAAAATTCCCTTTTCCTGTCGGCGTTTCTTCAAGAGATATCTCTCTTGCCGCCAAGCGGTGAGAATTCGTAGCGGCCATGGTAAATATATTTTCAGTGATATCGCAGAGAATACCGGTGAAGATAGGATTTTTCGCATCCGTGGAAGCAGCAAAAGAAACAAGATTCACCATTTCCGCAAAGTCTTTGCATTTCATATTTACATGGAACGCATGATCAATTTCCGTAACCAGCGGAAATTCCGCCGTATCTCTCGTGGGAAAATGGGAATTATACTGGCCCGCCTTAAAGAAAACAGTACTTTCGCCTTTTTTCTGTTCCATAACAACCGGACCGGAAGGCATCATTTTTATGGTAGACAAAAGATGGGGTGCCGAAATAAGGACGGATCCCCGCTCTTCCACATCAGCTTCACAAAAAGTACGGATGCCAATGGAATAATCATTCGCCTGAAATTCAACTTTTCCGTCTTCAGCGGAAATAAAGAAACCATTATTTGTGTTTGATGTGACTTTTGTCTGTGCTGCGCGTTGTACTCTTTCTAAAGCGCGGCATAAGTCCTGCGTTTGGAATGTAACTTTCATGGTAGCTCCTTTACTAATATAAATTACAAAAAATAAAAGCAGTAGAAGTAGTTTGTGTGAATAAGTGAATAAGTCTGTGCAAAGGATATATATTCTTTCTTTTTCGAAGGGAATAACTTTGTGAATAATGAAAATTTTTATTCACTGAATAAACAGTTTTTTATAAAAAATGATTTATTCACAAGTTATAAACAATTTATTTAACCAAAAAATTGTTTTTTAAACAAGTATTTTACCTTTTCCTTTTGAGAAGAGTTAATATATCTTTCAATTCCTTTCTCGTCCTATCATTATTTTTGAGCGCTTTTTGTACGCGTTCATAAGCATGGACAATTGTACTGTGGTCTTTATTAAAATATTTTACCAAAGCAGGAAAAGAATCATTCAATTCCTCGCGGGCAATATACATCGCCATCTGTCTTGGAATGACCACATTTTTTGGACGGGATTTGCCTAAAACCTGTTCCTTTTTTACATTATAATACTTGCAGACAGTATCGATGATCGTTTCAGCAGATAAATGACTGTAAAGATCCACCTTGATAATATCGGCAAGGGCGTCCCGGGCATTTTCCAAAGTAAGGGGGACCTTTTTAATCTGGCAATATCCGATAACCTGTTTGAAAGCGCCTTCCAGCTCGCGGACACTGGAATTGACATTTCCCGCGATAAAGGAAATTACTTCTTCAGGCATATCGATATGGGAGCGTTCCGCCTTCTTCTGCAGGATGATGGAACAAATTTCAAAATCGGGAGGAGAAATATGGGCAATCATACCGCTGGAGAATCGTGTTATCAAGCGTTCATGAAAATCTTTCAGATCGCTCGGTGTACGGTCACTTGTCGTAATGATGTAGTTATCATTGTCAGCAATCGCGTTAAAAGTGTTGAAAATTTCCATACGGGATGATTCTTTCGTACCGTTAAAAAATTGAATATCATCAATAAGCAAGTAATCCACAGTGCGGTATTTTTCACGAAATTCCTGCATCTTTCCGCTGCGAATTGATTCAATGAGTTCATTCGTAAAGTTCTCGCTCGTTACAAAGAGAACGGAAAGATCAGGACGGTGAGTTTTTACATAATTGGAAATAGCAAGAAGAAGATGGGTCTTGCCCAAACCTGAAGGGCCGTAAATGAACAGTGGATTATAATTACTGGCTTCCGGCTTTTTTTTAGAATAATTAGTATCGGGAGAATCCGTATATTCTTCACAGGAAAGAGCGATGGCATGGGCTGATTGGAAAGCAATTTCATTACAGTTGCCATGGACAAAATTATCGAAAGTATAATCGTCGAATTTATAAGGAAATTTCTTTTCCGGAGATTTGACCGGAAGAGGAACGGCAGAAGGCCTGATGGAAGATGGATTATCTAAAATACTGGGAAGTTTAACTTCTTCCGGATTTTGCGGTTTGATATTCATGAAATCAGGTATTACAGGTTCCTCATAGATTTCCGGGTTTTCTTCTGTCTTATAAGGAGAGAAAGATATATCGGGATTTTCCTTTTTCTCCTTATCGGGTAGAGAAGAAACAGGAGGAATTCCAAAATTTCCGGAAGTTTCAGAAACAGCAGATGTTTCCGGTACCGGATCAGCAGCGGGAACTTCGCTGTTTTCCTGAGATTGAAGAATCAGCTTTACAGGCATTCCGCTTTTTTCAGAAAGGATTTTCTCCAATTTTGTCTTGTAGACAGCGTTGATCCAGGGAATCATATAAGGGACGGTAGTCATGGCTGTGAAAATACCGTCGGAAAAAGAAATGGGAAAAACAAAACTATAAAAATTATTATAATATTCGGGATTTTTTATTTTTATTTCCTCTAAGACATGTGTCCAGAGTTCAAAAATTTCCATTTGTACATCCTTTCATACCCGGTCTGTTTAAAAGAGGAATAAATCTGTGAATAACTGTGAATAACTGTGCACAACTTTATAAATATGTACATACTCATCAGATTTTATCGGATAAAGTAAGAAAAGGAAAAAATTAATATTCCTGTGAATAATTTTATTGTACCATGTTGTCTTATCGCTGTCATTTACAAGATGTACCCTCCTCGGGATCACTTTATACTATTCAACGGGCACTTATCTATAAGGAAAAGAGCCTGTTGAAGAAAGGAAGAAGAGGGATCATTTTAGAAAATTGCTTGCTTTTTCCGAAGATATTTGTTATTATATTGCAGTCACATAGATGGTATCTATGTAAAAATACAGGGGCATAGCGCAATTGATAGAGCAACGGTCTCCAAAACCGTAGGTTGGGGGTTTGAGTCCCTCTGCCCCTGCCATATACGGCCCAATAGCTCAGCTGGATAGAGCACTTGACTACGAATCAAGGTGTCGGGAGTTCGAATCTCTCTTGGGTCACCAGAATATGTTTATCCGAACTCCCCATTTTACAGAATTTTGTAAGATGGGGAGTTCGGTTTTATAATTGTACGGTGATGCTTTAAAAAGTTTTCCTATATGAAGTCCGGTCTTCAATAGATTTTTATGCTGCTGATCGGATGAATGCCGGGTATGGATAACGGCTTTTACTGTATGAAAAAACAGCCTCCTTCAAAAAGTAGGTCGGCTGTGTGCTATTCCCATAAACGTAATAAGCCCCGGTTGGGGTATTACATTCCCGCTGTCGTATTAACGGTACGATAGCGGGATTTTTTTATATTGCAATTATAATTTCTCTATTAACTTTTCTCGTTTTCCCGCGTACTCCTCTTCAGTTAGAACTCCTGCATCGTAAAGCTGTTTTAGCTTCAGCAGAGTCTCTGCCACAGTGGCCGCATTCGCTACGGCTTCTTTTTCTGCAGTTTCTTCGGCTTCTGCCATCTCTACAAGTTTTGCTGCCTCGGCCCGGATACTTTCGACATCTGACCCGGCAGGGGCAGCAAACTGGAAGGTGGTAAATTCTTCCGGAGACATTTCAATAGCGCATCGGCGGCTTTCCGTAAATACGCAAGCCACTGTACACTGTTTTGCTCGGCCTTTGAGAAGAATACCGGCAATAGCTCCGATAGGGCCGAGGATAACAGCACCTAAGAACCCCCACCCCATCGATGGGCCAAATTTAAATTTATTTTCTTCAGTGATTCGTTCCCAGACTTCCAGATCCTTGTCGACACGGATAACGCGGAACTTCCCGCTTTTATCTGTATAACCTAAAACTATATTTTTACCGGTATTATTAATTTCAACTTTTTTAGCGAAATTGGCACCTATTACTTTCATACTTGTTTCTCCTCAATAAAAGTTATTGAATATCAGATTGCATAGAACGGCTAATCCTAAAATTCTAATACTTTGGCAGTTAAACCGATTGAGTTGTATCGGTATGCATCTTGGATTTTCCGATACAAGCATTATACCGCCTGCCGATTATAAAATCGTTTCAAACAGACTTTTTTATTATTAATTTCCACGCAGACGATTTTGCCGTTTGGAGCGTATAGTGCTATAAATTGATTTCTCCTTTATAAAACTAATGAGTTTTGAAAGGATATATTATTCGGCAGCCAGTCCCAAGATTTTTACACTTTTCAGTTTAAACCGGGTAAGGACAGGTGCTTCAAAGGGGTGTACTTCGGTAATTATTTTTTGATTGAAAGAAAGTTCTTCAGAAAAATTCATCATTGTCTTCGCAAATAAGAAAACTTATTTTAACGGCTGCCATTTAAATTATAATACAGGAAAAAGCAAAAGAATATTTTCTCGTGATTTCGTGGCCGGAAGTAAGAAATATTTCAAATATATCTGCCGGTAAAAAACCGCCATCCGATGGACAGCGGGCATATTTACGCCAGTTTTTCAATCATTTTATTCCATCCGGCTTTTTGGAGGCGGTGAAGCAGGACAGTCGCGCAAGAGGCGCGGATGCATTGGTCGAGTAAAAGGGCGCACCATGCGCCGACAAGGCCCCAGCCCATGACAAAAAGGAAGAATGCTGTCATGATAGGACGGAGAATCGTGATGCTTACGAAAGCATACGCCGCAACAGAAGCGGTCTTTCCGCTGCCGCGCAGGATACCTGCACAGACGAGGGCATGTCCTGCCGGAAAATTCACGACAGCGCAGATAAGCATAGCGATGCCGCTCATAGCAAGCGCTTCGGGATCGGAAGAATAGAAGGAAAAGATTTCTTCTCTGAAAACGGCAGTGAGGGTGAACGCGACGGTGGAACAGATCAGAGTCCATTTAATGCCTGCCCGTTTAAACGCGTGCCATTCGGTTTCCGATTTTTTGCCGATAGACTGCCCTGCGGTGACCATGCTCGCTTTGCCGAATCCTACGATGTAGTCCCAGTAAATATCGGCAATATTCATACAGATACTGTGGACGGCAAAGGGAATCGTGCCAAGGCTCGCCGCCATGCGGGTGAAAAGAACCATGCCTATACGCTCAAAACCCTGTTCACTGAAAACAGAAAGGAAAATAGGTGTGACTTTTTTGAAATACGCTTGGTCGGGAATGAAAGAACCGCCTTCAAGAAGGTGGTCTTTTTTCATAAGATAAATCGTCCAGCACAGACTGAAAATGGTGCTTATGACTGTACCGATTGCCGCGCCGGCGACACCCATGGCAGGAATCGGCCCCATGCCGAAGATCAGGATGAAATTCATGATGACATTCACTATATTTCCCAGAATATTTGTCTTCATGATGATTGCCGTCTGGCCGAAGCCAAGCTGGACTGCCTGGAAAAAGAGGGTGAATGAAGAAATAAAAACGGAAAGCAGCGCAATATTTCCATAAGCGAGAGCTTCCGCCATATATTCTGTCTTTGCGCCCATAAGGTAGAAAATATCTTCGAGGAACAGATAAAAGATACTATGGATGAACAGAAGGACGATGGCTCCGATGAAAATAGATTTCTTCAGGATATCGGAGGCGTTTGTCCTGTCATTCCGCCCGGCGTCCCGGGAAACAAGAAGAGTCACGGAGGAAGCAAGAGAACGGGTAAAGCAGAGAATGACGAGCCGCGGCTGGAGGAAAATACTGACCGCCGCGATGGAAACAGCCCCCAAGGTGCCGACCATGATTAAATCCGCGGAAGCAAGGAGAATCATGAAGAGACCTTCCAGCGCCGCAGGCAATGCGATCTTTAAATATTTTTTATCGTAACTCCGGATCATATATGCCTCATGATTAAATATTTTTAAAATTGTCGATTTAATATATGTACATTTTACTTCTTTTGTTCAGTATTTGCAATTGATAGAATACTTTTCTCCAGAAAAACTAAAGAAGCGGTAAAAAAATATATCCTTATACTTATGGGATGCTAACCGGGATGGGTATGAAAAAAGAGAAGAAATGAAATCTATATTGACAAAATTCGAAAAAGAAGATAGTCTTAGGGCACAAACAGTATTATAACAGTTATGAAGGAGTACCTTATGAATCATGGAGAATCAACCGTTATTGAAACGGTCAATGCGGCAAAACCGAATTTTAAGAAAGAAGAACTGCTGAACGCTATGAAGTACCGCTATGCGACAAAAAGATTCAGCGAAAAAACTATTCCGCCGGAAGACTTTGAAGTGCTTTTGGAAACGGCCCGTCTGGCTCCGACTTCTTTCGGACTGGAAACGTGGAAAATACTTGTCATTCAGGACAAAACGCTTCGTGAAGAAATGAAGGAATTCGGATGGGGTATTAAGGACAAACTGGATGCCAGTCATTTCGTGGTATTCCTGGCACGGAAAAAAGCAGATATCACTTTCGGCTCAGATTACATCAGGCATATGCTGAAAGACGTCCACCAGGTACCTGATGAAGTCTATGAATTTTACAGAAACGCTTACAGTAATTTCTCGGAAAATGATTTCAAAACACTGGAAAGCGAACGGAGCGCTTTTGACTGGGCGGGGAAACAGGCGTACATCGTCATGGCACATATGATGGCCGTGGCAGCGCTCATGGGAATTGATTCGTGCCCCTTGGAAGGATTTATACCCAAGGAGATGGATAGGCTTTTGGGAGAAGAGCACGGCCTTTTCGATACGGAACATTTCGGGATCGCCGTGATGGCAGCTTTCGGCTACCGCGGAGAAGATGTTCATCGGAATAAGACCCGCCGTCCGCTCAGCGAATCAGTTCTTTGGAAGTAATATCAGTATGCTTTAGATCACTGTGGATTCATAGAGTCCGGCGGTCTTTTTACCGGAATGAAAGAAATATAGCAGTGCCCTTGTCTTTTAAATTTTGTCAGGACTCATATTCGTGCATCAAAAAAGAGCAGATTTTCAAAAGTCTGCTCCTTTTACGTGAGATCATTCCAGGAAAGGGACGACGGCGCTGCCGTGGGGGATGATATTGATGGTGTAGTCCGTCTTACCTTCTTTCTCTAATTGTTTCTTTGCCAGTTCCCAGGCTTCCTGTACGGTGGCGACGGGGATCTGCGGCGTTTTTTTCCGGATGATGTCGAAATTTTCCGGTTTTGTTACGAAGTAGATAGTATGGGTCGTAGCGGTGATGAGGTTTTCAAAAGCGACAAAGAAGGGGATAGTAAAGCATTTACGGAGAGCTTTTTCCATGTCTTCCAGATTATCGTATTTGAAACTGTCCAGGTAGGCCGGCGGTTCCATAATGTCATCCGCTTCGATCATAGTGATGATGATGCCGCCCTTTTTTGTTGCCATGTCGGATGACGTGTAGCACTTCGTTCCCTGGTAAAGATTGGTGTCTTTCGGGTAGCCTCCCGCGCTGACGATGGTCACGTCGGCTTTCTGTTTTATGGGAACTTTCTGCATACGGTATGTTTCTTTTGCGCCTGCCGCCCATGCTTCATAGGGGTCTCCGCCGACCATGCCCGACACTTCGCCGTCAGCGTTGATAAGGGAATGGACGAGGAAACAGGGGTGGAGCATGTCGCAGCCTTCCTGCATATCTTCGCTGACCGGATTTCCTTCGGTTTTAAGGACATGGGAATCGGGATTCAGGCCGGAGCCGACTTCGTCGCCCAGGGCGTGGCAGTGGTTCTGCTGGATGGTATCCCACCCTGCTACGCCGGGAAGGACAAGTTTGCGTCCGCCGCCGAAGCCTGCCATGTCATGGGTGGAAAGAGCGTTCAGGAGAATGACTTTGTCCGCTTCCGCGACGCGTTTATTCAGCCATACTTCCGTGCCGCGGGTGGTCACGCCCATATGGGTGAGCATGTTTTTATCCCGGCAGTCATGCTGGTACATGGTAATGCGTCGCGCCACTTCTTCTCCCACACATTCGATATTTTCCGCGTCGGTGTGTGCCCTGTGGGTACCCTGGGCGAAAACGATGAAAATGTCTTCATCAGGAATTCCTGCGAGGTTCAGTTCATTGACTACATGGACAGTGAAATCGCGGGCATGGTTCCACGCGCGGGTGATGTCGGCGATGATAAGGCAGACCTTGTCGCCTTTTTGTACTTTTTCGGCAAGCGGCGCGGAGCCGATGGGGTGGCGCATACATTCGACAGTCGCTTCTTTAATGTCGCAGGCAGCTGTCGGTACACCTTCCAATACGTCGGATACATGCTCTTCGGGGAGCATGACCGTCTGGAACCCGCGGCCGAAAGGAAGTTTGTATTCTTTTAAAGCCATAATGAATCTCCTTTATTAAACTATATTTTTACAGCAAATTCATGACGGAATGATGAGCGCCATGAATTTCAGGTCGCCGTCTCCCGTATTTTCAAGCCCGTGGTAATGGCCATCGGCGCAGTATGTCGTGTCACCCGCATGGACTTCATAGGTTTTTCCGTCGTCGGTGTAAAGACCTGTTCCGGCAAGGATGTAGTAGGACTCTGCATTTTCCCTATGCCGGTGGATGCCAAGCGAAGCGCCTTTAGGAATGGTGACTTCCGCATACATTTGAATCTTTTCATTTTTCTGTTCATCGGTCAGAAGCGGCCGGAGAGTCACTTCGCCTTTTCCGCCGAAAGCGTTTTTGCGGACGATCGGTTCAAGCATGACAGTTCTCCTTTTTGCAATGCTAAGTTTCTTTTATTATATGACAGAATGTCTTATAAAAACATATATTATAAAAAGAAATCCGGGAGGACCGGAGCTGCCGCGGAGAATATGGCGCTTATCACTGGGGAACCGGGAATCGGAAGCAAAACATGTTTCTTCTAAACTGTCCGGTGGTCACTTGCAGTATAAATCACATTTGTTTATAATAAAACGCATATATGAGGAGAATATGTAATAGAAAAAGGAAGTTGGAAACGTGATACATGAAATAGCAGCGCGCCGCAGCACACGGCGTTTCATCAAAAAGAACATCCCTGAGGAAGATCTGCATGCTCTTTTGGAAGCAGCCTCCTGGGCGCCGTCGGAGCATAATGAGCAGCCCTGGCGCTTTGTGGTCGTCCGCGGAGACGCACGGAAGGAAGTGGTCCGCGCGCTGAAAGAAGGTATCAAAAGGAACCGGAGCGATAAAGCGGCCATTTTCGGAAAGGGGTATGAGAAATATATACCCGCCGCGATTTATACGGCCCGCGTGCTGGAACAGGCACCGGTCATCGTCTTCTTTATCAACAGCAAGGGAAAGGACTACTACGGCGAATTTCCCATAGACGAACATCTGATGGAAATGGCGGACATCCAATCGGTGAGCGCGGCGATCCAGAATATGTGCCTGGAAGCGACGGCGAGGAATATCGGGACGCTGTGGACCTGCAATATTTTCTTCGCTTATGACGAACTGAAAAAATGGCTGAATGTGGAAGGGGAAATGGTGGCAGCCATCGCTCTGGGATACACGGACAGAGAAATCCAACCGCTCCCGCGGAAACCGCTTTCCGAAACGGTAACCTACCGCGGTGAATATCCGGCAGAAGAATAAAACGGCGGCCATATGCCATGCCTGTGAAGCATCTCGAAGGGGGTGCTTTTTTTGTGCTATTTTATAAATCTTTCTGTTAAGCTGTCAAGGCTTGAATTTGCTCGTACTTCTTTAGACGGAATAAATACATACTTCCATTCTTTTTTTGTTTGCTTTTGCCCATTTTTATATCTCCTTTAATTACTAAAATTTCAATAGTCCATTTTCATCAAACTGAAAATTTGAACCCCATGCAACTTCCCAGTAATATCCATCTAAATCTGAAAAATAGGCATGATATCCACCCCAAAAGGTGTCTTGTGGTTCTTTTACAATTTTTCCACCGACATTTCGTACTAATTCTATTACACTATCAACATCTTCTTTGTGTTCAACATTGTAAGCTAATGTAATTCCGGAAAATCCATTTCCCTTTGGTGGATTATTTTCATCAATATCTTTTGCTAATTGTTCCAAAGGAAATAGTTCAAATTTTGTTCCTGGAGTATCGAAAAAACATACCGGCGGATTATTTTCTTTGCAGTCAGTCTTATATCCTAAACCATCTCTGTAAAACTTTATTGACCTTTCCATATCTCTAACACCCAAACAAATACAAGTAATCTTATTCATTACTACCTCCATAATTTCTAATTAACTTTAATCTAATAAACTGGGAATTAACGGTTACCATTAAAGCTATTCTATATACTCTTTCCAAGTTTTATCATATAATTGCTCGCAACATATCTCCCTCAGTAACAGCCTAAAAAATCTTAAAAATTGATATTAATAAAACCATCATCTTTTTCGTATATATAACGCCAATACTCGAAAGCGCTAGAAATACTATCTAATAATTCATCAAACATATTTTTATTATCTGAATTAAATATTTCTTTCATTTTTCCTCGACTAATAATGCAGTTCCATAATCTTTTTCCATCAGGATCAAGCTCTTTATATCTTTTCAAGTATTCTTCGGATTGCGCAGTCCTCCATTTTAACGAATGCATTTCCTTAGCTGCATCCTTGGCATAAACAAGAATATAGTCATGGTTTAGTGCCAAATATCTTGAATCATTTCATCCACTTTTTCTTTTTTGCCAAATAATGTCTCCAATAAAATTCTGTCTGCCAAATATGCTATCTAATAATATTTTCGCATACGCATGCTCTTCAAATCTTTATACTGCCTTGTGGTCATTCCGCTCCAGGCCTTTGAAATTTCATTGGTAAGAATCGCATATTCTTTGCCTTCTGTCACGCCGTGGTCTTGCCAGGAGTCTGTCCGTTCTTTTCTGACCTGGATTGCCTGCAGTCTTTGATTGATCCATTCTCTTGTGTATCCTTTTTTCAGATAGGTTTCTAAAGCCCTGTCTATTGTAAGTTCGGGATCGATGGTTTCATCCACTCTCTCTTTTCCTACTTCCGCCAGCCACATTTTGAAGGGCTCCGCTTTAGGTGAGGGGATCGACTGGATGATACGGAATAGACCTTGCATATCAGCGACATCTGTTTCGCGCATCTTTCCATCCGGTGCTTTCAATTTTAACTGTACGATATTCTCGTACAGTTGGTCTGCACCCTCTTCCTCTTTCATTTTTCTTTTAAGATCACTCCAATATCTTCTTGAATTTTTGCTATCAGTCAAAACGTTCACTACATCTATGATGCTGAAATACCACGCTTCTTTTTCATTGTTCCAGATAGAACGGATCCGGTTTCCTTCAAATAACTTTACGTCATTGCCCATTATTTTTTATCCTCCGGTATGAATTTCAAAACATCATTAGGTGTACAGTCCAAAGAGATACAAGTACATTTCAGTTTATCCAAAGCAATATTAGCCGTTTCGTAATTTGATAAAAACATTGGCAGAAATTTTTGTATTACTCATTGCATTCTGATTGGTCAAATCTTTTTCTATCATCCAGTGTAAAAGTTTTTGTGACTAATTGCCAGAGCATTCTTCCATCCATCGTTTTATATATTATGTCACGCTTATATGATTTTATCTATCATGTCCGGTGGTGTACTTATATAAAACACGATAGACTTCATAGTTTTTCGAGACGGCTTAGCAGAAAAATGCAAAGAGAAATTCTCTTTCCGCGGCGGCGTGTCCAATCGGGGATCTGTGAAGCATCTCGAAATGGGTGCTTTTTTTGCGCTGAAACTGGGAAATGTTTTTAGGACGGTATCGGAAAATGAATTTATGGAAATAGCGAAAGATAAAAAACTTGCAACAGAATAAAATAAAAAAAGAATGAAGATTCCTTTTTGGGAATTTCCATTCTTTTTTGTTGAAACGAGAATGCAACGGTGTTCTTTCTTTTGGAAATATGTGCAGGTCAATATTTCGTTTCTTCCCACTGGGGACCGTACTTATTGTCCGGGACAGATGGTTTTACTGTAAGGTAAAGGAAGAAAAGGTTGATGAGCGGTATATAAGCTAAAAGGGCATACCAGCCGGAGTAGCCTATATCGTGGAGGCGGCGGACGGAGAGCGCAAAGTTCATGTAGATCAGAGCCAAAGTTACGGGAATTGTGATTAAGTCAGAGCGTATTCCCGGCAATATGAAGAATAAGATAATAGAGGCGATGTTGAGCGCAAGGCCGACAAGGGTGTAAATGCACAAACCGATGAGCCAATATTCCTTTCTTGTACTGCGTCCTTTGAGAGAGAGCCAGTAGGATCTTAGTCGTTTTACTCCTGCACTGAAGGTGAGATGTTTTGGTGCCTGTTCTTTTTGCGCAAAGAGAGTGTTTTCATTTGAGTTCGTCATAATTTCTCCTTTTCATGGATTTTAAATTATTATGGATCGGATATTGCTTATATAGAGGAAAGTCTTGTCATAGGATATTTTTATAATATCACTTTATTTTTTTGTTTCTTCCCACTGGGGGCCGTATTTATTGTCGCGGTCAGAAGCAATGGTAGTGATAAAGAGAAGAAAACAGCCGCATGCCAAAGAAAATACAAAGAGGGGGAAATAAGGAATCCAGGAAATGAGGTAAAAGGGAATCAGCCATTTTCCTGAACGGCCGATGTCGTGGAATCGTCTTGTATATGCGGCACAGAAAATATAGGAATTGACTATGGATGTAGCAACCAATACAATCAGGCCGTCATAAGGGATGGGATCGAAAAAGAAGAATAAAATAGAACTGAAGATTATATTGAAAAGAAAAAGTCCGAGAAAAATGATAGGAAAGGCGTACCAGAATTCTTTCCGTGTGGTTCGTCCGTGGAAAGAATACCAGTGGGAAAGAAATCGTTTGTTGGCGCCTATGAAGGTAAGCGTTTTCTTTTCTGTGGGGACAGCGTTTGCTGCTGTGGGAACTTGCGCTGTTTCCGGGGATGTATCTGATGCAGGTTCCGTCGGCAAGGCTGTTATGTCGATGTGTATTTCGTCATTGTAGGCTTTCCTTTTTTCCGCATCGGATAAAATGGCGTATGCTTTTTCCAACTCGGCTATATTCATTTTTGCCGCCATCTTCAAAAAATAATCTTCTTCTTCCGTTTTGTTCAGATCGGTTTTGTATTCTTCCAAAAGGCGGATATAAGAAGCGTGTATTTCCCGGCAGGAGGCATTCGGACGAACATTTAATAAGTCATAATAGTTTTTATTATCCATAATCATTCCTCCGTTATTGATAGTAATAGTATTTATTCTGATAAGAAAATTGAGCTGTCTACAAAGGTCGGTTTTAGATAGGATAGAAAAAAAAGAAATAATCCGCCGGGAAATGGTTCTGTTCTTTTTGTCAGCTCGATTTATTAAAGCCTCTGCCACGGAGTTTCTTTTCCCATCGGTCGAAGAAGAAGGTGAGGAGTATGGCCAGACCCCAATAGGCGATTGCGTCCGCGATGTACGGTTCCATGCGCCGGTTGTAGAGGGCGGAGAAGATATCCGCTTTGGCGAACATGTCCACGACTTTGACTGTGAAGACGAGGGCGAGGAGTTTGATGGTTTTCAGATAGTATGTGAAAAAGGCGGGAAGCGCCACGACGAACGCCTGGGGAAGGACGATTCTTGTGAAAGCGTCGCGTTGATTGTACAGCAGACGCGTACCAGCAAGGCTGTATATTTAGGAGCTTCTCCGCGTGCGTCCGTGGCAATGATGCAGGCCTCCAAGGCATATGCACTGTTGCAGGGACGTGACTTTGTGACACCGGAGGATATTAAGTTCGTTGCTCCGTATGTGCTTCAGCATCGCTTGATATTGACAGCGGAAGCCGAGATGGAAGGCTATTCGCCGGTAAAGGTGACGCAACGTCTGATTGATAAGGTGGAAGTGCCGAAGTGAGACTGGGCCGCCGATTCTATATTGCTCTTGTTCTGATAGTCCTGCTGACGGGTATCGGGTACGTCTTTGCTCCATTCTTTGCAATCGGGCAGTGGGCGCTTTTTGTTTTGGCGGTGTCGGCGCTGGTGGATGGGGTGATGCTCTATCGCATTCGCGGCATCCGGGCATTCCGCCAGTGTGCTACCCGCTTCTCCAACGGAGATGAAAACACCGTGAACATACGTGTGGAGAGCAGTTATCCGCATCCGGTGGCTGTGGAAGTGGTGGATGAGATTCCTTTTGCATTCCAGTTGCGGAATATTGATTTCCGGATGAGGCTCCAGGCGAATGAGGGCAGGACGATTACGTATCATCTGCGTCCTACGCGGCGGGGGATTTACTCTTTCGGACGGATTCGGGTGTTTGTGGCAGGCAGAATGGGATTGCTTTCCCGCAGATATACTTGCGATGCTCCGCTGGATGTCAAGGTATATCCGTCCTATCTGATGCTCCATCGGTATGAGTTGCTTGCTATCAGCGACAACTTGACGGAATTGGGCATCAAACGTATCCGCAGGGTGGGGCATCATACGGAGTTCGAACAGATAAAGGAGTATGTGAAAGGCGACGATTACCGCACGATAAACTGGAAAGCAAGCGCCCGGAGGCACGAACTTATGGTAAATGTCTATCAAGACGAGCGTTCCCAGCAAATCTATAACGTGATAGACAAGGGGCGGATTATGCAGCAGGCATTTCGCGGGATGACCTTGCTGGACTATGCTATTAATGCCTCCCTGGTTCTTTCGTACGTTGTCATGCGGAAGGAGGATAAAGCCGGACTGGTAACGTTTAATGAGCACTTTGATACATTTATCCCCGCCTCCCGACAGCCCGGACAAATGCAGGCGTTATTGGAGAACCTTTACAGCCAGCAGACTACTTTTGGGGAGACCGACTTTTCCTCATTGTGCGTACATTTGAACAAGCGCGTCAACAAACGCAGTCTTTTGGTGCTGTATACCAATTTTTCCGGCATCGGCAGCTTG
>ENA-OPNR01000180-OPNR01000180.1-human-gut-metagenome-genome-assembly--contig:-NODE-180-length-29804-cov-2.655182_pt1 | contig 29804 bp, 15 predicted proteins | sample MGYA00241543_ERZ501783 | MGnify/ENA primary metagenome ERZ501783 (study PRJEB25962, sample SAMEA2042557) | human gut metagenome | biome: human gut; feature: human-associated habitat; material: faeces... | reverse complement strand
CTGCCGTGATGATAGATTTAATATGTACGGATGATACATCCAAGTCACTATAATCCGGTACTGAAAGAGAGACGGTTTGCTTGACAGGGGTAGTACACTCTATGGTGTTGCTGTAGCCGATTCCTTTTTCATTGAGAGCATACGCGCGAATATAATATTTCTTTTCCGGTTCCAATTCTTCTATAAGAGCGTCGAAAGCATCCGTTGTTTTTTTTATTTCTACTTTGTTTCCGTTTACGGAAGGTTCGGTGGTTTCCGCACTCCAGCAAAATCCCCGTCCGAGGATGTCGAACCCTCGTTTGTCGGTGATGGTTGCAGATACTTTCACGCTGGTGGCGGTCAGGTCTTTGTCTGTGATACTGCCCATGCTTAAACGTGGCGTTTTTTCTGTGATGCTGAATGATATAATTTCTCCCCGTTTTACGTTATATCCGCTGGAGGCGTAAATGCAGAAATAATAGGTTCCCGGTGACATCTCTTTTAAATCGCAGAGGTATTTGTTACCTGTATTCGAGGAGGAAGCTTTTTTAATGACCTTTTCGCTACCGGAAGTAATGATTTCCTCAGAAGTAGCGATTAGGAATCCTACTTCATTTTGGGTTGTACTTTTAGGGTTGGCTATCACTTCTCCTGAAAGGGTTATATCTATGCCAGGCTTGTCCAAGTCTTCTGCACTTCCAGTCGTCACGGTGGGTGCGAAACTTGTAGGTTCGGTGTCTTTTTCACAGCTTGCCACGAATAGCAGCAGGCTGCACCAAATGATATATTGTAATCTTTTCATCGTTTAAATGGATATTAGAATTAAGAATTAGAAAAAGAAGCCAATGCCTGCGCTGAGTTCGTGGTATTTGAAGTTGACGGTTTGGAATCCCACGGATACCGCAAATTGTCCCAGTCGTCCGATGGCGCCAAGTTCAGCGGCTACGCCTGTGGCGGAGTGGTCGGTGTTCTTTACCAGTTCGCCGTCTATCGTTTCCCATGCCAGAACCCGGTTGCCGTATCCTGCGCCAATGTAGGCGTATAGCGGTTTGATGATTTGACGTAAATAGCCTGCGGTGATAGACATGCGTGCTTTGTTAGTGACACCTTCTTTATAATAAGGTGTACCCGTGCCATTGGCCAATGCCCCTGTATCATCGCATTCCAGTTCGGTGGATGCCGAACCGAAGTCGCTGCGGAAGCGTAGATACGCTCCGTTCTTACTGACAATGCCGACCATGGCGCCAAAAGAAATCTGTGAAGGATGATAGCCGACTTCCGCCATTACCAGCGTGCGTCGTGGCTCTTTAGGCTTGATGGTGGACTTCATTTTAAAGGTAAGGCTGCTCGTTTTGCCAGCGAAAATGGTGACAGTACTGTCCATTGGGAAGAAAAATTCTTTTTCGATGCGTATCCGGTACTCTTGTAATGGCATTCGGTCGCTCTTGTAGGGTGTCTGTCCAGCAAGCTCATTGTTTATAAAAACTTTGGCGTCCTGTTCGGGCAGGGAGAATATTTCCAGATATCCGAAACGGGGTTTCAGTGTTACGCTCATGATCTTTTGTTCGCTACCCAGATCGATAACACCGGCTTCGGGGGCGTACATGGGTGATTCCACCCTGTAGGTATGGGTGCCTTTTTTCATGGTAGCGGTGAACAGTCCGTTTTCGGTAGGTACTTTTTCATCATCGATATAAATATCGGCGGTTGCCGGATCGGGACGCATCACAATTAGTTGGGTATTCGTGTTTGCGGGTGTTTGCTGCGCTCCGTCTCCTATTTGTATTTCCATTTCATAGACAGTGGCTTTCTCAATAATGTCAGGATAGAAGTAATTGCGGAGTACACCGAACTTATCGTGCATAATGGAAATACGTCGTGCTCCGCGAGGAATGTACAGCCAGATTTCTCCGGGCTTGTTTTCACGGGAAACGATTCCGAGTGCATCCGGTTCGAACATTAGGTCTTTTTCGATTGTAACGATACGGATTAGTGCACATACTTCTCCGTTCTGATCCCGTTGAGGAGCGGTGATCCGGGCGGTGACATCTGTTTCCATCCGGTTGAATGAAGTCACCTGGATTTTGTTTTGTGCTTCCGTAGCAGTTGCAGCGAAGAACAAACTTATCACTAAAAGTAATTTTATCGACAACCATTTTGTGACTTTCCTGTTTGTCATAGCGTGTTTTTCTGTTTCTTCCGTCTATCCTCTCCGGCGGAGGTTACTATATAAAAAAGCGTGAGGACCGTTTCTGTTCATCTCCCTCTAAGGTTCTGGAATACCTTGCCCCGGATGAACAACAGCCCTCACGCCTATGTTATATAATATAACGTAGACGTGAAGAAACTGTTGCTATTGCTCCGGGGTTGAATTTTCCAGATTCTAGAGGGGAACAATAACTTTCGCTTCTTGCGTTCGTAAACTCACATTTTATAGTCTTATGCGTCACCTATCTCTATAAGCAGCAAGACTTGGTACAAATGTAGGATAAATTTTCTTAATAAAGAACTCCCTTTGGATAATTTTTTATTATAAATAGTGGAACTTCTGTTAATGTCTGCTGTATTTTTTCTGTATAATCTGTTATATCGACCACTTAGTATGGATATAATGTTGTTTGTCTATGAAACCGTATTCGGTAATGTCCGGGTATGGTGACTTTTCCCCTGAATCTGCGCTTTGATTTGTCTTTCTATAAATCTACTTTTCTTTTTACTGTTCTTTCAGCTTTTCCCGAATCGCCTCATTTGACGGCTTTACGGCTGAAACTTCCGGTGTATGAGCTGAATCATCCAAAAATCACTCAGTGATGCCATACTTTATCAATCTGACAGATTGACAAAGTGATAATCCTAATGCGCGAGAATGTTTTCTTTCAAGCCCTACCGGAGAGAAAGAAGAAAAAACGCAAGGATAACGTTTGGTGAAAGTGCACGATGAGTATTGTTTGTAAAGAAAAGGAGTCGCAATGTTCTTCTTGTGTTCTATTTTATTCCAAATAATCTTCATCTTTGATGTAATTGCAGCAAAAAGGAAGATGCCGAATGATCCGGCTTCGTATTCAAATAGACAGAATAAATCGGCTTTGGAGGAGGGCTACACCCTTTTTCCCGGATGGTGTCACCCTTTTAGCAAGATGACTACACCTTTTGCACCGAATGGTGTAGCCATCTTGTAAATTACATCGTTAGTTTTACTCCATTACATTATTAGTTTTATCCAATTACATGGTTAGTTTTGCCAAATTACATCATTAGTTTTAGGCAAACAGATGGTCTATTTCAAGGAAAATGAGGATTCATTGTGCTGGAAGAGTCTTTTTAATTCAAGCGTGTGTTAGCGGAATTCGCATAATGACATCTTTATGTTTGTGAAATAGGGATATTAGTGTCATTGTTCTTGTTTGTTAACTATGGGCATGTTGCGTCTATATATCGGACGTGTTGCATCTATATATCGTGCATGTTGCATCTATATATCGGACGCGTCGCATCTATATATCCAACGGTACCCATATATAGATGCTAAAAGGTAAGGGGCTCCGCGATGGCATCTTGTGTTTTGCTGCATTGAATTACTTCATTATGGCTAAACTTTCAGACAGAAGTATCGTGTCAGGACGACGTGCGTAGTGCAAGCAAAATTGCTTGCACTTAAATAAAAGTTGCTGCCACCACTGATTTTTGGCTGTTTATCAGTTGCTTATGGCGGATAGTGCAAGCGTGCAAGTAAAAGCGTGTATAAACTCTCTGTATTCAGGCAGCCAAGAGGATTTTCTTGTAATGTTTTGTGTTACCGCTTTTAATTGATTTACTTTGTAACCTCTGTAACGGTTACGGGGGTTACAAAATTTATATAACTATGAGGTTCTATGATCGTACGAATGAATTAGCTGAGTTACAGCGTAATAAATAAACTGTCATTTAATGACCACTCCCGCTTGACGGTAGTGACCGGTAGGAGACGTATCGGTAAGACAAGCCTTATCATGCGATCTATAGAAGACTCACCTACTGTATATTTATTTGTAGGTCGTAAGAATGAGGCGACTCTTTGCGCTGAGTTTATTCCTGTCATCGCTCAGTCCCTGGAGACTTTTGTCCCTAATGAAATTCGCACTTTCCGGTCATTGTTTCAGTATTTGATGGAATTGTCTGTGAGCAGGGTATTTAATCTTGTTATTGATGAATTTCAAGAATTCTACAATATTAATGAATCTGTTTATAGTGATATGCAGAATCTTTGGGATCAATATATTGCCTAAATATCAGATAGAAATGATTTGTTTATCATTAGAATCTATGTAACATATGCTTGCCGGTTTATGACTTTTAAATGCAGTACTCCCGACACGTACTGTATTGCGATGAAATTTGAGTTATATACTTCACCGCTTCATATTTATTTGTACTTTTGGCCTGCGAAACTTTAATTAATGACTTTATGAAAGTTGGAAAAATCTGTTTGTTGTTCTTTATGAGCGCAAGTATCCTGTTGGCGGGATGTGGTAATGCCAAAAATAAGAAGGGTGAAGATAACCTGGTAGGTAATGATAAAGACGATCATGGTTGTATTGCTTCCGCAGGTTATACCTGGAGTGAGGTTCGGAAAGATTGTATCCGCCTTTGGGAGCAAGGTGTGCGCATGGAGTCTGTTGCTGATAAGGCAAATACGGCATTTATAGTTTTTGCACCCGATTCGCTGCAAGTGGAATTGTTTTTCTCTAATGATCAGCCAAACGAAATATTGGATCGTCGCTCCTTGCCTGTTGGTGGTTATGCGTGGAATGTAGAAGACGATGATACGAAGAATGTTCGTCAGGAAAATGGTAAATGGACAATCAGTCAAAGAGGAAATCTGATTTACCAGCAGGTAGACGAGGATAAGTAATTTTTTCGATAATGAAAAACTTTGCCGCTATAGACTTTGAGACCGCCAACGAGCAACGTACCAGTGTGTGCAGTGTCGGTATAGTAATTGTACGGGAAGGAGAGATTGTAGATACTTATTATAGTCTGATCCGTCCCGAACCGGAATATTATACCTACTGGAATACCCGGGTGCATGGATTGACACTGGCGGATACGGCAAAAGCTCCGATATTTCCCACTGTATGGCAGGAGATAGCGCCACTTATTGAAGGATTACCGCTCATAGCCCATAATAAAGGTTTTGATGAGAGTTGTCTGAAAGCCGTTTTCAGAACTTATAGCCTAGATTATCCCGATTATGAATTTCATTGTACCTTGAGTACGGCACGAAGACGGATCAAAGGTTTGCCCAACTATCAGCTGCATACGGTAGCTGCCTACTTTGGTTATGAGTTGGAGCAGCATCACCATGCATTAGCCGACGCTGAGGCCTGCGCCTGGATTGCCCGGGAAATAATAGAATAACAAAGAAAAAGAATACGAATATGGATTTAGCATCACTTACCGCAAAAGTTTGCCGCATTGCTATGGATGCAGGAAGTTTCTTGAAAGAAGAGAGAAAAACTTTCCGCAGTGAAAGCGTGGAGAAGAAACATGCGCATGACTATGTGTCTTATGTAGATAAAGAGTCGGAAAAACAGATTGTTGCTGAACTCTCCGTTTTGTTGCCGGAAGCTGGTTTTATTACGGAAGAAGGTTCGGCAGTGTATCAGGATGAACCTTATTGTTGGGTAGTGGATCCGTTGGACGGGACTACAAATTATATTCATGACAACGCGCCTTATTGTGTATGTATAGCTCTTCGGTCTAAAGAGGAACTCTTGATCGGAGTAGTGTATGATCCCTGTAGGGATGAGTGTTTCTATGGCTGGAAAGGTGGAGGTGCGTATGTGGATGGCCAGCGGATACAGGTTTCCAATGTGCAGCAGATGGAAGATGCTTTTCTGGTAGTTGAATTGCCTTATAACTCATGTCAATATGCCCGTACGGGAGAACATCTGATACATAATTTGTATGGTAAGGTTGGTGGTATCCGTATGACTGGTTCTGCAGCTTTGGCAATATGCTATGTAGCCGCCGGACGTTTTGATGCCTGGGCGGAAGCTTTTATCGGCAAATGGGATTATTCGGCTGCCGCATTGCTGGTGCTGGAAGCCGGCGGCCGGGTGACTGACTTTTATGGGAATGAGAATTTTATAGAAGGGCATCATATTATTGCCACGAATGGATATCTGCATCCTATATTGCAACAACTGATACAAGAAGTCCCTCCGTTGGGGATGTGACATAAAGAAATAGCCTGATGAAAAATACTGTGAAATATTGGTTCGGTCCTTTGTTCCATCTTTTTTTTCCACGCTGCTGCGCAGTTTGCGGAGCATCACTTATAGAGGGTGAGGATACTATTTGTACTCGTTGCAATATAGATATGCCGCGTACGAATTACCATAAAATGAAGGATAATCCTGTAGAGCGTATGTTTTGGGGAAAGTTTCCTCTGGAACGTGCCACCTCTTATTTCTTTTATCGGAAAGGAAGTGATTTCCGCAGGATCCTACATCAATTGAAGTATGGTGGAAGGAAAGAACTGGGAGCGGTGATGGGACGTTGCATGGCGGCGGAATTACTGCCGACCGGCTTTTTTGAAGATGTAGATGTTGTCATTCCCGTACCTTTGCATCCCCGTAAACAGAGAGCTCGTGGATATAATCAAAGTGAGTGGATTGCCCGTGGCGTGTTTCAAGTGACAGGGATACCTGTAGATACTTCTTCCGTGATCCGCGAGAAACATACCAATACACAGACCCGTAAATCGATTTATGAGAGATGGGAGAATGTGGAAGGTATTTTTAAACTCCGCCATCCGGAACGATTAGTAGGGAAGCATATTCTGATTGTGGATGATGTTTTGACTACAGGAGCTACAACTACTGCCTGTGCTGATGTATTTCGTGAGATAGGAGGGATACGTATCAGTGTATTGACATTGGCGGTTGCGGAAGCTTGATGAAAATAATTTAATATAAAAGAGGTGTACCATAGAGAGCTTTTGGTACACCTCTTTTAATTATACTCCAAAGGTATTGCTGATTACCTAATCTATTTTCATGAATTTCTGTTGGATTACGTCGTTACTTGTTTTGATTGTAATTACGTAAATACCTTTGTTTAGAGCAGAAACATCAATGCCTTCATTAGGACGTACCTGATTATTCCAGATTAGAGCTTGTCCCTGGGTGTCAGAAATACGGATCTCGTCAATATTGTCAATAGTTTCCCGGATGAATAGCCGGTCGCGTACAGGACTTGGATATATCAATACACCTTCGAAAACAGGAGTGATTCCGGTTGCTTCGCCAATATGTAGACTGACAGGGGTAGTCAGGCTTCCCTGCAATGTGTTAGTCCAGTCTATCTTTTCTTTGATATTGTATTCCAATTGATCGGCAGTATCAAAAGCGCGTAATGTTATTTGCTCATCATTTTGTTCACCATGAACCGTAATGAACAGGCAACCGTTTTTCTCCACAGCCATACCTCTGCATTCGCCATTTATAAATGCACCTATCAGGTATTTTCCGGATTCGGCTTTTTGTTCTCCATCGTAGAGTTCTGCTATGATGGGCATATTATCTTCGGATAAATTGGCATCATAAGCCCATTGCGGAGTAATGTACGGTGCATCGGAGTCTGTATCACTTGCAGAATAATTGAAGGATTTTACAGATTTGGAATAATACATGTAGCCTTCTCCCGGAATCAGATGGGTGAGACTTCCTATCCATTCGGTTCCGTTGTATATAGCAAAGTTATCCAAACCTTTAATTACATCGTTTGCTTCCGCTTGCAGGTTCTTCAGACTTTCTTCCAGAGACAAAGTAGCAGTGGGTATGTACCCTATCCAGTTCCAACCTTGGTTAAGTGTAACGGTACTGTTTTCGGAGGTAACAGGTTTGCCTTTGAGCTCGAGAGTTGCATCTTTCTTCATTTTTATTTTGAAAGATGCTGTCGGACTCAGAATGTTGAGTGAACCTTGCCATCCGTTTTCGTTGTCATTTACTAAGTCACCATTTGCACCTTTCAAAGTAAGTACTGATGCTTTGATGGGTTCAAGCAAAGCGGGTAAGTCATTCAAGTGCTGATCTTGTACATTGACAGAAAGCCAGTTCCATCCTGCATTTAAGTAATAATTGAAAGCTACTTCTCCGGTTACAGTTGTGAGAACATTTACTTTTACATCAGCTTTTAACTCCATACCGTCTACTATGAAGTGTATGGTAGTGCTTCCCAGCAGTTCACCTCCAATAGTGAAGGTGGCTTCTCCATTCTCATCTAATGTAGCTTCCGGCGCAACGGTTGCAATAATCGGCGCCGAGGAGAGTGCTGTAATTTTCTTATTTACGGCAGCTTCTTTGGGCTCAACGGTAACCGTAATGTCTACTGTCCGGTTGTATGCCACTTCGATAACAGGTTCAACAACGATGGACTTGGCCTCTTTTTCAATATCTATTTCCTGGCTGAAATCACTCTCCATATTAATACCTGCATAACTTTTTACTCGTCTGCTCACTGTGAGCACAACCTTATCTGTTGTTGCAAGCGGCTCTGTAGGAGTGAACCGTACTTTAGAGGCAAATTTCTCATTATTGTTATATGGATTTATTTCTTCATTTTGCAAGAAAACTTCTCCGGTTACAATGGTCCCGTTGCGAGTTACCATAATTTGCTCGGTGGTCATTGTTTCAGGTTGCATATACTTGCTGAACTCGATTTCAATTCCTGTTTCGAATCCACGTACGGCTACAACGGTGGGTTGTGCACTTTGAGTCATACCAATGTTGACATCCAGTTGTGGGGGAGGTACGGGAAGCCAGTCGCTGTAGGTCGTCTGATATCCTTCTTTCTCGAATTTAACTTGCCATAAACCTTGAGGAACGTCCCAGGCATACATTCCCTGCTCGTCGGTGAAGAGTGGATTCTCCTGTGCATATTCGGCTGCATTCCAAAGTACGATATTCTCATGCAGCTCACCGTACATGTCTTCTACCATTTCTTTGTAGTAGCAGGTGGCAGTTACGCCTTGCAGGCGGTTGGATGGAACGGCTTCGTACACGTAGCCGGATGGGTCGAGGATAGGAGCGGATGGTGGAGCTGTAGTTATAATAGGCTTATTATTGTCATCTTCAGGGATATCCTTGCATTTTTCTGATACTTGTTTAATCCATTTCTGGTATCTACTGATATCTCCGTTTATTGAAGCTTCGAATTGCTTGTCACGTGCACTTTCAGCTCTTTCTTGTAGTATAGCCATCGCTACGCCAATAATGGGACCAAGTGCTAAATCGGCAATATTATAGAAGCTCTTTCTTCCAAATTGAGCTAAATAATAATCTTGGAACTCTTTTTTAGCTGTAAGTATATATTGATCTATTAGTGCGGCGGCTTCAGGCTTTGTTTCATAAGCGCAATAGGGAACTTCAAGTGCATCTAATTTTTGTGCCATTCCTATTACTCTATCGTGCCATCCTTTCCAGTCGTAAACGGATAAGGCAGCCTTTGTTATGTAAGATAGCCATCGGGGTATTTTTGTTACCCGTTCCATTTCTTTTTTGAGATAATTCCTTTGCCCTTGGATTTTTACCTTCTGGGCCTTTAATTCTATTTCTTTTAACCCGAAAGCGCTTTCCAATTTTTTATTTAGGGCTTTTTCCACTTCTTGTAATGACTTGTCTTTTTTCAAAAGGTTAGCAAGTTTTTTACCTGCATTTTTATTACAATCGGTAAAGATATCCTGATATATATCATAATTAGTAAGTAGCGCCTTACTGAATTCCATATATGCAGCATTTATTGTTTCAAACCAATCGGACCTATTTGGCTGTGTTTCTGCTCTGCTTAATGGAGTATCTGTAAATTCAATCAGGTAGCGGACGTTATTGCTAAAATCTATCAGACAATACATGTTTTCGTTGTATTTTTCGTAGATGCTTCCATTGTCAGTAGTTGGCAGTAAAGTGTAGCCGTCAGCTATCAGTTGTTTTTCATCAATATTTTTACAATCAGAAATAGTTCTGCTCCCCTTTACTCCTTTGCTTGTGACAAATGTCTCTTTTCCATACAAGGTATGTTTCAGGATGCTGTTTTCTACTTCATCGGAATATGAAGACGCATCGTTTATTAAAGAATCCAGATTTGAGTAGACTTCATCTATATAGGCTGTGAACTGTTTGTCGTCTAAAGTTGATAGATAATCAACGGTTTCATTGTCAATATCGGGATTTTCTGTTGGATATTGGCTGAAAAGTTTCTCAAGAGATTCAAAATCAGGAGTCTCCTTTTGTAGTTCATCCTTGATTTTGTTTTCTAAAGAATCAAGGAAATCTTTGGAGTCTTTAGTATCTTTAATGGTATTGGTGACATAAGAATAAATGTCTTTCAACTCTGAACTGTCCAACATTGGTGTCGTTGCCGCCGCAAAATCTACACTTACATTAGTCGGTAAGTTATTTGAATCGAATTTGCCGGATGCACACCATTTATCAATCTTTTCATTATAAGTTGCTTTTAATTGTTTTATTTCATTATGATCAGTGAATACATAGAGTGTTACGTCTGAAACGATGTCAGGGTTGTTGTCTGTGAAGTTGATAATAAAGGTGAAGTCTGTTTCGTGATAAAACATGTAGGACGCAGCACTATTTGTTCCATTCAATAAATCGAAGGTAACTTCTACGTTGTTTTTAAGCCATCCATTATAAAATGTCATTGTTACGGTAGAAGCTTGTATTGCATGCTTGTCATACATTAACTTTTGTGTTTCCGATTGCAGATTCATTCCCTGTTCGGTAATAACTTTGGCATAGATACTGTGTGTAGATAAATTATAGGGGTTGTTCAATTCACAGGTTGTGCTCCACATTCCGTTCGCTAAGGATGTGGTTTGACCAATCAGAATTTCATTGTCGTATATTTCTATAGTAGATTTTCCTTGTGCGGTTCCACTGATCGGTATTGTTGTTTGGGAGGCAGTGCTTGGTACGCTGATACTTAAATCCTTAACCTCATAAAATGCAGAACCAATAGGCTGATTTACTTCTCTATCGTTTAGTGTGAATTTTACAAATGCATTTGGCTGATAGTTGCCACCGGCAGTAGGTATAATGCAGAAGCGTACTGACTCAGTATAATTGGCCAATGGAATAATCAAACGATTATTATCCAACGTATAACTTGCAATACCATTACCTACCATAGCTGAGTTTTCTACATACGAACAAGTTTCAGGCAAGTCAACTACAAACTGTATATTGCTGATAGAAGAGGAACACTCCTCTTTGAAATCAATTTTTCCTTTTAATGTCAGATAATTACCTGCTACGATAGAGGGTTTGTTGACTGTAAAAGATGTGTTGTCTCCTGTGTAGTAAAGCTTGCTTTCGTCCAATTCCGGGATATGATCGTTGAAAATGGGAGAGAGAATACCACTTTTTACATTTACAGTGTTTTGTACATAATCGGTACCTTCTGTTAAGCCGGAACTTGCTAATTGAGAGAGCTTCAGAATGGAATTGAAGAAGGTACTCTTGCTCATTGAAATTAGAGTATAGCTACCGTCTGTAAGATTATTGATGGAGAGTGAAGAATCGGTGTAGGAATACTTTTTTATGAGTTCGCCATTATTTCCATAAAGGATGCCTACTATTGTAGAGTTGTCAGCAGATGATTTGTAAGATGCATTGATTCCACCTAATGCTACTATTGCAAAGTGAGTTTCTATGCGGTTCTTTTCATCAACTGTGACCAAATCTTCTACAGGCATGAATGCATTGTTCTTGCTTGAAGCCGTAATGCGAAGCTGATCGCCTTTATTCACTTCTTCCAATAAAACAATATTAGGATATTGAACTGAAAATTCCGTGATAGCCTTGTCTTTGGTAATGTTGTATATCGCATAGGCAATATTCTCGTAGTCGGAATAGCTATTCTGTATCTCGGGTGTTCCACCTTCAGTGGTAGCGTTTGTATAAGTGAAGTTCGTACTGATGGTGGTGCCGGAAATAGACTTCAGTTTGATTTCTCCAAGATTGTTTTCCTCATTAAAATTCTCTTTTGTAAATTTCTGACTGATGTAATTGGCTGCGGCAATTGTAATGGTGCTGTAATCATTGTATACATTTAATTTGAAAGTACCATCTGTACCTGTTTGAGTAGTAAATGCCTTAGAGTATTTACCATTTAATTGCTGTGATATGGAAATCACTGCATTAGGCAGAAGATTACCATCTGTGTCTTTTACCGTTCCTGATACGGTTAATGTGTCAATTGGTTGCAGATTGTAGACAGGCTGTTCTTTGTTTTCTTGTGTGATATATGATTGAGGAGCAGGAAATATGTACTGCATCCCGAGCTCTTGATTGAGTTCTATCTTATATTTCAAGCGTGTTCCGGCTATTAATCCACTCAGGCTGTTTCCTTGTGTCAGGTAAGCATCGTTTGAATCAAACCAAGTGATTCGTACACTCTTAGTGACATCTTCCTTTTGAGGTGTCAGCACTTTGAGTTCTATGGTTTGAAGTTCCAATATATTAGAGAATCTGACTGAGTCATTGCTGCTTGTGATTTTTATATCTTTGATTTCACCAAGCGTATTTCCTGTATGGTTTTTTAAATATACACTATAGACATTGTCCCGTATCAGACCATTGAATGTGTACGTCATTCTGTCGGACAGTATATATCTTTGTTTTTGAGCGTTTTTTATATTGGCAAGTTCAAGGGTCATATTCTTATATCGTCCGTCAGAAGCGGATTCAGGTAAGCTGACCGTTAGAGAGCCTACTTCTTCTGTCAAAGGTAGGATGGTATACTGACTCCATACAGGATCACTGGTATATAGAGCTAGCACTGTTTGTGGTACGCGTATAATCAGGCTTTCTGAGATATTGTGAAATGCGTTTTCATGTAGTTTAGGAGGTGCTACTGCATAGCATATTATTTCTGATAAATTGTTGCAATCAGTAAAGGCATAACTCTCTATGACAGTAAGATCACTAGGAAGCGTAATGGAAGAAATACTGATATATGAAAAGGTATATTGCCGGATGGCGGAAATACCTCTTGTATTTTTCAAATCTAGAGCTGTATAGGTCTCTAATTGCTCTGCAATCCTTAAATCTTCTTCGAGAGCTTCACCGAAAACAGTCAGTTTTCTTATTTGTTCCTTATTAATATCATGCTCTCTTAATATATCATAATATGTGTCGGTCAACCTTCCCGGAATGAAATCATCTATAATGATTTCGCCGGTGGTTGCATCCCAGAAGTTAGAATTGGGGTTTCCAGGGTTTTCCGGATTGAATCGGCACACTGCTGTTAAATGAATATCGGAAGTTCCCATAGTGAGATAATATGGATTTTCTGTGGATACGATTTCATCATTAATCCTCCATTCTTTGAATTCATATCCCTGTTTAGGATAAGCATCGATACAGATATTACTTCCTTCATCCACAAGTGTCACACTGTCTGAACTGAAATGAGCGCTTTCAGTTGGAATAGCAGACAGCACTAACTTATGAGGGGTTACCGGTTCAGGCGGATTTTCAGGATTAAAGTTGTTGTTTTGTCCTAATGTGCCGATGCTCCATAAGGCAAAAAGTATACTTATTATGTATTTCATAATTTTACTCTCCTATTGTTTATTTTAAAACAATGGTTTTAAATGCTTTATCTTTTACTGTAACGATGTATGCGCCATTCCCGATAGCAATTTCGGTTTCGGATTGAGTCGCAATAACCTGTCTGAGTAGTTGTCCGGTAATGGCATATATCTTTATATCATCTCCGGTGTCAGCTTTCACGGTGATTTTATTGTATCCCGGAATAACTCTGGGTGAATCAGCTTCGGTTTCGGTCTGGATATCTGTAGGAACAATGGACAAGTGTATTTCAAAACGATCTGCATAAGTTCCTGCTTCAGCATCGAAACTGTAACTTTCATTTTTTAAGTCAATTTCTTTGTTTTCTTGTTTGTCAATCAGAATAATGTCACCTTCCAATGGTATATTTTCTCCCATGTTGAATGTATATTCTCCTTTTTTACCGATATAAACTCCAAGTTGGATGACACCTTTTTCCAATGGACGTTCGTTGATGGCGTATTGCACTCCATTTTCTATGGTGAAAAGCTGTACTACTTCTTTGTCTTCACTCATAAATTTAGAAGCATCTTTTCCAAAATCGTATTTTATGGATGCGTTAGGGGTGATGACAAAGCGAGTTTTATCAGTATAAATTTTATTTCCTAGGGTTATATTGTATACCGTTCTTTCGGAGTTTATGCTGCGAGTGTATCCTTCTTTTGTGACGATAGCTCCATCTCCCTGTCTACCTTCCGGTTGGAATGTTATATTTTCCAGATCCAGAGGCTTTTGGATGAAGAATGCCTGCATGGGGCTTAATGCATAATGATCATCTACAGGGGAATAGGCAGAGTAGCCTCTTCCATTCTGGACGATAATCGGTGCAGAACATTCCATTGATTTGATATTGAAATAGCAAGGATAGGGATTCCCTATCAGATTCCAACTGCGATTATGAGCATACTCGGAATTGTATTCATTCAGAGTGATCTTGCGACTGGAGTTGCTGAAGAAGGTGTCTTTGTTTGCATTATGTACTGCACTAACCGTGAATTGGGTAACCTTCTGGTTGAACTGTATGATATATCCCTCTCCGGCACGTAGAATTTCTCCATTCGGTACATCTTGCCAACTGCTTCCTGCTCCATATTGTGCACGGGCTGCACCATCGTAATAACGAATGACATATAGTGCATTATTATCGACTGTTATATTGGCAGGATTTACATCGAACGGGAAAGAAACAAAGTACCACTGGTAAGGTTCGCATGTATATATTAACTCTATGTTTTCTGCAGACAGTGCATTGCTGCGTGAAATGACGATAGGGAGTTTGTTGGTGTAACTTCTGTCTCCCCATTGATCATAGACTTCTCCCTGGTGAATTTTGAGAGTTTTGATAGGCATAGGTGAATTGCCTTCTACAATAAGACCGCCTCCCATGTTTATTTCCATATCGGGAGAACCGGGTATGCGTGTATTGTCTGAAAGTAGGAGGTGCCCATTCAGTATCCAGTCTTTAGGAGTGTATTCAAACGTCTCATAGTGTGTGAATTTGTTCCAGCTTTTGTCTGCACGGTAAGATGCTAAAGAGATTGCAGGAACCACTACAGTGCAATTCTCGTGGTTGATACCTCTGAAAACTTCATCCGAATCATAAATGACATTAGCGGATACTGGAGCTGGCATTCGACATACTATTTTTTGTAAATTCTTGCAATAGGAAAGAGCGCCCGCAGATAGAGTTGATAGTTTTGTTGGCAATTCTACATATACTAGTTTTTCACATTCTTCAAAAGCATAATCTCCAAGTGAGAGCAAACTTTCAGGAAGGATTAGGGAGTCTATTTGACAATAGGAAAATGCTCCGTATCCAATATTCTCTATACTGTTCGGAAGATTTATAGAATAGAGTGAACGGCAATATCTAAAAGCGTCATTTTGAATTTCTTTGAGAGTTTCTGGCAACATTATGGCAACTACCTGCTCTTTGTTATTTAAAAAGTTTGTGGGTATGCTAGTATTCGTCGTTTGGCTAAGATCGACAAAGGATATCTGTTCTATTTGATTAATAATGTAATAGTCGTCTTGATTCATTTCTCCAATGATTCTTAACGCATATATAGGTTTGTCTAAAGCAGCTAATGCGGATTCTAATGTTCCAGGAGCAGATAAAGTAATCTCAATGACATTTCTGTCTTCCTCTGTACGTTTTTCATAGGTTTCTTCCCATACTTCTTCGGGGTTATCATTGTTATTGTAACGAGTATATGTCGTTTTTTGGAGATTACCATTGCTGTCATATTCTCGATCATAAATATCCAGATAGCTATAGCGATAGTTATATTCAGTTTCGATTTTCTCCTGGCGGATGATATCACCGTATTTATTGCAGGTTACTATTAGGGTATCACGATACTCTTCGTCGTGGTCTGTATATGTATAGCGGAAACTTCCATTGCTGTCTAATAATGTTCTCTTCTCAGTATAATAAGGCGTTTTTTGATCTCCTTGTAATATGTAAACTGTACGGGAAAACGTGTTTGTTGCATCCTCATGTTCACATTCTATACGTAAATTTATGCTTCTTCCATAGCCTTCTTTCATTGTTGCGTCGCAGTTGAAAAAGAAAGAATTATCCTCACCATCGTACATATTGCTATCCCAATCATCTTCTGTAATGAGATAAGGATTGAAGTTTTCTGTTCCATACATAGGGGTAATGTTTGAAATCTCTGTGATGTCATACGGATCATCTTCTTCCCGATAACTGATACTAATTGTTGAAGGGAAATTATCTTTCCATGTAACACTCATTTCGGACTGCTGTGATCCATAAGAATACAAATAGTTTTCCTTTATGTATGTGACATAGCCTTTTTCATTGAAAGTTGCTTTTTCTATACCCGTTTTGTTGACGGCAGTACGGATGCCGGAAGCATTGAGGGTAGTTGTAAAGTTGGCAGCGTTTTGTGTCTTCTTCCAGACTTGTGTGGGATAATCCCATACATAGTGAGTTTCACTCAAAAGGAGCTTGCCATTAGTTTTATTGTCATATTCGTATATGACCCTTTCGTTTATGTTAGGTTCTATTAATGTGACATTGCCATAGGCGTCGTATTCGTAATATTCTTTATGAGTATACACTTTCTCATTTCCATTGTTGTAGTAGAATATTCTTGTTGCCTGAGCAGGTGCCTTCTTACCTTGCCATCCTTCAACAGAGCGGGATTGAGCAGATTGCGTATTTTGAGATTGAGTAGCTATTGGTACCGTTTTCTTTGCTTTACCAATTTTTAACCAACCTTTTTGAGATTGTTGTGCGCTTATTCCACAAGAGAATAAGAAACATAATACATAGATAAAGAGTAATTTTGTTTTCATACGCTATTGATTGTTTAATGGTTTCACACTTTTATCCCTTTTTTTGAATAGAGGCATTCTCTACAAAAATAAGATAAAGTTTCTGAAAAACAATAGAACGTGGGAAAATAGTCTAGGGCTTTATTCTTGATATTTAGCGTTTTATGAGGATGGAAAAGCAGCTTACTCCTGTTTTTTGATTGTTTATCCGTCAATTTGACCGTTTATCAAATATTGTGTTTCTTTGAAGAAATAAAAGCGGCATTTATAGTTGATTACTTTTTAATAGTGCTATGAACTCAATATCGATAAATCTGTGTTAATCCGTGTAATTTGTGGTGGAATTGAGCTATTGGAAAACAAAAAAGGTTCGCCATAATGACGAACCTTTTTGCTCTTCCTCTTGGACTTGAACCAAGGACCCTCTGATTAACAGTCAGATGCTCTAACCGACTGAGCTAAGGAAGAATTTGCATTTAAGTTTTTCGCTCTTCCTCTTGGACTTGAACCAAGGACCCTCTGATTAACAGTCAGATGCTCTAACCGACTGAGCTAAGGAAGAATGTTGTTTTTTCTCAAATGCGCTGCAAAAGTAATAGGATATTTTGAAATATGCAATATCTTTGCAAAAAAAATATCGAAATGGACAAAATAATTGGAATGGGCAATGCCCTTGTTGACGTTCTTGCTACTCTCAACGACGACCATATTCTTACTGAAATGGAATTGCCCAAGGGAAGCATGACCCTGATTGATGAAACGAAACTGCTGATAATCAATGAATGTTTCAGTGAAATGGAAACAGAATTGGCTACTGGAGGCTCTGCCGGAAATGCAATTCGTGGTATGGCATGCCTTGGTGCGGGAACAGGATTCATTGGTAAGGTTGGTAATGATGCTTATGGAAAATTTTATCGGCAAAGTTTGTTGGAACGGGGAACGGAAGCAAATTTATTAGTTTCTTCTGAGTTACCTTCGGGGGTAGCTTCTACTTTTATATCACCTGACGGGGAACGTACTTTTGGTACTTATTTGGGTGCCGCCGCTACATTAAAGGCTGAAGATCTTTCGCGGGAGATGTTTAAGGGGTATACTTATTTGTTCATAGAAGGTTATCTGGTGCAGGATCATGATATGATACTTCGTGCCATTGAACTGGCAAAAGAAGCCGGATTGCAAATCTGCCTGGATATGGCAAGCTATAATATTGTGGAGCAAGATCACGATTTCTTCTCTTTATTGATAAACAAGTATGTGGATATTGTGTTTGCCAATGAGGAGGAAGCAAAAGCATTTACGGGTAAAGAACCGGAAGAAGCATTGGATGTGATTGCTAAAATGTGCAGCATCGCCATTGTGAAGTTGGGTGCCAGAGGATCGCTCATTCGTAAAGGGACAGAGGAAGTGCATGTGCATGCTGTCACTGTGGATAGAGTGATAGATACGACCGGTGCGGGTGATTATTTTGCAGCCGGCTTTTTGTATGGACTGACTTGTGGATATTCATTGGAGAAATGTGGCAAGATAGGTTCTATCCTTTCAGGAAGCATCATCCGGGTGATTGGTGCAGAAATGCCTGCCGAGTGGTGGGAAGATATTAAAACTAGAATCAGTGAACTATAATAAATAGGATATGAAGAAAATACTGAAAGTACGCTGGATAACTACCTTACTGTTAGTAGTAGGTGTAGTTGTCTTTTTTAGTTTCAAGAGTGGTGATAGCCGCAGTTTCCAGATTGCAAAGAACCTGGATATATTCAATTCCATCGTGAAGGAATTGGATATGTTCTATGTAGATACATTGGACCCGAATAAGACAATACGAGAGGGTATCGATGCGATGTTGTATTCTCTGGACCCTTATACGGAATTTTATCCGGAAGAGGATCGGAGTGAGTTGGAACAAATGCTTAAGGCTTCTTATGGAGGTATAGGTTCCATCATCCGATATGAGCCTAAATTGAAGCGTACAGTAATTGTGGAGCCTTACGAAAATATGCCTGCTGCCGAAGTGGGATTGAAAGCAGGTGATATCTTGCTTGAAATAGATGGAAAAGATTTGACCGGAAATACGGATGTGAGCAAAATACTTCGTGGACAGGTAGGGACAAGTTTCCAACTGAAGGTTGAGCGTCCCGGTGAGGCAAAGCCATTGGATTTTACAATTGTCCGTAAAAACATCCAGTTGCCGTTTATTCCTTATTATAGTAAGTTGGATAACAATATCGGTTACATCAACCTGAGTACTTTCTCAGGAAATCCTTCCAAAGAGTTTAAGAAGGCTTTTCTTGATTTGAAGAAGCAGGGTATCACTTCATTGGTAATTGATTTGCGCAACAATGGCGGTGGGTTGCTGGAAGAGGCTGTAGAGATAGCCAACTACTTTCTGCCCCGTGGTAAGACGATTGTAACAACGAAAGGCAAGATAAAACAAGCAAGTAATACGTATAAGACCTTGCGCGAACCATTGGATACGGATATTCCTATTGCTGTATTGGTAAATAGCGGTACTGCTTCCGCTTCGGAAATCCTGGCGGGTGCATTGCAGGATTATGACCGTGCAGTGATTGTAGGTAACCGCACGTTTGGGAAAGGTTTGGTGCAGGTGCCGCGTACATTGCCTTATGGCGGTACGATGAAGGTGACTACTTCCAAATATTATATTCCAAGCGGACGCTGTGTGCAAGCTATTGACTATAAACACCGGAATGAAGACGGAAGTGTAGGTACTATTCCTGATAGTTTGACGAAAGTGTTCTATACGGCTGCCGGACGTGAAGTGCGTGATGGCGGTGGTGTGACGCCGGACGTTGCAGTGGAACAAGAAAAGTTACCTAATATTTTGTTTTATCTGGTAAATGATAATCTGATCTTTAATTATGCTACTCAATATTGCCTGAAGCACCCGACAATTGCTTCTCCCGAGAATTTCGAAGTAACGGATGCTGATTATGCAGAGTTTAAGGAAATGGTGAAGAAGGCAGATTTTAAATATGACCAGCAGAGCGAGAAGATTCTGAAGAATTTGAAAGAAATGGCAGAATTTGAAGGTTATATGAAAGATGCTTCCGAAGAATTCAAGGCTCTTGAGCAGAAACTTAGTCATAATCTGGACCGTGACTTGGATTACTTTGCAAAAGATATCAAGAATATGATTGCTCAGGATATCATTAAGCGTTATTATTTCCAACGTGGTGGTATCATACAGCAGTTGAAAGATGATGATGATTTAAATGAAGCCGTGAAAGTGCTGGGTAACTCGGAGGAGTATAAGAAAATGCTGAGCGTACCGGAAACTACGGTCATAAAAGAGAAGGGGAAAGAAACAAGCTTGGTGAATTTTAATTCATACCGAAAAAGCAGTCTGATGATTTTTGACTATGTAGTGTAGGTTATAGTTTGTAGCTTCTTAAAATAAGTAACCGGATAATTTTACGGCCTATCTTTACCTTTCCGGAAAAGATAATCCATAAAGTTATCCGGTTTTTTGGTGGAAAACAATTACCTTTGCTGGCAGGTTACTTGTAAATCAATATATATGAGAGTATCTCTGTTGCTATTTTGTATATTTTCTCTTTTTAGTAGCTTATCACGTGGTTCCTCTATTCCTTTTTCTCCCATCGTGAGGAGCTATTCCGTATCAGATTATAATGCAGGTATTCAGAATTGGTCTATCGCTCAAGATGATAGGGGAGTTATGTATATTGGCAATAACAAAGGTCTGTTGGAGTTTGATGGAAATAGCTGGGAACTTCATGAATTACCTTCCAGGAACATAGTACGCTCTGTATATATCGGTAAAGACGGCAAGATATTTGTGGGCTCTTTCGAAGAGTTCGGATATTTCGAACGTAATTCATTGGATAGCCTTGTGTACCACTCTTTAAAAGATGAAGCGAAAGATTTCCGGTTCCATAATGATGAAATCTGGACGATTACGTCGGCACATGGGGAGATTGTATTTCAATCTTTCGGTTCTTTGTTCTTTTATGACGGGCATACTGTGAAGGGGATTCGTACAAAAACTCTTCCTTTGAATTTATTTCAGGTAGGTGATACGGTTTATTCTCAACAGATAAACGGAGGGCTTTTTGTTCTTGCAAAGAATGGGCTGGAAAATCTGATTGAACGAAAATTACTGGGAAACAGTGATGTGGTGGCAGGACTTCCGTATAATGATGGCGTTTTATTCCTGACACAAAAGAGCGGCGGTTTTGTTTATCAAAGCGGAAAGATACTGAAGTGGCATACAGAATGTGATGCCGAGCTTGAAAAGTACTCTGTGAACCGGGCTGTAATGACAAAAGACAGTTGCTATATTATCGGTACGCTTTCTAATGGGATTTATGCAATAGATAAAGAAGGACGTTTACTTTGGAAGGAGAATACGGACAGCCGCTTACAGAATAATACCGTATTAGGGCTGTATTGTGATGCCGATAACAATGTTTGGGCAGCTTTGGATGAAGGTATAGCCTATATACAAAATAACTCTCTGGTATATTACTATGAGCCTCCTTACCGGAAAATAGGAATGGTCTATGATGTGCTGGTGAAAGAGGATGAGGCTTATATCGCTTCCAATCAAGGACTTTACCGGATTAGGAACAGAGTCCCCGAACTTGTTCCGGGACTGGAAGAGCAGGCATGGTTCGTTGGTGAATGGGGAAAACAGATTTTATGCGGACATAATAAAGGAACTTTTCAGATATCGGGTTCGCAGGCATCGCTGATTTCGGATGTGAGAGGAGCGATGTGCATGAAAGAAGTCAATCTGGAAGGACGTTCGTTCTTATTGCAAGGTACCTATACGTTTCTGAATTTATACAATGAGGAGTCTTCGGGCATCTGGAGGTTTCTGCGGTCGTTAGGCGGGTTTACCCACATGGTGCGGGAGATCGAGATGGATCCCCAGGGGAATATCTGGGTGAAGCATTTACGGAAAGGATTATTCCGTTTTCGGATTAATCCGGATCTGAAACGGGTAGAAGATGTCAGAACCTATATGGAACTGGGTGATGTGAAAGATGGGGACTTCTCTTTGTTTAAGATCAACGGACGGGTTGTTTTTTCAAATGGGGAAATGTTTTACACTTACGAAGATATGAATGATTCTATTATTCCTTATGAATCGATGAATGAGCAATTGGCGGATTTGAAAGGAATACATAGTGTGAGTCATGCAAAAGGCAATCTGTACTGGTTTGTAAACAGCAAGATGGCATATTTGGTGAAATGTGAAATGAATGTTTTCCGGATTGAACATAGAATTCCGTTTTCTTTGTTTGATGGTTTGTCTATAGAGGAGAGAGCAGCGATGGTTTATGACAAGGCGAGTGGCAGTTCTTATCTCTGTTTGAATAATGCTGTTGCCCGGATTGATTCAGATAGTTCTCTTTTGTACAAGTCCTCTATTAGGCGCTCTTTGTGGATATCGGCTATAACGACTGAGTCGGAGTGGACGGGAAAAATAAAAAGATTGTCGGTGCAAAAAGAGAACAAGATTGATGCAGATTTGAATACCGTATGCTTCTCTTTATGCTATCCGGTTTATAATGACTATACTTACAAGGTAAGGTATAAATTGGAAGGACTGTCCGATCAGTGGGTGGAAGGTGACCGCAGTCTGCAGAAGAAATATACCCGTTTGCCATTTGGGTCGTATGTTTTTAAAGCTGAGATTTATAATGAGAATGAAGTATTGGCATTGGTAACGCTACCTTTTGAAGTCTTGAGACCTTGGTTTCTATCATATTGGGCTATCACCGGTTATGTTCTGATTGGGCTGTTGTTGTTATTGTTGTTGCAATACATCGTTTATCAGTCTGTGAAGAAGAAGAAAGACAGGGTGATTGAACAGCAACGCATTACCCATCAAGCTGAGATAGAAATACAGGAAAAGAAGATTATCGAATTGGAGAAAGAGCAACTGGAAGCTGATTTACGTTTTAAGAGTAAAGAACTGTCCGGAGTTGTGATGACCAATATTGCCCATCAGGAGTTTTTGAATTCGTTGAAAGAAGAAATACAACAACAGAAGTTATCAGGGCAGTATACGCGGAAGAATCTGGATAAGCTCTTGGTATTGATTAATCAAAGTATCGTTTCGGATGAGGAAAACTGGAATATGTTCCAGGCGAATTTTGACCGGATACATGAGAACTTCTTCCGAAACCTGAAACAACAGTACCCGGATCTGACGGCGGGTGATTTACGTTTCTGTGCTTTACTCCGCTTGAATATGCCGACAAAAGAAATTGCCAAGCTGCTGAATATATCGGTGAGGGGCGTAGATGCGGCAAGATATCGCTTGCGTAAGAAATTTAATCTATCTCAGGAAGATAGTCTGACGGATTTTATGATTAATTTTAAATAGTTGATTATTAACGTTATAATGTGAAAGGAAGTACTAAAATAGTACCTCCTTTTTTTGTGTTTTGCACTAAAGGTACTTTTGTTGTAGCTCTGTATTGTGGCAGTTTAAGGTGCTTTCTCTTTATTTGCAGCGAAATCATTTTTCTCCAAAAATAATAAAGAATGAAAAGCATGAGACAATTAATCCTTAAGGTACAATCGTTTTTAATTTTATTGGTGCTGGTATCTGCCAATGTGCAAGCACAAAAATCTCCTGTCGATATGGATCGCTTTATTGATGATCTGATGAAGAGAATGACGCTGGAAGAGAAAATCGGCCAGTTGAACTTACCTGTTACGGGTGAAATAACCACCGGGCAAGCCAAGAGTAGTAATGTGGCTAAGCGTATCCGTGCCGGTGAAGTGGGCGGACTCTTTAACTTGAAAGGCGTGGAGCGTATTCGTGACGTTCAGAAACAGGCAGTAGAAGAAAGTCGTCTGGGTATTCCTCTTTTATTTGGTATGGATGTAATTCATGGATACGAAACTGTATTCCCTATTCCTCTGGGATTATCCTGTACCTGGAACATGAAAGCTATTGAAGAATCTGCACGTATTGCTGCTATCGAAGCCAGTGCTGATGGTATTTGCTGGACATTCAGTCCGATGGTGGATGTTTCCCGTGATCCCCGTTGGGGACGAGTTTCCGAAGGGAATGGTGAAGATCCTTTCTTGGGAGCGGAGATTGCGCGTGCTATGGTACGTGGTTATCAAGGGAAGGATATGAGTAGTAATGATGAGATTATGGCTTGCGTAAAGCACTTTGCTTTATATGGGGCATCAGAAGCAGGACGCGACTATAATACAGTGGATATGAGTCATCAACGTATGTTCAACGAATATATGTTACCTTATCAAGCAGCCGTGGAAGAAGGTGTGGGTAGTGTGATGGCTTCATTCAATGAAGTGGATGGTGTACCGGCTACCGGAAATAAGTGGCTGATGACCGATGTACTTCGTAAGCAGTGGAACTTTGATGGGTTTGTTGTGACAGACTATACCGGTATCACTGAAATGACCGATCATGGTATGGGGGATACACAAACAGTTGCAGCCTTGGCTCTGAATGCAGGTGTTGATATGGATATGGTAAGCGATGCTTTTACAAGCACACTTAAGAAATCTTTGGAAGAAGGAAAAGTTTCAGTAAAGGCTGGTGATTGCCGCCGTATTCTGAAAGCTAAGTATAAGCTGGGTCTTTTTGATAATCCCTATAAATATTGTGATATAACCCGTCCTAAAAAACAAATCTTTACGAAAGAACACCGTGCTATAGCTCGTAAGACAGCTTCGGAAAGCTTTGTTCTCCTGAAGAATGAGAATAGTGTACTCCCTCTGGCAAAGAAAGGTACCATTGCTGTAGTAGGTCCTTTGGCTGATAGCCGTAGCAATATGCCGGGCACGTGGAGTGTGGCTGCTGTGATGAACAAATATCCTTCTTTGATTGAAGGTCTGAAAGAAGTAGTGGGAGGCAAGGCTAAAATTCTTACGGCTAAAGGGAGTAATCTGATGAGTGATGCCGAATACGAAGAACGTGCTACTATGTTTGGCCGTACCCTGCATCGTGACAATCGTACAGATAAGGAATTGCTGGATGAGGCGCTTGCTGTAGCTGCCAAGTCTGACGTGATTGTTGCTGCTTTGGGTGAGTCTTCCGAGATGAGCGGTGAAAGTAGTTGTCGTACAGATCTCGAAATGCCGGATACGCAACGTGCACTTTTGCAGGAATTGTTGAAAACCGGTAAACCGGTGGTATTGGTGTTGTTTACCGGTCGTCCGTTAGTATTGAATTGGGAGCAGGAAAATGTACCTGCTATTCTGAATGTGTGGTTTGGTGGTAGTGAAGCTGCTCTTGCCATTGGTGATGTACTGTTTGGAAATGTAAATCCGAGTGGTAAACTTACTGCTACTTTCCCGAAGAGTGTAGGACAGATTCCTTTGTTCTATAATCATAAGAATACCGGTCGTCCTTTGCCTCAAGGAGCTTGGTTCCAGAAGTTCCGTAGCAATTATCTGGATGTAGATAACGAACCGCTTTATCCGTTTGGATATGGCTTGAGCTATACTACTTTCTCTTATAGCGATATTACATTGGATAAATCGTCCATGAATATCAATGGAGAGATTACGGCAACTGTAACGGTAACCAATACAGGTAAGTATGACGGTTCGGAAGTAGTGCAGCTATATATCCGCGATCTTATAGGCAGTGTAACACGTCCGGTGAAAGAACTGAAAGGCTTTGAAAAAATCTTCCTGAAAGCCGGTGAATCCAAACAAGTGTCTTTCAAGTTAACAGCTGATATGTTGAAGTTCTACAATTACAATCTGGATTTTGTGTGCGAACCGGGCGACTTTGAAGTAATGATAGGTGGTGATAGCCGTGATGTGAATAAGGCCCTATTTTCGCTTCAATAAGTATCTGCTTGGTAGTAGATAGATAAAGAACGAATACAGAAACTTTATTAAAAATAAATGTCTGATAACTAATTAGTTCTGCGAGTATGTAGTAGTTATAAAGTAGTACCATGTTTAGGCGTGGTACTCTTGTGGTAGCCTGTTTTTTGACTTAAATCAATTATTGCTATACGTTTGCAGAGTAATTTTAAATCAATACAAAATGAAAAGAAATCTATTAATTACATGTGTGATGTTGCTGTTTGCTGTCGTTTCGATGGCGCAGAACAAGATTACAGTTTCGGGTGTCGTTACAGATAAGACAGGCGAAACTGTTATAGGTGCTTCTGTTCGGGTAAAAGGACAGGAGAATATGGGAACTATTACGGATATCGACGGAAAATACCAGATTCCTGGCGTACCGGCGAATGCCACTTTGATATTCAGCTATATTGGTATGAAGGAACAGGAAGTGGCGCTTAATGGGCGTTCTACAGTGAATCTTATGATGGAAGAGGATAGTCAGCTCATTGAAGAAGTTGTAGTAGTAGGTTATGGTAGCGCCAAGAAGCGTGATTTGACCGGTTCTATTGTAACGGTGAAAGCTGCCGAGATTGCTTCAAAACCATCTACCAATCCTTTGGCTTCTATTCAAGGTAAGGTCGCTGGTGTGCAGGTTATCAATACAGGACGTGCCGGGCAGGATCCGGAAATTCGTGTTCGCGGTACAAACTCTATCAATGGTTATACTCCTTTATATGTAGTGGACGGACTGTTTACGGATAACATCAACTATCTGAATACAGCGGATATTGAATCTATGGAAATCCTGAAAGACCCTTCTTCCTTGGCTATTTTTGGTGTGCGTGGTGCTAATGGCGTTATTATCATTACTACTAAGAAGGCGAAAGAAGGTAAGACTCAGGTCAGCATTAATGGTTCGGTGGGTTGGAAAAAGGTTACAGACCGCGTTAGCCTGACTAATGCAGAACAGTTTAAAATGCTTTATAATGAACAACGCATGAATCAGGGTGGCGATCCGTACGATTATACAGTATGGAATGCAGATACTGACTGGCAGGATGAGATGTTCCAAACAGGTTTCCTTACTAACAATACGGTTAGCATTACAGCTTCGGGAGATAGAAGTAAGTTTTATCTGGGCTTGGGATATGTAATGGAAGAAGGTTCCATCAAGAGTGAAAAGCTGAATAAGTTTACTGTGAATTTGCATAGTGAACATAAAGTGACCGACTTCTTACGTTTTGGTTTCCAGGTGAACGGTGTACGTGCATTATATCCTGATGCAAAAGGTGTAGGCTCTGCTTTGAAAGCAGCTCCGATTGCTCCTGTTTATGATGCGGAAAGCGGTCTTCTACATACTCTTCCTGATTTTCAGCGTGCTCAGGTTTGGAATCCTATGATTGAACCCGTGTTGAGAGGTGCTCATAATAAATCTGCAAATTATCGTATGGCAGGAAATATCTACGGAGAACTTGATTTGATGAAGAATCTAACCTTTAAGGCTACTTTCTCCCTGGATTATGCTTCCAGCCAGTCACGTTCTTATTCTCCGCTTATTTATGTGTATAACCCGGATGTAGAAGGTGGTAAAGAAAGATTGACGGATAAAGAAAGTATCAGTCAGTCGAAGTCTACATCAATGGCAGCACAGTCCGATTATGTATTGACTTATATTAATCAGTTTGGTGATCATGGTTTAACTCTGACTGCCGGTCTTACTACGAATTATAATGAATATTCTGATTTATCGGGTGGCCGCAGTCAATTGCCAGGTTATGGTGTTTCCATTGGCGAAGATATAGATAAGTGGTGGATTACTATGATTGATGATGCTACATCAGCTACTAATGGTGGATCCCAATACAAACGTTTTACAATGTCTTATCTGTTCCGTGCATTGTATAACTATAAAAATCGTTATTTGCTGAATGCTTCTTATCGTCGTGACGGTTCTTCCGTATTTAAGAGAACAGGAAATACATGGGATAATTTCTATTCATTCGGTGCCGGTTGGGTTATGAGTGAAGAGGCATTCATGAAAAAACAGAATGTAATCGATTATCTGAAGCTGAAAGGTTCATGGGGTGTTTTGGGAAGCCAGAATACAGGAGGTTCCCACTATCCGGCCTACCCTAATATAACAAGTTCGGGTTCTGCTGTCTTTGGTGATAATGTTATTGCAGGTAAGGGACCGGATAAACTGATTTCACAGACATTGGGTTGGGAGCGTAACTATTCATGGGAAGTTGGTTTTGATATGCATCTGTTGGATGGTCGCATGCAGATTTCTCCTGTTTATTACAATAAGACAACCAAAGATTTGCTGACAAGTGTTCCCGGTCTTTCAGGTACGGTTCCTGCATTGCAGAATACAGGAGAGATTCGTAACCGTGGTTTTGAGTTGGCAGCATCCTGGAGCGATAAAATCGGTGAAAACTGGCGTTATGGTGTTTCAGCCAATCTAACGACTATTGATAATGAAGTTGTATCATTGATAAGCAAAGATTATTCAATAATTAATGGCGTTTCTCGTGTATCTGAAGGATATCCTATCGGCTACTTCTATGGATACAAAGTGGCAGGTGTTTATCAGAATGAAACCGATATCGAAACTTCAGCACCTAACCAGGTAGCTTCTGTGAAGCCGGGCGATTTGAAGTTTGCCGATGTAAATGGTGACGGTATTATCTCAGAGAAAGACCGTACTATGATTGGTAATCCTACTCCGGATTTTACTTATGGTTTTAGCGTAAATCTGGGTTACAAGAATTTTGATTTGAGTGTAGATATGATGGGCGTTTATGGAAATGAGGTTTATCGTAACTGGGATAGTAGTGCTTATGCACAATTCAACTATCGTACAGGGCATTTGAACCGTTGGCATGGTGAAGGAACATCCAACTGGGATCCGATTCTTGATCCATCCCGTTCTGTAAACCTGGAAGCTTCTTCTTACTATGTAGAAGACGGAAGTTTCTTCCGTATCCGTAACATAGAGTTGGGATATACCTTTGATCCCCGTTTGTTGAACCGCATTAAACTGCAATCTTTACGTATCTATGGTAATGTGCAGAATCCTAAAACATGGAGCCGCAATACCGGATATACTCCTGAAGTTGGTGGTAGTGCAACAGCGTTTGGTGTAGATGGTGGAGGTTATCCGATGCCTGTAGTTTATACATTAGGCTTTAACTTATCATTCTAAACATGAAATCTAATAAAAGAAAAACGATCAGTATGAAAAAGATATTTTATTATGTGATGGCTTTGGCATTGGGATGTTCCCAGATGTCATGCAGTGACCTGTTAGATCAGAAACCGCAAGGAGTATTGACTGAAGATGACCTGACTGGTGGTACTTACGAAACACAGATTTTTAACATGTATGCTTTGCTTCGTGGTTATCATATTGTTTCCGGAAATACGGCATTGGCTATTCATGGTATGCGTTCGGAAGATGCGGAAAAGGGTAGTACACTGTCTGACGGATCTGCAACAGGAAAAATGTTTGATGATTTTGAATATGCTGCAAGTGACGGCATGATAAAAAGTTACTGGAATGCCAATTATACCTTGATTCATAAAGCAAATGATGTATTGGAGGAGATGAAGTCGAATCCTTCATTGACGGGCGGTGACTTAGTTAATAAGGGAGAGGCTTTATTGATGCGTGCTTTCTGTTATTTCAATTTGGTACGTGCTTTTGGCGAAGTGCCCTTGATTGATTTTAAAGTAGGGAGTGTAGCAGATGCCAATATTCCCAAATCTTCTGTAGATCAGATATATACTTTGATTGATGAAGATCTGACAAATGCAGAATCTTACTTGCCGAGGACTTGGGAAGCACAATATGTCGGTCGTCTTAGCTGGGGAGCGGCTCGTGCCTTACATGCCCGTACTTATATGATGCGTAATGATTGGAACAATATGCGTGCGGCAGCAGAGGACGTTATTTCTTCCGGTTTATATAATTTGAATACACCTTATGAAGATATTTTCCGTGAGAAAGGTGAAAACTGTGGTGAGTCTGTTTTGGAACTTCAATGTACTGCT
>ENA-OPNR01000163-OPNR01000163.1-human-gut-metagenome-genome-assembly--contig:-NODE-163-length-31608-cov-3.153076_pt1 | contig 31608 bp, 27 predicted proteins | sample MGYA00241543_ERZ501783 | MGnify/ENA primary metagenome ERZ501783 (study PRJEB25962, sample SAMEA2042557) | human gut metagenome | biome: human gut; feature: human-associated habitat; material: faeces... | reverse complement strand
GAGCCAAGAATGACGGATTTTCCGGCGCCCGTCTCGCCCGTCAGAATGTTCAGTCCCGGCTGAAAGAACACTTCCGTCTCTTCAATCAGCGCCAGGTTCCTGACATGCAGACTCACTAACATTGTTTGGCTCAATCTTGTACTCCCTTTACTGTTTCATCAGTTCCCGGATTTTTCCCATCAGAATCCGGGTATCCTCTACGGAACGAACTGCAATCATAATCGTATCATCGCCTGCGATACAGCCGACCACTTCCCCGAAATGAATGGCATCCAGCGCAGCCGCCACTGCCATCGCCATTCCGGAAACCGTCCGCATGACCAAAATATTCTGCGCCATATCCATCGATACAAAGGCGTCCCTCAGCACGCGGATATACTTGTCCGACAGCAGCTCATTTTCTTTTTTCAGAATCACATATTTCTGCCGCCCATTTCCGGTCGGAAGCTTGGAAAGGTTCATCTGACGGATATCGCGGGAAATTGTCGCCTGCGTCACCGTAAATCCGGCTTCTTTTAATTTTTCCGCAAGCTCTTCCTGGGTTTCGATCTCATAGCGTGATACCAGCTCTGCAATTTTCTGATGTCTGTTTTGTTTCATTCCTGTTTTCTCCCCTTACAGACGGTTAATCGCTCATCTTCCGATGCAGCACGTCCAAAAAACCGGCTTCACTGATTTTGATAATCGAAGTCGTCTTGATGCTTTTGGTTACTCGCACCTCGTCAAGCGGAGCCAGCTCCACGTTTCTCGCCCCATCAAAGCATGCCTCAATCCCGGTCTCTTCCCGCCCCGCCTTGCCGATAATCCGGATAATAATCTCATCGGCCGCCCGCAGGACGATGCTTCTCGTCTGCAGGGTATGCGGACAAACCGGCGTCAGCAGAATCATCTGAGCGCCCGGCTCTACCAGAGGACCGCCTGCCGACATGTTATACCCGGTTGAACCAGTCGGCGTCGCAATGATAATGCCGTCCGCATGATATTCCTTTAACAATTTTCCATTTACATAGATCTGAAAATACAACATTCGCAGATGGCCGCAGCGCGTGATCGTGATATCATTTAGTGCACTGTTTTCCTCTTCCATCCTACCCTGCCGGTAAATCTGTCCGCACAGCATCATTCGGTCTTCTACCTGATAGCTGCCCGCCACCAGCCGGTCTATTGCATCTTCCATTCCATTTTTTTCTACTTCTGTCAAATAGCCGAGGGTTCCCAGATTGATCCCGAGCATCGGAATCTGGCTATCCGCCGTATCCCGCGCCGCCCGCAGCATCGTCCCGTCCCCGCCCAGTACCAAAATCGCATCCGTCCGGTCTCCCTCCCTCAGAAGAATCCGCTTCCATTCCTCTTTCGGAATTTCGTCCGCATAAACACTGCATGACGCCTGCCGCAGCTTCAACAACTCCTGCACCCGACGGGTGATCTCCAGATCCGGATCTTTCGGGCGGTTCGTAATGATAATAAAGTGTTTCATAATTCTTTCCCCTGCCCGGATTTTTATTCTTTGAGCGTTTCGTGTGCCTGCTCTACGATGCTCGCAATCAGCTGGCGATTCTCTTCTTTTTCGGAAATACCACCTTTAGCAGCCTGTGTCTCTTCCAGCGCAGCCTCTGCCGCCTGTTCGCTTTCATAGGCTTCCGGCCGCTCTTCTTTCTGTATAAAAATCAGATATTCAATATTTCCCTCAGGTCCCTTGATCGGCGACCAGGTCAGCCCCAACACGGAAAAATGTAAAAGCGCCGCAAAATCCATAACCTTTGCAATGACCTCGCGATGCACTGCCGGATCGCGGACAACGCCCTTTTTCCCGACCTTTTCCCGACCTGCCTCGAACTGTGGTTTGATCAGACAAACCATCTGCCCGCCGCATTTTAAAAGTCTCCATGCCGGAAGCAGGATTTTCGTCAGGGAAATAAAGGAAACGTCCACCGATGCAAAATCGAGGTCATCTGCGATCTGATTTCTCGTCAGATACCGGAAATTCGTCTTTTCCATGCAAACAACGCGCTCGTCCTGCCGCAGCTTCCACGCGAGCTGACCGTGTCCGACATCGACGGAATAAACCTTTTTCGCCCCGTTCTGCAGCATGCAGTCCGTAAAGCCCCCGGTTGAAGAACCGATATCCATACAGATATCACCCTCCAGTGTGATCGGGAAGCACGCCATCGCCTTTTCCAGCTTTAGACCGCCGCGGCTCACATAACGCAGCGAGCTTCCCTTTACCGTGATCGTCACCTTCGATTCATCGAACATGGCTCCCGCCTTGTCCTCTCTTTGTCCCTGGACAAAGACCTCTCCCGCCATAATCACAGCCTTGGCTTTTTCTCTTGATTCTGCAAGTCCCTGCTTCACTAACAGGACATCCAAGCGTTCCTTCATTTTGCTTCCAGTTCCTTTTCTATCTTTTCCAGGACAGCGGATGTACTGATTCCGATCTCCTGTTTCAAAATATCTACATTGCCGTGCTCTACATATTCGTCCGGAATCGTAATCGGCAGTACCTCGATCGGCAGCTTTTCCTGCTCCACGAGCGTAATTACCTTTTCAGACAGACCGCCACTCGCCACATTTTCTTCCATCGGCACGATCAGGTCGTGGTTCTTTGCAAGGTATCGAACCATATTCTCATCGATGGGCTTGACAAATCTTGCGTTGACAACTGTACAGGAAATGCCTTTTTCTTTCAATGCTTCCCGCACCTCTACCGCAGTCTTTACCATGCTGCCGACTGCAAACAGAGCAATCTTTTCTTCTTCGAACAGCATCTCACTCTTGCCCATTTCAACGTCCGCACGCTTGTCCGCCAGCCCGTCATACGCCTCACCGCGGGGATACCGGATTGCGATCGGCCCTTTGAAATCATAGGCAAACTTCATCATATCGGAAAGTTCCCATTTGTTTTTGGGCGCCATGATGTGCATATTCGGGATGGACGATAAAAACGACAGATCAAAAATGCCCTGATGGGTCTCACCGTCGCTTCCGACCAGCCCCGCCCGGTCAATCGCAAAGATTACCGGAACATTCTGCAGACAGACATCGTGTAAAATCTGGTCGTAGGCACGCTGCAAAAACGAAGAATAAATCGCCACAACCGGATGCAGTCCGCCAACCGCCAGACCTGCTGCAAAGGTCACTGCATGCTCTTCCGCAATGCCAACGTCAAAAAAACGTTCGGGGTATGCCTTACGGAAACGCTTTAATCCGGTTCCGTCCGGCATCGCCGCCGTAATCGCCACCACATCGGGATGGCGCGCCGCAAGCTTTACCATGACGGTAGAAAAAATATCTGTATAGTTGGCTTTTGTTTTTTTCTTTACCGGAACACCGGTTGCCACATCGAAGGGCTCTGCCCCATGGAATCTCGCCGGATGCTTCTCTGCCGGAGCATAGCCCTTGCCCTTCTGGGTCAGAACATGGATCAGGACGCAGTTTTTGCGCCGCTTCGCCTCGCGGATGACCCGAACCAGTCCGTTGACATCGTGTCCATCCACAGGCCCTAAATAGGTGATCCCCATATCCTCAAACCACATACCCGGAATCACCAGCTGTTTTAAGCTGTTTTTGGCGCGGCGCACACCGGTCACAACGCCGTCTCCGTAACGCGTGTTGCGCAGTGCGTCGTAAATGTTGTCCTTGATGTCCAAATAGGCGTTCGAAGTACGGATGTTATTCAGATATTTGGAAACACCGCCCACATTTTCGGAAATAGACATGTTGTTATCATTTAAAATAATGATAAAGTTCGTCTCCATCCTCGCCGCATTGTTCAGCGCTTCGTATGCCATTCCACCTGTCAGCGCACCGTCTCCGATCACGGAAACAACGGTATTGGTTTTACCCTGAATATCTCTTGCGCGCACAAGTCCCAGTCCGGCAGAAATCGAAGTGGAGGAATGTCCCGTATCAAAGCTGTCGCAGTCGCTCTCTTTGCGTTTCGGAAATCCGCTCATTCCGCCGTATTTGCGCAAATGGTCGAAGCCCTCACGTCTGCCGGTCAGCAGCTTATGGGTGTAGGACTGATGCCCGACGTCCCATACGATCTTATCTTCCGGCAGATTCAGCGCGATATGCATCGCCATCGTCAGCTCGACAGCTCCCAGATTCGAGCCGAGATGCCCGCCAGTTACACTGATCTTCTCAATCAGGAACTGACGGATTTCCTCTGCAAGAAGCGGATAATCCTTTGGATTTATTTTTTTGATATCATTTGTCTGCTGTATCTGTTCCAGAAGCATAAGCAGCCCCCTCTTTATTTTTCTCTTGTAATCAGTGCACGAACCAGATCTTCCAGAAATTCATTTCGCCGGTCAAAGGAAGAAAGAATCTTCAGTGCTTCTTCCGACAGCGCTTCCACATCTTTTTTCGACTGTTCCAGTCCGTTTAACCGCACATAGGTTACCTTATGATTCTTTTCATCGCTTCCAACCGGTTTGCCAAGCACCTCCAGAGAACTGGTCACATCTAAAATATCGTCCTGAATCTGGAATGCGATGCCGATATTTTCCGCCGCCTGCTCCAGCTTTGCCGTATCCTCGTCAGACGCTCTGCCAGAACGGCTCCGATCATCAGCGCCGCTTCAATCAGCGCTGCCGTTTTATTTTTGTGGATGTACCAGAGCAGCTCTTTCGTCACCTGATCTGACGGCAGCTCTTCTGCGCAGATGTCCGCGCACTGTCCGCCGATCATACCATAGATGCCCGCTTTGTTGGCAAGAATCTGCAGTGCCTTTGCGACAGCACCGTACCGGGCTGCGATGTCTGCTGCTTCCCCGATCATGGAAAACGCTTCTGCTGCCGTCTCGAACGCTTTGTTTAACAGCGCATCCCCGGCCAGCACCGCCATGCCCTCGCCATACACATTCCAGGTTGTCTTGCGTCCCCGGCGGTATTCGTCATTATCCATCGCAGGCAGGTCGTCGTGTACCAGGGAATAGTTGTGAATCATTTCCAACGCCGCCATAAAAGGCTCCACAATTGCAGAGTTCCCGCCAAACAGCCGGAAGCTCTCTTCCATCAGAATCGGGCGCAGACGTTTTCCACCCGCCAGGGCGCTATAATTCATCGACTCGATGACTTTTTTCTGATAGCCTTTTTCTTCCGGCAGATATTTTGTTAAAACGTCTTCTGCATGAACTGTTTTCTCCGCAAGCGTTTCTTTAAAATTCATCCAGTTTTCCCTCCCCGTTTAAGACGAGAACCTTTTTCTCCACTTTATCAATGCTTTCATTACAGTATTTCAAAAGCTCCATTCCCTTCTGGTATACGGTAAAGGACTCCTCCAGAGAGATATTTTCATCCTCCAGCGCCCTTGTCACCTCTTCCAGACGTAAGAATGCTTCTTCCAGCGTCAGCTCTTTTTCGGCTGTTTCCATTCTTCCTTCTCCTTCACCTGTGCAACAATCCGTCCGTTTTTGACATGGATCGTCACCAGCTCTCCGACCTGTATCCGATTGACGTCGGTTACCGTCCGTCCTTCTGCGTCCGCCACATGGGAAAATCCCTGACTGAGCTTTTCCAGTGGCGACAGGCCTTTTAATTTCTCCGCATATAAGGATACCTGATATCTGCGTTCCCGAAGCTTTTCCTGCATCTGCCGTTCCAGCTTTTCTTCCAGGGAAACCAGATAGCTTCGCTTCTCCCGGATCTGTCCTGCCGGGCTTAAATGAGAAAGGCGGATCTGGTCGTTCGACAGGCGCATCCTCGCAGATGCGATCTGCTGTTTCATCCGTCTGGTATAGCGCAGTGCAAGCTCATCCAGCTGCGTCTGCATCAGTGAATAATCGTAAACTGCAAGCTCTGCACCTGCAGACGGCGTCGGCGCACGCAGATCTGCAACAAAGTCGGCGATTGTCGTATCCGTTTCATGACCGACTGCGGAAATAATCGGAACGCTGCAGTCAAAAATCGCCTGTGCCACAATCTCTTCATTAAATGCCCAGAGGTCTTCAATGGAACCGCCGCCGCGCCCGACAATCATCACATCAACCTTGCAGCGTTCCAGCGCCCGTATTCCGTTGACAATGCTCGCAGGCGCCTGCTCTCCCTGCACGATCGCAGGATACAGGATAATCTGCACATATGGATTGCGTCGCGTCGCAATATTGATAATATCGCGCACTGCAGCTCCAGTCGGCGCAGTCACAACGCCAAGCGTCCGGATAAAACGAGGAATCGGCTGTTTATATTCCGGTGCAAACAGTCCCTGCTCCGCCAGCTCCCGCTTGAGCTGTTCAAAACGCTCATACAGCTGTCCTGCCCCGTCGAGCGTAATCGACTTTGCGTACAGCTGATATCTGCCGTCCCGTTCAAACACGTCGATCGTCCCTCCGACGACGACCTGCTGTCCTTCCTGCATATGAAATTTCAGTCCGCTCCGGTTGCCGGCAAACATAACACAGGCAATTGCGCCCTTTCCATCCTTCAGGGTAAAATAAATATGCCCTGAAGAATGGTATTTACAATTGCTCACTTCGCCTTTGACCAGAATGGACTGGAGTAAAAAATCCTGGGTAAACATATTTTTGATATATCCGTTTACCTGGGCTACTGTATAGACATTTTTCATGCAAATTTCGCCAGAATACCGTTTACAAATCCGGAGGAACCTTCCTGTCCGAATTTCTTTGCAAGCTCTACTGCTTCGTTGATTGCGACGCCGGTCGGAACCGTCTCGTCAAACCGAATCTCATAAACCGCAAGGCGGATGATCGTCAGTTCCACCTTTCCCATACGCTGGGTATCCCAGCCTATCGCCGTTTCATTGATCAGCTTATCAATCTCCGGCAGTTTCTCTGCAATTTTTTCATATTTGGAACGGATATAGGCAGCATCCTTTTCGGAAATCTCGGTATCTCCATCTTCCAGGAAAAGGGTGCACTGCTCCGGCATATCGTCCTTCTGATTAAACTCTACCCGAAACAGCAGCATAAAAATCTGTTCTCTCAGCTCTCTTCTGTTCATCTGTTCTCCCATCCGGCTTTCTGCATCAGTGTTTTCCGGCACTCATATTCACGCCTGCGATACGGATATTAACATCCGTTACAGTCAGACCAGTCATATTTTCAATTGCATTCTTAACACGTTCCTGTACCTTCTGGCTGGTAGCCGGAATGTTGTATCCATACTCCATCAGTACAGCCAGCTCAGCTCTTACCTGATGGTTGAATACCTCTACCTTTACGCCCTTTGTCAGACCTTTTACGCCAACCTTGCTCATCAGCTCGTTGGTAATATTGCCTGCCATGGAAGAAACACCTTCTACTTCCGTAGCGGCCAAAGATGCGATAATTGCAACAACTTCATCAGCAATCTGAACAGTGCCGATGTTTTCATCCTCCTGCAGTACATAGGTATTTTTAACGGTTTCTTTTCCCATAATGGCGCCTCCTTTACTCTCACATCTCATTATAACAAAATCCTTCTGGTTTGGCTAGACTTCGTTTCCTGTACAGGCACGAAATCTGTCCGGTATCCGTCACGAGACCTCTGTAAACCAGAAATAAAACGTCCTTTCTCTGTCGGAATCAAGGTACGCTGCCGTTGTTTCCGACTCCGGCAGATATGCGAAGATCCCCTGTTCCTCAATTAACAGCCGGTACACTTCCTGATAAACGGTATCGTCCGCACACTGAAAACAAACCATCGGCGCGCCCTTTTGCGCTGCACGTGCAAAGATTTCGTCGATTTTTTCTTTGTCCGCACTCTGCAGATACAGTCCCTCATGGCGGTAATACTGATCCTGCACCGCATTGCAGACCGGAAGCAGCTGGTTGTCATCCATCGAATGCGTCCGTTCGATCTCCTGTGTCGTCACGCAAAAATAATCGTAGTTGACCGTTTCCGTCAGCGTGGGCGTTTCTTCCCCTTCTTCTCTCTGATAGGAAGCGTCTCCCCAGGTCGGATCGATGTAATACCAGTCCCCGTCGAGGAAAACGATATTCCAGGCATGTCCTTCCCCGTTCACTTCTCCGGTAACGAGCATCGCAGGAATCCCTGCAAGCTGGCACAGATACTGAAATGTCTTGGCATAGCCCTGGCAGACCGAACGCTGGTTTAACAAAACGGAGCAGATATTTTGGCTGTCCGCACTGCCCTGCTCGTATTCCGTGCGCAAAATCAGTTCATCGTAAATATATTTCACCTTTTCAAAATCGTCCGTCCCGTCCGGCAGCCCTTCCAGCCAGAGCGCTGCAGCCGCTTCCAGCTGTGCCCGGCGCGAAAGAACTTCGTCTGATTCCAGCGTCCAGGTTCCGGTAAACGTGATCCTGCGAAGTTCTGTTCCAAGCCGATAAGTCGTCACCTCATAGCCGTCCGCATAAAAAATTTCCGGGTGATCCGCCATCACATACCGGAACACGCGCTCTACCATTTCCGGATCCTTTACAGAAAGCTCCGTTTCTTCCTGATAGCTTATAAGGCTGTTTAAAATCTCCCGGTACAGCTGTTCTTCGTCTCCGGACAGCTGCGAATACCCGTAGGAAAAGGCTGTATCGGACTGTACCGACAGGTCCTTTTCGCCAACCGGAGCGCCGTCGGCAGTGTTCCTCCAGCCGGACTGCGGTTCGCTGCCGTCGTCTTCCCGGAACAGGTCTGATTCCAGTCGATCTGCCGTATCCGTTTCTGCTTCCTCAAGCCAGTCTTGTCCAATCGTCAAGTCTTTGGACGCATCCCATTCGTTGTCGCAGCCTGCAAGGCACAGCAGCAGAGCTGTGAATATGACACTGCAGAACCTGTAGGCGTTTCGTACAACGCGAATTTTAAAAGAAGCTTTCTGTTCAAAGGCAGCGATTTCTTTTCCATCCGTATTTGCTCCGCCTGCAAGGATTTTTTCCATAGGCATCTCCCGGTCTGTTTAGTTTTTCCCGAATTCGGAAAGTTCCAGTCCCTTATTTCTGTCAAGCACCATGCCGACGCTCCAGGAATTGACAAACAGGAGCAGCGGATTGCCCTTCATATCCTTGATCTTCTTCATATCGGAGGTGCCGACTAACTTCGTCAAATCGACCTCTTCTTTATTTGCAATCCAGCGGATATGCTCATAAGGAAGCGGCTCAAGACGAATTTCAACATTATATTCGCTTTCCAGACGGAATTTTAAAACGTCAAACTGCAGGACGCCGACAACACCGACGATGATCTCTTCCATACCGGTATTGAACTCCTGGAAGATCTGGATTGCGCCCTCCTGCGCGATCTGCGTAATACCCTTGACGAACTGCTTCCGCTTCATGGTATCGACCTGGCGTACTCTTGCAAAATGCTCCGGTGCGAAGGTCGGAATCCCTTCATATGCGAACTGCTCTTTCGGCATACAGAGCGTATCGCCGATGGAGAAAATGCCCGGATCGAATACGCCGATGATATCTCCGGCATAGGCTTCCGACAGGATTTTTCGGTCGTTTGCCATGATCTGCTGCGGCTGGGAGAGTCTCATAACTCTCTGGCTCTGAACATGCTTGACGTCCATATCCGCCTCAAATTTGCCGGAACAGATTCTCATAAATGCGATTCTGTCACGGTGCGCTTTGTTCATGTTCGCCTGAATCTTGAACACGAACGCGCTGAAGTCATGCTCTACAGGGTCAATCAGTCCGATGTCCGCGCGGCGCGGCAGAGGCGTCGTCGTCATCTGTAAAAAGTGCTGTAAAAAGTCCTCCACGCCGAAGTTGGTCAGCGCTGAACCGAAAAATACAGGGGTCAGTTCGCCTGCCTGTACCTGCTCCAGATCAAATTCTGCACTCGCACCGTCCAAAAGCTCGATTTCTTCCAGAAGCTTTTCCTTTAAGTTCTCGCCAACAAAGCCTGTCAGCTTGTCCAGCTCGCTAAGCGGAATCTCGGTTGCTTCGCCTTCCTTGGTTCCCTTTTCGGTATCGGAATAGGTGATCACACAGCGCTTTTCTCTGTCGTAGACTCCCTTAAAGCTCTTGCCGGAACCGATCGGCCAGTTCATCGGACAGGTTGCGATGCCCAGCTCCTTTTCGATATCGTCCAACAGGTCAAACGTATCGTTCGCGTCGCGGTCCATCTTATTGATAAAGGTAAAAATCGGGATCTTGCGCATAACACAGACCTTGAACAGCTTTCGGGTCTGCGCCTCTACGCCCTTGCTCGCGTCGATAACCATGACTGCAGAATCCGCCGCCATCAGGGTACGGTATGTGTCCTCTGAAAAGTCCTGGTGTCCCGGCGTATCCAGAATGTTGATACAAAAGCCATCGTATTCAAACTGCAGGACGGAAGAGGTTACGGAAATACCTCTCTGCTTTTCGATCTCCATCCAGTCGGAAACTGCGTGTCTGGCTGTTGCCTTACCTTTCACGGAACCCGCCAGGTTGATCGCTCCGCCGTACAGCAGGAATTTCTCTGTCAAAGTAGTCTTTCCGGCATCCGGGTGAGAGATAATTGCAAATGTTCTTCTTCTGTTGATTTCTTCTTTCAGATTGCCCAACGTATTTCTCCTCGTCTTTCTATCAGGAAACATCCGGACCGTCTGCCGGATGCCTCCTGTCTTCATAATCCAAACCAGCCGCCTCCATTCTTCCATGCAGGCAGCCGCATATCTGCACAATTAGAATCAGTGTATCATATTTTCTTCTGTTTGGCACGCATTTCTTTTGGGGATTCGAAACAGCCGTAACAACGCTGCTTTTCTGCCTGGGACAACGCGCTTGGCGCCTCTCCTACCGGGAGAGTGGATTGATGACGATATTCTGCGCGGCGATTCCGGTCTTGCGCGCCACGATGTCCTCGATCTGCGCACACTGCGCGTCCGACAGCACGGACATGCCGACCACAACATCTGCAGATTCATCCGTGATCGTCACGACAGCGTCCGCATAGCCCCTTGTCTCCAGAAAAATTTCCGCCGCCGTCTCCCGCTCTGTCAGATCCGTCAGCGCGATCATCTCATCGACCGCTTCCTGCTTCTGATTCTCTGCGATGTTGGCGTTATTGATGATCTCTAAAAGCGTCTCTTTATTTTTGGCACGCGTCTGTTCTTTTAAAAGCCGCGCCCCGGAAAGGCTGCTGACAGAACCGGAGTTGGTATAGACCGCTTCGCCCGGGATCTCTCCCTCCTGCACCTCGGCATCCAGCGCCTCTTCCGCAGAATCTGCTGCGTCATCCGTCAGTGCTGCAACATCCTGATCGCTGATCGTCTGCATATTTTCATTCAGAAAATTCTCCGCCGCCACATCCTCCGTATCCGAATCCAGGCTTGCGATGTCCCCTTTTCCATCTTCATCCGAAAGCTCCAACAATGCTTCCATGTCCGATTCCTGCCCGGCAGACGCCCCGACGTCCGCCAGCTCTTCTTCTCCAACCTTTGTCCCTGCAAAATTCAGATACCCAGCCACCGCTATCATAATAGCAAGCGCTGTAATCATGACCTGATTGCGTTTGAACATGTTTTTCAATTCCTGCTCCCTTCCGCATTGCTCTTTGTTTTGATCCGGCACGCCTCCGGTATGCATTACAGCAGGCTTACCGGGTGTCCGCCATCTTTGCTACTTTTATTTTATGAGGCTCTATATCAAATAATGCCTCAATGACTTCGGTAATATTCTTCTGCAAAATGGAGGAATCCCCACCCTGTGCAAGCACCGTCACGCCCTCCACCTTTGCGGAAAGCGTATGGGTCACATACGGTGTTTTACTGCCGTCCCTGCCGGTCTGATAGACCGTGTTTTCCTGACGCGAGGACTCGGAAATCACCCGGCTCGTGCCGCCTGCGTCGTTCTCACTCGTCTGCGAATTCGTGACAGACGGCGTCTCCTTTTCTATGACCTGTTCTTCTGTGGAAGCGTAGGTGATCAGTACCTCCACCCTGCCTGCACCCTCCATCCGGGATAAAAACTGAGCGAGCTTTTCTTCCATCGCTTCCTGTTGTGCACTGTTGCTTTCTGAATCCATTGTAACCGTCTGGGTGTCCAATTGAACGGACTTGCTTTCGTCCGTCTTATTTTTTTCTTTTCCGGTCGGAATCGCGACCACCATCAAAAGAACGCCTGACAGCGCCAGTACGATCATATTTTCTTTTGTCATCTTTTTTCGACACCAGGAAAACAGCTTATTCAACTTCTACCACCTCCAGCTGGGTCTGACCGATTCCAATCACAGCGGCAAACCGCTCCTTTAAATCCTCCCGCGCAGTGCCTTTTAAAGCTTCCCCGTCCGCCAGGACAAACTGTTCCTGCCGGGCTTTGGTGCTCCCGACCGGTCTGACCGGCTCGACCGATATGCCGGAGTCCTGCCCTGCCCCTGCTTCACTGCTCTGACCGGGCGCCCCCACCGCCTGCCCTCCCCCTTCTGCGTGCTTTTGCCCGGAAACGCTGATAAAAACCGTCCCATCCTCCAGCAGCCGCACTCCTTTTACACTGACGCCTGCCGCCTCCGCCTCCTTTTGCACACGCACCTCGATCGAATCTGCCATATTATTACGAAACAATCCCGTTTCCTGTTCCTCCAGCTTCTCCAGATGCTGCGAAAACATCTCATTTTCCGTCTCCAGCAAAGCAACCCTCTCCCCGAATTCTCCCGGAAGATCTGCGTTTACGACGGACAGGATCGGCACAATCAGCATCGAAAGCACTGCCATCGATAAAATCACATTTTCATATGGAAGATATTTTTTGCCGGGAAGCAAATGACGAAACAACTGTGTCGTCAGAATAAACAGGGTTGCCTCTTTTAATACCTGCAGCAGATTTTCCATGCTCTTCCTTTCTATAGCCTTCCTGCAAGGCAGCTCACAATCGCCGCCAGTATCCAGAAGCATGCTGCGCCGGTGCCCGCCAGCTTCAGCGAAGAAAACACCACATCCGCCGTTTTTGTCATACAGGCGGTCAGGTTTATCCGCCACAAGTCCGACAAACGCCCCGGCGAGCTTTAGCACCACACCGTATGCCGCGATTTTCAAAAGCGGGACGACGAGCAGGACAGCGAGCAAAATTCCGACGAACATGCCGAGGCTGTTTTTAACCAGAACCGCAGAACCTAAAAGCACCTGCGCCGTGCCTTCTGCCAGATCACCAAGACCTGGAATTGCAGCAATCGCCTTTTGCGCAGCCGTCCGCTTCCAGGCATCCAGCGCTGGTGCCACCATCGATTGCAGCACGCCAAGACCGGTCACCGTTCCGAGGCAAAACTTCAAAATCCAGGACAAGGATTTTTCCACCAGCTCCATCATCGCACTCAGTCGCCCCTCCTCCCATACGCCGGACAGCACGACCAGCAGCATCCAGAACGGAAGCAGCAGCAGGCAAAACCCAGTAAGGAACCGTTCTATCAGAAAAATAAACCCCAGCGTAAACTCATAATACCCTGCCGCCGTCACACTGCCCGCTGCAGGTCCCAACGAAAGACAAAGCGCCGGCAGGGTCAGGTGCGAAAACTGCTTCAGCGTTTCCAGCGTGCTGCCGGTAATCCGGTACACCGCCGAAAATACCTTTAACAGTACGGTCAACACCAACAAAAAAAACATATCATGGGCGATCTGCGCCACCTGCTGATTTTCAAAGCTTCCCATCAGGCAGGAGACCAGCACCGACAGGATGCCGAGCAGCAATAAAACCGATAAAATCTGCCGCATCCCGGAAAACTCCTGTCCCACGCTGCCTGCGATCTGCCGCCCCAAAAGCTGCAGTGCCTCCTTTCCATTTCCGGACAGAATATCTGAAAAAAGCTGCTCCAGACTAAAATCTGCCAAAAACGCAGAAGAAAAGCACCGGTTTAACTGCTCCATCAGCTCTGTGAGATTCAACTGTTCCAGATAATGCTCTGTATTCCCAGGTTCCACCCCTTACCCTCCTGCAAATCCTGCAATCGTTTCCGCCAGTGCAAGGAAAATCGGCATTCCGGCAAACAGAATAGCGATTTTTCCAAACAGCTCCACCTGGGATGCAACCGCACTGTAACCGCTGTCTTTACAGATTCCGGAAACCAGCTCGCTGATCCACGTAATTCCGACCACCTTAAACAGAAGTGTCAGATAACTTTGCCCGCCGGAAAGCTGCTGCCATAATCCCATCAGCTGTTTTTTTGCCTGTCCCATATAGGAAAGGGTGCAGGAAAATACCACAACCGCCAATGCTGCACCCAGATAAATGCCATATTCCTGTTTTCCACCTTTAAACTGCATTGCAAGAAGCACTCCCATCAGAGCGAACGCGCACACTTTCACCAGTTCCATCTGCATCCCTCCCTTTCTTTCAGAAATTCATAAGGAAAATAACGTCTGAATCGTCGAAAACAGATCGAAAATATAGGGTACAATCCAGCTTAGCACCAGAATCAGCGCCGCCAGGGAGAGCAAAAATGCGTGTTCTTCCCGGCCGCTGTGCTTGAGCACCTGGCTTAAAATTGTCACTAAAATCCCCACCGCCGCTATTTTAAAGATCAGTCCAACTTCCATCTAATCCCTGCACCCCTTCTTTCAGATGATCTGTTTTTACCAAAAAAGCACAACCACAAGCGCTCCAGCTGCCAGGCTGACAGACAACACCATCCTTTTTTCTGACGCTGCCTTTTCAAAAACAGATTCCGCCCGGCTTTTGAATTCGCCGGACAGCCTGAGCATCCACTGTCTTTGTCGTTCCCGGTCTGGAAAGCCCTGCTCCTTTGCAAAGGAAAGCAGCTTTTTGGCTTCTTCCCTCGAGAGCACCGTCTGAGCTGCCCATGCACCGAGTTCTGCGTTCCACACTACTTCCAGTGGCTCGCTGCGCTCCTGCTCCAGGCGGTCTGCACAGTGAAGGAGTGCCTCTGCAAGCGCTGACGCTTCTTCTTTTCCGAAACTATCGTTTTCTGCGTCCTTTGCCAGCCAGACTGACATTTGGGAAAATACGTCCGGCAGGCGCTCTGCGCTGTAGCCAATTTCCTCCGCCATCCGCAAAAACAGCTCCGCCAGCAAAAAAAGCGTTCCGGCATGTCTGCTTTTTTCCCGGCAAAAGGCGAGCCCGCTCCCGAAGCTCCCGGCAAGCGTCAGGCAGATGCCGATCAGGCGCAGCATGCCAGACCGGACGCCAGCAGCTGTCCGTCTCCGTCCCGTACCTGCTCGACGAAAAAGGTGCCGTCGCAGTGTTTTAACACCAGATACCGTTGAAACGCGCCAGCCTGCAAAAGCGGCTGTAAAAACCGTTTCCGGCTCAGCTCTTCATACGAACCGCCATGAACCGTAGCGAGCACGCTGCACCCGCATTTGAGCACCTGCTCCAGCGCAGTGGTATCCTCCCGGTCTCCCAGCTCATCCACCGCCACAACATCCGGCGCCATGGAACGCAGCAGCATCAGCATTCCTGCAGCTTTTAGACACCCGTCTAAAATATCTGTCCGCATTCCAAGATCATTGACCGCAATCCCATCACAGCAGCCTGCAAGCTCCGACCGCTCATCCACAACGCCGACTGTCATTCCACCAGCCATCCTGTTTCCATCGGAAACCATCCGGATGATGTCCCGAAGAAGCGTCGTTTTTCCACAGCCCGGAGGAGAAATCAACAACGTACTGCATAGCTTTTTTTCTTCATATAAATAGGGCAGCACCACGCCCGCGATTCCTTTCGCTTCATGGGCGACGCGGATGTTCAAACTGGAAATGCAGCGGATATTTTTGACGCTGCCGTCCGTTCCCATTAAGACCTCCCCGGCGACGCCGACCCGGCAGCCAAACGCCGTGCTGATAAACCCCTTTCCCAGTTCCTCTTCATACGCATACATGGAATACCGGCAGATGTGCTGAATGATCTGCAAAATCTCCTTCCGGCTGGCGATCCACTGCAGCGCAGGCTGCAGTGTCTTTTGCAAACTGCCGTCCTCCGTTGCGAACCATTCCTCGCCGTCTATGTAAAACAAAACCGGTGCTCCGGAAGACATCTTGATTGATGTTTACTCCGATGCCGGTGTGACGCGCCGCCGATACTGAGCGGTTGCCTGTCCGGCACACCCCTACCTCCGGCGCTCTCCAGTGCCATGCGGACCTTCTGCCGGTATGGCTCCGGGAACAGCTGCAGCACTGCAAAACAGTCACGCGGCGCTTTCATGATCTCTGTCTGATTCATACGCATCCCTCCCAAATTTTTCCATCGGTTTCTGAGTACCGTTCTTTTCCAAAAGAACAAACAGCTCATGGGCCAGCAGCGGAAAACAGGAAAGCCCCGCCAGATACAGCCATTCCCCTACAGAGAGTCTGCCCGTTGAGAACACCCCGGTCAGAAACGGCAGCTCTGTCACCGCTGCCTGCAGCAAAAATCCAATCCCACCGGCAACCAGCATCAGCCGGTTTTCAAACAGCCTGCGTGAAAAAATGCTCTGCCTCACATCCCGCATTCCGACCGCGTGAAACAGCTGCGACATGCCAAGCACGGTAAAGGCATAGGTCTGCGCCCGTTTTAACACCTTTTTCTGTTCCAGAAACGCAGCCAGCACCGCAACCGAAAAATCCGCCCTCTCCTGTTTCATCAGCATATACGGGACAGTAAAAAACGCCGTCAGGCTGATGCCGGCAATCAGTGCGCCGTAAAAACAGATTACCGAAAGTCCACCGTTTGCTAAAAGGCTTTCCGACGCTGTTCGGGGCGGTCTGCCCATCAACTTTTTTCCATCGTTTTTATCAACACCGAGCGCCAGTGCCGGGAGCGAGTCCGTAATCAGGTTGATCCACAAAATATGTGCGGATTGCAGCGGCGAGGGAAGTCCCATCAGCACTGCTGCAAACATCGTCAGGATTTCCCCCAGGTTGGAGGACAATAGAAACAGCACTGATTTTCGGATATTTTCATAGACGCCCCTGCCCTCCTCCATCGCCCTGCGAATCGTCGCAAAGTTGTCGTCTGTCAAAATCATATCGGACGCCTGCCGCGCCACATCCGTTCCGCCCTTTCCCATCGCAATTCCAACATCCGCTGCCTTTAACGACGGCGCATCGTTGACACCGTCCCCTGTCATCGCCACGATCTGTCCCCGTTTCTGGAACGCCCGCACAATTTTCACCTTATCTTTCGGGGAAACCCTCGCAAACACCCGGATCTCATCCAGATGTCCCGCAAGATCATCCTCCGACAATCCGGACAATACCTCTCCCGTCATGCACTGGCTTTGTTTTGATACGATTCCGAGTTTTTTCCCGACCGCAAACGCTGTCGCTACATGGTCTCCTGTGATCATAACCGTGCTGACGCCCGCCTTCTGAAAATCCGCCACCGCACGGATTGCCTCCGGGCGGATCGGATCCCGCATACCGGTTATTCCCAGAAAAATCAGGTTCGTCTCCGCCATGTTTTCCGGTTCCCCTTCCTGATACGGTCTGCAGGCAAACGCCAGCGTCCGCAGCTCTTCTGCCGCCATCTTTTCCACTCCTGCCAAAATCTGCTGCCGGTGCGCCTGCGTCATCGGCACAGGCTGTCCCCACACCATCACCTGACTGCAGCGCTTTAAAATCCGATCCGCCGCGCCTTTAACATACCATGTCAGCTTTCCCTGTTCCCGGCAGAGCACGGACATCATTTTCCGGTCAGAATCAAAGGCATTCTCTTTTTTCCGTTCAAAAGAAGTTCCCAGTGCGTTTTTTTCAAATCCATATCTCGCCCCGAAATCCAACAGCGCGAGCTCCGTCGGATCTCCTACCCTGCTTTTTTCGATCTGTGCGTCGTTGCAGAGAAGCATCGCCAGAAACAGATCCCTGTTTCTTTTTACGTTCATCCGCTCTGCAGGCAACAGCTTCTGATCTGCAAAACAGGCTTCCACCGTCATTTTATTCTGCGTCAGCGTCCCGGTTTTATCCGAGCAGACGACAGAAACCGCGCCCAATGTTTCCACGCTCGGCAGACGACGGATGATCGTATTGATCTTTGCCATCCGCGTCACGCTCAGTGCCAGACACAAAGTGACCACCGCCGGCAATCCCTCCGGGACAGCTGCCACCGCAAGGGAAATCGCCGTCAGAAGCATATCGAACACCGGACGCTTCTGCACAATCGCCAGCAAAAACAACACGATGCAGATTCCAAGGGAGCCCAGGCTTAAGAATTTTCCAAGCTCTCCCAGCTTTTTTTGCAGCGGCGTCGTCTCCTCCCGGCTTTCGTGCATCAGCGCCGCGATTTTTCCAATCTGCGTCTGCAAACCCACCGCACAGACCATCCCCGTCCCTCGCCCTGCGCTCACCATCGTCGATAAAAACGTCATATTGTTCCGGTCCCCCAGCGGGATCCTGCCGCCCTGTTTTCCGGAAAGTCTCGCCGTCTGTTTTTGCACCGGAAGATTTTCCCCCGTCAGCGCCGCCTCCTGGAGCTGTAAATTCTCCGCCTCCACAAGCCGCAGATCCGCGGGAACCATCGCCCCCGCCTGCAGGCAGACCAGATCACCTACAACAAGCTTTGCCGCCGGAATTTCCTGCTCTGAACCGTCCCGGATCACGACCGCACGCGGCTGCATCAGCTGCTTTAAGGAATCCAGTGCCCGCTGTGCTTTTCCCTCCTGCAAAACGCCGACCGCAGCATTCAAGCAAACAACGAATGCAATAATTCCTGCGTCACTGTATTCTCCAAGCAGCACGGAAATAAGCGCTGCTGCGAGCAGCACATAGATTAACGGATCGTTTAACTGCTCTAAAAAGCTTTGCAGCACCGACTTTTTTTCTGCCTCCGGCAATCGGTTTTCTCCGTTTTCCCAAAGCCTGCGTTCCGCCTCCTGCGCAGAAAGTCCCCGCTTTGGATCGGTATGCAGGCTGGCTGCAGCCTCCTGTATCGTTTGCCGGTAAAATTCCTGTTTCTGTACCATGCTTCCTCCGACTCTGCCCTGAACACTTCTGTTTACAGGTACAACCTATGCAAAAAAAGGACAGCTTATGATAGGGAATCCGGCACGAGAAAAAAACACACTATCGGAAGAAATCCGGTAGTGTGTTTATAAAAATGATATTCATGACAATAGAATGCTCGCAGAGCGTGCATTCTATTGTTTGATTCGGGTTTGAATGTCCTCACTTCGTCCCAATCAGCCGGATGACCGCCTTTTTCCACATCCGGTAGGGCTGATAGCGCACGGGAATGTCCACGATTTGAGATTTGTCCAGAATGCTCTTTTGATGGCTGAAGGTTTCGAAGCTCCTTTTGCCGTGGTAAGCGCCCATGCCGCTGTTTCCGACGCCTCCAAAGGGCAGCTCAGGCGTTGTCAGGTGCATCACGGTGTCATTGACGCAGCCACCGCCAAAGGACGTATAACGGACAAATTTTCTGCGCGTCTTTCTGCTCGAAGTGAAAATATAGCAGGCGAGCGGTTTTTCCCGATTCTGCACAAAGCGCTGCGCTTCGTCCATATTTTCCACGACAAGGATCGGTAAAACAGGTCCGAAAATCTCTTCCTGCATGACGGTATCTTTTTCAGAAACCGGAAACAGGATCGTCGGCTCGATCTGCAGTGTTTCTTCCTTTGTCCTGCCGCCGTAAACGACTTTGTTCTCCTCTATCAGCTCGCTGATCCGGTCAAAATGCTTCCGGTTGACGATTCGTCCATAGGATGGATTTGCAAACGCATTTTCGCCGTACATTTTTTTCGTCCAGTAGATCAGATATTTTAAAAATGCGTCCTTCACCCGGCGCTCCACCAGCACATAATCCGGTGCAACACAAGTCTGCCCACAGTTTAAAAATTTTCCAAATACAATCCGTTTTGCTGCCAGCGACAGCTTCGCCGTATGGTCAACGATGCACGGGCTTTTTCCCCCAAGCTCCAGGGAAACCGGCGTCAGATGCTTTGCTGCCTTTTCCATAACAAGCTTTCCGACAGAGACACTTCCCGTAAAGAAAATATAATCAAACCGCTGTTCCAGCAGCTCCTGGTTTTCCTGCCTGCCGCCCTCGATCACCGCAACATAGCCTTCCGGGAAGCATTCTTTTACAATCGCTGCAATGACAGCCGAAGTTGCAGGTGCATAGGCGGACGGCTTTACCACGCAGCAGTTTCCCGCCGCAATTGCTCCGGCGAGCGGCTCCATCGCCAGCATAAACGGATAATTCCACGGGGACATCACAAGCGTGACGCCGTACGGTTCCTGCACCAGATATCCTTTTGCCGGAAAATTCGCCATGCTGACCGGGACACGTTTTGTTTTGCTATAGGCTTTGACATTCCGGTACAGCCCGCGGATTTCCGCAAGCGTCAGCCCGACCTCGCACATATAGCCTTCCGTTTCCGATTTTCCAAGATCTTCTGTCAACGCCTGACAGACTTCTTTTTCGTGCGCCAGGATCGAAACCTCGAGCCGTTTTAGGGCAGCCTTTCTGAAACGGATCTCATAGGTCTTTCCTTCTGCAAAAAAGGCGCGCTGCTTCTGCAGAATCCGGTCAATCTCACTTCTCTGCCTTCTGCGGTTATACAGCTCTTTCTTTTTGGTCAGCATACAAACCTCCCCTTTCGATCTACCTGCAGAACGTGCATTTTATTCCTAACAATAGAATACTCGCAGAGCGTGTATTCTATTGTTGTTTTTTCTGCTCTACAGTCTGTCTTGCGATATCTGCGTCCACGATTTCTTCTCCGGTCTGATGCGCCAGCTGTGCGCGGGATGCGGCGCTTAAGCCATCGTTTACCTTTGCATTTTGGTCGCAGGTGCTGCAGCGGTCCAGCTGCTCCTTTGTCACCTTGCCATCCCGATAATCGCGGACAATTTTATTTTCATACATGGAGTAAGGCTTTTTCATAAAGAGGGCTTTGAATTTGTGCCAGATTACCCATGCTGCCGGAACCCAGATATATTTATGCATTGCCGGGGAAACCGAACCGATCATCCAGCAGTTTCTGTCACAGCAGCGCACCTTTTTGCGCACGGCTTCCGCCTCCGGGCTACTCCACAGCTCGTCCCAGCTTTGGGTGTTTAAGTTGCCCATCACTTCTTTGTCCTTTGTGCCGTTGCAGGGCATGACATCTCCATAGGGATCGATGAAAAACGTATCGAAGCTCATATCACACGGCAGCAGGCGCTTCTGTCCGTAAATATAATTGATCAGACCGTGGTTGAAATACGCGCGGAACCACTTTTTCGGGCTGTTGGATTTTAACAGCTCGTTGACCAGCTTTTCAAAATTCTCAGCCACCATCGGGCGGTCATGAATGATATTTTTGGCTTCCACGAAATAAAAGCTGTTGTGCAGGCTCGCCGTTGCAAACTCCATGCCCATCTCGTTGGAAAGCTCATACAGCGGAACGAGGTCCGGTGCGTTTTTATCCTGCACCGTCATGCCGAAGCCAACATCCTTCATGCCCATTTTCCGCAGGGTTTTCAGGGTCGTATATCCCTTGTTAAAACCGTCCTGCAGACCGCGGATTTCGTTATTCGTCTGCTCTAACCCTTCGATCGAAATGCGGATGCCGATGTCTGGAAATTCCTTGCACAGATCAACGATCCGATCCGTAAAAAATCCGTTCGTGGAAATTACAATACGGTCGCTCTTTTTATATAATTCCCGGACAATGTCCTTTAAATCCGTGCGGATAAACGGTTCCCCGCCGGTGATGTTGGTAAAGTACATTTTCGGCAGTTTTTTTATCGTTTCGATTGAAATTTCCTCATCCGGTCTGGAAGGTTTTTTATAACGGCTGCACATCGAACATCTCGCGTTACAGCGGTAGGTTACAATGACAGTTCCGTTGAGTTTTTTTTCTGACATGCGTATACTCCTTTTCTATTTGAAATTCAGAAGCCGCCCCGTGCAAGCACAGCGGCTTCTGAACTTGCCTTTTGTGCTGCGATTGATATCACCGGATTGCTCCGCAATCCGATGACATTCGGAATCCGCTGATTTACTTCGTAAATCGCTGCTTCCTCATGTCTTGCGGGATCCAAATTCAGAAGCCGCCACGTGCAAGCACGGCGGCCTCTGAACTTGGATCCCTGATATCATCATACTATGCTTTCCGGTTTCGGGCAAGCGACATTCTCTTGCTGCGCGCTACCTCGTATAGTCGTTTAGCAGCTGTTCGATCTGCAGATTCACGCTTTCCGGCATGCCTGCCGTATCTTTTTCCAAAAGCTTTACATAAAAATTCAGCTTCTGGCAGGCTGCCTTTTTGCCCTCAGCAGCTTTCATGCGAACCTTTACACGGCGTTGTTCCATCAGCGGGATGACAACATAGTACATGCAATCGTCCCGAAACGAAAGGTAGCCCAGTTCTTCGCCCTGGCTGTTTTTTACATAAAGGCGGTGTTTGGTCAGGCGCTTCGGGGAGATCACTTCGCCCTCGGCTGCCTGGATGTTTCCGGTCAGCTCCAGCATCGCCGGAATCAGAAAAATCCGGTTTCCTTCTGCGTCCGCTTTCTGCTCCTGTCCAAGCTCTTTTAACAGCGCAGTGCTGTTCAGAAACTGCTGTGCCAATAAATAAACCAGAGCCGCCAGCGTCTGTATGCGGAGCCGCTCACTTTTATATATCTGTTTTTTGCGCTCTACTTCTTCCAAAATCTGCGATGCACAGGCGAAAATGCTTTTCTGGAACAGGGAAAAATCCTCTTCTGTCTTCCAGATATATTTTCCTGCTGCGATTTTAAAATACCCGATTTTCTCGCCTTCACTGTCCTCCGCATAGGAATAAATTTCCCGTTCGCGCCACGCCCGCAGGTTGACTGGTGCATCCCAGACCTGTGTTTTTGACGCACGGGATTTCACCTGATACGACTTTTTAGACACATGTTCATCATACCAGCCGTTCTTTTTCAAATACGCATACGCATAATTTAACTGCTGCGCACTGTATTCCGTCTCTTCCTCCGGCTGGACGTCCGGATGTGCGCTTAGTATCCTTTGCCGATATTTTTTCTTGATCAGGCGCTCAACTGCCTGTCGGTTAAAATTCTGAAACGCATTGTCAAAGCTTTGGGACGTTTCCGTACTCGCTCCTGCTGCTTCTGTACCTTCCGGCACTGCCCCGGCCGCCTCGATTTCTTCCTCCGTGATTCCAAGGATTTTATATGCTTCCTGTTGTGTCATGTCAAAAATTCCTGTTCCAAAATTGATTTCCCGCTGCCGTACAGCCAAAAAATATGATTTCGGCGCTGCGCAAAACTCCGCCAATCGCTGCCGAAAATACGATTCCCGACGACGAGTCTGCGCCAGATCTGCGCCAACCCGTCTCTTTACGATTATGCACCGTTTTTATCTTTTACACAACAGGAAATAAAAAACCGACAGGTGCCCAATCAGCCCTGCCGGTTTCCATTTTTCCTTTTTTCTGTTTTGCACCGTCCCGGCAGAAGCCAAACTCAGTCTCCTGCCTGGATACGATTTTTACCTTTTACATGCAGCCTCAAATGCTATACCATTTGATCTCATTAGCTTCCAGCTTCAGGAAAAAGCTGCTGCCGTCGCCGCAGTATACAGTCGTTTCCTGCGGTTCGTAAGTATTGTTTACCACACAGTATTTTCCGTTTTCCACATATGCATGCACTTCTACGTTGAAGTTTTCACTGTACCAGCAATGCAGGATGTCCTCACCGTGGGCACTCCACAGAATACTGCGGTACAAAATCCGGCTGTTTTCAAAGCTGTAGGGCAGACCGCTGATATAAACGCTGCGCCCTTTTCCAAACTCATTGACAGCCATCTGCACCTCCCGGTCGCGCTGCACCAGAATCTCAGTGTCGGCATAGGCGTACATGTTTTTCTTGCCTTCGCCAAAATCCACCGGCTTTGTGATATCCTGCAGGATAAAATGTTCCGGATGCTCTTCCCAGTTGTACTTGTCATAGTTTAAGGTAAATCCGGTTTCTTTTTCCACACCGATCAGGTCAGCGAGCTGCAGATAATGTCCCTGATATGCATGTCCGGAGGGTTCTCCGACTCCGATAAAGCCTCCACCCTCGTATACGAACTTCCGGATTGCCGCCGCTACCGCAGGATTTTCCCACGCTGCTCCGCCGGTATGCGCTGTATCCCCGTCACCTACATTGATGATGACATCGATTTCCTTTAACAGGCTCGGATCGGCTAAAATATCGTCAAACGAAAGGAACGATACCTCAAAGGGTGCACCGCTGAGTGCTTCAATAATACCGGCATAGCTGTAATTTTGCTTCTGATACAGTGCATGATGCACCATATGACAGCCCCAGCTCCTGATTTTTCCCCAGCTGTTTAACACTGCAACCTTTTTGACGCAGTACGGCGTCGTCTGGCGAATATTCTCATACAGCTCCCGAAACTCGTTGCAGACGCTTTCCACATAATCCAGAAACTCCGGGAAATCCAGCGTGAGCTTTAAATAACCGCCATACCCGATCCGGTCAATGGGCTTTCTCAAGATCGCACGACGCGCCGTGATCCAGTTTTCCTTTGCTTCCTTTACCGGGTCGCCGCCCTCATGGAAGGTATCCGGAAAGAAATACGGTAAAAATCTTCCCTCTGTATACTTTACGCCCTCAATATCAGAAATCAGGCGCAGCGTGCTTCCGTTTCCGACGCTTCCTACTACCGCATCCAGACCGATCGTTGCAAATTCCTTCATAAAGGGCTCTGTTCCGATCCAGTGGTCGCCTAAAAACATCATCGCTTCCTTGCCGTATTCGTGGGTGATATCCACCATTTCCTTTGCAAGCTTTGCGACTTCCCGACGCTGAAATGCCTGAAAATCCAGAAATTCCTTCGAAGGCACGCGATACTGGTTGTTGTAATAGCCCTGATCGATAATAAATTCCGGGCGGAACCGATAGCCAACCTCTTTTTCAAACTGCTCTAAAATATACGGGCTGACAGACGCGGAATACCCGTACCAGTCCACATATTTTTCGCGTTTTAATTCGTCAAACAACAGCGTAAACTGGTGGAAAAACGTCGTATAGCGGATGACATTCACATACGGATGCTCTTCACAGTATTTTTTCAGCCGCTCCATCGAATATTTGTGGGTTTTGGGCTGCCGGACATCAAAGGTAATCTGATGTTCAAAATTCTTCCACTCATTCGTCACGGCATTGTACATATGCACCGGGTCCCAGATGATATAGGCTAAAAAGCTGACGGTATATTCATGGAACAGCTCTGCGTCATGAATGATCACATTTCCGCTTTCTTCCTCGTATTCCCACTGCGTGCAATCCACAACAGCTCCGGTCGAGCGGTCGATTACCTCCCACCAGCGCCGAATATCATCCCGTGTATTGACCTCCATCAACTCTTTGGAAATGCCTTTCATCAGCGGAATTTTCAGCGTTTTATCAACCGCCGTATAAAAAGCCGACATAATATAGCATTGCTGCACCTCATCCGGATTTTTCTTCGCCCATTCATTGTCTTTTCTGGTCGTATAATAGGTCGCATAAATCTTTGCACCGGTTTCAACCAGCTCCCTGGGAAATTCTGTTCCATCACAATCCCGGATCGCATCTGCGCCCCATCGTTTCATCAATTCTATCGTTTCCGGCACGATGTCCAGATTTGTCGGAATCGTCACTCTCCCTGTCCGCTCCCTCATCGTTCTTCCTCCTCCAGCAAAATAATTTCATCCGCTTTCTGCGTATACGTTCCGCCGTCCATATTTTTTCGGACAAACGGTATTCCTTTCCGGACATAATACCTGTTGTGAGAAAGCAGGGCATCCGGATTCTGCGCCGGACTGATCGTCCCGGAAAGGTCATCGAAGCTCACATTGTTGCAAAACCGACTGTGAATTGCTTCCTCCAGACAGAACATCACGCAGCCGCCCTCATTCTGCCTGCTGAAATTATATTCATACACCGTCCCGTCTCCGGAATCCGCATCGTATGCCATTCCATCCTGATTCAGCCTCGTATCTGCTGCCTCATTAAATCGAAACAGCGCGTCCTTACATTTCCATGGCCAGATCGCAGCCGCCACTTTTCCGCCCCGCTTCTGGGGCTCCTGGTAAATCCGGTCGTTGATCTCCTGCGCCGCGCTGTCCGAACAGTTATGCTCCACCACAGGTCTTAACGCATACATTACAGTAATCGCATCGCCTCCTGACCGCTTCACATAATTATCCCGAATCGTAATATTTTCGTGTCCATACTTTAAAAACGCTTCTTCCGAAAGCTCTGCTCCGGCAAAAGCGGCATGCGCATAAGTATAGCCGACTGCAATTCCCCAGCGGCTCACCCGGTCTACATAACAGCCTTCTACTGTCACATTCCGGAAACGTGCAGCTTCTGTGTTCCTTGCGATCGGCTTTTGCGCCGTCATATAGATACCGCCGTTGTTCATATGCTTGTCGTACACATTTCCATTGACGTCGTGGATGACAAGATTGCGCAGCGTAATCCCGCTTCTGACACCTTTATCCCTCGCAGCGACGGCAACTCCGGTTCGGTTCATTTTATCCGGTGCACTGTAGCATTCCCCGATGATATCCTGCCCGCTGTTTGTCAGCTCGAGATCCTGCAGCGTCACATATTCTGCATCATACAACAACACCGCAGACGATACATATCCATTCCTGGTATGTGCCGGAGAATCCAGCTCACATCCATAATCCTGATACCAGATTCCCTGCCCGTTTGCTGCGATAACCGGCGGATTCTGCTCTGCTTGCGTCCAATCCTCATATGCACCGATCACAATCGGTAAATCCTTCGTCCCGCTGTCCGTAATCTGTAAAAATTGTCCGGCAAATACGGAATTGTTTTCCAGCAAAATCCGGTCGCCTGGCTGCAGCTTCAGACGGTTGATCGCAAAAAGACTGGCATATGGCTCTGCACTGCTTCTTCCGCTGTTTTGGTCATTCCCGTGTTTCTGACTGACATAATATGTCCTGCACCAGTCTGTCATAAGCCGCCTCCCTCAGTCTTTTTTCGATCACTGCTTCGATTTCTTCATAGGAAAACAGATCTCCCTGCGCGCGCGTCAGCAGATCCTGATTTTCCTGATAAAATGTCCTTTTCTGTGCTTCTGTTATCTCAGGGCAATATCCAGAATCCCGTACTGTCCTGGAAGGAAGAGCAAATTCCAGTCGGAATCTGGTCAGCTCATATTGCAGATACATCGGTCTGGTAAAGCTGCAGGGTCCGTAAAAAATTTCTCCGGCAGCTTTTTTTCTGCGGTTTTCTTCGTTTTTCTGCAGGCGCCGCTGTTCCAGCGCATCAAAGCCCGCCTGCCCAATCAGCCCCAGTGATACCGCGAGCTCAAGTTCTGCCTCCGCCCGGCAAAATTCCTCTTCTGATAACGCGTATGCTCTTCTCATTTCACTGCTCCTGCAATTCCGTTTGCAAAGCTCTTCTGCAGACATAAAAAGATGACCGCGGTCGGAAGGGTACAGATCAGGACTCCAAGCATCAGCATTCCATAATCCACGCTGTATCCGCTCTTTAAATTGGCAACCAGCATCGGCATCGTAATCTGATTTTTATCCTGTAAAATAATCGTCGGCCACAGATAGTTATTCCACGCATTCATGAATGTTACCGTCATTGCTGCTCCGTAAGTAGACTTCATGATCGGAAGAAACATCGTGAAAAAGATCTTGATCTCACTGAGTCCTTCCAGTCTGGAGGCCTCGATGATATCATGTGGAAAAGAGCGTGCAGCCTGTCGGAACATCATGATCAAAAACGACGTCGAAATCGACGGCAGTGCCAGCGCAATCCAGGTATTGACCAGCTTCCATGCAGAAAACATTTTAAACAGCGGAATCATGATTGCAACAAATGGCAGCATCATTGCCAGCAGCAGGATGCTCATCAAAATATCTTTTCCTTTATCATGGTAGATTTCGAAGCCATAGCCTGCGATCGAGCAGACCAGCAGCGCAACTACCGTGATGATAATGGCATTTCGGAAGGAATTAAACATCGCACGTCCGAGATTCTGCGTCGCGATCAGTGTCTGGAAATTTTCCAGAAGATGGGTTCCCGGCAGTAATCTTCCGCGCACAATGTCGATACTGGTATTGGTCGCCCCGCAGATCATATAGTAAAGCGGAAATGCCGACAAAAAACTGGCAAGAATTAAAATCACATAAGAAAAAGCTGTTTTTACTTTAGTCACGCTTGTCACCTACTTTCATCTGAATGGCTGACAAAATTGCTACGCTGACGAGGATAAACACAGATAATGCCGCCGCATAGTTAAATTTCGGCGTTTCTACAAAGGAAATATTGTAAATATAATGTGCCAGCGTCATCGTCGATTTTCCAGGGCCTCCTGCTGTCAGGTTGACCGATTCATCAAACAGCTGCAGGGTTCCTGATGTGGACATGATCGCAGTCAACAAAATCGTAGGCTTCAGCAGCGGAACCGTAATCTTCAAAAACTGCTGAAACGGTGTCGCTCCGTCAATATAGCTCGCTTCATATACGGAATAGTCAATATTCTGCAGTCCGGCCAGATAAAAGACCATGTTGTAGCCTGTCCATCTCCAGATCAGTGCTAGGATGATCACCCAGCGGGCTGCCCAGGCATTCTGAAACCAGTCTATTCTGGAAAATCCGATGGCAGTAATCACATTGTTGACCAGTCCATCCTGGGCAAACAAAGATTTAAAGATCATCGAATAGGATACCAGTGATGTTGCACAGGGCAAAAAGATCAGCGTACGGAAAATACCTTTTCCTTTGATCTTGGGATTATTTAACAGCTGTGCAAGTCCCAGCGCCAGCACAAGCATCACCGGAACCTGAATGATAAAATAAAAAACGGTATTGAACAGACACTGCTGGAATGTCTTATCCTTTAAAATTCTCTGGTAATTTGCCAATCCGACAAAGGTGCTCCCACCCGTTCCTTTTTTGGAAAAAGAAAGGATCAGTGCCTGCACCATCGGGTAAAAGCAAAAAATAAAGATCAGAAGTGCCGCCGGGATCAAAAAAGCCCAACCGGTCAGATTATGTCTTTTTTCCAGACTCATCTTCGCTTTTTTCTGCATACTGCTCTCTCCTGTATACTTCCTGGATAAAAATACCGGGAACGCAATACGCTGCATTCCCGGTACTGGTTCATATGTTTATTCGCTGATGTTAAATTCTACCGTATCCTGTGCATTCTGGATTTCTGCCTCAACATCCGCACCATTCTGTACGACATTGGTGATAGCATCGGTCAGCGCGCTTCTGATATCAGAATAATATGCGCCGTAATCGATTCCGGGAACCTTTCCTGCAAATTCCACGATATCCTTATAAACAGCCTGTCCGCCGTAGAATTCAGAAGCTTCGCCATATGCATCAGAAGCTGCTGCAGGCAGGTAGCTTGCGATCACGCCTGCATTCGGAAGCAGCTCGTCATACAGGTCTACACTGCTGCCAAAGGTTGCATTTAAGAAGTCAAATGCAAGCTCTGTGTTTTTGCAGTTAGAGGATACTGCCCAGCTTGCGCCGCCGCAGTTTGCATAATTGGTTGCGCCGTCAATTTCGTCCAGTGCAGGCATGTTCACGATCGCCCATTCACCGCTCTGGTCTTCTGCAGCCTGAATAGAGGACATGATCCAGCAGCCCTGGATCACACCGGCAGCCTCGCCTTTGTTCATGGAAGCGATGTACTGATCCCAGTCTGTGTAATCTACCATGATGCCTTCCTCAATCAGCTGTTTGTATACTTCGATCGCTTTCTTCAGTGCTGCATTATCTACCAGCTTCACTTCACCGTCCTGCATGGGAGACGCACCTGCGGACTGCAGCATTTCAATTACGATTTCCGAACCGCCGGAGCTTGTCAGCATCGGTACGCCATTGGCATCTACTACCTTCTTTGCAAGTTCCATAAATTCAGACCAGGTAGTATCCTTGAAATCTTCTACCGTCAGTCCTGCTTTTTCTACCATATCAGAGCGGATCGCCATGATCGTTGCACCGTTATCAAAGGGAATTCCGTAATGCTTGCCATCTACGGTAGAATCTGCAAGCTTACCGCCGGAGAACTGAGAAAAATCGATGCCGGAATCTGTCAGCTCTGTAAAGATCTCCGGATAGTTTGCAACATCTTTATGGAAGGAATAATCCTGCATCAGGAAGATATCCGGCAGAGTATCGTAGTTTCCAGCTTCTGCTGCAGTGATCAGACTCTGTTCAATATCGGTATATACCTTTTCCTGAATATCCAGCTTGAAATTCGGATGCTCCTTCTGATAAAGTGCTTCTGCCTGCTTCATTGCATATACATTAAAGTTAGGATCCCAGCACCATACAGTCAGGACTTCTTCCCCTTCTGCAGCCTCAGCTTCTTCCGTCGCTTCCTGCACAGTTTCTGTCTTTTCTTCTGCAGCCTTGCTTTCTGCAGGTGCTGCCGCCTGCTTGCTGCCGCAGCCTGCCAGTGCCGATACAGCCATTGCTGCGGTCAATAACACGCCTACTAATTTCTTTTTCATACCCGTTCCTCCTTGTAAACGTTCCATCACTTGTTGATGTATTCATTATAGCTGTCTAAATGCATGGATTCAATTTCTATGTTGTTATTATTTATTATTATATTGCTGTTTTTTATTAAAAAATACATTTTTCAGCTTTTTCGTTCGTCATATTTTTTATATTTTTTCTATAATACGCTTTTTCAGCATACAGGTTGCACATCATTTTTCCATATATTTTCTTTTATTGCTGCGCAATATTTTTATATTTTAGGGCAATATATTGTACCGGTTTCCATACATTCTATAGTATAATGAAATCAGGATTTCCTTTTTTATTCATGACAATAGAATGCTCGCAGAGCGTGCATTCTATTGTTTGTTCTGACAGTTTTATTTGTTCTGATAGGAGGATATTTTTCGATGGGTAATAGCCGGCATGATCTGAGTATTCCAAAAGATTATTTCATGAAAGATAAAGCGAAGCTTCTTTATGTCTCTTCCTCTACCTACGGCGGAGACTGGATCTCCACGCCCCACACACATTACTGTTCTGAGCTGTTCTATGTTTTAGACGGCGTCGGTCAGTTTCAGGTGGAGGATCGGATTTTCCCAGTATCCGCAAACGATCTCGTCATTATCAATCCAAACGTTTCCCATACAGAGCTTGGCTTTCATGCAAATCCGCTTAAATATATCGTCCTGGGGATTGAAAACCTGGAGCTGTCCGTCGCAAATGAAGGGGAAAATTTCTGTATCGTCAGCTTTCGGGAGATCAAAGAAACAATGAACTTTTACCTGAAAATGATGCTCCGGGAAATTGAAACCCGTGCGCCCGGCTATGAGGCAGTCTGTCAGGATCTGATGGAAATCCTGATCGTGCTGTTTGGCAGACAGACAAACTTTAAGACCATCCTGACGCCAACCAATAAAAGATCCTCTCACCTGTGCGAATCTGTCCGGCGCTATATCGACGCAAACTGCAGTGAGGATATTTCGTTGGAGCAGCTGGCGCAGTTTTCGCATGTCAACAAATATTATCTGGTGCATGCGTTTTCCAACGTGTACGGCATTTCTCCGATCAACTATCTGATGCGCGCCCGCGTCGAAAAAGCGAAAACCCTGCTTTCCACAACAGACTTTTCCCTCTCCGTCATCAGCCGCTCCTGCGGTTTTTCCTCTTCCAGCTATTTTTCCCAGACCTTTAAAAAGCTGTCAGGAATGTTCCCCAGCGCATTTCGCAGGGCAAGCCGGCAGGATGAGACAACTGCGAAATAAATGCGTTTCTATACGATGAAAAAGAATGTGCCCTGGCACATTCTCGCGCCGAGGCGCG
>ENA-OPNR01000128-OPNR01000128.1-human-gut-metagenome-genome-assembly--contig:-NODE-128-length-36399-cov-5.373899_pt1 | contig 36399 bp, 38 predicted proteins | sample MGYA00241543_ERZ501783 | MGnify/ENA primary metagenome ERZ501783 (study PRJEB25962, sample SAMEA2042557) | human gut metagenome | biome: human gut; feature: human-associated habitat; material: faeces... | reverse complement strand
CCGTCAACCCGGCCCGCTGGGCAGGAGCAGGCACTTCCGTGTGCGCCGTCAACCCAGCTCGCTGCGCAAAATCCCCTCCGCTGCACCATCCTCGACGCCGGGCACCATGGCGCGTCCAACGCGACGGGAGAAGCACTGCTGGATTTGGCACAGCCGGAGCTGGTCCTGATTTCCTGCGGCAAAAACAACCGGTACGGGCATCCGGCGCCGGAAACGCTGAAACGCCTGGAAGAGCGGGGAATCCGCTGGTATTCCACAGCGGAGGTCGGCGCGATACAGGTGCATGTTGGAAAGAAAAAAGTGAAAATAGAAACAAGTCGGATTGGATAAAAACAAGTCATATAGAACTAAAAAATACGAAAAAACGTTTACGTAATAAAAGATGAAAAGACTGCAGAAAAAGTAAGATAAACTATAAAACAAACAGAAACACACATTTAAACGAATCCTAAAAACGGAAAATAAAAATAAACGATATAACAATATAGAAATGATTGAATTTTGTTCGGGGGGGGGGTAAAAACCGGAAAATAATGGGAAAACAGAGAATATTCAGGCGAACGGGATTCCTGGAAAAACATACCAATTCAGAAGGAAAAAACTCGAAATACGACATACAAGAGAAGATTTTATAACATTTTTTAACACTTTTAATAGAAAATTAATAAAAATGGAATAAATATTTGCCGCGTTGTCTGCTTGTAAAGAAAACGTTTGATGGTATAATAAGATAGGTGGCAAGAAGTTTGTAATTTCGACAAAAAACATAATTGTCGGAGTAGAAATACGTTAGGATGAACAGAAAGAAACAAGTGGGGGACAAGATGAAGAGAAAGCAGGAGAAGCCGGCATATGACCGGATCGCTGCCGGAGAGCGGCTGCGCTGTCGGAGGCTTGAGCTCGGCTGGAGCAGAGAGCTGGTGGCAGAACGGCTCGGTGTCGTCAATAAATATTATGCGGATATCGAGCGGGGAACCTGCGGCATGAGTGTGGAAACACTGATTAACCTGTCCCGCTTGTATGGAGTGAGTCTGGATACGCTGATTTATGGCGAGAACGAGGAAAAATCTGCAGTCAGTCAGGAAGAACAGCTGATTCGCGGACTCAACGGGATGCCTCAGAGTATACAGGATTACTGCCTGCGGATGCTGTGGCTGTTTGCCGACGGACTTCGGGCAGCACAGGCGGAGGCTGCAGCAGAATGCGAGACAGTACCGGAGAACGTAAAAAGCAGCTCGGACAGCAAAAAAAACTCCGGAAGTGAGGCCTGAGATGCCAGAGAAGAAAAATCAGTACATAGATATTCACTGCCATATTTTGCCGGAGGTGGATGACGGCGCGAGAAATCTGGAAGAGAGCCTGACGATGCTGCGCCAGGAAGTAAAACAGGGCGTTGCAGCAGTTATCCTGACTCCGCATCAGAAACCGAACAGACGCAGCATTACCGCTGCTTCCGCACTGGAACGGACACAGAAGCTGCAGCAGGCTGCGAAAGAAAACGGAATTGACATCAGACTTTACAGCGGCGGTGAGATTTTTTGCTGCATGGATACCATCGAGCTGTTAAAACAGGGCAAGGCGGGAACCCTTGCCGGATCAGATTATATTCTGACAGAATTTTCACCGGACGAAGAATGGGCGTACATCCGGAATTGCCTGTATGACCTGCTCTGCGAGGGCTACCGTCCGATTGTCGCGCATACCGAGCGCTATCGGAACGTGGTAAAGGATTTCAACCGGGTCGAAGAATTAAAGGACATGGGATGCCGGATCCAGATCAACGCAGGAGAGCTGCCGGGACTGCTGGGCGGACAGCTAAAGCGCACAGCACGCAGTCTGATAAAAGAAGAGCTTGCAGATCTTATCGGAACGGACGCCCACAGAGCAGAGGGAGACCGGTCTGTATCGATGGCGGAAGGAGCCTCATGGCTGCAAAGACACTGCAGCCCGGAATATGCGGCACGTCTGCTCTACAAAAACGCAGCACACATTCTGGACAATACAGATATGGAAGACATCGAATAAAAAGGGGAACGAGACATGGAAAATCAAAACCAGAGAAGCAACGAGGAAAACGAAATCGATCTGGTAGAACTTTTTTGGGTACTCTGGAGAAAGCTTCCGCTGATGATTGCAGTGGGACTGTTTACAGCACTTCTGGCCTTTGGGGGAAGCAAATTTCTGATGACGCCCACGTATCAGTCTGTAACAAAAATCTATATTCTGAACAAACAGGACAGTAGCAACACAAATGTAACCTACAGCGACCTGCAGGCAGGCACGCAGCTGGTTAAAGACTATTCGGAGCTGATCAAAAGCCGTTTCGTACTGGAAGCGGTGATCGAGCAGTTGAATCTGCCGTTAAGTTATGAGCAGTTAAGCGGTAAGGTTACAGTGAGCACGCCCACAGACACCCGAGTGATCTCCATTGCGGTGACGGACAGCAATCCGGTTGCGGCGATGAAAATTGCCAATGCAATCCGTGAAACAGCCTCGACCCATATCCGCAACGTTATGGATATCGAAGCAGTGAATATCGTAGAAACAGCAAATGTACCGACCCATAAGGCGAGCCCCTCCGCCGGAAAGAACACGGTGCTGGGCGGAATGCTTGGTATCCTGATTGTAGCAGCCATCGTCATCCTTTCCCACCTGATGAACGATACGATTCAGACGGAAGAGGATGTGGAAAAATATCTTGGAATTTCCACCCTTGCGATGATTCCGCTGAATGACGCTGACAGCAGGAAGAAAAAGAAAAAATATAAAAAACAGGCGACAAGCGGAAAGTGAGGTGACAGGGAAATATGCAGAACGTAGTAATTCGCTCCATTGAGCGTCTGGATTTCAGAACAAAAGAAGCCTATAAAACATTGCGTACCAATCTGAGCTTTGCAGGAAAAAATGTCAAAGTGATTTCCCTGACCAGCTGTACGCCAAACGAAGGAAAGACAAGCGTTTCCTTCCAGTTATGCTTGTCCCTTGCAGAAAGCGGCAAGAAGACGATCCTGGTTGACGCAGACCTGCGCAAATCCGTACTGCGGGGCCGTTATAAAGCAAACCGTGAAAAATACGGACTGTCCCATTATCTCAGCGGACAGATGGAACTGGACGATGTATGCTGCAGAACAAACGTCAACAATTTCGATATTATTTTTGCAGGACCGATACCGCCCAACCCCAGTGAGCTTCTGGGAGGCGATGCGTTTAAAAATATGCTGGAGGTGCTGCGGATGAAATACGATTATGTCATTGTAGATACCCCGCCCCTTGGCAGCGTCATCGACGGCGCGGTTGTAGGTGCGATCTGCGATGGAACGGTACTCGTTGTCGAAAGCGGAGCCATCAGCTACAAATTTGCCCAGAATGTAAAAGAACAGCTGGACAAGGTAGGCTGCCGGATTCTTGGATGCGTCCTGAACAAGGTCAACACCAAAAAGAATCCTTATTATGGAAAATATTATGGCTATTACTATGGCAGCTATTACGGCTACGGAAATGACGGTGCAGACGAAGTACAGGACGAGCTGCCGCTGGATGCAGGCTCCAAAACCGACGCGACAGTTGCTGAGACAGGAACTGCTGTACCGGAACAGAACACGGGAGAAAAGGAGGATGCAAAATGAGTACAAAAGGTCTGACCATCGGATTTTTTATTGCAGATGCAGCTTTAATTGCGGTTTGCGCATTCTTCTACTTACAAATGGACCGGACAGCGCCGGTCATCACACTGCCGGATACCGAGCAGACCTATACAACCGGCACAGATACCGATCAGCTGCTGGAAGGCGTAACCGCTTACGATTCCCATGATGGAGATGTGACAGCCTCCTTACTGATTGAAAAGGTGACAGAAACCGGAAATGGCGAAGTGATCGTAACCTATGCAGCTGTGGATTCTTCCAATAACGTGGCAGAACAGTCACGGATTCTGAAGACTGCGGGACATCCTGCATCGGACCCTGAGGACTAAAATACATGGGAAGGAACCGGTTAAAAAGACTGAAATTTCATAGTCAGCTATGTGTTGCAACACTGGCGATTGTTCTGTTTGCAGGATATGTCAGAATAAGTGGTTCCATTCTGAATGCACTGATTGCTGCAGCAATCGCGCTGGTCTGCTGCATTGTCCTGAAAGGCACGGATGTCGGAATCCGCAGCGTCAAGGATCTGATCCGGAGAAATCTCCCGGCAGTACTTGTTCCGGCACTTACTGTTTTCAGAACGCAATGGGGACTGAAAACAGTTTTTATGGCATTGCTTTTGGGAGTTGTACTGCTTTTTGTCTGGAGTTTTTTGGCAAAGCGCTGGATATGCCATGAAGTGACGCCTGGCTGGACGTTGCTGATCTACGACAGCGAAGAGAACCTGCGGCGGGCGGATGCAATTGCCAAAAGCAGACCGGATCTGATAGAAAATGCAGGAACCTATCGTTATCGCGGCAAACAGGATACGCCTTCGGAGCCGGGAGCGAGCAGCCGCATCGATTTAGCAGAAATCGATCATCTGGTGCGGGTATTTCGAATCCCGCAGATGGTAATCTGCATGGAACATGGCGAAGAGGTGCAGGAATACTGCCGGGAAAACGGAATTCTTGCATTCCTGCCGGAAGATGTAGAAACAAATGGAACCCTCCTTTATCCGGATAAAATCCGATGCGTCAGACCGAAGCTGCAGAAATGAACTGGTGAAAACGGGGTAGAGAACAAATGATCAGTATCGTTGTGCCTGTATACAATGCAGAAAAATATATTGCGACTACAATTGAAATGGTACAGCGCCAGACCTATACGGACTGGGAGCTGATTTTGGTGGATGACTGCTCGAAGGATCACAGCGTGGATGTAATGAAAAGCTGTATTGGAGCAAATTCGGACAAAATTCGTCTTATCCAAAAAGAAGTCAACGAGGGTGCCGCGATGGCACGCAATACGGGAATCGATGCAGCACGTGGCAGATATATCGCTTTTCTGGATGCAGACGACATCTGGTATCCGGGAAAATTGGAAAAGGAACTCGCTTTTCTGGAAAAGCATGATGCAGCCTTTGTGTTTTCATCTTATGAATTCGGAGATGAAGACGGCGTCCCGACCGGAAAAGCAGTCCATGTACCAAAAACCTTAACCTATCGACAGGCACTGAGCCGTACAGTTATTTTTACCTCAACGGTTCTTCTGGATACACAACAAACCGGGAAAGAGCTGATTCACATGCCGAAAATCGGCAGCGAGGATACAGCAACCTGGTGGAAAATTTTAAAAGCGGGCTTCACAGCCTATGGTCTGGATGAATCCCTTGCGATATACCGCAGACCGCCCCAGTCCCTGTCCTCTAACAAAGGAACGGCAGTGAAACGGATCTGGAACCTGTACCGGACAGAAGCAAAGATGTCCGTTGCGACAGCGTTTATCTACATGTTCTTCTGGGCATGGAGGGCAACGGTGCGCAGAGTGGTGGCGGACACGATCCGAAGCCATGTGGAATCCGTCAAACGGTTTGTAACGCTGGAATTATCATTGGTAGGGCTGATTGTACAGACCTTACTGTTCGCACATGTCTGGTTCCAATGGTATTACCCTTTGATCAGCAGCTTCCGGTTCAGCCAGGAAGGTTTTGCGTTCGGTACGGGCTTAAAGCTTTATTTCAGAGGACATTTACTGATCCTTGCAGTTTATCTGGTTGTCCTGCTCTTTTTGAGCAAGATCATGGGAGCCCTGAAAACCGGTTATCTCAAACCGGCAAACATCTTTGCTTCTCAGATGACTGCGCTGGTCATTACCAATATTGTGATTTACTTCCAGCTTTCTCTGATGAGAAACTGGCTGATCCCCGGAGAAATTATGGCATTTCTTACGGTAGTACAGATTGTTGTAGCGGGCATCTGGTCGTATTTGAGTAACTGGATTTATCTGTCTGTATTTCCTCCGATCGAAACGCTTGCAATCGAAGGAGAAGAAAGTATCAATTCCGTGGTTCGGGCATTTGATACCAGACGGGATCGGTTCAAAATCATGAGAACCCTGAAATTGCAGGACAACAATCTGGAAGAAATTAAGGAAGAATGCCTGCGCTGGTACGGTGCTGTTATTCTGGGATCGATGGAAGAATCGATCCGAAGAGAGCTGCTGGAATTTTGCTACAGCCATTATATCCGGGTTTATCTTTCACCGGATATACCGGATATTCTGATGCAGGGAACGGAAACGATGGATCTGTTTGATACGCCGCTTCTGGAGCTGAAGGAATATCCGATCAGCTGGGAAATGCGAGTCCTCAAAAGACTGACAGACCTGGTGATTTCAGGCGGACTGATGCTTTTGCTTTCCCCGATCCTTCTGGTTCGGATTCTGTACGGCAAAGCAGTCTGCGGCGCTGTTTTTGAAAAACAGGAGTGTACAACAAAGGGTGGCAAATCCTTTTTCTTACATACATTTGTCAGGAAAGACGGAAAGACAACCTGGATGACATCCTTGCCGATGCTCTGGGATGTTTTCCGGGGAAAAATGTCTGTTGTCGGTCCGCGTCCGTTGACCAAAAAGGAAATGGATGCGCTGATTAAGGAAAATCCCAGATATTTTTATCGCCTGAGATTGCAGGCAGGTCTGACCGGCTATGCACAGGTTTATGGTAAAAAAACGTCCGCACAGAAAGACCTGCTGAAGCTGGATTTGATTTATATTCAGCATTTTTCAGCACTGATGGACATGAAACTGATGTTGCTTTCTCTGCAGGGAGAAAGTCGGCAGTAATAGCTTCAGGGTGGAGGTAGTGGTTGACAATGAAAAAAATGAAACATGACGTACCGACCAGACTGGTCAAAGTGTTAATTCTGATTCTCATGATGGTTGCGTTTGGCTTTGTATGGTATGGATATTATGCCGCACGGGCACAGGTACATTATTATCGCAGGGGCGACTGGGTCGTGATCCTGCTGTTTGGAATCCTTTACTACGGATTCTGCAGATCCTATGACGCGTTCCATATTTCTATCAGTCCGATTTCTGAGATTATTTACAGCCAGACGCTGGCACTGATCATTTCCGATTTTATCATGTATGTGGTTATCTGGCTTTTGTCCCTGTACATGCCGAATGCCGTGCCGCTTCTGATTACATTTGGGGTGCAGTTTTTGATTTCGGTGCTGTGGACTTTTCTGGCACATCAGTGGTATTTCCACAATTTCCGGCCGGGAAGAACAGCCGTGATCTATGACCTGCGTGAGGGCATGGAATCTCTGGTCGGCGAGTACGGAATGGAGAAAAAGTTCCATATCGAAAAGGTACTCGGCGTAGAAGAATGCCTTGCAAAGCTCTCCGTACTGGATGAAATGGATACCGTATTTTTATCCGGCATCCACAGCCATGAAAGAAACATTATTTTAAAATATTGTATGTATCAGGATATTCAGGTTTATGTGATTCCGAGAATCGGCGACGTTATCATGGGCGGAGCCAAGAAGGTTCACATGTTCCACCTCCCGATGCTGCGCATCGACAGATACCGTCCGATTCCGGAATATACCATTGCAAAAAGAGCATTCGACATTCTGTTTTCCGGAATCGCAATTGTTATTGCATCGCCGTTTATGCTGGTAACCGCAATCGCGATTAAGAGCGACGGAGGACCGGCTCTCTATAAACAGAAGCGCCTGACCAAGGACGGAAAGGAATTCAACGTCCTGAAGTTCCGCAGCATGCGCGTCGACGCCGAAAAAGACGGCGTTGCCCGCTTGAGCACCGGCGACAAGGACGACCGTATCACACCGGTTGGCAAGATCATTCGCAAGATCCGTTTTGACGAGCTGCCTCAGCTGTTCAACATCCTGCGCGGCGACATGAGCATCGTTGGTCCCAGACCGGAGCGCCCGGAGATCGCCAGACAGTATGAAGAGGAAATGCCCGAATTTCGGCTTCGCCTTCAGGCAAAGGCAGGCCTGACCGGCTACGCCCAGGTCTATGGCAAGTACAACACCACGCCGTACGACAAGCTGCTGATGGACTTAACCTACATCGGAACTCCCAGCCTGTGGGAAGATTTCAAAATCTGTCTTGCTACAGTAAAGATCCTGTTTATGCCGGAGAGTACCGAGGGGGTGGAAGAAGGACAGGCGACGGCGATGGGGAATGGACATAGTAAAGGAAGACAAGCAGACTAAAATGTTAAAACGAAAATAGGGAGGAAAATATAATGAGTGAAATTGCGACTTCTGCCATGAATAAAAACAGTTTGTTATATGCGGTTAAATATGAACCCAAAAATGAAGGACCGGCGTGTGTGGATAATCGTGGTGAGAAAATACAGAATACGCCTATCAAGCCAATTAAAACGCCTGTTAAAGCAATGCAAGAAGAGTAGATTCTGGAGAAAAATTAAATGGATTCCAAGATTTTAATTATAACCTTTTCGGATAATGCAGATCATCAGGATATTAGTTTTGGAATATTTGAAAGTTTATATAAAACAAAGAAGTGCGATGTTTGGATAATGGGAATTGATACACCGAAAGTTCCTATTATGTATACACAACATACTTATTTGGTAGATTGTCCTAGACGTCCTGGTATAGAAAAAAAGACATTTGATTTAAAGACCCTTGGCAAGATCATCAGATGGATTAATAGAGAAAAATTTGATGTGATCTTTTTTGAAACTTTACATGTTTGGAATCTACCAATTATGATGCGCTGTCATAAGAATACTAAGATTTTTCAGATGATACATGATCTGATTCCACACAAAGGAGACAAACAAGAAAAAAGAGTTCATTTGATGAATAAGGCAGTTTGTAGGTTAGCAGATTATATTGTTTTGTGTAACGAGAAATATGTCTCAAAGGTTACGGAAATTTATGGTGTACCACAGGAGAGAGTTCGCTTCGTTGATATGTGGCGGAGATTTCCGAGGTACACAGAACCTCACTATTCAAGACGGGCTTTATTCTTTGGACGAATGAATCCTTATAAAGGAGTAGATAATCTGCTGGAAATTGCAAAAAAATGCCCTGAGATTCAGTTTGATGTCGTGGGTCGTGTTGATCCTCAAGTACAAGAACTGGTAGATGAATTGAAAAAACTGCCGAATGTTATGATAAATAATGGATATGTAACAGATGGTGAAATGGCAGAAGCATTCATTAAGGCCGATTGGATTGTACTTCCATATAATTCTGCAACGCAATCTGGTGTGGTCATAGACGGCTACCGATATGGACGTCCATGTATAGCATTTAACGTTGGTGCAATTGCAGAACAGGTATGCGAAGGAGTTAGTGGATACCTTATTCCAGAGGGTAACAATGTAGCATTTGCAGATAGGTTAAGAGAAGCAGTCTGCATGAGCGAAGATGAGTATAAGAAGATGTCACAGAATGCCTATGAATATGGAGTAAAAAAGTATTCAGCAGAAGGAGCAATTGATCGTTTCGTGAAGGTAATTTCTTGATAACAAGAAAGGGGTTTATTTATGAATATTGTTCTTTTGTCCGGTGGCTCCGGCAAGCGCTTGTGGCCTTTGTCCAATGACATTCGCTCCAAGCAGTTTATCAAGATTTTCAAAAAGGAAGATGGCACCTATGAGTCGATGGTGCAACGTGTCTATCGCCAGATTAAGAAGGTAGATACGGATGCAACTGTGACCATTGCTACCAGCAAAACGCAGGTTTCTGCAATTCATAACCAGTTGGGCGAGGACGTGGGTATCAGTGTAGAACCTTGCCGGCGTGATACGTTCCCGGCCATTGCCCTGGCAACGGCCTATCTGGTGGATGTGATGCACGTTGACCCTTCCGAATCCGTTGTTGTTTGCCCGGTTGACCCCTATGTTGAAGATAACTACTTTGAGGCACTGAAAGAACTATCGGAACAGGCAGATAAGCGTGAAGCCAATCTTGTGCTGATGGGCATCGAACCGACCTATCCCAGCAAAAAGTACGGTTATATTATTCCGGAAAGCGCGGATCATGTGGCTGCGGTTCAGACCTTCAAAGAAAAGCCGACTGCGGATGTGGCAGAGCAGTATATTGCGCAGGGCGCACTCTGGAACGGAGGTGTCTTTGCCTATAAGCTGGACTATGTGATGAACAAGGCGCACGAACTGATGGACTTTACGGATTATCAGGACTTGTTCGATAAGTACGATACACTGAAGAAAATCTCCTTTGACTATGCGGTGGTGGAGCACGAGCCGAAGATTCAGGTCGTTCGTTTTGCTGGCATGTGGAAAGATCTCGGCACATGGAACACACTGACCGAAGCGATGGATGAATCTATCGTGGGGCGAGGAATGATGAATGATACTTGCAAAGATGTTCACATTGTGAATGAGTTGGACGTTCCAATTTTGGCGGTGGGCTTGCAAGACGTAATTATTTCTGCATCGCCGGATGGCATTCTTGTTAGCGATAGGGATGCAAGCGGTGGGATTAAACCTCTGATAGATTCGTTTGAACAACAGGTGATGTTTGCAGAAAAATCGTGGGGAAATTTTAAAGTTATGGATGTGGAAAAATCGTCCATGACTATCAAGGTTACATTAAATGCAGGGCAAAAAATGAACTACCACAGCCACAAGAACCGTGATGAGGTGTGGGTTGTTATTTCCGGCGAGGGAAAGACTATTGTGGACGGTATGGAGCAGAAGGTCAAGGCAGGCGACGTGATCACCATGTCCGCCGGATGCCGCCATACGGTTATGGCAGATACAGAGCTGAAGCTGATTGAGATACAGCTGGGTGAAGAAATCAATGTCCACGATAAGCAGAAATTTGAAATGGAATACTGACACAGCGCAGGAGGCATCTATGCCAAATAAGAATGAGCCTCTTTTGCTCCGACCGTCTGGTAAGGATTACCTTTGGGGCGGTAGTCGTTTAAATGATGACTTTGAAAAAAATATCGACCTGATTCCGCTGGCAGAAACGTGGGAATGCTCCACGCACCCCGATGGACCCAGCTATGTGGTGGGTGGTGCATTCGATGGGCAGGAGTTGGCAGAGGTGCTGAAAACGCATCCAGAGTATCTGGGCGAACGCCATAAGGGTGAAAACACGCTGCCGATCCTTATCAAATTCATCGATGCCAAGAAGGATCTGTCGGTGCAGGTGCATCCTACCGATGCCTATGCGCAGGAGTATGAAAACGAGCAGCTTGGCAAGACGGAAATGTGGTATGTGCTGGACGCCGGACGGGATGCCAAGCTGGTCTACGGGCTAAAGAAGGGCTGCACAAAGGAAGAAATCCGCAAGGCGATTGCGGACGGAACAGTGATGAAGTACCTACAAAAGGTACCCATCCATAAGGATGACTTGTTCTTTATCCAAGCCGGCACTATCCATGCCATCGGGGCAGGGGCGCTGGTGGCAGAAATTCAGGAAAATTCCAACCTGACCTACCGCTTGTACGATTATGACCGCATCGGTAAAGACGGTAAAAAGCGGGAACTGCATATCGACAAGGCGCTGGATGTGGCAAATCTTCATAGCAGCGCAGAGCCGAAACAGCCGCTGCGTGTGCTGAAATATCGGCAGGGTGTGGCGTCTGAGCTGCTGACCCGCTGCAAGTATTTTGAAGTGTACCGTATGATTGTCAACACCGAACGACGCCAAACTGTGCATTACCGGGCGGATGAATTGGCTTTTCGTGTGTTGCTGTGTGTCAATGGGTGCGGAACCATTTCGTATGAGGACGGGACCATCCCGTTCTATAAGGGCGACTGTGTTTTCGTTCCGGCAGATTCCGTAACTCTAACCATTCATGGGCAGGCACAGTTCCTTGATGTAAGAGGCTGATACATGGAAAAATGGAAGACAATAAAATCTGAACCGCTTGCAGACAGCAGATGGGGCAAGGTGCGAAAAGATTCAGTGGACTTGCCGAATGGTCAGCACATTGATGATTTCTATGCCATTTCGCTCAACGATGCAGTGGCCATTGTGGCACTAGATGATGCCGGAAATATAGTTCTGAAAAAGGAATATCGGTATTGACTTGTCCGTGACCTTATTGAAGTTCTTGCAGGAGGCTTTGAGAGAGGCGAAGATGGCTTGACAGTTGCCAAACGGGAACTTCTGGAAGAAACTGGATATGCTTCGGACGAATGGCAATATATCGGAGCAACGGTAGAGAACTCGGCAAAACTAACGAACTATATGCATCTATATTTTGCCAATCATTGCCGAAAGGTTAGCGAACAGCATTTTGACCCTACGGAAGAACAGGATATTCTCGTTGCTCCGTTAAAACAGGCGGTTGAGATGGTGATGAATAACGAAATATGCTACAATAGCTCTGCACATGGAATCCTTTGGGCTGCAAGAAAGCTCGGAGTGTAATAAAAGGTGACCGGAAATGGATATTAAGAAAGAATTTGAACGCTGGTTGGCAAATGCCACCGCCGATGCAGATGTACTGGCAGAACTGAAAACGCTGGATGATGCAAAAACCGAGGACGCATTCTATTGTGACCTTGCATTTGGCACGGGCGGTCTGCGTGGTGTGATCGGTGCGGGCACCAACCGCATGAACATCTATACCGTGGCTAAGGCTTCTCAGGGTCTGGCGGACTATTTAAAGAAGAACTTTGAAAAGCCTTCTGTGTCGATCGGTTACGACAGCCGTATTAAGAGCGATGTGTTTGCTAAAGTCGCCGCTGGGGTGTTTGCGGCTAATGGTGTCAAGGTGAATATTTGGTCTGTTCTGATGCCTGTTCCTACCGTGTCCTTCGCGACCCGTTATCTGCACACTTCTGCGGGTGTCATGGTGACCGCTTCTCACAACCCCAGTAAGTACAATGGCTATAAGGTCTACGGTGCTGACGGCTGCCAGATCACCACCGAGGCCGCAGCGGAGATCCTTGCCGAAATCGAGAAGCTGGATATCTTTGCGGACGTCAAGACTAGCGATTTTGAAGCAGGTGTGGCAAATGGCAGTATCCAGTACATTCCGGATGAGGTCTACACTGCATTCGTGGAGCAGGTCAAGAGTCAGTCTGTCCTGTTTGGCGAAGAAGTCAATAAGAATGTAGCCATCGTGTACAGTCCGCTGAATGGCACCGGTCTGAAGCCTGTGACCCGCACCCTGAAGGAGATGGGCTACACCAACATCACTGTGGTCAAAGAGCAGGAGCAGCCGGACGGCAACTTCCCGACCTGCCCATATCCCAACCCGGAGATCAAGGAAGCAATGGAACTGGGTATGGAGTATGCCAGGAAGTGCAATGCTGACCTGTTGTTGGCAACGGACCCAGACTGTGACCGTGTGGGCATTGCCGTCAAGAACAAGGCAGGGGAGTACGAGCTGCTGACTGGCAACCAGACCGGTATGCTGCTGCTGGACTATATCTGCAGCCAGCGCGTCAAGCACAGCAAGATGCCCGCCGACCCGGTCATGGTCAAGACGATCGTCACCATGGATATGGGCGAGCAGATCGCTACCCATTATAGCCTGCGTACCATCAATGTGCTGACCGGCTTCAAGTTCATCGGTGAGCAGATCGGCAAGCTGGAACAGCAGGGCAGGGCGGACAGCTATGTGTTCGGCTTTGAGGAGAGCTATGGTTACCTGACCGGCTCCTACGTCCGCGACAAGGATGGCGTGGACGGTGCCTACATGATCTGTGAGATGTTCAGCTACTACGCTACCAAGGGAATCAGCCTGCTGGACAAGCTGGATGAGTTGTACAAGACCTACGGCTACTGCCTGAATACCCTGCACAGCTATGAGTTCGACGGCAGCGCCGGTTTTGCCAAGATGCAGAACATCATGCAGGTATTCCGGGGTGATATCAAGGAATTTGGCGGCAAGAAGGTCATCAAGCTGCTGGATTATGCACCCGGTCTGCATGGTCTGCCCAAGTCCAATGTGCTCAAGTTCCTGCTGGAAGATAACTGCTCCATTGTGGTGCGTCCCTCTGGCACTGAGCCGAAGCTGAAGATCTACATCTCCGTCAGCGCGGAGAATAAAGAAAACGCAGAGAAAATAGAAGCGAGGATTGTGGAAGACGCTGAAAAGAGGTTGGCTTGCTAAGAATAGGTTCTCATATAATTGCTCATTACACATAGAAAGCTATAGAAGAAAGGAAAAATGAGAATGGGGAAGAAAAAAGTGATTGCAATTGATGTAAAGGAAATTACAAAGCCAAAAATTGAGAGCTTGGGACTCATTCTTTTAGAAATGATTCCGAAACTGAACGATTATAATCTTCTCCTTTTATCAGATGTTGCAATACCAAAAAAGTTTGTACCATCAAATGCTAAGGTTGTAGTACGAAATGTTCCATATAGTGGTGGAAGTGATTTGATTAAGTATCAGTATTGGATGAAAAAGCAATGTGAACAGAATAAGGCGGAATGGTATTTTCAAATCAATCACTTTTCTCTTTTCAAAATTAAGGGAGCAAAGCAAATTGTTGTTGTACATGACCTATATCCGCTCGAACAATTAGAAAAGACGTCATCGAAATTAAAGATTACATATTGGGTTTCGCTCTTTTTGTCAATGCTGAACGCAGATACAATATTTACTGTATCGGAGTTTTCAAAAAGAAGACTAGAACATTTTTTTTGGAAGAGCCGAAAAGTACAAGTAAACTATAATGGCATCGCTGCAGCGCACATATCAAGAAATGTAAATATAGTGGATGGAAAATTTATGCTAATGCTAGGGCGTGTTTCTTATTGGAAGGGAACGATTCGAGTTGCAGAATTCTTTAAAAAGTACTTCAAAAATAGCGATTATAAGTTAATTATTGCAGGGCAGGCTAAAGATAAAAATGATGAAGATTTGATGAAAAAAATAACCAATAGTGAAAAGAACATTATTTGGTTAGATTACGTTGATAACGATACGCGTGATTGGTTGCTGCAAAATGCGGAGCTGTTTTTATACGCATCAAGATATGATGGATTTGGCTTACCACCTTTGGAAGCAGCGAAGGTTAAGACAAAAGTTCTTATGAACGACATTCCGGTTTTAAGGGAAGTAACATTGAACAAGGGGAATTATGTTGATTTTTATGGTGAAGATGATATGTTATACAAATCTATTTGTGAAACGATAGAAGATGACAGTCGAGAACAAATTGAGGAAATGTATACAGTGGCTGCAGGCTATACATGGGATGCCTATGTGAATCGTATCAAAGATACAATTGAGAGAGGCTAATCTAATGAAAGTATTATTTATATTGAATGCGTTCGGACCACTCTCCGGAGCGGAACATGTCCTACTGGATTTTTTGAAGAGTGCACCAGAAATTGATCCGATATTACTTCAGATTGGTCCAAAGAAAAATGATTTAAGTGAATTTGCTGAGATTGTGCCGCAAAATCAAAGTCTTTATGTATTTGCAGATGAACCATTAATGTCCGGTGTTTCGAGACAATGGCTTATGAGGATAAGAAGAGACTTGATGTGTCGGAAACTACAAAAGAGCAAAATTATTTCAGATTTAAAAAGAGACAATTCTATTGAACTGGTTTACTTCAATAATTCTTTTGAAGCAGCAGTCTTTTTTCCACTTTTTCGAGAGAAAAAAACAATAGTACATATTCATGATATGGTTGATATGTTCCGTCCGGCACATAAAAAGTGTGTCTTAGAATCCTGTGAAAATGCAGAACATATTTTGACCGCATCTGATGCCTGTCGAAAAATGCTGATAAAAAACAGAATAGACTCGTCTAAGGTTTCAACAGCGTACAATAGCATTGCAATAGGAAAGAGAGATTATGTTCAAAATGATAGCGATAATATAACGATTGGGTTTGTTGGAAGTGCAATAAAGAGAAAAGGGTTTGATGTATACATAAATATTATCAATACCTTAAAAAGGCAGGATACGCTTAGGGGAAAACAGATTAAAGCAATTGTCATAACAAATAGTAAAAAGAAAGATGCTTTTTTAGAGGACTGCTTGTCAAAATTGGATAGAGATATTGCGTGCAATGTCTACTATAGTATTCCAAGAGAGCAAGTATTTGCCCAGTATAAGATGATGGATCTGCTTTTGGTTCCGAGTCGGTTTGATCCTTTGCCGACAGTTGTTCTAGAGGCTTCTTTAGAAGGTGTACCGGTTATAGGAACCGGTAAGGATGGTATTCCAGAGATGCAAGTCGATAAAGATATGCTGTTTGATGTTGGCAATGTTGCAGGTGCTATAGAAAGAATTGAAAAATGGTTCGGTCTTCCCTTTGAAGTGAGAAAAGAGAAAATGGATAAAGCACAGGCGTATATAGAGCGTACATTTACTGCGGAAAATAAAAAGAGAGTTGTACTCAACAGCATGAGGGATGTTCTTGAAACGTGATTGAAATGGAGGAAAGCGCGGTGGCGTATGATGTTAACCAAATAAGCGAAAAAGTTAGAGAGACGCTTGATGGATGTCCAGAGGTCGTAGCAGCCTTATTAATGGGGAGTTGCTCCAGAGGTGAAGAAACATATTTCATTAATGGACGTGGAGAGCGAGAATTACTAAGCGATTACGAGATGCTAATAATCGTTCATGATAAGGTGGACACGAAAGTAAGCGATGATAAACTCAAATTACTCGCTAGAGAATTGAAGGGAAAATCATCATCACCATGCTTTGAACTGGAATGGTCATATAAAACGGAACATCAGATAGAAAAACTAGATAAACGGTTTATCTTCTTTGAAGCGAGGGAAAGTGCGTGTACTATTTACGGGAATAAATCGGCCATAGAGTTGTTTCCGGTGATAAATATTAAAAACCTGAACTTCTGCGAGTTAAATACGGTTATAATACACCGACTTTACCATGTCTTGAGAGATCGTTTGAACGCAGATGAACATTATCAGAAGTATCTAATCGCTAGAAATACGTTAGATATTCCAACTGCTGTTTTGCCGTTATGCGGTATACTACAAAGTTCTTATGAGAAACGAAATAAATCATTTAATGAGTATGCACTGCAATATGGATTTCCCAAAGAACTCATGGTGCGACTTTCCGATTATCTCCAAATGAAGAAAGACTATAATGCAGATCAATATAAAAAATATTCTCTGGAGTACATGAAAAAACAATTCGTAGCGGATATGAAAATGCTCTATGAATTCCAAAAAAGACAGCAACATAATCACGCATTCAGAGAAAATAAGAGAATGCTTATCTCGGCTGTGTACCGAAGAAATATAAAAATGTTAAAAACAAGTCTATGCTGGGAAAAGTTGAATGAATCTTTGTATCAAAGGATGATTCGGATGTTAGAGAAAGATAACATATCAAGCATAGAACTGAGAAAGCTCCAAAATGAGATATTTGAGTTGTTCAACTACAGGTGAGGAAAATAGTATGGAAAAACCAGTTTGCGTTGTTTTTGCAGATGCGTTTGCATATAGCAGTTATATACAATTAGGTGGATTAGGAGAAGAGTTTTCTGTTCAAAAGATTAAGCCGGGGATTGCATATAGCAGTAACCTTCATTATTTACTTTTTGATGGGAAAACACCAGATGATGTTGGATTCTTTACGGATTATTGTTGGAAAAAAGCCGAGTACAACAATCCTGGTAAAATGAAGAACAGCTTGGATCAAATAGATACCCTAAACAATTTGTATAGAGCATTTGAGCGGAAGCTTACAAAAAAGCATGATAACATTCCTTTTGGAGAAAGAGCATTTTTTGAGTGTAAAGGAAAATACAAATTTATGGAATCAGGTGAATGTACTGTCTTCGGGAAAAAAGTTGTTAAGGCATATAAAAAAACAGCAGAAGCAAGTTTTGACGAGGCTGAAGAGCAGGTCACCAGAGGAGAAAAGGGCATTGTTGTTGTTTTAGAGATTCTGGATCATGTTGGACATGAAGTGGGATCAGAAGGAACAAAATATATTAATGCTGCGAAAATGGTAATTGAGCGAACAAAAAAATTATTTAATCATTTTAAAGAGAAAAACCCTGATGGTACTTGCATCTTGATTTCAGACCATGGAATGGGAGATGTTCTAACGGGTGTTGATGTCCTTAATCCTATGAAAAGGCTTTTTGGGCTCCCTGGGGAAAAATATCAAGTTTATAATGACTCGCTGTATTTACGGATTTGGGCGGATAGTAACGATATGCTTTTGAAGATAGGAAGCTATTTGAATAAAATCGATTGCTTATATCAAATCGATGAATCCAATAGACAAAAGTACGGCGTTACAAAGCATGAATTCGGAGACCTTATATACGTTCTGAAAAATGGATATTATTTTAACCCAAATTGCTTTGGTGTATCGCTGAGAGGTGGAGTAGCAGGATTGCATGGCTATATGGAACCGTTGGATCAAGTGTCTGGAATTCTTGTTACTGAGTTTGGTTCTGGAGAGATGATTGATGCGATGAATGTCTTTAACACGGTAAGAGATGCAATTGGCAAATAATGATGGATCAGGGGAGATTGCAAATTGTATAAAATAACGATAGGCACATTTGTGCTTGCCATGATTTTGCTGGTGCTTATTACGCTAATAAGGCATAAGTTCTATCTAAACACTAACACCAACATTGATAAAATTCTTCTATTTGCAATTATCGTTCGCCTTATATGGATAATTGTCGTAATTGCATTAGAAGATAGGATGACATTCTTTGTCTATGATGATGAAACCTATTATAGAACTGCAATGGGTGCGCCATACGGAATATATTCAAATCTATATACATATTTTCTGAGATGGTTATATAACACTTTTGGTCAAAGTAGTCTAAATGGAAGAATTGTTAATCTTGTGTTTTCTGTTATGACAATTTATCCGTTAGCATATTTGGAGAAATCATTTAATGATTTTACGGATTTCAAAGCAACGACTTTTTTTGCATTGTCCCCGTTTCAAATATTTATATCCTTCTTTGAAATTAAGGATATTATATTAATGTTTACGTTTACTGCGTCATATGCACTTATAAAACATCTGAAGATATCAGTGTCTACTGTTGACATTATTGAACTGGCATTCTTGTGTTTTATTAGTGAGCAAATACGTTCCGGAATGGGAGCCATTCCGATTGTTTTGCTAGTTATAGACAAAGTGAAAAAAGGTATTGGAGCAACAAAGCTACAAAGAATGTTCTCGTGCATAATTATTGTGGGTATATGTGTAGCTGTGCTTCTATTTTATTTTGGAGATTATATATTAGAGCAAAATACAAGAATTGAAAAATACCAGAAGTGGATATTTACTCAGTTTTCTTCAGAATCAATGTATAATCAGTTTGTAATAACAGGAATTCAAGATATTTGGAAATTGCCTTTTTGCTTTATCCTTTACGCCTTCCAGCCATTAAACGCCCTCGATGGTTCGAAGCGTTTCTTTGGTGAATGGGGTATGTTTGCAAAATTCATTGATGTACCCGTGCTGCTGATGGCACTTAGATGGTTGACTGTTTATATAAAAAAGGAAAAGCTCTTCTCATTGTTTTTTTTACTACCATATGCATTTATTAGTGGTATTAATTTGACGAATGCGCGACAAGGGTTTTTTCTTTATCCTATTATGTATTTAATGTGTTTCTATGGGGATTCACAGACCGATTCGTATACGGGGAAAAGCGCATTGATAAGGATGCTTAATAGTAAGGAAGTTACTGTATTCATGTGGATTGCCTTATATGTGCTATGGCTTTTTGTGCTTATTGTGAAAGTTTGAGGACAAAGATTCATGAACAAAAAACTTATTGGAAATACGGCATGGTATTTTGTCGGTACAGTTATTAGTGCAATACTGGGGTTTATTTCATCGCCTATACTAACACGCGTTTTGTCTACAGAAGTCTATGCTCAATATGGAATGATTACTTCGTTTACCACTCTAGTAGCGACATTTGTCTACTTGGGGCAAGATGAAGCATTCATGCGATATTTTGATAGGCGAAAAGAGCCTTTTTGGAGCTTCTTTTGGCGGTGTATTAGATTACCACTTGTTCTGTGCATTATAATACTGTTTTTGTTATTGGAGCCAAATCATATAGTCCTATCATGGGTGTTTGCTTGTGATATACAAAACAAGATTGCAATTCTAATTGCTGCTTACATCTCGATGCTTGTTTTACAAAGATTTTTGATGTTGACAGCACGAATGGAAGAAAGAGCAGCGAATTATTCAGTTTCGAATATTGCGACAAAAGTAATGTTTTTTGCTGCGCTGTACGTTTTCTACTTTATGGGACAAGTCATTGCACTATCAGAGCTAGTGCTTGCTCTTATGGTAGGCGTTTTGTGTGCGCTTGCTATTAATTTAGTAGTGGTTGTAAAGGTTAAACATGGTGCAAATCCAGAAGGAGAAGATATTACATCGAAGGAATTGTTTTCCTTTGGAGTTCCATTTGCAATTAGCTCAACAATGTTTTGGGTAGTTCCTTTACTTGAAAAGATTGTTATAAGAGATTTGACCAACTGGACGGTGCTTGCGATTTACACATCAGCAGCCATTTTTGTGACAGCGATGGGATTGATTAAGACTACTGTTAATAGTATTTGGGTCCCTTATGTATATAAAAACTATACAAATGAGACCGAGTTTAAGAAAATTTTTAGACAAGTTGGCGTTTCGCTGTGCTGGCTATGCTTGATGATTTTGGCAGGATTGATAGTCGTTAGACGATGGGTTGTTTTTATTTTTGACAGTGCCTATTACGATTCTATGTTAATTGCCCCGGCACTGGTGTGTGGAGCCTGCTTCGACTTACTGACGTGTATATATTCTATCGGAATCAATATAAAAAAGAAAACACAGTTCCATATTATAGTTCCGTTTGTTCAACTGGCTATCTCAATGGCGACTCTGTACATTGGACTGCCTAGGTGGGGACTTATAGCTACAGGTATTTCTTATTTACTTAGCATTGCCATAAGCCGTATTGTGCAGATGGCAATCGCACTACATTATTATGGAATAGAGGGTGGCTATGGAAAATTAGCAATTATGCTTGGAATATACATTGCTGTAGGAATCCTTTCTTGTTTTGTGAGTAGTATTCAATTTGACATTCTATGCGGATTGTTTTTAATTGTGTTTGGTACAGTTATTGCGGGAAAAGATTTGTACGCAGCACTTGCATATGTACTTCCGAATGAGGTGAGAGAATAATGAAATGTACAGTTATTGGAATAGCAGGAGGAACGGGTTCAGGTAAATCGACTTTCACTGCGAGGATAAAGGCTGCTTTCCCTGACAAGGTTGCTGTTCTGTATCATGATAATTATTATAAAGCGCATGATAATATTCCCTTCGAGGAGAGAAAGACGATAAACTACGATCATCCTAATTCGCTCGAAACAGATTTATTAATTGAACACGTTAAATCGCTAAAAAATGATAAGTCGGTTGATGCTCCAACATATGATTTTACGCAGCATACCAGAGCAGAGGCAACATTACATATTGAACCCAAACCAATTATTATTATTGAAGGTATTCTCACTTTGCAAAATGTAGAACTTGTGAATCTTATGGACATTAAAATTTTTGTGGAGGCAGATGCAGACGAGAGAATATTGAGAAGAGCAATTAGAGATGTCAAAGAACGTGGAAGAGACTTAGAAGGTGTAGCAGAACAGTATTTACAAACAGTCAAGCCCATGCATTACTTGTATGTTGAACCAACAAAAAATGTTGCGGATATTGTAATTAACAGCGGTATGAACGATGTTGCATTTGATATCGTAAGCACAAAAATTAAAGCACTTCTGGAGGGATATAAAAATGATACCTAAAGTGATACATTATTGCTGGTTTGGTGGAAAACCTATTCCAAAAGAATATATGAAGTATATTGATAGTTGGAAAAAGTATTTGCCCGATTATGAAATTAAAAGATGGGATGAGAGCAATTTTGATGTTCACTGTAACAAATTTGTCGAGGCTGCCTATAATGCCGGGAAATATGCATTTGTAACTGATTTTGCAAGGTTTCAGATTCTGGCAAACGGGGGGGGTATACTTCGATACTGATGTTGAAGTAATTCGAGACCTCAACGAGATTATTGATAAGGGACCCTTTATGGGTGAACAAGTTCGAGGTAGAGTAGCTACTGGTTTAGGAATGGCAGCTGAACCAGATATGGAATTCTACAAAAAGGTAGTTGATTTGTACGACAATATGAACTTTGGTTTATCACAGGATTCAAATAAACAAGTTACTGTTGTTCAGCATGTGACTGATTTACTTGCTGAATGTGGATATGATCCAAAGTTCGATGGCATACAGACAATTTGTGGAATAAATATTTATCCACCACACTATTTTAATCCGCAAGATTTTAAGACAGGCGTGATTACATTAACGGAAAATACTTATACGATACATCACTTTGCAGAATCGTGGAAACCACCTATTGAGAGAAGACTTCATAATATGGAAGTCGTAATGAACAGGAAATTTGGTTCAAAAGGGGCAAGATTAGCGTACATTATAGGCCTTCCATACTGGGTTTACAAAAAAATGAAAACAACAGGTATCAATGGTGTTGTAGCAACAATCCGGAAAAAAATGAGAAATAAATAAGGAATATGGTGACAAGTACTATTAAATGACATGTTTTTATAGAGACTAAAAATTAGAGCACTTGGGGGAGAATTAAGCTGGCACCGAAGCAGCATATGGTTGGAGAGAAAATCAGAGTTTTGGGCAAGTCAAAATGTCGTTATAACAAATCGTAACCAAACAAGAGATGACGAAAGGTTGGGTGATGTTGTGATACAGTCAAAAGAGGACTACTTAAGATTTTTAGAAAATGATAAGAAGGCATTGTATAAAAAGGCATACCATCCATCAATTATTGACTATATATGGAAATATGAAAGTTTCCGGACTCGCCGCAGGCGATAGTAATAATTCGCCTTTGTTATGCCATGCTCCTGGCACCAGGCATCCACTTTCATATCAGAGGGACGGTTTTGGCAATCCCTGATCTGGTCGGCCCACTGTTGTAGGCGTATCTGTTCTGCAACTAAACTAGTTTGAGTGTTCATAGTCTGACCTCCTGACGCTGGTCAAAAAAGTTCAGTACTGAACTTTTTTGACGGTGTATAGTGTGAGATTATTATTGCAGATGAAAGCGGATGGAAAAAGGTACTTGCTATGGTGCGTTTACGTTTTTACAATACTGAGACGAAGCTAAAAATCCACATTTTTGTTAGTGGGAAACAAAGAACCTGTGGAAATAATTATAAAATGGCTGCGTGGAATACAGAAAAGGAGTTGGATTAATGTAGGACATTTATAAATAAACACGATTTGAATTTAATTATGAGTCAAGTGAAAACATGATTGTATTGTTAGAATATTGCGACTTCTCTTTGATGAATTCGGCAAAGTGATATGGAGATTCTGTACAATGTATGGGAATTGCGATGATGAAAATATGCGTAAATAGAAGGCGAATTTTAATAATCCTGTTGATTTTAAGTATTGGAATATTGACACTGCTGGGAATAAGTAAATACTTTTTTCAGAAAGCCTGCCTGAGAAGAGAAATTCGATGGCCAGATTTAGGAATTGCTGATGACTGGCAGTATGAAATTCTTACAGAAGCATATAAAATAAAAAATGAGCCAAATAGAAAAATTACAATTATGGCATCTGATGGAGTACAATTAGTTGGTCACTATTATGAAAGAAAGAAAAATGCGCCAGTCATAATCTTTTTTCATGGGTTTTGGGGTAATTGTTATACGAATAGTGTGCCAATCTATAGAATAACAGAAGAAAAAGAATGGAATCTTCTGTTGGTGAACTTACGAGCGCACAATGAAAGTGGAGGTGACGTTTCAACACTTGGCGTTTTAGAAAGATACGACTGTCGTGATTGGGTAAATTGGGTAGATTCAGAATTCGGAGAACAGGTACCTATATTCCTTATGGGAATTTCCATGGGAGGAGCGGTAGCAGTGATGAGTAGTGATTTAGAATTGCCGGAATCAGTTTGTGGAATTATTGATGATGCTGGGTTTACATCACCATTAGAAATGATAAAAATAGGCAGTAAAGAGAAACTTCGTTTTGAATTATTGACAGATTTATTCGCTCGGATAGTGAATGTAGAAACAAAAATTTGGGGCGGATTTGACTTGAAAGAAGCAAACGCATGTGCCGCAGTGTCTAAGACAAGTGTGCCAGTTCTAATTATTCATGGAGACAAGGATAAGAGAGTACCGGTATCTATGGCGTATAAAATTTACAATAGTTGCAAAAGTGAAAGGGAGTTGTACATAGTTTCTGGGGCAGAGCATACTGGATGCTATAGAACAGATCCTGAAAAATACAAAATGATTGTTTCTGAATTTATTGAAAAACATATTCCACAATGAAGAAAGAATAATTTATGTTTTTAGAATAATAAAAAAACATCTGAAGAATACGAAGGTGGATTCTTATATTCGGTTTGTCAGATAATAAACTATCAACGAGGGAGGTTAGCGATGTGCAATAGCATGGCTGTGTTGCTCAAGTGTGCTACCTTTCCGTGGTGAGCAGCAGGCAACGAGAACCTATCTCGGCTAAAGCACATAATCGTCAATTCACTCTTTGGAGGAGGAAAAGCTATAATGGGAAAATATTTTGGAACTGATGGCTTCCGTGGGGAGGCTGGAATTACTCTGACCGCTGACCATGCCTACAAGGTTGGTCGTTTTCTGGGCTGGTATTACAACGCTCTGCGCGAGCGCAACGGCAACAATGAGCCTGCCCGTATCGTCATCGGTAAGGATACCCGCCGCAGCTCCTATATGTTCGAGTATAGTCTGGTTGCAGGCCTGACCGCTTCCGGTGCAGATGCCTATCTGCTCCACGTCACCACTACGCCAAGTGTTGCCTACATTGCCCGGGTGGATGATTTTGATTGCGGCATCATGATCTCTGCCAGCCACAATCCCTACTACGACAACGGCATCAAGTTGATTGACTGCTACGGTGAAAAAATGCCTGAGGAAACTTTGCTGCTGGTAGAGGACTACATCGACGGAAAACTCCATGTGTTTGATAAGGACTGGCCGGAGCTGCCTTTTGCTCACCGGGAGCATGTCGGCTGCACGGTGGACTATGTGGCAGGCCGTAACCGCTATATGGGCTACCTGATCTCTCTCGGTATCTACTCCTTCAAGGGCGTGAAGGTTGGTCTGGACTGTGCCAACGGCTCTAGCTGGAACATCGCCAAGTCTGTGTTTGATGCGCTGGGCGCAGACACCTATGTAATCAATGCACAGCCCAACGGCACCAACATCAACAACAATGCTGGCTCTACCCATATCGAGGGTCTGCAGAAGTTTGTAGTGGAGAAGGGTCTGGATATTGGTTTCGCTTATGACGGCGATGCTGACCGTTGCCTGTGTGTGGATGAAAAGGGTAACGTAATCACTGGTGACCACATTCTGTACATCTACGGCTGCTATATGAAGGAGCGCGGAAAACTCCTGACCAACACTGTGGTCACTACCGTCATGTCCAATTTTGGTCTGTACAAGGCTTTTGATGAGCAGGGTATCGGCTATGCTAAAACGGCTGTGGGAGACAAGTATGTCTATGAGTACATGGCGAAAAATGGCTGCCGGATTGGCGGCGAGCAGAGCGGTCATATCATTTTTAGCAAGTATGCTAGCACCGGTGATGGTATCCTGACCAGCCTGAAAATGATGGAAGTTATGCTGGCAAAGAAACTGCCTATGAGCAAGCTTGCTGAGCCTTTGAAGATTTACCCGCAGGTTCTGGAGAATATCCGTGTGACCGACAAGAAAGCCGCACAGGACGACGAAGCGGTGCAGGCAGCAGTCAAGGCTGTGGCGGAAGCGCTTGGTGACACCGGTCGTATTCTGGTGCGCGAGTCCGGCACGGAGCCTGTCGTGCGCGTGATGGTGGAAGCCACCGACCACGATACCTGCCAGGAGTATGTGACACAGGTTGTGGAAACGATTAAGAGCAGAGGCTACGGAGCTTGAGTGCAAACCTGAAACGAAGATGTGGAATCCTGCTGGGTGCAGCTTTTATCATTCTTTCCATCTTGGCACTGTTGCCGGAGGCTGATGTAGACCATGATGCAGGATACATTTCCTCAGAGCTGAATATCCAGGAAACCGTAGATGGAAGCGTGACCGGCACGAGCTATGTGAATCCGGATGGAGTAATCACAGAGGCTATTGACATGGGCTATGCGACCGTGTGTAGAATGTGGGATGAAAACGGCCGAGTTGTAGAGGAACGTTATCTTGATGCAAACGGAGCCCCAGTGGCAAGATATGGCGATTATTACGGGTTATCGTATGAATACGATGAAACGAGTACAGTAATCACATATCTTGATGCCGATGGTAATCCAATAATACGCAGTGACGGATATTCTACTATTATCAGAACGCAGATTGACAGCATGGCTTCCGAGGATTTCTACTACGATTTGGACGGACAGCAGGTACAGTGCTCCGGCGGATACTATGGGCTTCATCATTGGTATAACTCTGATGGCCAGAATACTGGCATGACCTTTCTCGATAAAGACGGTCATGCGGTGTGTAGTTCATCTGGCTATGCAGGTGTGACATATCAGTACAATATGGATGGAACTGTTGTCGGTGAGCTGTATTTTGACACAGAAGGGAATCCTGTGAGGTCTATGTTTGGTCAGTATGGCGAGTTATACCAGCGCAACGAGCAAGGATACATCAGCCAGATCACCTATCTTGACGCAGATGGTAACCCTGCCCCTACCAATGCAGGATATACTATCCTCAAACGTACCTACCATAGAGATGGCACAGCAGATACAGATATGTATTTTGATGCGGAGGGTAATCAAAAGGCATTGTCGAAAGGGCAGTATGGCATCAAACGCAGTGGCAAGGTGAACCTTCTGCTTGACAGAAACGGCAACGTTATGCTGTGTGTGGACAACCTTCTAAATGGCTTTCCGTGCATGGTAGTTGTTTTGGGCTGCGTTGTCTGTTTGCTGATACGGATTCTGCCGAAAAAATTGAGCGTATTCCTTACGATTTCCTATGTGGGGTTCATCCTTTATGAAACACTGATGTTTCGGGAGTCAGGGGATGCAAGAACGAACTTTGTTCTATTTTCCTACGCTGGGAAGTTTTTGAAAGAGCAATCTGTGAGAGTGGGGGTTATCAATAATATCTGGCTGTTCATTCCACTTGGAACGGGACTATATAGGTGGTTTCAGAAGAAGTGGGTGTTGCTGATTCCCTTCGTGATGTCTGTGGCAATCGAAGCGACCCAGTATCTTACGGGACTTGGCATCGCAGAGTTCGATGATGTGTTCGGCAATACGATGGGCGGATGGATTGGCATTTTGGTGGCAAAGGGAATGTTGATACCTAACCACTTTGTGGATACAGAGCAGGAGTTTCAGACTATCGTCAAGGGACTTCGCCCATGAGAAAATCATGCCGTGTGGACAAACGAAACTTCAGGAGTTCACACGGTATATTTTGAAGGATGTCATATAGATTGTGATGGAAATAGAAAAGGATAATATGGGAGAGAAAAGAGCATATCAGAAAACTGCTTATGGTGACATTGACGAAGGATGAAAAAAATGGAGAAAAGCAATGAAAACAGCTCTTGTAACGGGAGGCAGTTCCGGCATCGGACGCAGTACGGCCGCGGCACTGAAAAATGCTGGGTTTGCAGTCTATGAATTCAGCCGCCGAAATGTACCGCAGGACGGAATAAAACACATCAGCGTGGATGTGACCGATGAAAATGCGGTTCAGAAGGCAGTAGCCTTGTTGTTATGGCAAAGTATAAGTACAACAATAAACCGGAAGAAGAATACATGACAATAGAATGCTCGCAGAGCGTGCATTCTATTGTTTTAGGATAATCATAAATGATAGTATTATTAGAAATAATATAAATACCACATCGCAAGTCCCTTTTTTGGGTAAAGGGTCAAGGATGATCTGCCATATCCGGAATAGTAGAGTTGAATTTTTGTTTTATATTTGATGGAAAAGTGTTCATAATGAAAGAGTGCCTCTTTAGTTTGGTAACTGAAAGCATCCAGTGCCTGACCCCGGGAAAAAACAATACATAAAAACGTGCAGATGCACATAAAATGGGAATGAATATTGAAGTTCAACTTGTTTTGTAATAGAATATCATTACTAAAAAACGTGCAGATGCACAAAAATGGGGAGTGTAACAATGGAGATTAAAAGAGACGCTTACCTACAACAGCTGATTGAGCGAAAAGATAATGGAATGATAAAGGTGATTACCGGCATTCGTAGATGTGGCAAATCCTTTTTGCTGTTTACCATCTTTAAGAGATACTTACTGGAGAACGGCGTTGATATTGATCATATTATTGAAATTGCATTGGACGGTATTGAGAACGAGGAATTAAGAGATCCCAAGGTATGCTTCAAGTACATCAAGGATGCCATGAAAGACGATGGTAAATACTATCTGCTTCTGGATGAAGTGCAGTTCATGCCACGATTTGAGGAAGTGCTGAACAGCCTGCTCCATATGAGTAATATTGATGTGTATGTCACCGGAAGCAACTCTAAGTTCTTATCCAGCGATATTGTGACCGAGTTTCGTGGCAGGGGTGATGAGATCAGAATCTATCCCCTCTCCTTTGCAGAGTTTTATTCTGTCTATGACGGCGATTATGATGATGCCTGGGATGACTACATGATTTACGGAGGATTGCCGCAGATCGTAAGTTTCCAGAGCGAACGACAGAAAGCGGACTATCTGAAGAACATCTTTGCAAACGTCTATCTGAAGGATGTTATTGAAAGAAACAAGATTCAGAGCGTAGATGAGATTGGCATTCTGGTTGATGTGCTTGCATCTGCAATCGGTACACCGACCAATCCTTCAAAGATTGCCAATACTTTTGCCAGCGAGCGCCAGATAACTTATACCAATAAAACGATCTCCAACCATATTGACCATTTGGCAGATGCCTTTTTGATTTCCAAGGCAAGTCGTTACGATATTAAGGGAAGAAAGTATATCGGTGCAAATCTGAAATACTACTTTACTGATCTGGGACTGAGAAATGCCCGTCGGAATTTCAGACAGCAGGAACCTGCTCATATCATGGAGAACATTGTTTATAACGAGCTGCTGATCCGTGGCTACAATGTTGATGTGGGTGTCGTGGATATCTTCGATAAGGATAAAGAGGGCAAGCGTGTTCGTAAGCAGCTGGAGGTTGACTTTGTGGTGAATCAAGGCAACCAGAGGTATTACATTCAGGTTGCTTATGACATGACTTCGGAAGAAAAGCAGACTCAGGAGTTTAATTCTCTGCGTAATATCCCAGACTCTTTTAAGAAGATTGTCATTGTAAATGGCAGTAAGAAGCCTTGGAGAAATGAGGAAGGTTTTGTCATCATGGGAATGAAGTATTTCTTGCTGAATGCGAATAGTCTGGAATTTTAAGTCGATTCTCGGATTCTGAGAGTGGAAATGTGGGTGCCTGACCCCGGGAAAAAACAATAAAAAACATATAGGTTTGGCTGATTGAGGTGCCAGAAGACTTGCAATTTTGATATCTTTGACGTATTATAACAATAAAGAAAGCATATACTTCTAAAAAGTATCAAAGGAGGCAGAGAGAATGGCATTGATGAATGATGTGTATAGCTATATAGAAAACAATTACCAGCCGAATGAACCAATCTTTTTGTCGGAATTGAATATTCCCGGTATGAAAGCCGTGTCTGTTCGGCAGCAGATGAAGAAGCTAACAGAATCCGGGAAACTGAAGCGTTTTGATGCAGGGATATATTATATTCCAAAGAAGTCAATGTTTCGTTCAGACTCCACTTTGTCAGTTGATGAAGTTATCAGAAAAAAGTATCTGTCAGACGGGGGAAACTGCTGTGGTTATGTTGGGGGAATTTTATTTGCAAACCAGCTCGGTTTGACCACTCAGGTTCCCGGAGTATATGAGATTTACACGAATAAGGCCACGACGGAGTACAGAGAAACACAATTGGCAAGTCTGCGTGTAATCTTAAGGAAACCATATTGTGCGATAGATGAGAAAAATGCGGCAACGCTTCAGTTTCTGGACTTACTAAAGGAGATTGTAGATATCTCAGAAGTAGACGGAGAAGAACTGACAAACCTTCTGATCGGCTATATGAAAAAGAAAAGCATCGGATTTGAAAGCATGAGACCGTTTTTACCGTACTATCCTGAGCGGATTTATAAAAATATGTATGAGGTGGGATTGTTAAATGGCGTATCTGTATGAGAATCGAGAAGAATTTACAAACGCAGTCAATCTGTACTTTCAGAGCTGGATGATGCTGTCCAGACTGCTGTGTTGATGGAAACTTCATTTGCAGAAGTGTCTTTTCCGACTGTTGTTCTGCCGGTCCATAGCTATATTGGAGACATGATGGCAGAAGAAGCGCCGGAAGAACTTGAAAATTTTTGCCTGGAACCTTTTGAAATGAAGGTGCAGGGGCTTGAACGTACTTTAGCAGACAAGGTTTTTGCCATTTGTGATTACTATATGCAGGGGCGGGTGAAAAAGCATTCACGCCACATTTATGATATTTATAAATTGCTTCAGATTGTTCCACAGACGGATGAGTTTAAAGCACTTATAAAAGAAGTGCGAGGCGTGAGAGCAATGACAAATATCTGCCCATCTGCACAGCTGGATGTGAACGTGCCTGAGATGTTGAAGTTTCTGATAGAAAACGAAGTTTATAAAGAGGATTACGAAAATATCACTGCCCGTATCTTGGAAGAAGATGTAAGCTATGATGTGGCAATTGAGGCGGTCAAAAAGATTGCAGAATCGGGAATGTTTGAATAAAAATCCAGTTGCTATGTACAAAACTCTACGGTAATATGTGCCGTAACTGAGGAAGTGAATCTCAGTTGGGAAGGACGGTAGCATTATAGAAAAACTGATCTTGTAAAAGGGCTTCGTTCATGATCTGCGCGAAGCAATTGTTGGTGTCTGACCCCGGGAAAAAACAATATGAGCGAAGATCAGACAGCGGGGACTTTCGTGGGAAATATGGATTGAGAAACGTGTGTAAACTGGTTATAATAAAACTGAGAAGTAAGATTATAGTATGATTAGCAGAAAACGAGGTGACGATATCTACATTGGGGGCAGACCTCAGAAAGAAATTAGAAAAAAACAGGACGCAGACGGGAACGAAAATCTTGTGGAACCTGATATATCGGTGATCTGCGACCCAGAGAAGATTGACGAAAAGGGATGTCATGGCGCGCCGGATTGGGTTATCGAGATCGTGTCACCGTCCAGCAAGTCAATAGACTACGGCAGGAAGCAGGCATTATATCTTTTAAGTGGCGTGAGAGAATATTGGATCGTTGACCCAATACGGGAATCCGCTGTGATTTATCGCGCGGCAGAAGATTGGATACCGATGTTTTACAGGTTCGGAGATAGTCTGAAAGCTGGCATTTATGAGGATTTGGAAATTGTGATAGAGTAATATCAGAAGGGAAAAAATTAGATCGCGAAGGACAGAACCTGTGTTTCATGACGCATTGGTGTCTTTCGCAGAAAGAAGGGGTATATTTATGGAAATACATGAATTACAGCAATTGCTGTCAGAAATGTCATTACAGGAAAAAATAGGACAGATGGTGCAGCTCACTGGTGTATACTTCGATAAAGGGGCGGTACTCACAGGTGTTGTTGGAGAACAGTTACCACCGGAATGGATTATTCAATATGCCGGTTCCGTGCTTGGAGTGATTGGAAAAGATAAAATTTATGATATCCAGAGCAGATATATGGAACAGCATCCCCATCATATTCCGCTTATCTTTATGGCAGATGTTATCCATGGATGTCGGACAATTTATCCGATTCCATTGGGGCAGGCGTGCTCCTTTCATCCGGAACTGGTGTCTGAGGCGGCTTCTATAGCTGCCTTGGAGGCATCTTCAGAAGGGCTCAGGGCAACATTTTCTCCTATGATTGATGTTTCAAGAGATCCAAGATGGGGAAGGATAATGGAATCCTTTGGAGAAGATCCGTATGTAAACGGAATCATGGGAAAAGCAATGGTAGATGGCTATCAGCAGAAATCTGATACCAAAATAGCGGCATGCCTAAAGCATTTTGCAGGTTATGGGGCAGTGAATGCGGGAAGGGATTATAATGATGTTGAAATATCCCAGCGGACATTTCTGGAACAGTATGTAAAACCTTTCCGTATGGCACTAAAAGCAAGGCCAGCTATGGTCATGACAGCTTTTAATGCGATTGATCGTAAACCAATAAGCGGAAATAAGGAACTTCTTAAAGGGCTTCTGCGGGATAAGGAAGGATTTGAGGGAACTGTAATTTCAGATTGGGGCTCCATAGGCCAGCTGGAAGAACAGGGAGTGGCAGCAGATATGGAAGAAGCTGCAATCCAGGCTTCAGAAGCCGGTGTAGACATTGATATGATGAGTCCGGCTTATATGATGTATCTTGAAAAGCTGGTAGAAAGTGGCAAAATCCCGGAAGCGCTTGTTGATGAAAGTGCTTTCAGGGTCCTGATGATGAAAAATCAGCTGGGGCTTTTTGAAAATCCGTTTGCCGGTCTTGGAAAGAGTGGAAAACTGACTCAGCATAACCGGGAAAAGGCATATCAGATGGCTGGCGAAAGCTGTGTCCTTTTGAAAAATGAAAAAAAGATACTTCCATTAAGCGTAAAAAAGAAAGTTATCTGGGCAGGCCCTTATACAGCGTCAAGAGAATTCTTAAGCCGCTGGTCAATTTTTGGAGAACATGAATCAGTTGAAACAATAGAAGAAGTTTTACAAAAAAAGCAGATAGAAGCAGAATGTATTACAGGATGCAATATTCTTTCTGATGCAGAGTGTAAGGTATGGCAGGTGGAACAGGAATTGTCTGACAAGCCAAGGGATGAGCAGTGGCTGGAAACGATAACCCAGGAAGATACGGTTGTATGTGTACTGGGTGAGCATGAATCCCAGTCAGGAGAGGCTGCCAGCAGGGCGTTCCTGACTTTGCCGGAAGAGCAGCAGATGTTATTTGAAAAAATAGCAGAACGTACAAGGAATATCGTGACTGTGGTAATTGCAGGAAGACCATTGGATCTGCGGAGAATATCAGAAAAATCCAAGGCTGTCATTATGGCATGGAGACCAGGAACTATGGGAGCTGAAGCAATCGTAGATATTGTGTATGGCAGAATAAATCCTTCCGGCAAATTATCTGTAAGTATTCCATGGTGTGTGGGACAGGTGCCCATAAGCTACTGGGATGTAAAAACCGGACATGTACTTACAGAAGATAATTCAGAAAACCGTTTCACCAGCAGATATATGGATATCCCGAATACGCCGTTATATCCATTCGGTTATGGATTGTCTTATACAGAGTTTGATATTTCGGACATTGATGTGCAGATAGGACAGGATAAAAAAGTACATGTACATTGTAATGTGTGCAATATAGGGAATGTTGCGGGGGCAGAAGTAGTCCAGTGTTATTATGAAACATTATATGCATCTGTAGTACGTCCGAAGAAAGAGCTTATCCGTTTCCGGAAGGTTTTCCTGGAGCCGGGGGAGAAGAAGGATGTAGATTTCTTTATTGACCAGGAAGAATTCTCATATTATGGCAAAAACATGGAAACCGTCAGCAGCGGAATGAAACTGCGTATCAGTGTTGGAAACAGTAGTGACCACCTTGTTTCTGAGAACATTAGGATCTAACCAAGCTTTTTGCTCAAACCGGTCAGGCTTTCGGCGAAGTGTTACGATAAGCACTCATTAAAAATCTCCATTGGTTTTGTCAGCCAATGGAGATTTTTTCAGTTCTGTCTGTCTTTTATTTCTTTATACTCTTTTTCAATGCCTGAAATTAATGTTTTCATTGTATACTCCAGGATTTCGTTACCGAATGCTGCAGAAGAATCTCTGACAGGGTGGCGTCCTGCGATTCCAATCAGATTGCTTTCATCTTCTTTTACCTGTCCAAAGTCAACCAGATCCGGGCGCACAGCCATAACGATAGAAGTCTCATTCGCTCCGGCATGGTCATTCTGATATTTTAACTTCTCATCTTCCGCATATGTCCAGGCCGTAAAAATACGCAGACCATATTTTTCTTCTGCTTCTTTTGTTAGTTCCTGAAATGCATGGATTGACGGTCCATGTCCATGTCCGACGACAATACGCACTCCTGCTCTGGAAAGCTGGGCAAAAATACTGCGCAGATAGTCCTGAAACAGTTCTTTTTCCAGCCAGTAAGCACTGCCTTTCAGCTGCTGGACGTAATAGGTATGCAGTGCGCCCTCGGTATTGATATCCATTCCATAAAATGACTTTTCATGGTCATGAAATACACGGTCAGGACCCATAAAGAGTATTGGAAGTACCACACCGCCAACTTTTTCCGCTACCCGGACAAACAGTTCTTTTGACTGGATTCCATCGGCTCCAAGAGGCATATGCGGACCATGCCATTCTAATGTGCCAAGAGGCAGATATGCAACCGGCATCTCCTGCATTCTCTGGACAAATTCTTCTGGAAGCAACTCTTCGTATAATACTTTTTTCATAGCTGGTCTCCTTTCAAATTGTACGATCGTCACACTTGTATATTAAGTATAACGACCATAGTTAATCTGTTCAAGAGATAAAGCGTAAGTTGAAAGTGAAAACTACAGGCGCTAATTCCTAAGCAGTCTATGCCTGATCATTTATAATACCTTGGAACCGTTCGCAGTCAGTTTAAAGGTCATTCTAATCAGAACAGCTCCGCGATTTCCGCGATCTTCTCGCAGTTTTCCGGAAGCGAACCGTTTATTTTTGGTGACTGGCGCGTTGCCACGTAACGGCTTGCAATTCCGGCAGAGGCTGCACCGTGGCAGTCAGCAATGTCGTCATTTCCTGTCATCAGGCATTCTGACGGGTTGAGGTGATACTGCTTCAGCAGCATCTCAAAAAATGCCGGATCCGGTTTTTTTACACCGGCATCTGACGAGAGCAGGATTCCGTCAAAGTATTTCGTCAGGCCGAGCAGGGAAATTTCCGGTGCGGTGAAAAGCGCCTGTGCATTGGACAGCAGAAATACCTTCTTTCCTGCGTCTTTTAAACGCTGCAGCATTTCCGGCACGCCCGGGAACAGGCTCAGTTCTTCTATTGAAATCGCACGGAACATTTTCGCCAGATCCGCAATTTCTTCTTCCGTTACCGAAACAGCTTTATCCTCAAACAGCTGCCGGAATACATCGGCAATGTTGATTTCCGGCACATGGCTGCCGCAGCATTTCATTCTAAGTGCAGCTTCCTGTTCTTTGATTTTTGTCTCATACGCTGTCCGGAGTTCTTTCGGCTCATAGGCAGCGCCTTTCATCCCGAAGAACAGGCTCATTTTTTTCCAGAGATACGCTTTCTTTTCATTCGTATGTATGTCTACGAGGGTTCCATATAAATCAAAAATATAATTCTGATACATCCTTCAAGATCCTTTCTGTACGGAAAGTTTTTTTACATGACATGTATTCTAGCAGACTTTTCTCCACAATTCCATATTTTTTTTCCGGACGTGGCAAGAACGAGGATGCTCCATGATAAAGCCTTTCACGGAAGTAACACCGCAAAAGCCACCTGATCTTTGTGCAAAACATAGATTTTTTATGTCTGATATCCGGTTCGCAATCCTCTGTGTTTTCTGGTATAATGAAAACAGTTTAAGGAGGATGCTTGCGTATGATAGCGGATGAAAAAATTAAAAATTCCAGTGAGCTGGAGTTTGCTGTATTTTGCATTGAAAATGTAGCGGCAAAGCTGGGCGTGAATGCAGAACGTGTTTATCAGGCATTTACCGAACAAAGCGACATTCTGAACGGTTACATTGTGCCGGAATATGAAGTGCTGCATACCCAGAGCCGGGAATATATCGTTGATGACCTTCTTGACGTGATGAAAGAAAGGGGTGTGGAAGTATGATTCTATATCATGGTTCTTTCTTAGAAATTACAAAGCCGGATTTGGTTCATTCCCGCTCCGATGTAGACTTCGGGCGTGGCTTTTATGTCACGCCGCTGTATGAACAGGCGGCGAAGTGGTGCGGTAAGTTCAAACGCCTGCGTTATGAAAAGCCGAACCTGCAAATATGTTTCCGCACAGAGAAAGCACTGTCTCTGTTGCATTTTGAAGGGAGTGAAACACTATGACAGCAAATCCGATTTTGCTTCAGAAAAAATATAGCCGTGTTATCGAATGTTTTGCTAAACAGCAGGGACTTTCACTGGATGCGGCATTGGATTTCTTTTATCATTCCCAGGTCTATCAGCTGATCCGTGATGGTGTTTCTGATATGCATTGCATGAGCGATACGTATTTGGCAGAGGAATTGAAACAGGAATATGAGGAGTTAGTGTGAAAAATAAGCGTGATCGCTTATTTTTCAC
>ENA-OPNR01000117-OPNR01000117.1-human-gut-metagenome-genome-assembly--contig:-NODE-117-length-37313-cov-11.456922_pt1 | contig 37313 bp, 33 predicted proteins | sample MGYA00241543_ERZ501783 | MGnify/ENA primary metagenome ERZ501783 (study PRJEB25962, sample SAMEA2042557) | human gut metagenome | biome: human gut; feature: human-associated habitat; material: faeces... | reverse complement strand
AACGTCCCCGTAGCCCGCATTGGGGGTAAGGCCATCAGACCCACTTTCGCTTCGGAAGCAGAGCGTAGCGGTACATAAGCGAGGAAAGTACCCTCGCTAAGTACCGACGTCTGCTTAGAGTCTGCTTGTCCTTATTCTTATGTGCGCTACTGGTTCTTCAAAATCTTATTTAAAAAATTTATCGTAGATACCAAATAGGAAAATAAAGATCACGATCAGGGGCAGTCCATAGGTCAGATAACCGCGCATCCAGTCGTGGACTTTTAAGCCTTTGCCGGTATTTACTTCTGCCTTATAGTTCTCCCATCCCCAGCCGTATCTGGTCACACAGAACAACAGATATACCAGAGATCCTAACGGCAGGAACAGATTACTTACCAGGAAATCTTCGAAATCCAGTACTGCTCCGCCGAAGATGGAGAAGCCGTCCCAGCTCCATACATTGTAGCCCAGTACGCAAGGTACGGACAGTACGATGATCAGGAACAGGTTCACCAGGGAAGATTTCTTACGGCTGGCACCGGTCAGTTCCATACCACAGCAGATGATATTTTCAAATACCGCCAGTACTGTAGACAGAGCTGCGAACGCCATGAACAGGAAGAACAGGCTTCCCCACAGGCGGCCGTAAGGCATATTTGCGAAAATATTCGGCAAAGTAATAAAGATCAGGCTGGGCCCGGAAGTCTGATCCACCCTATAGGTAAAGCAGGCGGGGAAAATGATCAGTCCTGCGGTAATTGCCACGAAAGTATCCAGTACCACAACTCTGACGGACTCACCCATCAGGGAATGATCCTTGCCGATGTAGCTTCCGAAGATCGCCATGGCACCAATGCCAAGACTTAAGGTAAAGAATGCCTGATTCATGGCACCTACCAGTGTAGATACCACACCAACCTCCTGCATACGTCCAAAATCAGGTACCAGATAGAACTTCAGACCTTCCTTTGCTCCCGCCATGAAGAAGCTGTTGATGGCAAGTACTACCATGATGGCAAGCAGTGCGATCATCATGACTTTCGTCACACGCTCCAGACCGTTCTGCAGGCCACCGGCACATATGACGACACCGATGACTACCACCAGTACCATCCAGAACATCATGACCCCTGGATCTGCCAGCATCCGGGTAAACTGATCCGCTACCGCATCTGCGGAAAGGCCGGAAAGTTTACCGGTAGCCGTCATATAAAAATAGTGTAACATCCAGCCTGCTACGGTAGTATAGAACATCATTAACAGATAACAGCCTGCCAGCGTGAAATACCCGTGGATATGCCACTTCTGTCCCGGCTTCTCCAGTGCCTGGTAAGCCTTTACGGGACTTTTCTTACTTGCTCTTCCCACAGCGAACTCCATGGTCATAATCGGCAGACCAAGGAGCACCAGGAAGATCAGATAAAACAATACAAATGCGCCACCGCCGCCCTGGCCGGCCATGTACGGGAACTTCCATACATTGCCGATACCAATGGCACAGCCGGCAGACAGCAGTATAAAGCCTAAACGGGATTTCAGATTCTCTCGTTCCATTATGCGAGCTGACCCTCCAGTACTTTGGACGCTTCCGCGATCGCTGCGGGAATGCCTGCGGGATTCTTACCGCCGGCCTGCGCCATGTTCGGACGTCCGCCGCCGCCACCGCCAACTTTTCCTGCGATCGCTTTGATGAGGTTTCCTGCATGAGCGCCTTTCTTCATTGCCTCCTCTGTTGCCATAGCGACAAGATTTACTTTGCCGTCTGCCTCAGAAGCAAGTACTACAACGCCCTCGCCGAGTTTTCCTTTGAGCTGGTCACCAAGGTCTCTCAAGCCGTTCATGTCAACCCCTGCAACACTTGTTGCAAGAAGTTTTACACCTTTTACTTCTACAACCTGATCCATAACATCGCCAAGTGCCTCTTTGGCAGCTTTGCTCTTTAAGGACTCATTCTCTGCATTTAACGCCTTGATCTCAGCCATCATATGCTCGATCTTCTCAACCAATGCAGCCGGAGTTGTCTTTGCGGCTTTTGCAGCTCTCTCTAATTCAGCTTCGATATTCTTATAGTATGCGAATACATTATCACCTGTCAACGCCTCGATACGACGTACACCGGCAGCGACACCGCTCTCAGAAATGATCTTGAATGCAGTGATCTCGCCTGTGTGTTTTACATGTGTACCACCACAGAACTCCTTGGAGAATTCTCCCATGGATACGACACGTACCTTCTCACCGTATTTCTCACCGAATAACGCCATTGCGCCTGTCTTTTTGGCTTCTTCTACGGTCATGACATCCGTACGCACCTCAAGGTCTGCAGCGATCTCGTCATTTACGATCTTCTCAACTTTTGCGATCTCCTCTGCTGTCATAGCCTGGAAATGGCTGAAGTCAAAACGTGTTCTCTCTGCATCCTGATAAGAACCAGCCTGTTCTACGTGAGTACCTAATACTTCACGGAGTGCTTTCTGTAATAAGTGTGTTGCAGAATGATTCTTACATGTCTTGCCACGAAGATCTGCGTCAACAGATAACGTAACTTTATCACCAGACTTGATCATGCCGTTTGTCATTTTGCCGACATGTCCAACTTTTCCACCTAATAACTTGATCGTATCTTCCACTTTGAAAGTACCGTCAGCAGTGTAGATCACACCTTTATCTCCCTGCTGTCCACCCATGGTAGCATAGAATGGTGTCTCCTCTACGATGATCGTTCCGATCTCACCATCGGATAATGCTTCCACGATCTCAGTCTCAGAAGTAAGCACTGTCACCGTAGATGCTGTCTCTAATTTATCATATCCGACAAACTCTGTTGTGACGGAAGGATCGATCTCATCATAAACAGTCGCATCTGCTCCCATATAGTTTGTAGTCTTACGATTCTTTCTTGCTGTTGTACGCTGTACTTCCATAGCCTTTTTGAAGCCGTCTTCGTCAATCGTGAAGCCTTTTTCTTCTAAGATCTCAGAAGTCAGATCCATCGGGAATCCATAAGTATCATAAAGCTTGAACGCATTGTCTCCGGATAATACTTTAGAACCGGATGCGATCATCTCTTTTTCCATATCCTCTAAGATTGCAAGACCCTGATCGATCGTCTTTGCAAACTTCTCTTCTTCCTGTGCAAGTACTTTTAAGATAAAATCTTTCTTTTCTTCTAATTCAGGATATCCGTCTTTGCTTTCACTGATTACAGTCTTTGCAAGCTCTGCCATGAAAATGCCATCGATTCCAAGCATTCTTCCATGACGTGCAGCACGGCGGATGATACGGCGGAGTACATAACCACGTCCTTCGTTAGATGGCATAATACCATCGGAGATCATGAATGTTGAGGAACGGATATGGTCTGTGATCAGACGGATTGAAACATCATCCATTGCATCCACTTCATATTTCTTGCCGGACAGCTCACATACTCTGTCACGGATTGCTTTCATTGTATCAATGTCGAATACGGAATCTACATCCTGCATGACAACTGCAAGACGCTCAAGTCCCATACCTGTATCAATGTTCTTCTGGGAAAGTTCGGTGTAACCACCCTTTCCATCTCCCTCAAACTGGGTAAATACGTTGTTCCATACTTCCATGAAACGGTCACAGTCACATCCTACTTTACAGTCCGGTTTGCCACAGCCGTATTTTTCTCCGCGGTCATAGTAAATCTCAGAACATGGACCGCAAGGGCCGGCACCGTGCTCCCAGAAGTTATCACACTCTCCGGTTTCCGGATCGCGGTAAAATCTTGTGATTCTCTCTGCCGGAACTCCGACTTCTTTTGTCCAGATATTGAATGCTTCATCATCCTCACCGTAAATGGATGGATACAGTCTGTCCTCCTCTAATCCGAGAACCTTTGTCAGAAACTCCCAGGACCATGCGATCGCTTCATGCTTAAAATAATCTCCGAAAGAGAAGTTACCAAGCATCTCAAAGAATGTAAGATGTCTTGCTGTCTTACCAACGTTCTCGATATCACCGGTACGGATACATTTCTGGCAGGTTGTCACTCTTCTGCGAGGTGGAATCTCCTGTCCTGTAAAATATGGCTTTAATGGTGCCATACCTGCATTGATCAGTAATAAGCTGTTATCATTGTGTGGTACCAATGAAAAGCTGTTCATTTTAAGATGTCCCTTGCTCTCGAAAAATTCAAGGTACATTCTACGTAATTCGTTTTCACCGTAAAATTTCTTCACGACTAAGTTCCTCCAAAATCTTTTGTACAGGCATTTCTCTGCCGTACATTTTTTCTTTAATAAAATTGTAATTACCAGCTGTTTTCTTCCAAGAAACTATCTATATAGTTACAAATTATTTAACCTCATGTTCTGCTGCCGTATCAGCTTCCGCCGCTGCTTTTGCATCTTTGTTTTCCCGCAGCTTTTTGCCTGCAAAAAATCCCGCCAGAGCGATTGCTGCCAAAATCACCATAATAATTGCATACTGTAAAAATGATCCTAAAAATGCCATTTCTTCTACCTGCCTTTCTGCTATGGCTGACACTTATGCACTGCAAAAATGAAAGCCGGCTCACAATTTAAATATTATAGCTCACTTATTTGTTTATCGTCAAGGTATCAAGCGTCTTTTCTTTGAAAAGCCGCCGTCTTTTCCCGAAAAAACTGTCCTGGTTTATTCTTCCCGGATCTCAAACACCTGATTCTCATGGACGATTGGCACGATCCGATCCGCCATCGCCTGATTGCTCAGTCTCCTGATAAAAGGCTGTATCCCGGAATAATCCTGCCACATATGCATTGGGAACACATACTCTGCATTTGTGTGTTCCAGAAAATATTCCATGCCAAGTGACTGATACATTCCAAGTTTTGGATCAAACGGCACGAATGCCAGGTTGATGTCCTTCTTTGCCAGCTTTTTGATCTGGTTCTTATAATTGGACTCCATAATGCCATTGACCAGTTCACCTGCTCCATCCCACTTCCAGTTATTGAGATCCCCGGCATGATAAAAACTTGCTCCGTTTGTTTTCACATAAAAGGCAACGCCTGCATCCGTGGAGCGAAGCGTCTCGATCTCCAGATCATCCACCTGATATTTCTCGCACGGACTGACATATGTGATCAGTTCCCTGACAGACAGGTCAAACCCGTGTTTTTCCAGAAAATGAGGTGACATCCTGCAGTCTTTTGAGAAAATATAATGTATGTTGCTGTAACGCTCTGCCCAGTGAAGCACATCCATGTCAAAATGATCTCTGTGTTTGTGGCTTGCAAACACATAAACCGGGGTATCCGGCTCATACTCCGGGATCTGTCCACGGAACGTATAGCCGTTCACCCGGTCTCCCGCAAACCAGTCAAAAATCAAAACCTTCTCATCCACTTCCACTAAAAAGCAGCTGTGATGTATAAATATTACCTGCATTCCTTCATCCTTCCAATTATCTCATTTGCTTTTGTATATATTTCTGCCGGATCAGTTCCGATGAGAAATGTTCCATCCTCGTAAAGTACTTTTCCGTTTACCATCGTCAGTTTCACATTCTGCTTGCTGCCGCTGTAAACCAGATTTTTCACAAGGTTGTTCTCCGGCTGCATATTCGGCTGCTGCAGATCGATCATGACAAGGTCTGCCTTTTTCCCGGCTGCAAGACAGTCACAATCCGGCAGTCCCATCGCATACGCGCCTCCGGCGGTCGCCATATAAAGCACCTCCTCCGCCGGCATGCAGGAAGCGTCCCGTTCCCTGAGTTTTGCCAGTCCTGTCACAAGAAACATCTCCCGGAACATGTCCAGACAGTTGTTGCTCGCCGGTCCATCCGTACCGATCGCAAGATTGATCCCCTCATCCAGCAGTCTTTTGACCGGGCAGATACCGGAAGCAAGCTTTGTGTTCGAACCAGGGTTCGTCACTACCGACATGTGATGTTTTTTCAATATCTCAATATCTTTCTCCTCCAGCCAGACACAGTGATAACCGCCGCCACCATGTTCATACAGCCCCAGACTTTCTGTAAACTGCATTGGTGTCATTCCCCAGCGTGCCTTACACTCTGCCACCTCGCGCTCTGTCTCAGAATTGTGCGTCCAGACCGGTGCGTGATACTTGTCCGCAATCTTGGCAACCCCCTCAAGCAGTGGACGCGATGTTGTGTATTCTGCATGAAATCCCGGCACATAGGAAGTGAGATCACTCAGCCCGTTGATTCTTAAATAATTCTCCTCCAGCACTTCCAGACTGTCGGTAAAATTGTTCAATCCACTGGTAAAAACAGTCCGGAAACCTGTATCCACATAGGCATTGATATGATAGTCCTGCATAATGTACATATCAAAATTTGAGGTGATACCACTCGTCAGGTACTCCATAATTCCGAGGATTGCAAGCCAGTAAGTATCCTCCCCTTTCAGCCTTGCCTCGTTTGGGAACACTTTCTGCTGCAGCCATTCCTGCAGTGGAAGATCATCTGCAAAAGATCGTAAAAATGTCATCGGCGTATGCGTATGTGCATTCTTAAATCCCGGCATTAAAAGATTTCCCTTCGCATCGATCTCCCGGTCCCAGATAATGATATCATCTTCTTTGCAGACAGCAGAAGTATCTGTGCCATCCCCGATATAACAGATATGGTCTCCTCTTACCCAGAGTTCCCCCTCCGTCACCTCAAAGGTGTGATCTGCTTTCGTCAATAATATTTTTGCATGATAAAAACGAATGTTCATACCGATCCCCCACTTTTATCACTGCCTGTATCCTGCAGCAGAATGCCCCACTTTGGACATCCGATCGTCATAAATTGCAGTGTGCGCCGGAAAAATCTATGATTTTCCCGACGATAAACACTGCTCGTTATTCTTAAATCTTACCAAATTTCACAGGATAATGCAAACCATTCCACCGTTATTATCATTCACGATTTTCTGCATGGTATCCTGTAATTTCAGCTGGCATTCATCGTCCATCATGGCAATTTTATTCCGGATTCCATCCTCCATCAGCTCACCGATCGATTTACCGAAAATATTAGTTTTCCAGACGCCCTCCTCACTCTGCTGTCCCTCCCGGATGTAACGGATCAGGTCATTCGCCTGATCTTCACTTCCCACGATTGGAGCGATTTCAGTCTCAATATTGGCACGGATCATATGGATGGATGGGGAAACTGCCTTAATTTTTACACCAAACTTGTTTCCATGGTGGATCAGTTCCGGCTCCGCAAGTTCAATGTCCTTTAACCCCGGATTCACAACACCATATCCTTTCATCTGCACTTCCTCAAAAGCCCCTGCGACTTTCTCATAAGATTCTTTCCTCGCCGCCATCTCGCGGATCATCGAGATCAGTTCATACTCACCATGGATAGGAACTCCTGCAAGTTCACTCATATTTTCATAGTAATACGGCTCTGCAACCTCCATCTGTATTTTCACACAGCCGCAGGCGAGATCCATCTCATCCATTTTAATCTTTGAAATGCAGTCTCCCGGTTCTGACTGCTGCTGGTAAACGTCTTTCGTGCGCTCCATATGACTTAAAATATCCGATGCCTGTGCAATGATCTCACTTTTTACCGGATGATCAGCGGAGAGCATTTCCGTCCATTTCGGGATAAAAAATTCCACCCGTTCAATCGGAAATTCATACAGCACACTCTCTAAAATTTTTAAGACATCCTCTCTGCGCAGCTGCTCACAGTTGACCGGCACAGCCGTTGTCTGATATTTTTTTTCCATCTCCGACGCAAGTTTTATTGTCTCCTGCGCATAAGGTTTTGCCGAATTTAACAGGATCACAAACGGCTTTCCGATATTTTTCAGTTCCTGAACGGTTCTCTCTTCTGCATTTATGTAATTTTCCCGTGCCAGTTCTCCGATTGTTCCGTCGGTCGTCACTACAATGCCGATCGTCGCATGGTCTCTGATGACCTTCTCGGTTCCGATCGATGCTGCCTCCGCAAATGGGATTTCCTGGTCTGACCACGGTGTCTTTACCATTCTGCTTCCATTTCCTTCCATATGTCCCACTGCCCCGTCCGCCAGAAAACCGACACAGTCGATCAGTCTTACACGCAGCTTTAATGGCTCTTCTTCCGTCTTAAAATCAGAGAGCCGGATCTCCGCCGCCTGCTGTGGAATGAATTTTGGTTCCGTCGTCATAATGGTTTTTCCGGCTGCCGCCTGCGGAAGTTCATCCATGGCTCTCTCTTTTTCTGCTTCTCCTTCCATAAAAGGAAGTACCATCAACTCCATAAACCGTTTGATGAAGGTGGATTTTCCAGTGCGCACCGGACCTACGATCCCGAGGTAAATCTCCCCGTTGGTACGATTTCTGATATCCCTGTAAATGTTATACTCTTTATTTCCGCTATAATTGTCCATAAAAAAATTCCCTCCATATGTTATCACATTGTATGAAGGGAATTTTTGTTTTATTCGTATTTATTCGATCACCACATCACATGCAGTTTTTTTGGCAGACATTGAAAGTGCATCTCTGTGACATCCCCACAGTACTCTCCGTCTGCATGAAGTACCATAGGTGTTTTCAGCTTCAGATCATATTCCTTACAGTTTGTCACCTCAAACCCTCTGATCCGCAGATGATTGGCTGTCACAAGCAATGGCAGACATAAAAAAGTGCGCCATTTCGGGATTCCCCACGCCATACACACCGAAAGCTTTCCGTCCTGCGCATCTGCCCCCGGTGCCATCGGCACACCGCCGCCCTCAGCCCGGAAATTCATTGCCGCAGCGAAAATCATTTTCTTATGGTTTTTCTGTCCTTTTCCATCAAAAACTGCACCTGCATCTGTTGTCTGCATGGTAAATAACGACTGTACCGTCAGAAACAGATAGGTAAGCTTTCCGAGATGCAGCTTATTCAAAGCGTCTTTTACCTTGGACTTCAAAGCCTTCTTGCAGACTAATGCATCCAGTCCTGCCCCGGCACTGATTGCAAATAATCTCGGCTTCTCACAGCCGTTCCAGCTCACCTGCCCCAGATCCATCACATAATCTTCTCTGCAGTTTAAAATATGCCCGATCACCTCTGTAGGCGTTCCTGTGATCCCAAGTCCCCTTGCGAGGTCATTGCCGGAACCGGTCGGGATCACACCAAAGCGTACCTTCTCAAAATGCGTCATTCCGTTGATGACTTCATTTGCGGTCCCATCACCACCTACCACTACAAGTTGAATGTCATCCGCCCCACATTCACAGATGTCATGTGCCAGTGAAAAGGCATGCCCCTCATATTGGGTGACGTATGATTCGTAAGCAATGTTTTTCTTTTTTAAAACTGCTTCCGCCTCTTTCCAGATCTTTGCGCCTTTACCGCTTCTGGAATGCTCATTCACTATAAAACATAGCATATTCGCGGCTCTCCTTTCCTCTCTTCTTATCCTCATACATCCGTTCATCCGCGTCATGTACTATTTTTAAGATATCGATTCCGTTTCCCTCCGCTGTACCGGTTGCACTCGAAACCCTGAGACCGCCTTCTTCCCTGTGTCTTGCAAGTTTGTCCCTGACATTCTGGATGATCTGCTCTGCCTCCTGTTTCTCCGGATTTTCGATGAGCATGACAAATTCATCCCCACCGATACGATATGCCTTTTTCCGGCTATCTGTCTGTGCATAGATTGCACCGGACATTGTCTCGATCAGTTTATCTCCCATGCCATGTCCCATGCGGTCGTTGATCTCTTTCAGATTATTGATATCCCACAAAACCACGGCGACACGCTCCACCATCGTATAGTAATTGGCAAGCATATCTTCATATTTATTCTTATTATAAAGCCTTGTTGCAGAATCGACCTCCTTGCGGTAGGTAAGTTCCGCAATCCTGTAAGCATCCTCCCGCATGCTGCCAATGGTATGCTGGATGATCATCACGAACACAAATAGGATCAGAAGCTGCGGTAATATCCCGTAAACTATAATGACCACAACCGGCATCTTTGAAAAAGGGAGCTTCGCAAATCCATCTGCCAGTTCCGCCATGTACCATGTTCTTGTATGATTTCCCTGCAGCAGCAGGTTCAGATCACAGATCCCATAATAAAATCCCACGATCATGCTGACCGGCATCAGAAAAACCTCCAGTGCATAAGACAGCCATAACACAGATTTCTCTTTATACTGAACTGCCACGATGAGTGGGAATACATACACCAGAACCATATGATAACTGAACATAAGGTTCATTGCTGCTGAAATTATGCAGATGCCGGCCACAAAAAAATTTTTCATGCGCTCATCCGATGGATCTGCTTTAAAGAATAAGATCACAGACATAATAAAAAAGCCTGCGGAAATTGCATACGTCACACTGAACACAATCGCATTTGCTGTCGGAAAACGTCCAAACGCCAGCCCCCAGACCGCCGTCAAAACAATAAACGCTCCGACCATCTCCCACAGTGTCTTCTTATTGATCTCAATCTCCTGCTGCGCTAATTCCTCATTATAATGTTCCCCAAAATTAGTCATCTTCTGTCCCTCATACTCCTGTAATTATCCCACGCCTGTAATTATCAGGTACTTCTGATCCTTTTCTGTCCAACGATAAGTACCCTGATACCATAATCTCCACTACATATAGCAAAGTATATCACAAAACGTTATACATCTGTTAATATTTTTTATTTTTTTCTGTTTTTTTAACGCTTTACGGGCTGCTGTTTACACAGACTCCGTTCCGGCAGCGATCCTACGGTATTTTCATGGTATACTGTTTGCTGTACAGAGTGCTCCCCATCCCAATACCGGATTCGGATAAGCTGTAAAACCCGGCAGCCTGCGTGCACCGCGGATCAGGTATGCCTTCATTTTTTCTCCATATAGATAGGCATCGTTACCATCTGTAATGCCCCACTGCATCAAAAGTGCCGCACTTCCGGTCACAAACGGTGTCGCCATGGAAGTCCCGGTACGCACCTGATAACCGCCGCCCGGTGCACAGGACATGATCTCCACCCCCGGAGCCACAAGATCGGGCTTTACCTGATTGGTTGCCCTCGTATAACCTCTCCCGGAAAATGCAGCTGCCTGGTCAAATCTCGCATCGTATGCCCCGACAGTGATCACTTTCGTCGCTGTAGAGGGAATCGTGAGAGTTGTCTCCTCCACCGGATTTAAAAATCCCGTTCCGCTGTTTAACACATTTCCTGCCGGAAGCCACATGTCAAACGCACCGTCTGTGATCCGGATGGGAGTGAGCCTGATCTTCCAGATTCCATCGTCAATGTAACTGCCCACTGGGATAAAATCCAGATAAATTTCCTGGTAGGGATTGTACGGACTTGGTTCTCCATAATACACCAGAAGGTTTGTTTCTCCTAACTGAAATCTCTGGGTTCCCTGTATCCGCTGCAATGGTCCGATCGCAGTTCCGCCCGGATGGATCACAGAGACACCGATCTCATCCACATAATTTTTCCAGATCTGCAAATTTAAGGATGCCTCATACGCGCTCACCGCGATCTCAACCTCCTGCTCCTCATTCAGCGTCAGTTTTCCCGCTGTATGGACTGCTGCACTCACTTCATTGCCACTGCCGATCACAATAGACGTTTTCCAGTAATTCGCCATGTCATCCAGATAGGTCTCTATCAGTGAATTCCCGGAATGTGTTCATTATAACTAGGGGAAAGTTATTGTAAAAAAATTTGCAGTCTTTACACTGCATTTTTCTCTTTAGAATAAGGTGACTGATACTTAAATACGATGTCAATGCTCTTATCTCCATTCACAACAATCTTTTCTATCAACTCTGTCACAATTTCTCTTGTCACTTCGGATAATGTTCCATACTTGATAAATTTCTCTATCCAGTTTTCATAAGATTCTTCTGCCTCTCCAAAGCTGTCTTTCTCTTGTTCTGCCAACTGAATCTTCGCCCTGATATCTTTATCCTGCTTTTCATATTCTGCCTTATAGGAGAGATATTCTTCTTTATCCAGAACACCATCTACATAATTTTCGTAAGTTTTCTTTTTATACTTCTGGACAGCCACAAGTTCTTTTTGTAACCGTTCAATCTTCTGATTTGCTTCTGCACATCGTCTTAGCACCTCCTTCTTCCTGTCTGCTGCTTTTAATATTTCATCCTTATCACTTTCTTTCAGTGCCAGTTCCGCTTGTCTTTGGATTTCATTTTTTACAATAGAATCCAATACTTCTTTTTTAATGAAATGAGAATAACAAACTGTGTTTCCTTTTTTATGATAGGTACCGCACTCATAACCATCCCGACAGGTAACCCTCTGGAAATTATATCCGCAATCTCCGCAAACAATAATTCCTGCGTATGGATTTACCTTTCTCACTTCGCTATTAAATCCCGGTGTCCGTGTTCTTTTCTTCATAAGTTCCTGTACCTGCTCAAAAGTATCTTTGCTGATAATTGCTTCATGCATTCCTTCCACAATATACTGCTGTTCCTCTGGAATATATTGATACTTTTCCACTTTATAGGATATCTTTTCTGATTTATGCTGTACCATAGCCCCTGTATAAACTCTGTTTCGCAAAATTACATTGATCGTAGGATATGCCCAGCCCTTTGCACCCGCTTTTTCTAATGCATTGGCATATTTTAATCCCTGCACCTTTCTCTTATACTCTGACGGTGTCAGAATTCCTTCCTGATTCAGTTTCTTTGCAATACCATCCCTGGAATATCCTTCCAGACTCATATAAAAGATTCTCCGTACCACTTTAGCTGCTTCTTCATCTACAAAAAAATGATGCTTATCTGCCGGATCTTTTACATATCCATATGGGGCAAACCCAGACATAAACTGTCCCCGTTTCTTCTGGGCGGTCAATGCACCTCTGATTTTCTTAGATATATCACGACTATACATATCATTAAACAGCGTCTTAAACTGTGCCAATTCTTCATTACTGTGATGAACAGAATCCACGCCATCCAAAATTGCAATATAACGCACACCCAAAGATGGAAAAACACGCTCGATATAATTACTGGTTTCAATATGTTCACGCCCAAGCCGGGAAATATCTTTCGTAATGACTCCCTGAATTTTCCCTTTGTAGATATCCTCCATCATCCGCTGAAATTCCGGTCTATTCGCAAAATAAAGCCCCGAATAACCGTCATCAATATAAATATCTGCGATTTCCAGATCCTCTGATTTAGTCACATACTCACGAATCAGTTTCATCTGATTTTCAATACTCTCACTGACTTTATTCTCTCCATCATCCTTCGACAGACGACAATATACACCCATCTGATACATCATATCACCCCATCTTTCTCAAGTATTCTATCTGGTGAACTCTCTACTGAAGCAAACTTAAAATATATATCTATTTTCTGCTCTGGATATACATAAATTTTATCAACTAACTCCACAAGCACTTCTCTGGTAAGCTGCTTTACCGTTATTCTTCTGCGATTAAAATGCTCCAACCATATCTTTGTTTCATTGACCGCCGCCCGCTGCCTTTGCTCTTCATGGTTCAGTTCTGATAATTCTTTTTGATATTTCTGATTCTCTGTTTCATACATCTGTTTTAATTCCAGATATTCCTCTTTGGAAAGTACTTCATCCATAAACTGTTCATATGCTCGTTTCCGGTATTCCAGATTTCTTTCTATTTTTGCCTGCAATTTTGCAATTTTACCATCCAGTTCCGGCTGTTTCTGTCTGATCTGAGTTTCCAGATTCTTCATATCCATCTTCATCTGTTTCAATTGCTGGTTGATTGCAAATACAACCAGTTCATCCAGCTTTTCAAATGTAATATGATTCAGCTCACAGTAATTCTGCCCCTGCTTCTGATGAAAACCACACATATATCCGTCATAGTCTTTATGAGATGCCAGATAACGTTTTCGCATGGCTGTTTTACATTTCCCACAAAAGAACAGTCCCACATATTTATGTGGTTCATTGTTTTTATCAAAATAGGAAACTCTGCGCCCCTTTCTTATTTGCTGAACCCTATCAAACTCTTCTTTAGAAATGATTGCCTCATGTGCATCCGGCACCAGCTCCATTTCTTCCAGGGGAATTGCCTTTTTGTATTTCAGCTTATAAGACGGTCTTTCATGTTTCCGAATCACAACCGCCCCAGTATAGACCGGATTCTTTAAAATTCCACTTACAGTAGACGATGTCCACAGACCTTTTCCCGAATCCCATACATAATTGGTTTTTAAAACTTCCTTTTTATATTTTGCGGGACAAGGGATTTCATCTTCATTCAAAGTCCTGCAAATAACCGTACAGCCAAATCCATTTTGATACATTCTGTAAATTCTTCGAACAACCTCGGCTGCATAAGGATCAACTTCCAGATGATTATGAATTGTTTTACTTTTCACATATCCAAAGGGGGGCTGTTTCGGAGTATATTCGCCCATACTTCTTTTGGTCTGAATCGTTGTCTTAATCTTTCTGGATGTATCTCTCAAATACATATCATTCAGCAAAGTTTTTATTTCTAACATTTCATCATAAGTTCCAACGGCTGAATCATAATTATCCAGAATCGAAACAATCCGAATCTGTTTCTCCGGGAAATATTTGCCTAGATAATAGTTGGTATCAATATGTTCTCTTCCAAGTCGAGATACGTCCTTAAAAATCACCATATTGATAACACCAAGCTCAATATCTGCCAGCATTCTCCGAAATTCAGTTCTTTCAAAATTACTTCCAGAAGCCCCATCGTCTACATAAACTTTTTCCTCTGCAATATCTTTATTCTCTGCAATATAATCTCTTGCCATCTGAATCTGAGAGTGAATACTATTGCTGTATTCACCCTCTTTATTTTGCTCTTCAATGGAAATTCGGCAATAAATTCCTGCCTGATACATTCTATCCCTCTTTTCATCGGTCTTGCATAGTCATTGTCTTTAATTGTCTTTATTTTACAACAAGAACTTAAGAAAATCAACCTGCAATTTTTCGTTCAGTAAGATTCTGAATGCACTGGATCAATGTCTTTTCCCCATTAAAATGCACTCGAATCTGATATCCTGCATGTTCATAGCTTACATTCTCTTTTTGGATTTCTTTTTTTGTATCCAGAACTTCTACAGAATCAAATAACGTATTCATGCTATATGCCTCCTTCAGCATACAGTTCTCTCTACATCCTATGCCGGCAGGATTGTACAAAAGTTCTGTATGAATTGAATTCGGCTTTCGAAAGCCTGATTACATTCTAAAATTATTCTGCACCAATCACATTGAATTGAAATTGACCGCAGATTGAGTTTTTAAGATTCATTTTCTTCCTATACAGTATCAATTCCTATTGTCCGGAACATTTGTTCGTGTTATAATAAAAAGACTTTAAGAATATAAAACACGAAAACCAAAGGAGGGATTTCTGTTGGAACGATGTGATTTTTCTTCTATTAGCACATGCCTAAAAAATCAAATCAGTGAAAGCAATCAGATGAACCAACCTGATTTTTTATACGAATTATTTGAAGATTTTATGAATGATCCGATAAATGAAGATTTTTCTATGGATAATGGTCTAATTTGCCGCTGGATAACCGGACAGGCAAAAATCAGTCCCAAAATAACCTCATATTATGCAAAACCCAGCAATCAGAAAAAACTGGCAACAACCATTCAGCGGAACTTACTTCCCTTAATGGCAGACTACAACATGGTTATACAGGACATTTACACGTTATTCATGCAGGACGATACTATTTCGGATACAAAAAAGCAGGAACTTGTATCTCTATATAAACCTTCTGATTCAAGGCTGTTGTTTTTAGCAAAAGTACTTTCTTTTGGTATGGAACGGCAATTTATTAAACGTGATACAAGAAATCAAAAACTGATTGCAGGAGGTGTTCTATCTCCGATTGTTCTGGATTACATTATGGACAGCGAAGTCCCGAAACCATGCCGTCATTTTCTAGGAAGAGAAGAAGAACTGGATGAACTCCATACTTTGTTTGAAGAGAACCGACATATATTTCTTTATGGAATTGCCGGAATTGGAAAAAGCGAGCTTGCTAAAGCCTATGCAAAGCAATACAGAAAACAGTACACCAATATTCTCTATATGGAATACACCGGTAATCTATATCAAAATATCACAGACATGGATTTTATTGATGATCCACCAGAAATCAGTGAACAGGAACGTTTTCAAAGACATAACCGTTTCTTACGCTCTTTGAAATCTGATACACTGCTGATCATAGATAATTTTAATGTCACATCCACACAGGACAGTTGCCTGTCAGTCGTATTAAAATACCGTTGCCGGGTTTTATTTACAACCAGAAGCCAACTGTCTGAATACTGTAGTTTTCAGTTAAAAGAACTAAAAGATATAGCCACTCTTTTTCAACTGACATCTGTATTTTATTCAGAAGCAGAGGAACACCGGGCAATCGTAGAAAAAATCATAGAAACTGTACACTACCATACTTTTGCTGTCGAACTGGCAGCCAAACTTCTGGAAAATGGAATTTTAATTCCAGAGCAATTATTGATAAAACTTCAAGAGGAAAAGGCTTCTCTTCATAATGAAGATAAGATTAAAGTAATGAAAGATGGTCAGAGCAAAAAAGCCACCTATTACAACCATATCCATACCCTGTTTTCGTTATACTCCTTATCACGGAAACAGCAGGATATTATGTGCAATATGTGTTTTATGCCTTCATCTGGTATTTCTGCCCGTATATTTTCCAAATGGCTGGAGCTGCCCACTTTAAATGACGTGAATGATCTGATCGAGACAGGTTTTGTACAGTCAAGTCTCCGGCATACTATTTCTCTGCATCCAATGATTCAGGAAATTGCAGTTTCCGAGACCGCACCTTCTGTTACAAGCTGCCACACGTTATTGGATTCTCTGCAAAAAATATGTTTGATGCATGGCATTGAAGTTAGCTATTATAAAAAATTATTTCAGACAACAGAAAATATCATCCAATTCATTGAAAAGGATGATATTCCCCAATACCTGTTATTTTTAGAAAACGTCTTTCCGTATATGGAAAAATATCACTATCAAAAAGGCATGACAGAGATCATTCAAGAATTAAAGTTCCTTGTAAAAACAAATAATCACGGAACTGCTTCTGACCGGGCGCTATTACTGGATTATCAGGCAACTCTGGAAATCAAACCACAGAAAGCCATCCAGTTAGAAAAAGAAGCGCTTACTCAAATAAAAGAAACCACAAAAGAAAATGCCCACTTGGTTTCCAACCTCCATTCCAATCTTGGAGGACTTTACCGAACAAACGGACAGCTTGATCTGGCTAAAAAGCACATGAAAATGGGTATCTCTCTTTTAGAACAATACCAGCTTCTTTATACTAATGACAGTATTCCTCAGATTAATAATTATGCTGTCCTCTTAACTGAAATGCAAGAACCTGCCCTTGCCCTGTCTGCTCTTCAGAAATTGGCACAGATAATCAAAGAATATAATTCGAACCACTGTCTGGATTATGCCCAGGTACAGGAATCCCTTGGAAGTATCTGCCTGATCACTGCAAATATTTCACAAGCGAAAACCCATTTTAAAAAAGCCTTGAAAATTTATGAAGATATATGGGCAGATGAACCTGAATTGATTGAAGAAAAATATCAAAAAATCCAGGAATTGTATCCACAAGCTGGAATTGCTCTGGCAAAAAGTATTCTTCCCACCAAACACTAGCAGTTCCTATAACGCTTGTAAAATATATAATCAACTCGTTTTCTATAAATCATGATTACAGCAGAAGATACAAAAAATCCGTGTATCTTCTGCTCTTTCTAAAAAAACTTTTTTACTATATCACCCACTCATAAGAATTTCCCTTATTCTCTGATCAATTTTTGCTATTTCTTCTTCAATTCGACTATTTTTATTCTGTAGTTGTCTTTTAAATTCATCAGCAAATTCCGCTTTTCTCAATCTTATGTTATCTAAAATGCTCTTTTGCTCATCAATCAAGAGTATTATCTTCTCATTTTCTCCCGCATATTCCCGCATATGTTCTAGTCCTACCAGTGCAGCGTAAATCTGTTCATCTTCCTCCTCTTCTTCTTTCCAAATCCTCTGTTCTTGAAACTTTAATTCCTCTTTATTTTTCTCCATCTTCTTCAAATGTGCCCGGAGTTCTTCCTCAGACATCTTATTTATTTCACTCAAAGATCAATCACCTTTCCTCTACTATTTTTTCCGTATCCTTCTCAATAGTAATCTTATCCATAATGCACCAAATTAATATAAAGCATCCCACATAAACAATCGTTCCGATTGTTGTTGATTCTCTTCCAAGTGTTGTAGTCAAATTCCAAATTGCATTATCTAATCCTAATTCCTGTATTTCTGGCATATCGCCAAATCGCTCCACAGCATATTTTACCTGTTTCATATAATAAAACAAGATCCCCGCATAAAGAACCAATAAAGAACATAATGAGATAACTAAAACATTTATTTCTTTTTTCTCTTTTCTCACCTGTCTCTTTCTTATTCTTATAAACAAGAAATAATCTAATCCTAAAATATAAAGAAGCATAGATATTTCCACAGTTGCCGCAAGAATTAGCATATTCGGTTGACGAGCTACTGTCAAATCAATACATGTGTCAATCACAGCCTTTATTAACGTAGCTCCCACTCCATACATAATGATTTTCATAAATTGTTTGTTCTTTTCATTATCTTTCATTTGATATGCAACATAGAATAGTATTGAATTATAACCCCACCATAATGCTGTCGATATAAAAAAGCCCCCCGAAAGATCTCCAAATACCATATAAGGAGTTCGTACTAGCAACCTACCCAAAATGCCAAATGTGACTGTTGTTATAATGATAATCAATAATTCATTGTTTTTTTTCATATCTGGTCTCCTTTTACAAATTAAACTTTATTTTTTCAATATTTCTTCAAGAAGTTTTTGACTTTTTTCATCTGCGTAAGAAGGATTTGACAATTTATCAGTAAAATCTAAAATTCGTGTTCTACCAAATTCAAAAAATCCATCTACAGATTCAATATATACTTTATCTTCAGAATAAACCAATGGTATATACATCAATTTACCATCTGAAGAGTATGATAAATAGCCTGATATCGAAGTATCTTTATGTCTTTCATCTAATTGTCCACGTATAGTATATGTCCCTTCTGGATTCGGCACTTCTTTACCAGATGCTAACTTATATACTCCAGCAGCATAATCTGACGCCCATTTTTTACCCATAGCTCCCTCCGATTCACTATAAGTATCTTTAAGTACATTATAATTCCAATTCTGAAAATTATTTCTCACATCCGAATTTCCAACTGTTATAATGCTTCTTCTGATATCACCATCTGATGTTTGAAATGAAATAACGACCTCTGTTTTATCTAGCGAAGATATAAGAAAATTTCCCAACCCTACAACTGCATGAAGAGCAGCCGCTTCTTTTACATTCTTATCTGATGATGATAGTGTTTCTGATAATAATTGCTGTCCTGAAGTTGTATATATTTTTTCCTTTGGTATTTCTTCCAAATTTAATCCCATCATTCCTGCATATAGCTTAAAATCAACATCAGAAATTTCTTTACTTCCATCGCTATTCCAAACAGGCTGAAAAGATACTTCATTATCTGGAACATAAATAGGATATATCTCTCCTTTATAAAACAATGCTTTTTTATCTTTTGAAAGAAATACTAGTTCTGTTCCTTCTGTACGTTTTATACACGCAATATCCATTGTAGTTAAAACAATTCCTTTTTGTTTCAAATACTCAATTTCTGCTTCGCTTAATTTTAGTTCCTCTTTAGCTTTCAACCACGATTCCAACTTTAGGCATTCCACCTCCATAATTTTTTTCCAATCGGAACCTGTTCTGGGTATGTATGTTCCACTTTGAAATCGTCCGTTCATACTACTAAGTGCAGTTGTTATAGCTTCACGCAGACTACTTGTCGTTGAAAACAATATGCTTGTACTGCCTTCAATTTCATCATATTTATCTGATTTACTTTTCCATTCATCATACAATTGCTGACTAGACTCAGCCAATCGTTTATAATCATTTGCCTTCCAACTATAATATAAATCTATGATAGAATTAGAAGTTTCTTTTTTCACTTCATACTCATCTGCTTTTTCCAAATAAAACTCCTTGTTATCAAGTGCTTTTTTCATTTGGCTTTGAATATTCGCCCCATCAAGAACTTCATCTCCTACCAAATCTTTTAATGTTGAAAATTCTGCAATATCATACGCATTCGCCGACTTTATTGCATCAATTACAGTTATATAATCGGCCAACTGCTGCTTTAAATTATCAAAAGAAACGCTTTTAATTTCATTATCTGTAGAAAATGCAGTTACACTCTTAGAAACAATATCCAGAGTTTCATTATCATTTTCAAGCTTATGGATTGCCTGATCACATTGGCTTTTTATATCATTCGGGTTTAAATAATCACTTTCTTTCATAAACTTTCCTCCCTAGTCATCGGCGGCTTTAATCACTGGATATCTAGTTCCATGTTGTGCAAGTTTCCCCATCATCTCATCAAACTGCGAAAAACTAAGATTCAGACTTCTTATATTGTGAACATCACCATCTAAGGTCTGCCCTAATAATTCAATTCCTTGCTGTGCATATCCGTATGCCTCTTTACTTTTACTGTTCGCTGAAATTGTTGTCTTAGAATCCTGTGGAACTAACGGAACATGACGAAAATAACTCTTAGCCGTTTCAATTTGAGTCGCAACTTCATTTACATGACCATTATTTACTTTTATTCCTTTTGACATTGTTACCATCTCCTTTACTAAAGCATTACTCCCTTTCCATCATAATATCATCATTAATCTCATGCGATGAGTCCTCATATTTTTTTATCAATTCTCCTACTTGTGAGATTAGCAAATCAATAGAGATATTCAATTTTTCATATCCTTCTGTTCTTCGGAAAGATTTTCAAATTTCTCTATATTTATTTCCGGATATTCATTTGCTAAAGTATCCTAAATCTTTTTTCTACTACTTATCTTTACTTTCGCTCCAATATCTCTGATATACATCACTCGCATTTTCTGTTGCTATACACCCTTTTTTATTTAATAATTCTGCTACTTGTCTTGCATTTTCTTTATCCATATCGAACGAAACAGCTAAGAGACCATCCACCTTCAAAAGAACATCATAATTTTCTATTAAATTATCATTTAAAATCAAATATTTAATGCTACCTGCATTCTCCAAAGCAGAAATATCTTCTAAACTATTTTCTGAAAATTCTGCAAAATTTATTTCTATGTTTTCAATTCCATTCAAACTTTTGAGTTGATTTTGACAAATTTCTAAATGATCCAACTTTTTGCATTGACGTACCAACTCTAAATCTTCAAAAACTAAATCCGATTTAACTTGTAACCATTCAAGTTTTTCTAATTTTCCTAATACGTCTCTTAAAGCCTGTGGATATTTTTCATTTTTTTCCATTGAAAACCATTCTAAGTATTCTTCTCTAACTTCTTTTCCTCGAATTTCATATGTAGTCCCAGATCCCAATTTTATATATTGTACATTTGGAAATTTCAATAAATCTTCAAATGATTTTATATTTTTAAGTTCTGGTGATTCAGCAAACTCTGCATCTTCTCCATATAATGACTCTATATATATTTCTGTAATTTGTTTTGCTTGTTGTTTTGTAATTTGATCAAATTCCATATCATAGAACTTTCTCCATTCTATAGATCCGCTAGTCATAGTTGCAAGATCTTTATTTTTAAAATGAATATATTTCGAATAATTATGCACCCACTCTCCCCCCATTCCTATTCCCAAAATAATACTGAAACTTATAATTAATAAAATTAATTTCTTTTTTCGTTCCATTTTTTCACCTCTTTTTTAATTACCTTTCTCTTGAATACTTAATTTTGGCTCTACCATTTCCATCACCGCTATACCACTCTATATATTGTTTCCAATCTTCTGTTATTTCAAAATTATCATTTGTTAACTGATTTATAATCTCTTCACTTTCAAGAGTTTTTCCTGTATATTGCTTGTATATAGAAAGAGCATAATCTAAATCATCTTTATCAAATGTAATATGATTTAGCTTTATAGTCCCATCATGATTTTTAGTTACTTGTGCACCAAACATTAGACATGAAGCCAATTTTGCCGTATTTAAATTTTCAACAATCTGATTCACGTTTTTATTTTGTTCATCTATCTCTTTTATTAACTGTGGGATTTCCACAGAAACTTCAACTCCTAATTTAGTCAAATCATACCCTTTCAAAATATAATTTCCATTTTTAACTTGTTCTAATAACATCTCCATTGAACCATCTACAGCCTCTCCAAATATAGCTGATGTCACTTTATCCATACCATATTTAAAAATCTCTTGTTCTGAATTTCGTTTCATCTGTTTTACACTTTCTTTTGTCAGTTCACCAAGCTTTGTTTGTAAATCTGCTCGATAAGGATACACTTCAAAATACGTTTCCCTTTTATCATTTTGAGGAAGACTCCAATCAAATAATTCCGTATATCCCTCTTCGAAATGAATTTTATAAAAAGTACTTCCTTCTCTTTCCGCTTCTTCGATAGTAACATTTATTTTACCTTTAATACTTAAGTCTTCTAAAATCGGTACAAATGTTCCATAATAATATAGTGAGCTAGCATTCTGACATACTCCCTGAAGAATTCCTTGTTTTTTCATATACTTACATATTTCCCCTTCTTGCAGAGATAATTCGGTATTATCGAATCCCAATAGTCCCAGCAGTATTTCTACTTCAGCATAATATTTTCCTGCTAATTTTATAAAATTAGGGCTGAGTGTATAATTCCAGTTATTACTTATAACACAGTTTCCCTGAACTGGAAAACTCTTTGGGTTTTCAAGATACGATTTCTCTATAAATTTTTCTATTTGTTCTATATCCATATTTTCAATCAATTGAATGAAAGCTTTATATTCAATCTCTGTCACTTGATTCTGAGGTTTTTGCATAAAAAAATGAATTTTTTCCCATTCATAATCTATAATCTTTTTTCCATCGGTAATTGTATAATATTCTACTAAATATTGAAGTTGAGCCAACTCTATCGTTTTATTTATATTTATAATTTTTTCTTTCAAAGTTTCCGAAGATTCTGATAATGTATTTATAATGTTCTCTGGTTTAATTTTATCACTCAATAATCTGAGCTTTTCTTTATATGCCACCGCCAATTCATTTAACGCCAAAAATCTCGCTTGATATGTTGAGTCCAATATTTGTACGTTTTCCCATATTTTATTTATCTTTCCCACTGTCATATCATTTTTGTCAATCATTTTACGGTAATAGTCTTCCAATGTATTCCATGGAAATTGAGCATCAAAGGTCAGAAGATCATCTACATTATCTAAAGGATTTTTCTTCTTTAACCATTCTGATTCATTTACTTCTTGAACCAAATTGATAAATTCTGTTTTTGTTGCTTCCGTAAAGTCTCTCTTCATCTTATCCCCCTTATTTATTCCACTGGCTATATATATTTGCCTCAAATTCTTCCCACGTTGAGGCAAGACTATTTAAAAATACTGATGTTGTTGAACTAATTTCCTTGATAAGAGAAAAAACTTCCCCTGCACTTGCCTCAAGACTTTTTATGCCTTCACTGGACATACCTTTACTTCCTATTAATGTCTCAGAAACTATGCTTCCCACAACCTGTGTTCCTGCAATTTCAGACAATTCACCTGCGACTACATCTGTGTTTTCTTTGTTATATAAGATATCTTTCATTTTCTCACCTCATCAATACAAAAAGTCATCAGCTTTATCGATTGCCTCTATAAACTCTTCCACTACTACTCCGGCTTCCGAATAAATTTCTGTAAATTGTCCCTTTAAACTTGAAAGCTCTTCCAAAAGAAGTTTAAAGTTTTCTGCAACGCTTCCTTCCACTGTAACTTCTTCCGTAATTCTTTTAAATACATCAATTAACTTCTGCACTGTCTCATCTGTTGTTTTTCCTTTTTCCTTTATATGCTTCACAACTGCTTTGAACTCTTCATCAATAATTATAATATCACTCATTTGCTTCTTCCTCCTAAGCAATTGCTATCATATGATATAAACTTGAAATTTGATTATCTACAGCAAAAATTTGATTTCGCAGCCGAGTTATCTTTTCTTCTCTCTCTTGAATTGCCTGTGTAATTCCCCTAAAAGTTTCCTCTACCGCTGAAATTGCCTGACACATCAAAGCTCCATTTACATCTTCCTGCATTCCTTCATGATAACGCTCCGCACTCAAACATCTTGAAATCATATTCCGTACCCCTTGAAGTCTTTGCTGTCGTTCCTGATGTTCCATTTGGAATTGCTCCCATACTTGCTTTCGATCCGCTTCATAATTTTGAAGTCTCTCTATTTCTTTTTGCAATTTCAAAATTTCCATATTCAGATCATCCATTTGATTGTTCAATGAAGAAATCTGATTTTGATAATTTCTTATCTTTTCCGCCCTTCTTGCTTCAGCCTCTGCTTTTTCCTGTTCTGTAAAATAATCCGGCATTCTTTAATCCTCCTTCTCATATTTTGGAAGACGTACACGTAAATATGTACCATTTTTAAATAACAATCCATCACCGAATTTAGGCAGTTCTTTCATACTGGTCAATGGGAAAATTGTAGTAACTCCCTGTGAACTCAGCACCAACCCATTCGATGCCTGTTTCACGATTTTATTGATTTCATCTATACCACGTACTTTTGCTGCATGGACACTGATTACCAAAGTAACTCCAAGATTTTCACATTCTTTAAATAAGCCCGCTACCTTATTTAATTCCGGTTTGATAAAATCAATAAAATCATCCACATCATCTATAATAATGGTGCAGTTTTTCAAATTGCGGACAAGATTTTTCGGACTAATATTAGGATTTTCTTCAATCATCCTATGCAGATATTCCTTTCTTTCGTTTACCTCTTCTGATAACTCTTTAAGGAAATCCATAATCTGTGTACGATCTTTTATATAACTTACACCATCCAAAGAAGTTGCATAATATAATTCCATGCTTTTAGAGTCAAAGATATAAGTCTTTCCTATTTGTATAGCATTTTTCAATATTACTTTTATAATATTGGTTTTTCCTGTACCAGTGTTCCCAATAATAACAAATGGGCTATCTCCTCTTTCGAAACCTTTCACAGTAACACTTTCTACATCTAAACCTACCGGATAATCAACCACATCTGTTCCTTGATATTCCTGCAGCATAGAAGCATACAGTTCATCCGGCAATACAGGGATATGTGGTGCCTCTTTATTAGGATAAATATTCCGAATATCCTGTATCATTTGCTTCAATGACCTACTATATGAAATTTCATTTTCACAGGATACCATTGTATAAATTTGCAGTGCATGTACTTCTTTTGTTTTTATCAAAGCTCTTCCTTTGATTTCTACTTGTTTATATGTGCTGCGTCCTACTGCCAAAAAAGTCTCATTCTCATCAAAATTATAACCAGCAATTTTATTTTTAAAATTATTCAGGGTTGCCTGACGAATAGAATTAACCCTTGTAGTTGTGACAATAGTAAAAATACCAAGCCCAACTCCATCCCTTGTTAATTTTGTGAAAAATTCCTCTTCTTCAATTCCCATTTCTTTAATAACATCAAAATGATCAATCGCAATTACAATCGCTTTTAACGGTAAGTCAGCAATCTGATTATATGCATCTAAAGATGAAACGGTATGTTTTGCAAATAACTTTTTGCGAACCGCCATCTCTGTCATAATCAGTTTTTTAAACTTCCAGTATCGCTCTTCTTCATCAATAGAAATGTATTCGGCTGTATGTGGTAATGCTTTCAAAGACATCATTCCACCATTTCCATAATCCAAAATATAAAAATTCAGAAAATCCACATCATTTAACTTTGCCAAGCTCATTAGTATTGTTGTCAAGAAAAGTGTTTTCCCATATCCACTAGACGCAACAAATAACAAGTTTCCTTCTTTGAAAAAATCAATATTACATTCCTTTTGGCTTTGCAACTCAGGAATATCCATTTTTCCTATAGAAATATTTAGATTTACCCATCCCCATTTATTGGGAGTTTGTTTTTCTTCTTTTGCATATGGACTAACTATCATATTTTGAAGTGGTGGCAACCACGGTTTTTTCACTGGAATTTGCTTTTCTGACTCATACACCTTTTTAATATGTTCAATGATTACTTCTAATTGTGTTTTCACCGCCTTCTTTTCTGCTTTTTTCCCGCTTAAATCTTGATTAATCAGTTCTCCCTGTCCAATTTCATTTACTTTATAAATGCGCTCATCCAAGGTGACATCTTTTTCTTTTTCTTCTATATAAATTGCTCCACTCCACGCAGATTGAAACAATTCATAAATTTCATTATTTCCAACCTGTAAGTACGCACGTCCTGGAAGTGTAATACTTGCTGCGTCTGGCGTTTTTAACACTTCTTTGCTGTCACCTTCATTTTGCACTTTTAAACACAACTTGAATTTACTATTACTCCAGATCTGATCATCTACCACACCTGTCGGTTTCTGAGTTGCTAAAATCAAATGAACACCTAGACTTCTTCCAATTCTGGCCGCAGATACTAATTCTTTCATAAATTCTGGTTGTTCTTTTTTTAGTTCTGCAAATTCATCACTGATGATAAACAAATGTGGGATAGGTTCCTTTGCTTCTCCCACTTTGAATAATTCCATATATCCATTTATATGATTTACCCCATATGTACTGAAAACTCTCTGTCTTCTTGCCAACTCTGCTTTTACAGAAGCCAACGCTCTCATGCTTTCACTTCCGTCCAGATTTGTGATTGTTCCCAAAAGATGTGGTAGGTCACGAAACATATTTGCCATCCCACCACCTTTATAATCAATCAGCAAGAATCCTACTTCATGTGGATGGAAATTTACCGCTAAGGATAAAATATAACTTTGTATAGTTTCTGATTTTCCGGAGCCTGTAGTTCCTGCAACCAGACCATGTGGACCATGTGCCTTTTCATGAAGATTCAAAGATAAAATATCTCCAGCTGCACGTAGCCCTAATGGAACTGCTAATGATTTATGTGATTGTCCGTTTCTCCACCGTTCTCTGATTTTTAATTCTTCTGGATGTTGTACCCCATACATTTCAAAAAAGGTAACACTTTTAGGAATATGACTGGTAATGCCCTGTTCATGCTCCAAGACACTCAAGTTCCTTGCCACCCATTCTAATTCCACACCTTCCGCATGGTTCAACTCCAATTTCTGTTTTTTGTATTCCTTTTCCTCCAGTAATAACGTTCCTTCTTTTGAACTTTCTAAAATCAAGATAGTTCCAATATATTCCGGTAGATTTGCCCTCAAATAACTGGTATAAATGATGGAAAATCCCAGTTCATTACCATTCATTCTTAAATATTCCATGATAACATGATCCATAATCAAAGAAGGTTCATCTATGATAAAAAGATAATGTGGCAGAAATCTTGTTTCTTTTTTTCCTTCTTCCAACCTAGAACATCGTTCTTTCAAAATCTGATTCATGCTTCCTAAAACAACATCTCTTGTTCTCTCAGAAGATACTAATCCCAATGCATTGATTGCCTGAATTCTCATGTGAGGAAGCCAGCGCATCCACGAAAAGTCTTGTGCGTATTTCTCATCACAAACCATAATAATCTGCAAATCATGGTAACTTTGGAAAAATGCAAGTTGTGTAACAAAAATTTCTAGTTGTTCATGCAAAACTTCTTTCGTTCCAACCAATCCCAAGTTTGCATGTTTCAAATCGATTACTTTTGGTTTATCTATAATCGCAAATTTCTTTCGTATCATCTGACCTGTTTCTACCAGATCATCTGGTTCAGCATCCCATTGAGGAGCCTTTCCATCTATCTGAAAACAAGTTGCTCCTTTACTATGCCCTATAGAAATTGTTAAAAAGTCATCATCAGATTGTACCCTCTCATAAATCCGGCTATCATAATCTTTTACTTTCGAAGCAATCTCTTTCACTTGTGGATACTGATATTCATATACTTCTTTCTCATATTCATACAAATCAGCTAATTCCTGCTGTTTTTTCCATAAATATTCTGTGTAGCGTTGAATACGGGTTTCATTTTTTTCTTTTCGCTCTTGCCTGTCATTAAAATATTTCACAATAGAAAATACAACAGCCATTCCTGTTGCTGACACAGACATTAACATATAGATGCCGCGCCCTATCAACAGCCCTACTGCTACCGTTACACCTGTCATTGCCAGCGGTGGCAATACTGTCATAATCAATCCTTTTTTGCTTGGTTTCTCTTTTTCACGCGGCAACTCAAAAGGTACTTTTTCTGCTGAAAGTCTTTTTATAAGACGTGGAGATCGTTTGTAAACTGGAAAATTTTCAAAGGGAACACTTTGGCTTTCTTTTTCCATCAATTTGACCCTATAATTCGTTGGTTCCCCTATAATTTCTACTTCATCTTTCCCAAAAATAACTTTCACCGAATGAAGAAATAATACATCTCCCTGTGTTATTCTAAATTCCGTTTTTAAAGCTCTTTTTTGATTTACATAAAAATGTTTTTCCTGATTTTGATCTACGTACACGCTCTGCTCTTGTATATATATTTTCACTTGAAGTCCATCAATTCTGATATCTGCTTCTTCATCGGATGAAATAGTAATATCTGAGGATCTATCAAAAAAATGGCTCTCATCTGAAAGAATAAAACTATTCTTTCCTTCTATCTCTTGCCATACATTCTCGCGAATTTCTTTCTTCTGTTCTATAACCGGAAATTCCCAATATGTATTTTCCGATTCTACTAGCAAATATCTCATGGCTCATTCCCCCTATATCTATCTAATATTATTCTTGATTTTCATCTGCCTTTGTTTCTGTATTCATTTCCTCATCCGCTTCTCTGTATAAAATATGAAGTTTATCAGCCAATTCTTCTACTTTTTTCATCAAATCCTGCTTTTTACTGCTTTTTTCCTCTCCCGACATTTCTTGATCCTCTTCGATCCGGCTCAGTTCTTGAAGATATGCATATAAAAGTAATTGATCATCAGACATCTGCAATGCCAGATTTTCAGCTTCCTTAACTTCCATTCTGCCCAAATGGATCCAATAATCAAAAATACCTTCATTAGACTGATAGTTAATTTTACTTAGAATAACTTCTTTATCTTTCGTACTAAAAGAGTCAACCGATTCCCCTTGTATATATGCTGTTGCAAGAATATATTTCTGTGCACGTTCCATTTGACCAATTTCAAAGTCTTTTAAGGAATCAATAACCCTAATATAATCTTTTTGCAGATAAGCATCATTTGCCTCTACAATCTTATCTTGTCTTGGGATATGCCAAAAATATCCATATACAACTGTACCAAATAAAACTACCAAAAATACAGATGATACAATTCCATAGATATTCATTTTTTTATATTTCTTTTTATCTACTTTTATTTTTAAAATGGTTTCTTCCTTTTTATAGTTTTCATATAATGTCTGTAAAAGTGATATTTCTTCTTCCAAAGTTTCAGCAGACAAAAGTGTTACTACTTCTTTCTGATTTTTCAAAAGTTCTTTTCCGCCCGAAAGGTAATCTTCATACGGTCTTGATCCATCCATTATATATCCAATCAGTGCCTGATATAATTTCAGGAACTGTTCTTTTCGCTCTTCATATAAACCTGTCGTAATATCTCTAAATTTTATCTTTACTCGATTCAACCTATCATAATATAAATTTTCTGGACTGAGTTGAAATTCAAACCGCATATAATCTTTTTCCAACTCAGCTACTTGCAATATAAGCTCTAGTTTTTGCAATTTTTCCATTTTCTGCACTTCTGTAATAGAATGCATTCCTTCCATATCAAAGCAAAGCAATAATGTCTCTTTTTCTTCTTTTATGGTCATCGGAAGCATAGCAACAGTTCCATGTTCTAACCTTTTAAAATCATAAATTGTTTTTGCTTCCATATCTGCTCTTTGCACTCGGATTTCCATATTTTCTTGTATATCTGATTTCCATAAGTTTACTTGCTGTATCTTCTGCATCTACCTGTCCCTCTTTCTCTCATTTTATTGTATTAATAAAATATCTCCCTCATATATCTTTCCTTGCTTAAATGTAAGGATTGGATTTATATATTTCCCTTGTCTTTTTGAATACACTTGCAATTGCACCATTTCTGATATCGAAGAGAAAAAACCATTTTCCACAAGAACACGATATACTTCCTGAATTCTTTGCTCCGGTTTTACAATAATATCCAGACTTTTATTATCTTCCATAATCGTAAGTGTCATCTTCTTCCTTCCTTTTCTTTCTTCTATTTTTTTGATAGAAAAGCAACGCCACCATAAATACTAAAAACATAATTTCTACTACCAAAAAGTGGGTGTGATTTAAACCTATTTGTTTTCTGCTTTCTACAGTTTCCTTTGTTAATCCTGTCTGCATCTGAAATAGTTGATTGCGAATTTTTTGAATTTCTTGATTTTCTCCCGAAACTCTCTCTTCAAATATTTGTTGTTCAATTTGTATTACTGCATCTGTCTCATTTGCTTTTACCTTTTCTGCCATTCGATCTGTTTCTGGAGAGAATACTGGGATTCCATACAAATCACTAAGAGGGACTTTTGTATTTTGTTGTTGATTCAATACATCTGGATCTAACTTGATATTATTATTTTCTGACATAATCCCTTTCCTCCATAAAGAAAAGGAGGCACACCAATGCACCTCCTCACCATTTGCCTATCCGCGATTAGCAGTTCCAGCAGCCTGGTCAAATTCTGCATACTGCTGTGCATTTGTAACTACACCTTGTCCAATATCGCTAATCAATTCTCTCATTGCTTCAAAACTTGGAGCCATTTCAGCAACCCTTGCTGCAAATCCTTCATAACCGCTTCCTTCCCATAATTCTGGAAGTTGATTATTCACAACATCATTTAAATAATTCTGAAGCGTTGTAACGTCTTCTACATGGCTTCCTATTTCTTGTCCTCTTGCAATGACATCCTCTGTGTTCATTCTGATACTCATGATCCGTTCCTCCTTTTGTTAAAACATTTTTGGTTTTACATTCTATTGCAATGCTGCCGAACAGCTTATTGCTCTTTTTTCTCTTTCAAAATATTTTTTATAATCAAAGCTAATACCAAAAGAACTAAAATTCCAATCCCGGCATAAATAAGTGTCCACGGAATATGCCCTTCTTTTTCTTCCTTTATCTCTGAATCGACTGGCCTCACTCCTTTCTCTTTTACTTCTTTTACATCAGTTGACAGGTCTTCTGTAACAACAGGTTTTACAATAAACTGATATGCTTGTGTATATTCCGCACTTCCAAGTCTTGTATATGGAAGTTTTTCTGAGAAGTCTTTTAAAATATTTTGATTTGCTCTGCTTGTTTCTGCTTTAACATTCTTTGCTTCACTCAACCCATCTGCGACTGCCTGATCAGAATTCTCTTTTGTATCTGTAATTGCCTTTTGAAGATTGCCTATGTTTTCTTCCGTAGACTGATATACCTTATTTACGTATTCCATAGAGGCTGTACTATTTTCTGTAAGTTCTTTTTGCAAAGAAGTATTATTTTCTGTAAATCCCGCTATATTTTCTGTGATAAATTCTGGATTTATTACTGGTGCAAATCCTGCCAAACTTTCGTTATATGATGAAATGGAATTTTTTTCCTCTTCGTTTCTTTGAGCAAAAATCTGCTTTGCATTATTTGCATTTTTTGTAATTGGTATAATATATTCATCTTTCACCAATTGTTGAACATCTGTAATATTTAGTTCTTTTGTATTCTCCAATCCCTGGATCATATCTGTAATATAATTATTTTCTTGCTCAATATAACTAATTCCCTGAAGTTCTTTTCCATTTTTGTCAACTAAAATATTTCCCTTTTCATCATAAAGAACATCTGTTATGTCCTCCATCTGATATTTATCGACATCTGTTTGCTCCAAACATCTCTTGATATAATCTGTAAATGCCGACCAATCCTTCGAAGAACATTGTATTTTTTTCTGGTTGGAAACAGATACATCTACATTTCCATTCGCATACTCTGAAAGAAATACGGACGCTGAATTATATCCAAGTACCTGTGCTCTTCCATCATAATTTTTCAATACAGATGCAACTGACATTGGTATATCATATTCTACATTAATCGTATAATTATCGCCTGCTCCCGGCGTACTTTCTGCTATCTCTACAGGTATTTGAATCTTTTCTGTCAGCTGTTCAGCCTGGGCAATCGCACTAGAAATTTCTTTCAATAAGTCTTGTTTGGGATTATTCTGTGCTCCCGGAACATCTACAATGGAGAATGTTACAGAAGGCGGAACTTCTGTTCCTGTTTGTTGAAAAGTAACTTGATAACTTCCATCAGGCTGTTCGGTGGCAACCAGCATCGGTACTTGAGATTTCAGTTCTTCCAAATAGCTTGCTAACGTATCCGTTAATTGTTCTTCTAATTTTTTATTGTTCTGATTATTAGCATTTACCCATCCATTCTTTATTTCTGTCAAGTGATTTTGAATTTCTCTTAATTGGGTTTGGATTCCGCCTTTGTCTGGAGCCTGACTCACATACTCTTTTAAAGACTGTTCTAACTTTTTATTTGCTTCCTCTGCAATTGAGTTTCCTTCCTCATCTACCGTTAAGTCTATTTCTTCCACATTAGAAGCAATTTCTGTTAAAACATTGGCTAAAGTATTCCCATTTTCACTTAATCCCTTAATTTCTTTTTCAATGTCTTCGACGCATTTTAAATATTGTTCATCTATATTTTTAGCTAATTCTGAATTTTTTTCTGTATAAGAGACAAAATCTGGTGCTTCAATTTTATTTTCTTCTCTCACAATTTCTGGCATTTCAATCAATGCCACAAGATCTGATGCCGCAATACGGTCAATCGCATCTTTATCCCGCAAATCATTACTCATTACATTAGATGCCCCGTCCTGTGCATTGTGAAACTCATTCAGAATATTGTTCAAATACATATAACTCAAACTGTCATTTAATGTTTCCACATAACTTACAACATTATAAAGAAGTTCATATTGAGACTTTCCAGAAAATGATTTGTTAATCACATACTCAATCTGTGAAGCTTGAGGGGTTCCATTTAAGCTTTCAACACTTTGAGAAAAAGTGGCAGGAATTGTAACATACGCTCCATATTTTCCAGTTTCAACCCCCATACGTGCTTCTTCTAACGAAGAATATTCAAAATCTGTACTTGGAAATTTTGATATCCTATCAGCATAATTAATAATCTCTCCACCAACAGTTGTCCCTTCATCAAGATTAACTACTGCAATTTTTCTTGATTCCTGTTTCGTGTCTTCTGTTTCATCAACTGGGGCAACTACTTGTTTTACATCAGGTTCTTTTTGATTTGTTTGTCCAAGAAAATATCCCAAAGTTCCTACAAGCCCAATACATCCCACAGCAAGCAGAACTGCAACGACTTTTTTATATTTCATTACAAATCATTCCCCTCCTTATCTTTAGAATTACATTTCAAATGTATTTTTTATTTAGCCCATTTTACCATAATCTTCCTTTTATCACAATATTTTTTTGACAGACTAACTAATTTTTTAACAATTATAGAAAGTATTTTGTTTACTTTCTCAGCAAACTGCATATCAGCAAGCACCATAATAATAAAAGGTATATTTTTTCAATTTCAGCTCAATTTCCCCTCAATGTCTTTTTCCTCCAACTTTCGTATGCTTATCTCACAGCAAAGCAGTACCACACCGGTACAGCCTGCTGAATCAATCAATACGAAAATGGAGGTGTTTTTTATGCGAGAACTCAGAAACACAAAAATCATTGCTGTAGATCACGGCTACGGCAACATGAAAACAGCAAATACCGTCACACCAACCGGAATCAAAGCCTATGAAACAGAACCCATCTTCACCGGGAATATTCTGGAATATAACGGCATTTACTACCGGATTGGCGAAGGGCACAAAGAATTTATCCCGGATAAAGCTATGGACGAAGAATATTATCTTCTGACTCTCATGGCGATTGCAAGGGAACTGAATGTCTTTTCTATCCGTGAAGCAGACGTTCACCTGGCTGCCGGGCTTCCTCTGACATGGATCAGAAACCAGAGAGAAGATTTCCGTTCTTATCTGCTCCAGAATCCAGAAGTCCATTACCGATTTAACAGCAAAGAGTATCATCTCCGTTTTGTGGGATGCAGCCTTTACCCACAGGGATATCCGGCTATTGTAAACCGGCTTGGAGATTTCAAGGGGACAAATCTTCTTGCAGATATCGGAAACGGAACCATGAACATTCTGTATATCAATAATAAGAAAGCTCAGGAAAGCCGGTGCTGGACAGAAAAGTTCGGCGTAAACCAATGTATGATTGCCGCTAAAAACGCTGTTCTGGACAAATTCGGAGTAAAGATTGAGGAATCCACCGTAGAGCAGATTCTACGGTTTGGAACCGCTGACATTTCAGCGCCTTATCTGGATTGTATTACTGCTGTTGCCAGACAGTATGTCACAGATATTTTTGCCACACTCCGCAAATATGAATACAATCCTGACCTGATGCGCCTGTATGTGGTCGGAGGCGGTGGATGCCTGATCCGTAACTTTGGAACGTATGACAAAGCACGAGTTACCATCCTTGATGATATCTGTGCCACTGCCAAAGGTTATGAATCTCTGGCTTATATGAGCCTGAAAAGGAGGGGATAAGCCATGCAGAACCATATCCGCAACACAAACCTGCGATTTAATCTGGACAAAGACCAGCAGCGGAAAGCCTGGGAATATTTACAGACGATGGACAGGCAGAATTTTAAATCTTACAGCCAGGTAATCTCCCTTGCACTGGTCGATTATTTTGACCGCTACTACCGCACTCAGGCTGATCCCTATCTGGAAACAAGGGAACGGGAAGAACTTTTTGTGAAACAGATTGTAGAAGCAGTGGAACACAGCCTGAAACAGTCATTGCCGATTTTTCTGTCCGGGCTGACTGCAGGCATGTTGGAAAGGGAATCCCCCATCAGGGTGCCCTTTCCAGCTCCTGAAAAAGAACAGCCGGATCGTGATATAGACTGGGATTTCCTTGGAGAATAAACCATTGTGATTGGAGGTGAACACATGACGGACTTTCTGACAGCAGACACAAGCCTGCCATCTTATATGATGTTTCCCCGTTTTCTTCTGGACATGGAAATAAACGAAACTGCCAAAATGCTTTATATGATCCTGCTCGACCGTGCAAGGCTTTCCCAGAAAAATGAGGGCTGGTCAGATACAAATGGTCATGTGTTCCTCTACTTTACGATTGAAGCACTGGCAGAAGTTCTCCACAAAAGCCAGATGACGGTAAAAACTGCTCTGGCAGTACTGGAAAAACAAGAGCTTATCTTCCGAAAACGGCAGGGACCCGGACACCCTAATCGGATCTATGTAAAAATCCCGAAAGAAACCCTCAGCAATACAGACAGAATTCTTTCCTCAAGACAGACAGAAAACTGTCCTATTGACAGACAGGATTCTTTCCCTGATACAGACAGAAAACTGTCCAGTAATAAGAAAGAGATAAAAAAGAACCATTTAACAATAAGAGGGAGTAAAGAGCCACGCTCACCCTATGGAACATTTCAAAATGTTTTTCTGTCAGAGACGGAGCTGGAAGATATCCGGCAGACAATCCCTGACTGGCAGGACTATATGGAACGCTTATCCGGTTATATGGCTTCTACCGGAAAGCAATACCAAAACCATGCAGCTACCATCATCCGTTGGGCAAGACAGGATCATCCTGTTTCCCGGCAACGAAATTATGAAAGTGAGGAATACGAAACATTATGACAACATTTACAGAAAAACCAACAGCTATCACACCAAACAGAGAGCTTCAGTCTGATGAATATTTTAACGAAACAGATCACCTGATCTACTGTTCCAAATGCAATACGCCAAGACAGTGCAGGCATGAATTACAGGGAAAGGTTCTTATTCCTTCCATCCGCTGTAAGTGCCAGCAGAAGATCTTTGAACAGGAGGAAGCCCAGAGAAAACTTCATGAAAAGCAAATGGAAATAGAGCATCTCAAAACCAGCGGCTTACAGGACAAATCACTTTATGACTACACCTTTGCCAAAGATAACGGCATCAATCCGGAAATGAAACTTGCACACAATTATGTAAGTAACTGGGAAGAGATGAAAGCAAACGCTTCCGGACTTCTCATCTGGGGCGATGTCGGTACTGGAAAATCTTTCTTTGCAGGTTGCATTGCCAATGCCCTTCTGGAAAAAGGCGTCCCGGTACTGATGACCAACTTTTCCCGGATTCTTAATACCTTTACCGGAATGCATTTTGAAGACAGGAATCAGTTCATCCACAGCTTAAACCGCTACAGCCTTCTGATCATTGATGACCTCGGAATTGAACGGAACTCTGACTTTGCACTGGAACAGGTTTTCAATGTGATTGACAGCCGTTACCGCAGTAAAAAGCCCCTGATCATAACAACCAATCTCACTTTATCAGAGCTGAATAACGCCGCTGATATCGCACACAAGCGAATTTATGACCGGATTCTGGAGAGATGTGTTCCCATCCGTATCAATAACCGGAATATCCGTCAGGACAATGCAACAGCTAATTTAAAAAAAACGAAAAAAATTCTGTTAGATAATCACACTTCAAACCAGAGTTGAAACAAAGCAGCATCGCACAATAACTATTTTTCACTGACAGTAGTACTACTTTCTTTTCTTATTTATCACCAGAGACATGCCACTGTCAGTTATCTAAAACTATAGTACTAAACCACAAGATTTTAAAACTAAATCGCCCGGATACGGGCATAAAAAGGAGGTGCCAGATATGGCAAATAAAAGAATTATGACACCAGAAGAAAAAGTGCTTTTACAGGCAAAACACAGACTGGAAGAAATCGAAGCAAGAAACCGTAAAAAGGAACGTAATGCCAGAACACGCAGATTGATTCAAGAAGGAGCGATTCTGGAAAGCATTGCTCCACATATTAAAGAAATGGATTTAGATACCCTAAAGCGGGAGCTGATGATCCGGCTAAGGGGAATGTAAACGCACAAGTTCTACTCCCGAAGGGCGCACTTACTCACCACCCGATAAATCGGGCGGTGGTATCCCCTACGGGGCTCGTGCGCTCTGCCGAGGGCTATCCGCTGTTGCAGGCAACATCGAAAGGAGGTGCCAGATATGGCAATTTATCAT